>NPIE01023284.1_pt1 | contig 18823 bp, 16 predicted proteins | sample 8637661 | NCBI WGS metagenome assembly NPIE01 (sample SAMN07420842, study PRJNA396082) | bioreactor metagenome | isolation source: sample BA12 brine-fed electro-methanogenic bioreactor BA | place: Japan: Kochi | collected 2016-12-09
GCCAGCGAGACCTGCGCCCTGGACATCCTTGACGCCGAATACATCCGCGACGTGGAGCCCGGCGAGATCGTCACACTGAACGCCGACGGGCTGCACAGCCGATTCTTTGTCGAACCCGGCACGGTGACGCCGGCGCACTGCATCTTCGAACACGTCTACTTCGCCAAGCAGTCCAGCCGCATCTTCGGGGAAAACGTCCACCAAGTTCGGGTGCGGTGCGGCCAGCAACTGGCGCGGGAGCACCCCGTCGAGGCGGACGTGGTGATCCCCGTGCCCGACTCCGGCACCTCGGCGGCCATCGGCTACTCCCAGGAAAGCGGCATTCCGTTCGATATGGGCTTTGTGCGCAGCCACTACGTGGGTCGAACGTTTCTCTCGCCGACCCAGTCGTTGCGCGACCTGGGCGTGAAGATGAAGCTGACGGTGGTCCATGAAGTCGTCGCGGGCAAACGCGTGGTCGTGGTGGACGATTCCATCGTCCGGGGCACCACGACCAAGGGCAAGGTCGATTCACTGCGGGCCGCCGGAGCCAGGGAAATCCACATGCGGGTGGGCTGCCCGCCGATTATCAGCCCCTGCTTTTATGGTGTGGACTTTCCCACCAAGGAGGAACTGCTGGCCAACAACCGCACCCTGGAGGAGATCCGGCAGTTCCTGCACGTCGATACGCTGGGTTACCTGTCGTTGGAGGGCCTGCTCGGCTGTGCATCCCTGCCCTCGGATCACTACTGCACCGCCTGTTGGACCGGGCGTTACCCGATCCCGGTGACCACGGTCCTCAACAAGTTCATGATGGAACGCCACCAGATGCAATTGTTCGACGATCTCGAGCGCTATTATGTCTGAGGGCTACCTCACCTACGAGCAATCCGGGGTCAGCATCGACGCCAACGATGAGATGGTCGCCCGTATTGCTCGTTCCCTGGCCCGCACTCAGACGCCCCGTGTGATGCCCCTGCACAATGGTTTCGCGGGTCTCTTCCGGTTGGACTATAACGAGAAGCTGTTTCGGAAGAACTACCGCGAGCCGGTGCTGGTCGCCTGCACGGATGGGGTGGGCACGAAGATCAAGCTGGCCGAGATGGCCGGGCGCTACGACACGATCGGTATCGATCTGGTGGCGATGAGCGTCAACGACATGATCGTGCAGGGGGCTGAGCCGCTCTTTTTTCTCGATTACCTGGCGGTCCACCGGCTCATTCCGGAGCAGATCGCCGAGATGGTCGAGGGCGTCGCGGCGGGGTGCCGCCAGGCCGACTGCGCACTGCTGGGCGGCGAGACGGCCGAGATGCCGGATGTGTATCGGGAAGGCGAGTTCGATATGGCCGGGTTCGCCGTTGGTGTCGTGGAGCGGCGCCGCCTGATCAACGGCTCGCGGATCGGGCCCGGCGACGTGGTGCTGGGGCTTGCCTCCAGCGGCCTGCACAGCAACGGTTACGCCTTGGCCCGGCACATCTGCTTCAAAAAGGGGGCGTGGCGTCCGGAGGATCGCCCGGATGAACTGGAAGGCCGCACGGTCCTGGAGGCGTTGCTGGAATCGACGCGCATTTACGTGCGCTCGATCGTGGGGCTCCTGGCGGGATACCGCGTCAAGCGGGTGGTCCACGGCATGGCCCACATTACCGGCGGCGGGCTGGTGGGCAACGTGCCCCGTGTGGTGCCCAAGGGCTGTAACGTCGTGATCCGCAAGGGCAGTTGGTCGGTGCCCCCGGTCTTTGGACTGCTTCAGAAGGCCGGGCCCGTGGAAGAGCGCGAGATGTTCCGCGTGTTCAACATGGGGATCGGCTACGTGTTGATCGTGGCTCGGGACTTCGCCGATTCCATCGAGGACAAACTGCGCCGGGCCGGGGAACAGGTCTGGCGGATCGGGAACGTCACGGGCGGAACAGGAAAGGTGATCTTGAAGTAGCCCTGAATGATGCACATCGGACCAGGACGGGGTGGGGGGCGAGCGAGGCTGTGGGGGCCGACCGATTTTGTCTTGGCCGCGGTGCTTTATGGGGTGTTGGCCATCGCTGTTTTTCTGCCGGTGCGCGGTCACGCCCAGCGACTGGAGTATCTGCCTGTAATCGCTTCCGTGGTCGGGGCGGCAGGGACCTTGGTGCTGAGCCGGCGGTGGATCGCCGCGTGGCCGGCATCGTTCCTGGCCGGGGCGGTATACGGGTTCGGCCCGTTTGCCTTGGGCTTTCTGCGGTTTCACCCGGCGGCCTCGCTGGTTCCGGCGTTGGTGCCCTGGTTGTTCTGCCTGGCGGCCTTTCGGCACGGACGGCGCCGTGGGTCCCTGCGGGATGGATTGTACGCCGGTGCGTTGGCGATCGTTCCGTTCGTGTTTGTCATAGCATTCTTTCAATGTTGCGCGGCAATGCGGTTCTGGCCGGTGCCCGCGGATCGGCTCGGGGCCCAGACCTGGGCGGGGCTGCTCGTGCCGCAAGCCGTGCCGGGCGTGGGTGTGTACCACGTGCCGCTGGTTCTGCTGGTGGTGGGCTTGGCGGTGCACGCCCTGGCCCGACGAGCCGGGCCGTTGGTCGTGGTGGCGGTGGGCCTGGTCCTGGCGATGAGCCCGCCGGTCCTGCAGGTCAGCCCCGTGGTGTGGCTGGCCATCCCGACCGTGTACGCGGCGGTGCTGGCCGGCGTCGGGGCCCAGACGCTGGCCTGGGCGGGCCGAGCGGACGGCGGGGTATTGGGTCTGGCCCTTGGCGCCGCCGGGGTGCTGGCGGCTATGACGGGGGTCTTGGGTCTGCGGTTCTCCCCGTCGGCGGTGTATTTCGATGCCGCCCGGCTGTACGGTCTGGCGGCGGTCATGAGTGCGGCGATCCTGTTTATCGCTTGGTCGGGCGCGCGGTGGCACGGCTTGCGGTGGGCGATCCTGATGGTCGTCCTGGGGCTGGACCTGATCCTTGGCGCCCGACTCCTCGTGTCACAGATGCGATAAACACCTGTGGGCCCGCTCGCCGTGGTCCTACCGTCGCGCGGCCGGCGGCCGGCGGATTGACGCCTTGCCCTTGCTCTTGGCCTTCGTCTTTGCCGACACGCCCAGCCCCGCGTTCTGAAGGACGCGCATGGCCTTCTTCACGTCGGCGACCTTGAGCACACCGGTGGTCTTTCCCCCGCGGGCCCCGGCGGTCACGTAGGCGTAGGCGATATTGATGTGCGCCTCGGAGAGCTTCTGCGTGACGGCCGCCAGCGCCCCCGGCTGGTTCGACAGCGTCACACACAATACGTCGGTCTCGCTGTACTGCATGTTCAGCCGATCCAGAAGCGCGCGGATGCTGTCCGGCGAGGCCCCCACCAGCCGCATGACCCCGTGTTCGACCGAATCCATCATCGTCATCGCCATGAGATTGATGTGGGCCTGGGCGAATTCGTTGAGCACCTTGGCCAGCACACCGGGCTTGTTGACCATGAAGACGGAGAACTGACGCTGGATCTGCATGTTCCATCCTTCCCCATTCCCGTCGCGGTCGATGGGCTTGGCCGGAGGCCTGTGCCTCAGGACACCGACAGGGCCTTCAGGGCCGCCTGTCGGTCCGCCGCGAACGTGAAGATCGTGTTCAGGTTCGTAATCTCGAACAGCCGCTCCAGCTCGCGCGCGACGCCGCTGATGACCAGCCGGCCCCCGCGCTTCCGCAGCCGTTTCCACAGATCGACCAACAGTCCGAGCATCGTTGAGCTGAAGTACCGCACGCCGGTCAGGTCCACCACGACGCGCCGCGGCTCGTGTGCGGTCAGGTATTCACAGACCCGGCTCTGGACCTGTTCGAAGCCCGCGCCGCCCGTGATCACCGGCGCGGTGAAGTCGATCACGACGCCGTCGTCGATTTCCGTGAAGTTCACAATCGTCGGTTCCACCATAATGAGAGGTCGCCCCCTCTCCCTGAACGGTCGCTTCCATACAGGCGTATTATAGCACCCCCCCCTCTCCGGGGACAACCACCTGTTCGGCGGGTCTGGTTCAAGCCCCTCGACGCCACCCCCGGCCTCCTCGATATCATGAACGTCCCGCCCGGCGGACGGGATTCCACCCTTATGTGAGTCGGGTTTGGCTGTTTTCGACCGCCGCACCCTGGGCACGTCGGTGACGATGGATTCAGTTGTCCGAATCGAGGGTCTTGGCCGCGGGCGGTGCCTTGAGGGTCTTGGGAGCCGGCGAGGTACTGCCGCCATCGTGTGCATACTGGTACTTGAGCTTTGTCGGCAACAGGCCGCTGCGGCCGGCCGAGCCCAGCAGGGCGTCGTGGGTTGCCTGCAAAGCCGCCACGTCGTCGCGCACGGCCGCCTGACTGATCTCGTCATAAGGCTGCCCCAGCAGCTCGCCGAGAGCACCCTGGCCGACGGTGACGATCGCGTACTTCAACTGGTGCTTGTCCAGGTCCTTGAGCACGGCGTCCCCGAGAAGCCGCCGCTGGATGACGTAGGAATACAACTGCCCGAAGGCCTGGGCCAACCGGGTCTTGTCTTCCGGCGACGCGGTGAACTGCTGGGCGGTCGCCAGGGCCTCCAGAATCGCCGCGTCCGACCGTTCGGAGGTAACGGTCCATTGTTCATACGCCTGACGGCGTTTGTCCGCGACGGCCAGGAGCAGCTTGACGCATGCGTCCTGCGGCGCCTTGAGCCGGGCCGCGAACGAGGCCATCTGCTCGAGAATCACCCCCTGGGACTCCGTCGGCAGGTGCTCCTGCAACGCCTGAAGGATGGCTCGCGCGGCCTCGGCGTCGCCGGTCAATTCGTTGTTGAGCTCATCGACGACGTGCTGGTTGGTCAGGGCCTTGACCGCCCAGTAGCGTACCGCCGTGTCGGGGTGTTTCAGCCGGCCAACGGCCACGTCCCGCATCTCCGTGCTGCCCAGGCGGGCGGTCACGATGATGAGATTTCGCTCGGTTCGCAGGCGGGCTTGGGCGTCGGCCCAGCCGGCCACCTGCTCGAAGGCCTGGCCCAGCCGCTTCTTCGCCGCCAGCACGTACACGCGGGCATACGGCGCCAGCCCCTTGTCCCATCCTCGAAATTGGATGATCTGCTCGCGTGCGGCGATCGCCTCGGCCGGATCGACGGCCGCCAGGACCGCCGTGATGGCTTGGTTGACGAACGCCTCGATCTGCTCCGTGTCCGCCGCCGACGGGGTCCGATTGGCGCACCGTTGCTGTACGGCCTGGATCGTCGTCGTGTCCACGGCGGCGGCCGCCGCGGCGGCCATCGACAAACACACTACCCCCACCACCTTGCCGAGAGGTCGTCTTCTGCTCATCCGCGTCCGCTTCCTGCTTTCGTAACGATTTGAAAACTCATCGGTTAGAACCTGCACTATACCCGCCGACGGCCCGTGTGTCAACCTCGCCGGCGCGGAATCAGCCGCGGTTCGCGGCCGGAAAATTGGCTTGACACGGGGTCTTGTGCAGCATAAAATACGACTGTTGGTCCCACGGACGCGTGTGTTTTGCCACGATGTGAGGAGCGAATCATGCATGCTCGCCTGCCTGTGTTGCTGGCCATGACAAATCCCTTTCATAACTATCCGGAATAGAGTGCCAGTTTCAAAGGATTTGTCCATTTCCTTCTGAAGCATTACAGTGCCGGAACCCGCCGGGAGCCTGACCTGCGGCCCCCAGGCAATCAATACGGTGCCACAGTCGCATTTCCGCATCGGCTACGATTTCAGCACCCAGACGTTCTTCACGGGGCTGGTGGATGATGTCCGCCTCTACGACCGGGCCCTTTCCGCCGACGAGATCCAGGCGTTGGCCAATCCGTAACGGGTTATGCCGATTGGACGGACGAGGGCCGGCCCACTCCCGGAAAAATGTCGCGGGGCGATTGACCCCTTGGCGTCGCGGGCGTATAATGTGTGTTTGCGAGGTCAGATCAGGCGCATTTAGGGGTTTTCGCAATGACAAGCGTACATAACATCGTGGCGATGTTCGGTTTGCCGGGCGGCACGGAATGGCTGGTCATTCTGGTCATCGCCGTGCTGTTGTTCGGCCGGCGGTTGCCGGAGATCGCGCGGGGCATGGGCAAGAGCATCACCGAGTTCAAGAAAGGTATCCGTGAAGGCAAGGATGAGCTGGACGCGGACCCGGATATTCAGACGGCCAAGAAGGAGCTGCACGACGCCGCGGAGGAAATCAACCGCGACTGAGTCGGCCGACCTGAACCGATTCAAGCACCCAGGCCACCCCTGAGCGGTTTCAAGCAGGGGTGGTTTTTCTATGCGCCCTCGGCGGGCGGCCGGTCCCGGTCGCTCGAGTCAGTAGAATCGGCGTTCCCATCCGCTGGCGGGGCGGGCTCCTCGACAGGCGTCGGGTCTGAGCCCCCCTCCCTATGGTCCGGCGCGTCCTCGGCAGGGGGCGTCCGGCCCCGTGGCCTCTCGGGCGGCTCCTCGTAGCCGGTCGTGGGCTCGGCCTGATCGTAGAGGCTTTCATACGTGGAAGCATCCCCGCCCCGGTCATCGGGACCGGTGTCCGGCGTATCTTCCTGCGTGCCCGGTGCCTCTTCGTGAGGCGCTTGACCCTCCTCATCGGCCCGGGTCGGTGCGTCGTCCGCCGCCGGCGCTGGTCCATCGCCGGGGGATGGGGTGTCCGGGCTTGACGATCCCGTCGGTGGTGGCGGAGTGGGCCCCTTGGGGCCGTCGGACGATTCGGCCTTGCGCTGTCTCCATCGCATGAACCGGCAGAAGAGCAGGCTGCCCTCGAATAAGCCGTAGAGCGGGATGGCCAGGGCGATCTGGCTGATGACATCCGGCGGGGTGGCGATGGCCGCGGCCACGACCAGACCCAGAATGATATAGCGCCGCGCGGTGCCAAATTGCTGGACGGTTACCAAGCCGAATCGCTCGGCGAAAACAATCGCGATCGGCATCTGAAACGCCAGGCCGAACACGAGCATCAATGTCAGGATCAGGTTGGTATATCGCTGCAGCGACCAGTTCGGTTCCAGCATCATACTTTGGTCGAACTTGATGAAAAAAAGCATCGCGAACCGGGCCACAACCATCAGGAAAAAAGCCACGCCCGCGACAAAAAGGACCGCGCTGGCCGGCGCGACCGAGTGGACGAATCGCTTTTCGCGGCGATACAGGCCCGCGGCGATAAAGGCCCAGACCTGATAGAAGATATAGGGGGCGGCCAGGACCATCCCGAAGATCAGGCAGACCTTCAGGTAGACCAAGAATCCTTCGGCGGGGTACAGCGTCTTGAGGGGGATATCCAGCTCGGTCTTGTCCAGGGCATAGTGGTAGGGAGCCTGAAGCCATTCGACCAGGTACTTGCCGATCAGCAGGCAGAGAATCATGCCGCCGAACGAGGCGAAGATGACCCGCAAGAGGCGCAGGCGCAGCTCTTCGAGGTGGTCGCCCAGACTCATCGACACCAGTTCTTCTTCTTCGTCCTCGTACCTGTACGCCATGCCAAGCGCCCGTGGTCTTGGGAAAGGGAAAATCCGACGGCCCAACGGGCATTGTACCGCCCACGAGGCAGCGAGACAAGCCTTTTTGACGGTGCGATGGCCCGTTTCGCTGCGCACACTATCGGGTGACGCGAACGACGCAGTCCAAGTCCACGATTGGCCGTCGCGCGGGGCCGGACGCCTTGCCTTGCTGTTGGCAAGCCGGGAATAGGCTTGATTCCACGGCCTGGTGGGCGTATAGGAGATACGCGGGGGTTATTGTGTGCGGAGGTGGCACGGATGCGGCGGGTGGCGGTTTTGGCGGGGGTTCTCTCGTTGGTATGTCCCTGGGCGTCGGCGGCGCGGCTGGTCGCGTGGGGGATGAACAACCACGGGCAGTGCGACGTGCCGGACGGCAACGACGTCGCGGCGGTCGTGGCGACGGTCTACAGCAGCATCGCCCTGCAGCGGGATGGATCTATCGTGGCGTGGGGCTCGGCGGAGTACGGTTTGACGACACCGCCGGGCGATGGACCGTTTACGACGCTGGCCGCGGGGACGAACCATGCCCTGGCGCTGCGGGCCGATGGGTCCCTGGCGGCGTGGGGCGACACTTCAGCCGGTCAATGTGACGTGCCCGCGGGCGGGGACTTTATCGCGATCGATGGGGGCTATTACCACAGCGTCGCCCTGCGAGCGGATGGGGCGGTGCGGTGTTGGGGCTCGAACGCCTACGGCCAATGCGAATCGCCGGATGCAAACGACTTTGTGGCGGTGGCGGCGGGGGCGTTTCACACGCTGGCGATCCGGCGGGATGGGACCCTCGCGGCGTGGGGGCGGAACGATTCGGGCCAGTGCGATGTACCGACCGGTGCGGGTTTTGTGCAGGTGGCGGCCGGCAACGCCCACAGCCTGGCCCTGCATGGCGACGGCACGCTGCGAGCGTGGGGGCGGGACATGTACGGTCTGATCAGCGGTTTGCCGGGCGGTGACGACTACCTGCGGATCGGCGCGGCGGCGCAGCTTAACGTGGCCCTGACCCGCAGCGGCCTGCCGGTGGCCTGGGGGCAGAACAACTACGGCCAGGCCGATCCGCCGCCGGACGCCTCGCTTATCGCCGTCGCCACGGGGGGTTATCACGGCGTCGGCCTGGCGGTCGAGGCGCAGACCGTGCGGCTTTTCGAGCCCAACGGCGGCGAACGCCTGTACGCCGGGCGGACCGCGCCGATCCTGTGGGAGGCCCCGTTGGCGCTGGGGCGGGTCCTGTTGGAGTTCTCAACCGACGATGGGCAATCCTGGCAGGCGATTGCGACGGCCGAGCCGGTGGGGCGGTTCGACTGGCGGGTGCCGGCGGTCAACTCGGATCGCTGCCGAATACGCGTGGGGCCGGTTGATCTGCCCGATATCCGCGATCAGAGCGATGCGGTCTTCACGATCGCCACCGGTGGCCTGGAACTGCTCACGCCTGCCGCCGGTCAGGTCTTGGTGGCCGGGCGGACGTATCCGGTCACCTGGAACACCATTGGAACCGTGACGGAGGTCGTGCTGGAATACCAGCCGATTGGGCAAGCGGACTGGATTCCTATCGAGACCCTGGCCAACACGGGCGGGTATGATTGGCGGGTGCCGGTCGGTCTGGCCGGGCCGGCGCGTCTGCGCGTGCGCGACGCCGCCTGGCCGGAGGTGTTCGACGTGGGCGATGGACCTTTTATGCTGCTGGCGCCTCAGGCCGACACGCTGATTGTCGACGCCGCCGGTGCGGGCGATTACGAGCGGATTCAGGAGGCGATTGACGCCGCGGCCGACGGCGCGACGGTGCTGGTGCTGCCCGGCACCTACGCCGAGAGCCTCCGCTTCAACAACCGGGCCATCACCGTGCGCAGCATCGCCCCGACGGACCCGAATTACATCGTGGCGACGATCCTGGTGTCGGAGAATGAGCCGTGTGTGGTGTTCGATTTCCGCGAGACGCCTGCCTCGGTGTTGATGGGTCTGACCGTCGAGTCGGGTGCGGCTGCGGCGATCCGCTGCTACCAGGCCGATCCGACGCTGGCCCACAATGTCATCCGGTGTGCCGCCGGTTCGGGGATCGTCGGAGTGGCCGGGGCGGCGCCGGCGATCACGGACAACGTGATCGAGGCGTGCGGCCAGGCGGGCGTGGTGGGTTGCGCCGGACTGATCCGCGACAACGTGGTGCAGGACAATGGCGTGGGCCTGTGGGCCTGCGACGGCACACTCCGGCAGAACGTGATCCGACGGGCCGAAACATACGGTGTGTACGACTGCGATGGGACCGTCGAGCAGAACGCGATCCTCGACAACGGCCAGGGCGGGCTTTCCCAGTGCGACGGATCGATCACCGGCAATCTCATCGCCGGCAATCCCGTGGCCCTGGAGGCCTGTGACGGGCACATTCACGCAAATACGATCCGTGACAATGAGCAAGGACTGGTGGATTGTCGGGCGACGATCGAGGGCAATGTGTTCACCGCCCAAGCCGGCGTGATTCTTTCCGGCTGTGTGGGGCCGATCCTGGACAATCTGGCCGAGGACAATGCCGCGGGCCTGGTTCTCTGCGATGGGATGATCCAGGGCAACGTGGTCCGGCGGACGGCGGGCGCGGCGATCGAGCAATGCCGCGGCTGGATCACGAACAACATCCTGTCGGGCAGCGCCGACGCGGCCATCGCCGATTGTAACGCGGTGGTGGCGTTCAACACGCTGGTAGGCAACGGCACGGCGGTGCGCGGGGCGCTGGGGCCGGTGACGGGCAACATCCTCGCCTGGAACGACGTGGCCGTATCCGGTGCGGTCGAGAGCCGCTACAACGCCTTCTGGGCCAACCGGCGGCACTTCGCCGCGGGCGCGTTCGCCGGACCGGGCGACATGGCGGCCGATCCGCTCTTTGCGGCCGACGGTGACTGGCTCGACGCGGGCACGCCCGAGGATCCGAGCGACGATATATGGCAAGATGGCGACTACCACTTGCGTTCTGAAGCGGGCCGGTGGGACCCGAACGCGCAGGACTGGCTGTTCGATGATGTCACCAGCCCCTGTATCGACGCCGCTGATCCCGCCGAGCCGATTGGCTCCGAGCCCAGCCCGAACGGTGGACGGGCGAATATGGGGGCCTACGGCACGACCGCCTGGGCATCGAAGAGTACGGGGCAGGCCGGCCCACAGCCCGCGCCCCGTTGTGTGGATCGGCCGAGCATGGACTTTACCGGCGATTGCCGCGTGGATCTGGCCGATTTTGCCCTGTTCGCTGAGCAGTGGCTGGTGTGCGGATTCGACCTGCCGGAGGCCTGCGGAGCCTCGTCAACGCGCTAGGGCTGGTCGGGAACGATCCGCACGGGTTGCTTCTTGAGCTCGCGCACGGTGTGGAGCACGACGCCAGCCTGAACGCCAGGCCGCTGAATGAAGCCATCGGCGATTTCATGTAAAGCGTCGGCGCTGCGGGCGTGCATCATCGCGAACAGGTTATACGGAAAGCCCGCGAACGGCCGCCGTTCGTAGCAGTGACTGACCGCATCCGATTCGGCGAGCTGCGGGCCCACGGCGCCGATGCAGTCGGGATCGACGTGCAGGCAGAGCATGCCGTTGGCCACGTAGCCGAGCCGACGGTAATCGACCATCGCGGCGATATGCCGCAGGACGCCGCGTTGCTGCATGTCCGCTAGCGCCGCAATGACCTGTGACTCCGACGCGTCCGGACCGGCCATTTCGGCGAACGGCCTCGGCACGAGGGGCAGATCGTGCTGAACCGCCTCCAACAATCGCCGCTGCATGTTCGTGAGCGTGCCGGGCGGCTCCACCGTGACGATGGAGGGCAGGGCCTGGCGGGCGGGTGAATCAGCGCACAGGCGGAAGCGCACGTCCAGCTTGAACACCTGCAGCGCCTCCATCGCGTGAAACGACACGCCGGTCTGGCCGCCCAACGCCTCCAGCCGCCGGTCAATGGCCTCGCGCGACCGGTCTTGCAGCGTGAACCACAGGTTGTATTCGTGATCGCGCAGGTAGTTGTGCGATACGCCCGGCAGGGCGTTGATGTGCTCAACAACGGGCGTAAGGCGACTTGGGGGGACCGATGCCGCGACCAGGACCGCCTGGCGGCCCAGTGCACGGTAGTCGATCCGCCCGCGGAACCGGCGGAGCCAGCCCTCGGCTCGAAGGCGATGGGTCGCCGCGATGATGCTCGCCTCATCATGGTTCAAGCGATCCGCGATGACTTCGAACGGTCGGGATACGAGCGGCAGGGGGTCCTGCAGGACGTCCAGCAGTCGTAACTCGAACTCGGCGGGCGTGGTGCTCATGGCCCCTCGCTCCGGCGGGTCAGCACGCAGATCGGATCGGCCGCGAGCACGTCGCCCCGCATGGCCAGGGCCCGGGCTCGGCAGCCGCGACACACGGCCAGGTATTGGCAGGTCCCGCACGCTCCCTGATACCGGCTTGTGTCGCGCAGGGATTGCAGGTAGTCCGAGCCGGTCCGGATCGCCCCGAAGTCATAATCGTGTTCGACGAGATTGCCCGCGGAAATCTCCAGGAATCCGCAGGTCTGCACCTCGCCGGTGTGGCTGATGAAGGCGAACTCGGTGGCGGCCAGGCACCCCGGCACGCGGTGGGCGGCGGGAATCTTCTGCTGTCGGGCCACGCGGGCGAACTGCGGCCCACAGGTCACGCGCACGTCGATGGGCAGCGTCGCCTTGAGCTTTGCCAGGTCGTGCAGGACCCGCTCATACACATCGGGCGAGAGGATCAGGTCCTCCAGCTCGCGGCCCCGGCCGACGGGCACGAGAATAAACGGATTGAAGCAGCTCGCGCCCAGCTCCACCGCGTGGCGGGCAATGGCGGGAAGCTCATCCACGTTGTGTCGGGTGATCGTGGTGTTGATCTGGAACGACACCCCGGCGCGGCGCGCACAGGCGATCGCGCTCTCAACGGCTCCAAACGCGCCATTCCATCCACGGAAGGCATCGTGCGTTTCGGGCGTCGCGCCGTCCAGCGAGAACGACAGCGCGAGCAGTCCGGCCCGTCGGAGCCGTTGAATCGATTCATCATTGATGTGCAATCCGCACGTGGCCATCACGGGCCGCAGCCCCAACGCGCGGCTCGCTTCAATGAGCTCGACCACGTCCGGCCGTTCCATCGGCTCGCCGCCCGTGAAGATCATTACGCACCGGGTAAACGCGGCGACGCCCTTCAGGATGGCCTTGCATTGCTCCGTGGAGAGCGGGTCCTGACCCTGCGGCGTCGCCGCCGCGCGGCAATGTCGGCAATGCAGCGGACAGCGTCGCGTGACCTCGAAGGCGATCACACGCGGCTGGATCAGCTTGGGGTGGGGCGGGTGCATGTCGCTCATGGGTGCAACCGTCGGGCGACGTCCTTGGCGAAGTAGGTGATGATGATGTCCGCGCCGGCGCGTTTGATCGCCGTCAGCACTTCCAGGGCGCAGGCCTCCAGGTCCACCAGGCCCGCTTGGGCCGCGGCGTGGAGCATCATGTATTCGCCGCTGACGTTATAGGCCGCCAGCGGCACGTCGAAACGCTGCCGAGCCCGGCAGAGGATATCCAGGTACGCCAGGGCCGGCTTGACCATGACGATGTCGGCGCCCTCGGCGATGTCGAGCTCGATCTCGTGCAACGCCTGGCGATCCGCCGCCGGGTCCATCTGGTAGGTCTTGCGGTCGCCGAAGCCGGGGGTGCTGTGGGCCGCCTCGCGAAACGGGCCGTAGAACGCCGAGGCGTACTTGGCCGCATAGGAAAGGATGCCGACATCAGTGAATCCCTCTTCGTCCAACGCACGGCGGATGGCGGCCACACGGCCGTCCATCATGTCCGAGGGGGCCACCAAATCCGCGCCCGCCCGGGCGTGCGCGACGGCGGTGCGGGCCAGCGGCTCCAGCGTGGCGTCGTTGTCGATGCGGCCGTCGCGGACGACGCCGCAGTGCCCGTGATCCGTATACGCGCACAAGCACACGTCGGTGATCACGACCAGGTCGGGTACGGTCTGCTTGATCGCGCGAACCGCCTGACAGACGGCGTTATCGTCGGCCCACGCCTCCGAACCCGTGGCGTCCTTGGCCTGGGGCAGGCCGAACAGAAGCACCGCCGGGATGCCCAGCGAGGCCGCCTCGGCGGCCTCGGCGGCGATGCGATCGGGTGAAAAATGATAGCACCCGGTCATCGAGGCGATCGGCTCGCGCACGTCTCGGCCGGGGCACGCGAACAGGGGATAGACCAGATCATCCGGCGTAACCTGCGTGGAACGCACCAGCCGACGCATCGCCGGGCTCGTTCGTAGCCGTCGCAGGCGGGTGTGTGGAAAGGCCATGGTCAGGTCTCCTCAGGCGGGGCGATCTCGCGCTCGGTCAGATAGCAGGGCGGCTCGTTGCACCAGTCGGCCGGATCGGGCCGGCCGGACAGCGAACGAAAGTTGCCCTGGCAGACCTCGAAAAACCGGCAGCGGGCGCACTTCGGATCGCGGTGCTTGTCCTTGTGTCGCAGGATCTGCATCACCGGATCGGTGGTGTCGTCCCAGATATCGCCAAACGGGCGTTCGAGCACGTTGCCCAGGGAATAATTGCGCCAGAACTGATCGGGGTAGACCTGGCCGTCCCAGTTGATGCTGGCGATGTTCTGGCCGATACGGTTGCCCGCGCCGCGCAGCAACAGGTTCATCGCTTGCGCGGCCAGCGGACTTTGCTCGCGGTTCATCCGCATCAGCAGATACGGACCGTCGGCGTGGTTGCCCACCGTCAGGACCTCGTCGACCAGGTCGTCGTAAACCTGCGCATCGGTCCTGTCGAAGATGTGATCCACGGCCCGACGGGTCTGCTCGTCGCTCATCGCCTCGTCGGCCAAGTCCTGGGCCCGTCCCGTGCGGATCAGGTGATAGAAACAGATCCGCCGAACACCGGCTTCTTCCGCGATATCAAAGACGGTATCGATGTGCTCGCAGTTGTGTCGCGTCATCGTGAAACGCAGACCCGTGCGGATGCCGAACCGGCGACAGTGCTCGATGCCGTCGAGCGTGGCCCGGAAACCTCCCCTCCGACCGCGGAACCGATCGTGCAGGGCCTCCGGGCCGTCAAGGCTGATACCCGCATAGCCGAGATCGAGGCGCATCAGATGTTCCGCCACGTCGCGGGTGATGAGCGTGCCGTTGGTGGACAGAACCGTCCTCAGCCCACGGTGCCGGGCGTAATCCAGCAGCTCAAAAATATCCTCCCGCAGCAGCGGCTCGCCCCCGCTGAACAGCAGGACGGGGCAACGGTACTCGGCCAGTTGATCGATCAGCCCGCGGGCCTGCGCCGTATCGAGCTCGGTTTCCGCCCGCGAGGCGTCCGAGGCGCTGTAGCAGTGAAGGCATTGCAGGTTGCATCGCGCGGTGCAGTTAAACACCACGATGGGGCGGGTGTTCTTCCGTTCCGGGTATCGCAGCCGATCCGACTGGCCCGACCGCCCGCAGTACAATTTCGTGACGTTAATCATGAGGCGTCCTCGATGGCCTCGACCAGGCCGTCGATGGTGTGTACGTCGGCCTGGACGGCCGGTTCAAGGCCCATCCGTCGAAGATGCTGCGTGACCACCGGGCCGATGGAGCCGATCCGCACGGCGGCGTTTTGTACGATCTCCAGCGGCACCTGTGCGAAGAAGGCCTCGACGGTGCTGGTGCTGGTGAACGTGATCCAGTCGATGCGGCCATCCTGAATCTGGGTTGTTAATTCGTCCGTCGGGTTCCTGCGGGTACGCACGGTGTAGATGCCCACGTCGTGCACCTCGGCCCCGGCCCGGCTCAAGGCCTCGGCCAGGTCCCGCCCGGCGATCTGCGAGCGGAGCAGCACCACGCGACGGCCGGCCATGTCATGGGCGGCCGTCAATTCGTCGGCCAGGGCACGGCTGGTGTATCGCGTCGGGATCATGTCGGCGCGGACGCCGAACCGTTCGAGTTCGTCGGCGGTCTGTCGGCCGATGCAGGCCACGCGGGCCTTGCCCAAGACCCGGGCATCACGGCCCAGGCGATACAGCGCTGCGAACGTGTGCCGCACCCCGTTGGCGCTGGTCCAGATCACCCAGTCAAAGGTGCCGAGGTGGGCGAGCACCTCGCCGGCGGTATCGCTGCAATCGACGATCTCAATGCCGTCGAATCGCACGGGGATGGCCCCGGCCGCGGTCAGTCGCGAGGTGAACAGGTCGTTGCCCGCGGCGTCCCGCGTGATGACGATTCGCTTGCCGAACAACGGGCGGCTCATGAACCAGTTGAAACGCTCATCGGCCGCGGCGACGGGCCCGATGATGACGATGGACGGGGCGGCGAACCCCTGATCGCGGCAGGCTTCGGCGACGTGGTCAAGCCGCGAGCGCAGCAGCCGCTGGTGCGGCGTCGTGGCGTGCTGAATCACGGCGACGGGGGTGTCCGGGGCCTTGCCATTCTCGACCAGGGCCGCGGCGATGCGGTCCAGCGTGCCCATCGCCATGTACAGCACGATCGTGCCATCGAACCGGCCCAGGAATCCGTAGTCCAGTTGCGGCTCGCTCTTGTTCTCGGCCTCGCGACCCGTCACGAACACGACCTGCGAGGCCCACTGGCGGTCGGTCAGGAATATCCCGCTACAGGCCGCGGCCGCCAGGGCCGCGGTGATGCCCGGCACGATCTCAAAGGCAATGCCGTTTTCGATGCACGCCGCGGCCTCCTCCTGGGCACGGCCGAACAGGCCCGGGTCCCCGCCCTTGAGACGCACAACCGTCTTTCCTTGACGGGCCCTTTCCACGATCAGGGCGTTCACGTAATCCTGCGTGGCGGGCCGGGGTCCGGTCCGCTTGCGGACCGAGATGTGCTCGGCCTCGGGCCGGGCGTGCCGCAGCAGACCGGGATTGGCCAGGCCGTCATAGATGATGCAGTCGGCCCGACCGAGCACCTCGATCGCCCGCAGCGTCACGAGCCGCTCATCTCCGGGGCCGGCGCCGACGAGATAGACCTTTCCCCGTGTCATGCGTTCTCCAGGGTCTTGAGGATATCGGCGCCCCCGGCGGTCAGAATCGTCTCAACCAGCCGCGCGGCCAACCCCTCGGCGTCCTTCGCAGGACCGGCCACCTCCCGGCGGATCGGCCGGCAACCGTCGGGATCGGCCAGGAATCCGATCAGCCGCATTGTATCGTCCGTTTCGAGCCGTGCATAGACGCCGATCGGGGCATGACATCCCGGGTGCAGCCCGGCCAGAACCTGCCGTTCGGCCAAAACCACCGTTCGCGTCGGGCCGTGGTCGATCCGCCGCAGCAGATCGCGCGTCGCGGCGTCATCGGTCCGGCACTGCACCGCCAGCGCGCCCTGTGCGGGGGCCGGCACGAAGACCATGGGGTCCAGGACGACGCTGATCCGCTCGGCCAGACCCAGCCGCTCCAACCCCGCCCGCGCGAGCATCACGGCGTCGAACTCGCCACGATCGACCTTGGCGACGCGGGTCGGCACGTTGCCCCGCACGGGCAGGATGTTCAGATCATCTCTCATGGCCGCCAACAAAGCCCGGCGTCGGGGGCTGGATGTGCCTACGGCCGCGCCCACCGGTACGGCCTCCAGCCCGGCCAGCGGCTCCCGCGCGACCAGGACGTCCGGGGCCCATCGGCGTTCGGGGATGGCCGCGATCGTTAACCCCCTGGCGGCTTCGCTGGGCAGGTCCTTAAAGCTGTGAACCGCGATCTCAGCCCGGCCGTCGCGCAGGGCCTGCTCGACCTGCTTGGTGAACACCCCCACGGCGTTCAAACGATCCAGCGCGGTGGTACGGTCGCGATCACCGTGGGTGCTGACGATAACCGTTTCGATCTCAAGGTCTGGCTCGTGCCGCCGCAGCGCCTCCACCACGCACTGGGTCTGGGCCAGCGCCAGGCGGCTGCCGCGCGTTGCCACGCGTAGCGCGGTCATGCGTCGTCCCCCGCCGCCAGGTCCTCGGCCAGCAGCATCCGCATCGCCAGATCGGCCGCCTGAAGCTGTTGACTGGATGGTTGCTCATCCGGGCCGTTCTTCAGGTAACGGATCGGACCGTGCAGTATCTTGCGGGCCAGCGACTCGGCAAACCGCTCGAGCTTCTCCTGGTCGTCGGGGGCGAAGTCCTTGGCGTAGCGGCGGGCCTCGCGCCGGGCGTAGGCCGTGTACCGTCGCATCAGTGTGCTGATGACCTCGGCCGTGTCGAGCGATTCCAGCCACGCCGTGAACTTCTGCGTGTGCTCCTCCACGATGGCCCGGGCCTTGGGAATCTCGCTGAGACGCCGGGCCTTGTTATCGGCGATCTGCTCCTCAAGGTCGTCAATGTTGAACAGTCGAACGTTGGGATGCGCCGCCAGCGCCGGATCAACGTCCCGTGGCACGGCGATGTCCAGGATCGCGACCGGCTCGCTTCGTGCATCCAGTGCGGCGGCGGCGTTGGCCGGGGTGATAACCGGCTCGATCGCGGCCGTCGAGCACAGCACCAGGTCGGCCTCGGTCAGCAAAGACGGCACCTGGTCAAGCAACGCGGCCTCGGCCCCGTCGAAACGCCGGGCCAGCTCCTGCGCGCTGTCCAGGGTGCGGCTGGCGATGATAAACCGGCGGGGCCGGGCCTTGACCAGGTACTTGGCGGCGATGGCCGCATTCTGCCCGGCGCCGACCAGCAGCACCCGCGCCGCGGATACATCCAGCAGCGACCGCGCCAGGGCGATCGCCGCCAGGCTGATCGACACGGCCCCGCAGTTGATGTCGGTTTGAGTCCGCACCGCCTTGGCGACGCGAAACGCGTTGTGCAGCAGACGATGGAAAAAGAAGCGGCTCATTCGCCGCTCGATGCTCATGGTGTAGGCGTGTTTAAGCTGGCTGACGATCTGGTTCTCGCCGATCATCTGCGAATCGAGGCCGGCGGCCACCTCGAACAGATGCCGCACGGCGTCGGTGCCGATGAGGGTGTTGTGGCCGTCGCGCCAGACCGCGCCGGTGCCCGGCCGCAGCCGCTCGATCAGGCTGGCCACAAAGCGCCGGGTGTTGAAGTCCTTGCGGGCGTACAGGTAGAACTCCGTCCGGTTGCAGGTGTGCAGCACCAGGGCCTCGGCGATGGCCCCGGCGGCGTGAAATCGGCGCAGCAGCCCATCCTGCTCGTCGCCGCTCAGCGCGAGCCTTTCCCGGACTTCAACCGGGCTGTCGTGAACCGTAATCCCGTGGTAAACCAGCTTCATTGCGGCAGTTATCCGATTCGTCCACCCGAACCTCTTACTATAGACGAACGAATCGGCCGAATCAACCACCCCTGAAAGGATAACCTTCCGCAAGGCACCGGACGAGGGGCCGCAACGGCATCAGCGGTGTCGCTGCGCGACGCTGAAGAACGGATTCCTCAATCCGCCTACGGCGGACTCGGAATGACGATGGCGGTGCCGCCCCTTCGAGGCTGCGGATTCTAGATGGGGGGGCCGCCACCGGCGGCTCA
>NPIE01001847.1_pt1 | contig 18811 bp, 18 predicted proteins | sample 8637661 | NCBI WGS metagenome assembly NPIE01 (sample SAMN07420842, study PRJNA396082) | bioreactor metagenome | isolation source: sample BA12 brine-fed electro-methanogenic bioreactor BA | place: Japan: Kochi | collected 2016-12-09
TGCTCGGAAAAATCGGTTTTTCGGAGATTAGGGCGAAGGGCGTGAAATTACCGATGATAAAGTAGGGAGTCGTAAGGCTAATTTTCGAGACGCCCGGCGACCCGATGCCCTCGGGCGTTTTCGGAACGCAGGTGAATCTAGCCTATGAGAGATATAATTAGTGAAGTAGCTAAGTAAAGGATTGAACAAAAAAAGTATGCGAACCGGAAAACGAAATTTTCTTGCGATCTTCCTTTTTATCGGTGCCTGCTTCGCCCAAACCCAATTTTCGACTGCCGTCGGCGACACGAGCGACAACAGGGGATATTCTGTAATCCAAACTACGGATGACGGTTTTGCTGTGACGGGTTATACTTTAAATGCCGAAGCGGGTGACTGGAATATACCACTAGTTAAGTTCAACTCAACGGGAAGTGTAGTGTGGTCTAGGACTTTCATCGGAATTGCAAACGATTGCGGCTGGGATGTAGCCCAAACGACGGATGACGGGTATGTGGTGGGGGGATGGACAGAAAGCTTTGGAGCGGGTTCTGGGGATTTCTTATTAACGAAATATAATTCATCGGGAGATTTTGAATGGTGTAGGACAGCTGGAGGAACTGAAACTGACTGGGCGAAATCTGTTGTTCAAAGCTTTGACGGCGGATATGCCTTAGCTGGTTGGACATATAGCTTCAGCCCGGGGAGTGATTATTTAATTACAAAATTCAATTCGACCGGAGATTTTGAATGGAGCCGAACTATAGGAACTACAAGCCATGACTATTGTTACGATGTCATTCATACAATTGATAGAGGTTACGCATTGGCTGGTAAATCGGAAGGATACGGTCTTTTGGGTTTTATACTTTTCGTGAAACTTGACTCAACAGGCGCTTTTGAATGGGCACGAGCTATAGGTGATTCGAGTTCGACGATATCATATGATTGTTACTCGTGTATTCAAACAGCAGATTCTGGATATGTTTTTACTGGATGGGTACAATACTTTAGCCCTACACATTATGAGTTATATCTTGTAAAAATAAGTTCTTCGGGTGCTTTGGAATGGAGTCGTTCTTTCCGAGTACCGACTAGTATTTACAGCTATCAGATCGCTTTGACTTCAGATGATGGGTATGTCGTTGCTGGAGATACTTACGTTTCTAGCACAAGCGGCTATGATTTCTTCATCGCAAAGTTTAATTCCTCTGGGGTTTATGAATGGAGCCGTGCTTTAGGAGGAATATCTGTTGATTATGGAAAATCAGTCATACAAACCATGGATGGCGGATTTGCTTCAACAGGTATGACGTATAGCTTTGGAGCAGGTAACTGGGATTTATTGCTTGTTAAGTTGGATAACGAAGGAAATGGTTGCATTGGAGAATATTTTCCCTTAACGGCCACGGACGTTAGCTCTGCGATAATAGATGTAACACCCACGGTTGCTGTTGTCTCTCCTACTGTTACAGATGTTACGCCTATAATCTCAGATACAATTCAAACCGTTACTGAGATATGTTCTTATATTCCTTGTGATAACCCGTCGGCTCAGTGGCTTTGTCCGAATCCATGCTGGCAATTCGCGTCTTGCGAAGATCAAGTGATGGTAGGCACATTATGGAGCGACTCGACGGAAATAGACACAAGCCGCGTGTATTTTACAGTAAATCCGGGCGTCGGTTTGCCGTTCCAATTGCACGAGCCAAGCCCGAATATCGACTTTACATGTCTTACGGCAGATTGCGATTCGATATTGGCGGAAATACGCGGCTTTTCCTGGACCGACAACTCGACAGTTACTATTTCGCTCGATTCGGCGTTCACAATCGATAGCTGTAAAACAACATGGTAAACTGCGATTTGTCGAGCGGGACGCTCGACTTATAGTTTTGTGTATATTTGAAATAGCAAATTTAGGAGGTCATCATGAGTTGGAAATATCGTTCGTGGGAGGAAAAGTGGCAGGCCAGGGTGGCTCAAAACGAAAAACAGAAAGAGAAAGGCGTGAAAAATACTCATAAACCCCAAATTTAAAAGGACCTATGAAACAGTCGAAAACAATTAAGGCTATAGTTTTAATCATAATCGCTCTGTCGATCGGGGCGTCTGCGATGGGGATATTCTCCACCGGCGGAAAAGGGCGTTACGAATACCAGTCCATTCGCGGCAGGACAGTCGTGATTTACGGCGAGGGTATCTACCGGCACATGTCCGCGGATGTCGCGGTGCAGGGGATTGCACAGGATTACGTCACGCTGTTTATAGGAGTCCCACTGCTGATAATAGGGTTGATCCTCTACTGGCGGAAGTCATTGCGCGGCAAAATCATGCTGGCCGGCACAGTCGGCTATTTCCTGGTGACATACCTGTTTTACTTGTGCATGGCGATGTTCAACGAGCTTTTCCTGGTCTATGTCGCGCTGACATCGCTGAGTTTTTTCGGGCTGGCTTTGCTGATGATTTCATTCGATAAAGAGCGTCTGGCGGAGGCGATGGAGCCACGGGTCCCGAAGAAATTCGTAGGCGGGTTTTTGATTTTCAATTCAATCGCGATAGCACTGCTGTGGCTTTCCACGATAGTCCCGCCTCTTCTCGACGGCACGATTTTCCCGCTAGCCCTTCAACATTACACCACCCTTATCGTGCAGGCGATGGATTTATCGCTGATGTTGCCTCTGGCCTTTGTGTCAGGCTTGCTTTTTGTAAAAGGGCGGCTTTTAGGTTATCTTCTGGGGCCGGTTTATATCGGTTTTCTGGCGATATTGATGACCGCGCTTTCCGCAAAGATTATAGGTATGTCTCTTTCAGGCGTCCCGGCAGGCCCTGCGATAGTGATAATCCCAATATTCAACATCACCGCGATAGTGTCGTGGGCGCTGGTTTTGGGAAGAATGGAAAAAATTGTTTCCCCCTCGTAACATAGCTCCGGCTATGTTACGCAATTGTGCGGGAAACTCTGTTGTTTCGCGTGCCGAGGTTGAAAGGGTAACTCCTGGCTGAACTTAGAGGACATAATATCGCCGTCGAGGGCAGGAAAAGGAGGAAGGGTTTTCTCCCGCTCTTTCTCTCTATTCTTGTCGCCGGAATACTGATGTATTCGCCTCTGCCGGGAATCAACGAATACGACACCGTTTTGGCCGCAAAGCAGTTCATGAACCGGTCATGGATCCCCGGGGATTGGTATCTGAACCAGCATGTTCCCTATAGATTGCCCTTCAATCTGCTCGCCGGGTCGATGGTGAATCTTTTCGGGTTTATTCCGGCTCTAATCCTCGGCAGATTACTTTGCCTGGGGCTTTTCGCCTTTGGTGTAGCGAAAATCGGAGCGCGGTTAGGGGTCAGAGCCGCGGCACTGTTTCCGTTGATGATATACTTCGTGCAAAATCAGTCCCTATTCGCCAAAGAGTGGATGGTTGGCGGGTTCGAGGCTAAAAGCATCGCGTATGGACTCCTGATAATCGCCCTTGCTTTCGCGATGGAGGACAGATTTTTTCCTGCGTCGATTTTCGCGGGGTCGGCGGTTTCCTTTCATGTGCTCGTGGGCTTGTTCGGCGGGTTTTGTATCGCCCTCTCGTTCTTTGTTTTGCGATGGAGAAGTTTGCCGCAACCCAAATGGACTGCGTTTGGGCGGGCGTTGGCGGTTTATCTGGCGACGGCTGTTTTCGGGCTTTGGGCGGTTTTCGAAAACCTCTTCGGCACGGACTTCGCTCTGGCGCAGAAAGCCGGAGAGGTTTATGTCCGATATCGAGTTGCCCATCATGTTTTGCCCTCGGCATGGGGGAATCAGAGCTGGCTGATTGGAGTAATCGCCTTGCTGGCGGCTTTTCTTGCGATGTTCTATCTCATCAAGGATAGAAAGGCTCGAATGCTTATCGGGACAGGAATCGCCAGTTTCGGGCTATTTGCGGTTGGCGCGGTTTTTTATTTCGCCGGCGAACTGGAAAAGCTGAAATACTACTGGTTCAGGTTTCCTGACACGTTTATTCCGTTCGCTTTTACTATGGTCATAGCTTTTCTGGCGAGCAGGCTCATGGAGAAAGTATCGACGGCGGGGAAAATATCGCGGGTTGCAGTTGTAGTTCTCGCGGCCGGGGCTTGTGGTTTTGGCGGGTATTCCTTTTTCGAGACTACCTCGGAGATGATCATACATCGCGAATGGAAATACTCGCGCATCGAACCGGAGCTTGGTGATGCCCTGCTGTGGATTTCGGAAAACACGCCTCGGGAGTCTCGAATACTGGCTTCCCCGACCATCGAGGAGTTTTACTATCTGGCCGAAAGGCCGATGTTCGTGTCTCTCAAACATTCGCCTCAGACCGACGAGGAGATAATCGAGTGGTTCTCGCGAATTCGCATGCTGACCGGCGGGGAATCTCCGTCCGAAGGAGGTATTTTCGCCTATGAAGACTGGATTTCCGAGAAGTTTTACGGTTTGTCTGATGAAGCGCTCGTAGAAATACACGCGAAGTATCCTTTCGATTACTATCTCGACAAAAATGACGGCGCACCTTCATGCTCGGTGATTTTTTCAAATGACAGATATCGATTATGCGTCTTTCGCGGACGCTAATCACTTAAGGCCTGGCGGAAGGTTTTATCAAAATCATCGCGCGGAACCTTTAGCCGACGATGGGCGGAGCTTTTCTCGATTCTGTTTCAACCACCATACATAATGCGCGATGCATTTCAAAAGGCAGATTGACATTCTTGCAATAAAGAGTATTTTTTCTACATGGAACTTATTAGAATCACAAAAAACGCTCTCAAACGCCTTACCCAGATAGGCGACCGAAAATACCATCAGCGCTACGGAGGCTATCTGGCCGAGGGAGTCCGTTTCGTGGAAGAGGCTTTTCTGGCCGATGCCGAAGTTGTTGAACTCGCAGTCGAATTCGGCGCGGAGAAACATGGCCGCGTGGCATCGATTATCGAAAAGGCTCACGAAAAGTGGATTACGGCCTGGCATGTCAATTCAAACGAGATGAAGCGTATCAGCCGAACCGAGAACAACCAGGGAATCGCCGCTGTGATTGCCCTTCCCAAAAAAGGCCCTGGCGATATTTACGGAGACCTCCTTCAGGTGAAGGTGGGCACAGTGGTTTTCCTCGACGGCGTCCAGGACCCCGGAAACGTGGGCACTATAATCCGCACCTCCGAGGCTTTTGGTGTGCAAGGGGTAATCCTCGGTCCTGAAAGCGCGGGGCTTTACAACACTAAAACCCTTCGAAGCTCTATGGGCGCGGTTTTCCGGGTGCCGATAGCCGAACTTCACGGCAAACCGGCGTTGGAATCCGTCTCTCGTTTTGCTCGGGAGGGATTTCGAATAATAGCGGCGGACAACGGACGAGGCTCGACTCTCCTCCGCGATTGCCGTTTCGGCGACAAAAACCTTCTGATTATAGGTTCCGAGGGCGCTGGAATTTCTCCGGAGCTACTCGATATAGCCGATATTCGCGTCGAAATCGACACCCCCGGCCCGACGGAATCCCTCAACGCCGCTATCGCCGCGGGGATATTGATATATTCGATTCATTCGCCCCGTCCGCTTCTGTAGCCCGACAATATCGATAATTCATTGTTTATCAATAACTTATCCCTGCGATGAACTCAACACAAATCTTCATATCAATTGCCCTTTTTGCATCCGCGCTTTTCGGGCAGTGGACCCTCGAAGGCGGCGGAGACCACTCCGGCGCTAATTGGTTCCTCGCCGACGGGGACTCCATCGCGGGGATTCACACCGGCATAGACACCCTGCGAATTTCAGCCGGAGTATCCGTGGGCGTCAAACATTACGACGGCACAGAATTCGGTCAGGTCGAAATCCACTGCATTTCCGCAATCATCGAAGGCATAATCGACGCCGAGGGAGCGGGTTTCCGAGGCGGCCAAGGGGGAGTTTCTACAAGCGAAATCACCCCGCGGCACAGGAGAGGCGGTCGCTCCGGAACCCCCGGCGAAGGCTCCAGCGGCGGATGTCCCGGTGACACCGGCTCCTACGGCGGAATCGCATCTACCATAACCGGAGAGGCGTGGGCCGGCGGCGGCGGTGCGGGAGGAGGCCGAGGCGGTGGCTACGGCGGAGCGTCATGCGTGGGCGGAAACGGCGGAAACGGCAACTGCGTCGATGTCTGGCCATATTTCGCAGGCGGCGGCGCGGGCGGAACAGGCGGAGTCGGCGCAGGAACATGCCCCTCCGGAATCCAATGGACAAGCGGCACGGAGGACAACTTCGACATCGACAAAGGCTCCGGAGGCGGTGGCGCAGGCGGCGGCGGAAACAGCGGATATTACCTTTTCTACGGCACAGCGGGAGATTCGGGAGGCACGGGAGGCGGAGCTGTGGCCATCTACGCCGACACCATCTTTATATCCGGCTCGATAATCGCAGACGGCACTTCCGGAGGCAATGGCGGCAACGGCGGCAACGGCGACCTCTTTCAAGGCGACGGCGCGGGTGGTGGCGGTGGCGGAGCCGGCGGTGGCGCGGGCGGTGGTATCCTAATCGAATCCCGCAGAATGGAGCTAACGGCGACAGCTACCCTTTCCGCAAAGGGCGGCAACGGCGGAAAAGGCGGCGACATCGGAACCGGAGGACCCCCCGGAACGTGCGCAAAGGGCGGCGACGGCGGCTCTGGCGGTGGCGGTGGCCGAATAAAAATCTTCTACCACGAGGACAGCTACGCCAACTCAGCAAACATTTCCGTTAACCCCGGAAACGGAGGGCCCAGAGGCGAAGACACCGACGGCAACGGCGAACCCGGAAACTCCGGTTGCCCCGGAAGTGCCGGAACATATTTCCAGCGGAGGATAGGCTCAATTGTCGTAACAACCGACCTGCCGACGGAAATCGAGGATTCCGTTTACATCGACGGCGAGATTCGACAAGCGCCCCATCAGATTTTCATCCCCCTCGGAGACTCCATTCTCATCGCACCGGCAAATCCCGTTAACCCATATTATATCGGCAGAACTCGATACAACACCACGTTCGCAGGATGGGACTGCGGCGGCGACAGCGCAATGTGGGTAGTAACCATCGACTCCGATACTACATTCACCGCCCAATATAATCTCTCCCGCGATTTCCACACCCTCGTGATGAAAGACCCTCTCGAAAACCATGCCGGAAGCCTTTTCGTCGATGCCGACACCTTTACGGGCGCGGAATCCGATTCCCAGTGGTTCTGGTGGGAAGAGGGAAGCGTTCACAGCATCGGCGTCAGCCAGATGGATTCGGTGAACGAGTTCCGCAAATGGCGTTTCCTAAGCTGGAGCGACGGCGGCACTTTTGTTCATGTCACTTCTCCCCTGTCATCGCCACAGGATTTCGTCGCGAACTACATCGCCAGATTTCCAATCAACATCTACAAAGAACCGCCTGCGGATACCTTCGGCTTCCTCTCCCACGACATCGACACTTTCTACGGCGCGGAATCCGTCTATCAGAGGGCTTGGTGGGATTCGGCCAGCGTCCATATTCTCGTTGCAAGCTCCATCGATACTATCGACGAATTCAACCGCTATCTTCTCTCCCATTTCTCCGATGGCTACGACTCTTCCCATTTCACTGACCCCCTCCTCGCGCCTACGGACTTCATCGCATACTACAACCGACAGCATTTGTGCAATATTACAAAATCGCCGGCTGAAAATATTCACGGCTCCCTAATTCTCGATTCGGACACGATTTACGGCGCGGAGAGCGCGGGAGCTTCGCGATGGTGGAATCACGGCTCGTCCCATTATATCGAGGCATCCACCCCGGATTACGCCGATTCTGTAGAACGGTTCGTGTGGAATTCCTGGTCGGACAGTCTGCCCATCGGCCATTGGACAGCATCGGTCGATACGCCATGCACGATTACGGCATATTATGGACAAGAATTCAGGGTGGTCATCGAAAAGGTGCCTAACTATAATGTCTGCGGATGGACTGCCATCGACGGCGACACAGTTTTCGGCGCAGGGTCGGAATATCAAGAGCGATGGTGGGAATTCGGAAGCGACCACGAAATAGCCGTTTCCGAGCATGATTACTGCGCGGATTCGGTCTATCGTTTCGATCGATGGTCTGTTTCGGGGGTAATCACGCCGGCTTTCACGGCGGAGGTTTTTCGCGATACTACATTCACGGCCTATTATACAGCCTCCCCGCCCGTTCTCGACATCTGGCTTTCGCGAAATTCATGGGATCTTGACACCCTTATCGGCGGAGAAGTTCGATCCATGGCGGACAGCGAGCAGATTTACATTGCGAATCTGTCCGATGTGCCGATAGACCTGGGTTTGGCGATTACGGATTCAGCCGAAATGCGCCCGTGGACTATTCCTTTGGGCGACAGGATTTCTATTCGAGGGCGTTTTCAGGAGGATGTCCCCGTTAGCTATGTTCCTCTGCAAGACGCCATTTTAAGCCCTCCGCACAGAATCGCCACTGCCGATATTTTTGGGCCGGGAGGGTTCGGTCTCGGTTACGCGCCGCCTGACACGGCAGTCCTGTGGCTTCAGTTCTGCGCGCCCTTCGCCGGCTACTGGAGCAAAACTTTTATTATTAATGTTCTTGCTGTTCCGCAGATGGACTGATTATTTTCGACTCTCGATTGGTTCGACTCGAATTCGGGTGATTTTTTTCGGCGTTCTTTTGAGCACTATCAATTTGTAGCCTCCCCAAAAAACCACGCTGGAAACATCGGGGATGTCCTGCAGATATTCCTCGATAAACCCCGCGGCTGTGCGGTATGGACCATCGGGGAAATCGATCCCCAGAAGGCTTTCAAGGTCGCCGATGTTCATGGCGCCCTCAATTATATATCCATCTACGGTTCGCCCGCGGATTCCGCGAATCCTGGGTTTGACTCCGGAAAAGATGTCCGCGATGTCGTCTTTGCGGATTCCGCCGGTAACAGTGCCATGTTCATCGACAACCAGAGCGAACTCCGCGCCGGAATCGCGCATTTCGGCGAAAAGCCGAATTATCGAGGTCGTCTCTGGAACATAGAATGGTTCGGACAATTCCGGCTTAGGTGCTTCCGGTTGCCTCGATACGATTTTTGCAATATCCGCTACCCCCTCGATTTCGCCCCCGGCGTTTTCCGCGATAACGAACCGCCGTTCCGTCTCCCGAGCCTTCTTTCCGAAATCTATTCGGCCGATATTCTCAGCCATCACGCGCGGGAAATCGCCTATAGGAGTCATCACGTCGAAAGCGGTCTTCTTCTCGAGGTCGAACACCATGCTGAGCAGAGAGTTGCGGTTGATTCCGAGTTTCAGCTCCCCCTCTTTCGCCACAAGCTCGAATTCTTTCCAGTCCGCGGAGGGCGAAGGCGGAACAAGCCTATGGCTGTATCGCACGAATGAAGTAGATAACTTATCGGTCAAATAGGAAATCGGCTTGATTATGACTGCGAATATTCCGAAGGGCTTCGAGGCGAATTTTGCGAAAGACTCCGGCCCTGCGAGAGCACGGCTTTTAGGAATCACCTCGCAGAATACCATTATGGTTAGAGTCATGATAATCAAAGAATAAAGTTCTCCTCTGGATGGGAAGACTGTTATGGAAACTTTCGTAGCTATAGACGTCGCAAGAATCTGGCATATGTTTGTGCCGATCAAAGATACCGAGAAAATAGTCTGAGGCCGCCTGAGCCATCGCCGAATATCTTCAGTGAACTGTTCCTTATCCTCGCTGTAGCTTATCAGTTTGATAAACGCAGTCTCGGTGCCGGCGAAGAAAGCCGCGCCCAGAAGGCCTAAAATCAATATTGCTAAGGAGACTATCATTCTTCCGCCTTGACCGCTACCCTTTCGATTCTCTGAACATTGTCACGGATTATTCTGAACTCGATATTACGATATTTGACTATCTCGCCGGCCTCGATGTCCGGTTTTTGATTAATGAGGAAATCTCCGATAGTCGGTTGGTCAAGAGGGAGAATATCCACGTCGAAAAGCTCGTTAAAATCTTCTATCTTCATGTCGCCATCGATGATATAATACCTTCCGACTTTTGACAACCCCGCCAGGTTCGGTTTGCCTTTAATGAGCGGCGCGAGGAATATTCCGCTTAGAATATCCTCTCGTGCGGCCACTCCAATCGCTTTTCCCCGATCATCGGTTACGATAATGTGGCGCAACTTCTCTCCGTAAATCTTCTGGAACAGGGATGCCAGCGTCTCACTGCCATCGACGACCAGGGCTTTTTTGCCGAGAACCGAGACACGCTCCTCCTCCTCGGCGAAAATCAGGTCTTCCTGTTCGACAATCGTGAAATAATTTTCTTTGGGATCTCCGGCGAAGGCATAATCCATCTCCGAATCGGCCAAAAGACCCAGGGCATCGGTGCTTCGGGCGTTTCTCGGCAGAATTGGCACGCGGGAAATCGGCTTGCTTATCTGTTTTGCGGTGATATGTTCGAGGTTCAGAAAATGCAAAAGCAAATCCCGCCCCTGCTCCTCGATAGCCCCCTCCCTATGGGCGATTTCAAGGGCGCTTCGAAGATCGACCTCGCCGAGACGAATATCGTCGCGGAAACCGCTTTTCAGAAATATGCCCTGAATAATGTGAAGGACGTAAGTTACCGGCAGGGTGATTATCATTATCGCCGACATAATAGGCGCGCTCAACCTCGCCCAAACGCCGTTATGCTCTACCGCGAAAACTTTCGGAGTTATCTCGCCGAATATCAGAACAAGAATCGTCATTGCAACCACGGCTATTGGCACCGCCGCGGCTCCCACGATGTCTAACAGCGTGCTTGTCATCAGCGTAGTCGCGGAGATGTTGACAATCATGTTCCCGACGAGAATTGCAACCAAAAGCCTGGATGGCCTTTTCAGCAGGGCAGTAGCCGAACTTGCCCCGCGAAGATTCCGCGCGTTCATCCGCTGGACATCGAACCGCGAAAGGCTGAAGAATGCCGTCTCCGAACCGGAAAAGAAAGCGGACATCCCCAGAAGGGCAAAAAGCAAGGCTATTTTTAGGATTATTATCATAAAATTGCGACTTATCCCGCGATTTCGGCCAATAAGACTTCGTCAGAAATCCAATTTCAACGCCTATTCGGGAAGTTCTTTTACTCCTATCTCGGGCAGAACCTTGTCGATGTCCTCTTTTGTGCCCTGCGCCGTGCCTTCGGACATGGCGGTTGCTGTTCCGCATGCCACTCCGAGAACCACGGCGTCTTCGAGGGAACCGCCCCGGTCGAGTTCATAGACAATTCCGCCGATAAGGCTGTCGCCCGCTCCAACGCTGTTTTTCACCGGAACATCCGGCGTGGTTACGTGGAACCCCCCGTCTTTCCGCACGACATAAACCCCGTCCGCCCCCGCCGAGACCACAACAACCTCGAGTTCTTCATTGATTAGGGTTCTGGCCTGCTTAATCATATCCGATGTGGAGTTGAATTCTCTGCCAATCACGCGTCGAAGTTCGTGGGTATTCGGCTTTATCATGAAAGGCGTGGCCGGAAGCCCCTTCTCGAGGGATTCTCCGTCGGCGTCGAGGACAACTTTCGCACCTAAACTTTCGAAAGCGAGGGTCATCTGCCGGTAGATTCCCTTTGAAAGGCCGGGGGGAATCGAACCGGAAATAACGGCGAAAGATGGCGCCGGCCTAAGCTTCTTTATCTTCTCGATAAGCATCCCAAGCTCTTCCGGCTTGATTTCCGGGCCTGCGGCGTTGACTTTTAATTCGTGGTCTGTGTTCTCGGCGTGGATGATGATATTCGTCCGAGTCTCGCCGCCGATTCGTATGAAATCGTGGGGAATGCCCTCGTTGAGAAGCCTTCCCTGAAATTCCAGCCCGTCGAAGCCGCCGATAAAACCCAAAGCTACACTCTCGCCGCCTAAAGTCTTTATAATTCTTGAAACATCCACCCCTTTGCCGCCGGGATAACGCTCTTCGGAAACAATACGGCAGGTGTCGTCAAACTTGAATTTGTCGATCCAGATTGTCCTGTCAAGAGCAGGATTTAGAGTTACAGTATAAATCATAAATTAGTATCCTCCAATTCCGGTTTAAAAGGGCTTCTCTCCTGAGCGGAATCGACCATTCTAACCAGCATCTTCCGCAATGTCATAATTACCAAATACACCGCGAAAGCCGCGAAGACCTGAGTAAATATAAGAAAGTTATAAAGCCCGTGAAAAAAGGCGCTCAGCAGGAAACCCTTGCCCAAAAGGGATAGCCTGTGGTCGTGGTCGAAACGGGCGTTTCCGATAGCGTATCCCCATATCGACGAAAAAAGCAGATGCCCCAAAGTAGCCAACGGTGCGCGGAACAGAATTACAACATTTCCGAAACGCCCAATAAAAAGCACATTCTCCGCCGACGCGAAACCCAAAGCCACCGCCGATGCATAAACTATGCCGTCCATAGGCTCGTCGAAGGTTTTGCGGTATGCCACCACGGCTAAAACCACGGCCATTTTAGCCAGTTCTTCGACGAATCCCGCAACGAACCAGCTCACCCGCGCGGCATCGGTTACTGTTTGAGGCTCCGAAATTCCCATCCGCGAAGTCATCCAGCTCTCGATAAGTGCTACCGGAAAAACCACCAGCGCGCCGAGAATAAAGAGCAGAACTACCCAGCCCAGAGGCTCCGGCTCGTGTATGTCCTTGCGGTAAACATACACCATCCACGCGATTCCGGGGATAAAGCCCAGTATCCATGCGAGTATTCCGAGATTGTTCATCGGATGAGTTGTTTCATAGTTTTGCGAACTTTATCGTGTTTTATAGGGTTCCCTTTTTAGCGGCCATTCCGGCGATTTTCGCGCTGGATATAAAAGTCTCCCCAGCGCCCTGTTTGCCTTTGAAGTTGCGGTTGCCGGTGGAAACCTGCACCTCGCCGGCGCCGGTCATGCCTATTTGTCCGCTGGCGCATCCTCCGCAGGCGGCGTGGCTGACCGTCGCGCCCGCTTCGAATAGCTTTGCGTAAATTCCCTGTTCCATAGCGAGAGCCAGTGTCCGACGTGTAGCCGGCACGACGCGCAGGATGATGTCCTCCGATGCCCCCCCTTCGATTTCTTCGGCGAGGGTCTGCAAATCCAGAATTCTTCCGCCTGTGCAACTTCCCACGAAAACGCTGTCGAGTTTTTTTCCGGCGAATTTACTCACGGGATGGACATTATGCGGCTCGAAAGGAGCGGCTATAAGGGGTTCGAGGTCGGCGATGGAAATCGTGTATTCCCCCTGATACTTTGCATCCGGGTCGGAGGCAATCAGTTCGATATCCTCGGAATGCCACTGCTTAAGCTCTTTTGCGAGCTTCTCGTCCGGGGCGATAATCAGGCTGATAAGGCCCATCTCCGTGCCCATGCTGGCGATAGTTATCCGTTCGTCGAGACCGATGGAATCGATATATTCCCCGCGAAGTTCGGCGACTTTGCCCAAAAGCCCGCTCGCGCCGAACTCCTGCAGAAGCCGCAGGACAACGTCCTTAGCCGAGACATCGGGGTGCGCGGGAATGCCGTCGAGATTGATTCGCACCGTCTCCGGTATATCGAACCAGACCTTGCCCGCTTTCCAGGCAAAAGCTATATCCCTGTCGCCCATTCCCTGGCCGAAAGCGCCAATAGCTCCCATAATATTGTAATGGGAATCGGTGCCCACCGCGGTCATTCCGGGCAGGACGTGGCCGTTTTCGATTAAGACATGAGTGCCTATCCCCTGACCGACGTCGTATAGGGGAATGTCGTTTTCCCGGGCGAAAACGCGGCATATCTGCTGGTTTTCCGCGTAGGGGATAGTGTTTGCCGGCGAAACGCAGTCGAAAGTGAAGAAGGTTTTTGTAGGATCGGCCACCTTGCTCTCGTTCGGATATTCACGAAGAAGATTTTTTACCACGTTCGCGCCACCGAAATCCCGCGCGCTTCGAATGTCGATGTCCAGCCAGATTGTTTTTCCCGGTTCCACCAGCGATTCATCCGGTGTGTGCGCCGAGAAAATTTTCTCGATTATGTTTTTGCCCATAGTATGTCCCCTTGTATTAGGTTAAAAAGTTTCAAAGTCATCGTAATAATATAATTTCTCGCGCCTTTTTGCAAGGTGTATGCTCGACGCATTCATCTATTCGCCATGCGTTTGCTGTAACCATGTGCATCCCCGAAGAACATCCGCGGCCGGGCCGATGGCGTGTTCACCTCCGTCGATAATCAGTGTGTCTCGAATACCGTAATTTGCGAAGTGTTTGTGAAGCTGTTCGTTATGTTCGCGGTTCCAGTCCCCTGTTTTTGTAATAATGTAAAAAGCCTGATGAGCAGAGGCCTTTGGGTCAAAATGGCTTATGCTTCCTGTATGAGCGCAGTCTATTACCGCCCCCGCGAAACGGTTGGGATGCCTCAGGGCTGTGCCCAAAGCCTGCGCCCCCTGCCCGCTGAATCCGAAGAGATAGATACGGTTTTTATCAACCTGTTCGGTCATTTCGAGTTTGTCCCGAAGGCGGAGTATATCCGCTTCGTTTAACTCTCCTGCCCTGTGGTTGCGGGATTTGCCGCAAGTTGCTATTGCCCACCCCAATTCGTCGTTAACAGCTCGGACGGAATCGATATCCCAGGGCTTCCCACCTGTGCAGGAGAGATAAATAAGCGCGGGAACTGGCTCTGCAAGCGGCGTTCCAGGCAGAAGGAAGCAGTCGGAATCGGAGTCGCAATAGACATCTTCGGGAATCTCGTGGAGTTGCCACTCGGCAAAAAGCGCAAGGGCAAGAATCAGCGAGAAGAGGATAATATTTCGCGGCAACAACAAAGCTACTGCCCGGCGAATTTTTCGCGTAGTCTGTCCGCCACCGGTTTGGGCACGAACTGGTCGATATCCCCGCCGAGGCTGGCTATGTCCCGCACCATCGACGAGTTAAGATAGACATTTCCGATACTGGGCATCAGAAAAACCGTCTCCCCCCGAGGAAAAAGCTGGCGATTGGCCAGGGTCATCTGAAACTCGTATTCGAAATCGGAAACCGCGCGGAGGCCGCGTATCAGTGCCACCGCACCAATCTGCTCGGCATATTTAGCTGTTAGCCCGGAATATGACACTACCTCGACATTTTCCAGCTCCGCCGTGGATTCCCGTATCATCGCCACCCGCTCTTCGACGCTGAACAACGGGGTTTTTCCGATATTCACCCCTACCCCGATTACGATTGAGTCGAAAATCTCCAGTGCCCGAACGATTATGTCCAGATGGCCGTTGGTTACGGGGTCGAAACTTCCGGGATATAATGCTTTGCGTTTCATGTCTCTCCTAAAAAACTTTCGTTAATGATAATATACAAAGTTTTTCCGCTTTCGACAACTGTTTTCCTAAGGCCGATTTATACCCTTGCAAAAATCCTCTACGCGACTTAAATTCGTTAATATGAAAACCGCTTTTACATTTTTGGCTATGCTACTCCTTGCCCTGCCTTCAATGGGCGAAGTGCATCTTAGCATGACCCTCGGCGAAAAATATGGCGCATATTCTTCCACGCTCCTCGCGGAGACTCCGGAGGACACCCGTCTCTCAACCTCCAGCGCGATATGGCAAACCTACGGCTACTACGGTATCTACAAAACCGGATGTGTAGCTCTGGGGATGACGGCCATGGGGATCGCTTCCGGGTTTTTCATCGGAGGCATTTTTAGCGAAGTTTTGGGCGGAGGAAGTTATGCGGAAAAGGAATACCGCCGCGGCAAAGTCATCATGTGGACAGGAATAGCGGCGACATACGGCCTCGCTTTCTTCGGCCCGAAAATCGTCGCCCATAATCTGCATCAGGATGACCCCAACGCGCCCTACGACGAGATTCTTCAGTCGGGTTTGATAGCCGAGGCGGCATGCAACGCCGTGGGCATAGGCTTCCTCGCCCTTGGGTGGAGCATCGAGGAGGGTTTCCTCGCCGATGCCCTTATCGTTGCGGGTTTTCTATGTTTCTTCGTGCCGGCGCCGGCCGTCATGCATTCGACATACAACAACTGCGAACCGGCTGAGCCTTTGAACGCGATGAATATGCGTTTTGGCGCGGTCTCTTTCGGAATAGCCGACTACACCGACGGTTCCAGAGACTATTCTTTTAAAATTGACCTTGCAAATGCAATTGATTATCAATAAGATACTATCGAAATGAAAACCTTACGAAAGGAAAGAAATGGAAAAGACTAAGAAAAATCTGGCCATGGCCTTTGTAGGCGAAAGCCAGGCGCGTAATCGTTATACGATGTATGCCAAACAGGCCAAAAAAGACGGTTATCCTCAAATCGAAAAGATTTTCCTCGAAACCGCCGAAAACGAGCGTGAACATGCCAAATGGTTTTTCCGCATGCTCAATGAAATCAAGGAAAAGGGCTGTAGTTGCTGTTCTTGCGATATGATCGAAATCGAAGCCGCAGTTCCGACCACCCTTGGCGACACGATTACCAATCTCAAAGCCGCAATCGCCGGAGAGAACGAGGAGCATACGGACCTCTATCCAAAATTCGCCGACGACGCCCAGGAAGAAGGTTTCCCCGCGATGGCGGCAAGAATCCGCGCAATTTCCGCCGTCGAAGCTCACCACGAAGCGCGCTATAAGGCCCTTCTGGAGCAAATTACAAACGGCACCCTCTTCGAAAAACCCGATGAGGTCGAGTGGAAATGTGAAATCTGCGGTTATATTCACAAAGGCAAAAAGCCGCCGGCAAAATGCCCTTCTTGCAGTCATCCGACGGAATATTACTCTATGCTCTGCGAGAAGTTTTAAACCCTCCTGCGGCTTGACAAATCGCTGAAAATCCTTATATTAAGACTCCGGTGGGAATACCGCCGGAGTTTTGTTATTTGAAAATTTGGGGGCGAACTGGATTCGACGTTGATAAGCGGACCGGGTCTTGCGTGCCGAGTTTCGAGGAATCTTGGAAAAACCTCGAACCGCAAGAAATGCGGACTATAACTATGCAATGGCCGCTTAATTAAAGCTGGCCACGTCCTCCGGGAAGTTTAGCTTCTAACGTCCCGAAAGGGCGCCGCAAAAAGAAGCGCCGCGGTTAAGATCTCGCCGATCGAGACCGTGCGCTATCAGTCGGCGATAGCCGAGGCAGAGCCGTGTGCGGCGACGACGCCGAGGCGAAAATTAAATCCCGCACTACGCACGTAGACGGATGCGGGGAGCTATCATCGGACGGGGGTTCGATTCCCCCCGCCTCCACCAAATTTAGAAACGGTGCCTGAGCTTGTCGAAGGCACCGTTTTTCATAATCCAAATATCAAATGCCAAATCAATGACAAATGACTGAATGTCAAATGACAAATGCCCTTCCGCAGTCATTGCGAGGCCTGAAAGGCCGTGGCAATCTTATACAGTATCCTGTAATTTCGAAACGAAACGAGAAATGCCCTTAACAGACACAAACCTCAATCCTGCAACATCTTAAGAATATGCTGTGCCAGATATTCTTTGATTTCGCTATGCCGAGGAACCGGCTGAGATCTTTTCGTTCGCGGGTTCTGATACCAATCGTGCCGGGCGCCGTGCCGGATTAGCACACATCCCGCTTCATTGAGAATTTGAATCAGTCTTCGGCGCTTCACACCACTTCCAATTCGGCAATCTTCCGCACACAGGGAATCGTGCCCTCGGTAAGTTCGGCATAAATTTCCTTGAGGTTTTCGACAAGTTCCTCGATGGTTTCTCCTTGGGTCATATAGTCCGGATACTCCTCCAGATAACCCAGCCACATATCGCCATCCTGCCAATAAATGTATTTTTTATGACTCATATTTCTTCCTTTGCTACATTCAAAATACCAATAAGTCGCTTATTATGCAACAGGTTAATAACTAAAAGCCCCCCGATTCCCCCCGCCTCCACCAAATTTAGAAACGGTGCCTGAGCCTGCTTACAGCCCCACGTGGTCGAAAGTGCCTTTTTCCCGCTCATTACACAGCTCCAGCTGTGTAACGTTCTTGTATTAGAAGCTCCGCTTCGTTTCCTCTAACCGAAGCGAAGCTTCGCGCGCAATCCCATCGCATAGCTGGAGCTATGCGACGAGAGGGAAATCAATGCCAAATGTTCGAGTGACTTCCCCCTGTCATTCGACGCGGAGCGTCGGCGCGTCCGTCCCCACACGGAACGCAGGAACAAGGGTTAAAACCTAACCATCGCGAGGAAAACTAAAATCCGTTTGTTCATCTGGTCTTCAATTTCAATTCAATGGGCGATTGGCCCTTTAAAATACTCAAACGCCTTGTAAATATAACCTTTCCCCGCATTTCATCGGATTTTCGCCTCGGTCGAACGGGGCTTTTCCGGCATTAAATGGGCGTTATCTTCGGAAAACCGATGGGAAACCTCCCTGTGTCGGGCGATTTCCACGTTCCAATTACCGCAAACGCCGTTAAATCGGGCGTCCTCTTCATTGAAACGGCCGTTATCCTCGCAACATCGGGCATTCTCCTCACTGCAATGGCCGTTCGCTTTCAATAAATCGGCCGTTTCATCGAAGGGATTGCCCTCTGCATTGAAGAAATCCACCGTTTTAGCGAGGAGATTGGTCGCTGTATTCAAGAAAACCCCCTCCGCAGAGAGGGGATTTGCCATTGCATTCAAGAAATCCGCCTCCGCAGAGCGGTAAATGCCTGTTGCGATCGAGTGGTCCGCCGCCGCATCGAGGGGATTGCCCTCCGCTACGCGGTTTCCCCTCGCCACACGCCGGTAAATGTTATAAAGAACGAATCTATTTCAAACAACGAACTAGCTTTCACTCATTTTTCTCTCAATCCCAGACAATCGACGCAGAGCGTGGGAACGAGATGGAAAGCTACTCAATGTAAAAAAGGGCGGCCAATCAGCCGCCCTTAACTCTCAACTCTAC
>NPIE01003738.1_pt1 | contig 18810 bp, 18 predicted proteins | sample 8637661 | NCBI WGS metagenome assembly NPIE01 (sample SAMN07420842, study PRJNA396082) | bioreactor metagenome | isolation source: sample BA12 brine-fed electro-methanogenic bioreactor BA | place: Japan: Kochi | collected 2016-12-09
CGCAAAAGAGGGCCGGCCGCCTTCTCAGCCGTCGCCCTCCGGAGAGCCGGTCCTGCCGCCCGGAGGACCCTCGCACCTGGATCGCGACTGTGCACCTATCGCGCTTTAATCGGGACTGCGCACCCGTCGCCCTTGGATCGAAAAGTATTTGAGCGGTGGCGCAGACCCACTGCCATCGAAGGCGGCGGCATTTCGAGGATTTTGGGCGTCCAAGAGAACTGGTGGAATATCACACAGATTTTTTATAGAAAAGCTTACAAAAGAAAACCTGTCGGCTATTCGGGTTTTATATAGATCAGAGCTTAAGTTTCATGAATTAGGGTCTTCGTACGAATCCCATCTGTAAAAAATGCTCGTCAAACGTAAACGCTTCCTGTATTCCTAAATCTCTCATTATCACAAAGCTTACGCAGTCTGTGAAACTGAAGGTCTTATCATCGTATTTCTCAAAAAGATCGAGTGCTTTCTCCTCAACTTCATCGGAGATACGTAGAATCTTCACAATCTGGCTATTTCTCATTTTCTTTGAGAGACTGATAGAGGCTGAGATGCTCAAACGTCTCCGAATTAGCGTCAGCGTTTCGTCTAAAATATAGGAAGTGGTGATGAACTCGTAGTTTCCTGGGAGAAGAACTTTCTCCCGAAAGCGAATAGCGTCCTCGTGATGGTTATCCGATTCATCCTCAAGGGCCAAGAAAGCTCCCGTATCGATGAAGATGCTTTTGGACATTATCCCTCATTATCGCATTCATAGAGATACTCATCATGGGCTTGCGCAAGGTCCCCTAAGCCCGAACGACCAGCTTTTCCTATTTGAAAGAAAGGATCCTTCATATACGCTTTTTTCTGCTCGAGGTAAGCTTGTATGGCCTCAGTCAGGGTCTCTTCGAGCTTTGTTCCTCGAGATCTCGCCAGCTGTTCAAATTCCTGGTAGGTGGCTTTATCAATCTCCACCGTAACGCTCTCACCCATGCTACACCACTCCCATTTTATAACACCATTTTTGCATTCCTCAGCTCGTCTTCGATCGCAGCCCGCCCTCTGAGCAATCCCCACCATTCAAAGCAATCTTGAGCATCACCGAGCTCACCATCTTCAAATGCCCTCAGAAACTCGTTCGAATCCATCCCGTATTTTCTCTCAAAATCTTTGATCTCGGCATATGTTAGCCTTTTTTCATCTCCAGTAGTCCGATCTCCCTCTGTAAGGACCTGCGAATTATGGGATCGACCTCTTCAGATGCGATTACGCTCATCAAGATACTAAGGGGCGCCGATTCGATATAAGAGTTCTGGAACGTTCTGTTCAACTTATCGGAGAGAAGAACGGCTGGCATGGGCGCTCTTCGTCAGGTCCCGAGAAGTGCTGGCCCCATCATCGCAAGCTGTGGTGCATGCTATTCGTTCGGCCCTCGCCCATCGAGGATCTCTCTCGCTTCGGCCAGATACTCCTCGTGCACCTCAATGCTCCTTTGCAGAAGCTTAATCGCCACGTCCAGGCTCTCTCCCAGCTCCTCGTGCCATTCTACTCTCACGATCTTGAAGTAAGGAAACTCGCCCGTGGCCTCTGCCCAGCTGACCTCTAATTTGCGGACCTGGATCAAACGGTCCCGTATCATGAGAGCCCTCACAAACTCTTCGAGAGCTTCCTCTTCTCCTTCGGCGACGATGGCGACGTCGTAGGGCTCCCGGTTCTCGACGGTCCCCGAGAGGCCGAGGTCCTGGGCAATCGTTTCGACCAGGTCCCGGAAGCCGACCCGCTGGACCCGTCCGGAAGCGATGATCTCGACTCGTTGCATATCTCACCAATAGTAGACTCTTCTGCCATGTGAGGATGTCGGTCGGAGCCCATCGGCCTTTCCGCCCTCGACGTCCGCCTCCGCCGGATGGAGGCGGACCTCGGCGAGAGTGTTGTCGGCCCTGGGGGAGAAGGGCAGCCTCTGACCGCTTTAAGGCCACACCTTCGACTCCGCCCGAAGGATCGGCGGGCCCCTCCGGCGCCGTAGACGGATCCTGCTGTGGAAGGGTTCCGCCCTGGACGGATCTCGCCGGGAGGGGGGCGGGCGGGGAGCCGACGGATATCCCGAGGGCATTTTCTTCTGATCTGGATCGTCCTGGGGCGTGGGCTTTTTCGATTGGTCGGATCCAGGACTTCTGGATTGGGCCGGCGATTGGTGGCGGGGAGTGCTGGGGGCATCGGGCGCTTCTGGGGGGGCGGCTTTCCGAAAGAGGGTCGCGCCTGCGGACGGCTGGTGGTGGTGGTGGTGGGGGCGGTCGGCGATCGTCGGGCGATCTCGGCCCCCATCCTTCGAGGGCCGACTTTCGGGAGGGGGCCGGCGAAGGGTCGCGCCCTGGGGGGCGGGAATCGCTGGGATCGAAACTTGGACGTCTCGGGGATCGAAAGGTATTTGATGTGTGGGGCCGAACCGGTCTTTTGCTGAAAATGGGACCCTTCTGGGGGGCGAGGTCGTCCTCTCGGATGGTGGGATCCTCCGGGCCGAATTGATACGATGATAGGAGGCGCGGGTGGAAATTTAGAGGTGTTTTGTCGATCGGATAACAGTTTCCAAAATATTTAATTCTTTGGGGGCTTTCGGATGGTATGCGCCCGATCCCTTTGGGATCGTCTCGATCAGATTCGAGGCGTAGATATGAGCCGAAGTATGACCTCAATACCGGACTTGTGGAGACGATAAGATGGTTTCAGAAGAGTTAATGGGCGGTGCAATTGTGGCGGTTGTGCATGAGGAGTTCAAGAAGAGGATGGGGGTAGAGGATGTGAGTGGGTTTATGGGGGACAAGCCGGTGTTGGTTGATGTGAGGGGGATGATTGATGCAACGATCGCGGAAGAGGTGAGGGTTTTATATCGTGACCTGTAATAATCCAAACAAACATGAGCGAATACAAACTCTTCACCCAAAGAATAGGGCTGATAGGCCTAACAAACCTTCTTGTAGGTTTAAGTGGAATCATCCTACTGCCGATTCTCACCAAAAATATCCCCATCGAAGATTATGGTATTTGGGTTCAGATCAGCGTCACCATCGGCCTAATACCATCGGTTGTAATGCTCGGACTACCGTATACGATGGTCAGGTTCTTGGCTGCAGCAAAAAAGAGAGAAGAAATCCAGGAAGGTTTTTATTCCATCGCGTTTATCGTCTTATGTACCAGTGCAATCGCATCCTTATTACTATTTTTGCTCTCAAAACCACTTGCAGCAAGTTTATTTGATAATAATCTTACCATTGCAAGAATCTTACCTTTGATCGTCTTTATCGAATGTTTTAATGGTCTACTTCTCAATTTTTTCAGAACTTTTCAACAGATAAAACGATATTCTATATTCTCATCTATACGGACGGTCCTCAGTATCGCCTTAGTTGCTTATTTCGTTTTATCAGGCTATGGGATTCTTGGTGCTACAATTGGACTTTTAGTTTCAGGTATTTTTGTATTTTTAATTATGACTTATCTTCTCTTATCAGAGATTGGTATCAAAATCCCTACTAAATTTACACATATAAAAGAATATTTAGCATTTGGTCTACCCACCGTTCCAGAGAGTCTATCAAGCTGGGTGGTAAGATCGAGCGATCGTTATGTTATTGGTATGTTCTTGGGTACCGCCTTTGTTGGATATTATTCTCCTGGCTATGCATTGGGCAATATGATCAATATGTTCTTAGCACCACTCGCGTTTATACTCCCTCCAGTTTTATACAAATATCATGATGAAAATAACATGAAAGCGGTAAAAACCGTATTGAAATATTCGTTGAAATATTTCTTAGCAATAGCAATACCATCCGTATTTGGTTTATCACTTATATCAAAGCCTATGTTAACGATATTGTCTACACCAGAGATTGCATCGCAGGGGTATTTAATAACGCCCTTTGTTGCGACAAGCGCTTTGTTATTTGGATGTCATGCAGTTATTGTGGAGATAATTCTTTTGGAGAAGAAAACAAAAATTGCCGGTGCAATATGGATTATAGCGGCGATATTAAATCTTGGATTAAACCTGATTTTTGTTCCATATATGGGAATTTTAGGGGCGGCAGTTACAACGTTAATTGCACATTTACTTGTAGGTATTATAACTACATACTATTCTTTTAAATATTTAACATTTGATATTGATTTGCGCTTTATATTAAAAAGCATCTTTGCATCGATTGTAATGTCTTTCGTAATTATCAAATGGAATCCCACAAATATACAAAATATTCTAACTGTTATCGGAGTTTGTGTCGTTGTTTATAGTGTGATCTTATTGCTGTTGGGCGGGTTTAAAAAAGATGAGATTGCGTTTTTCAAAGAATTATTCTGGGTTTAATTCTGTAAGTAATAGCCTTATCTCCTCTTTGGTGAGCAACTTTACACCTTTGGAAGAATTATCCTTCATTGGTATCTTTTTAAAATTATCTGGTAACTTGTACAATGACTTGCCAGTTAAATCAAAGTTTTGCGGCAATACAATAAACATCTCTTCATCCTCATACGCATTTTCCACCTCATCTTCTGTCATTAACTCTTCATACATTTTCTCCCCCGCTCTTTTCCCAATTGTTTTTATTTCAAGCCCTTCAGGAGCATATCTATATTTTGGTGCTGATTCTTCAACCAGAACTTCTGCTAAATCACCAATGCGCATCGCTGACATCTTAAATATAAAGATTTCCCCTCCTTTAGCTATTTCTGCTGCCTTTAACACTAACTCAACAGCCTTTGAGATGCTCATCGTAAACCTGGTCATATTCTGGTTGGTAATTGTAAGAGGACCCCCATTCTTTATTTGTTTTTTGAACAGAGGGATTACCGACCCCCTTGTATCTAAAACATTTCCAAATCTTACACAAGAAAATGCAGTTTTTCTTTCTCCTTTATAAAAATTAGCAGATATTGTTAATCTTTCAGCCAATAACTTCGTTGCACCCATTACGTTAACAGGATTTACAGCTTTATCGGTACTTATCAGTATAAACTTCTCAACATTTTTGTCCATTGCAACTTCTATTAAATTTTGAGTTCCAATAGCGTTAGTTTTTACAGCTTCAAATGGGTTGTACTCACATAAGGGAACATGTTTCAAAGCTGCAGCATGGAATAAAATGTCAACACCCTCAACTGCTCTTGTCAGCCGCTCTTTATCTTTTACGTCCCCAACAAAGAGTCTTATTTTCTTCGATTGCAATTCTTGTTCCGAGTCGAATAAGCCTGTCTCATTGTTATCAAGAATTCTTACAACTTTTGGATTATACGTTAAAACCATTCTAACAAGTTCACTGCCTATTGATCCAACACCGCCCGTTACAAGGATTGTTTTATCCGCATAAAAATCATTTCGATACATCACAGTTCTCCACCCTTTTTTAGATATCTCACAGGACTTCCCACCCACACTTCATTCGATGGAATTTCTCTATTAACAAGACTATTTGCACCTACAATAGTATTCTCTCTTACAGTTACGCCAGGCATAATAACAGTATTACTACCTATTTTACAATTCCTTTTTAGTAAAACTCTCCCACCCTTCTTATCAATTGAAGAATAGCTTAATATACTGCATCCAAAACCAATTTCAACATTATCTTCAATTTTAACACCCTCGGTTGCATCGATTACTGTAAACGAACCTATTTGAACATTTTTTCCAAATTCAAAATTTTCAGGATGCAATACTCGCCAATACCATTGAGTCAGTCCTTTTTCATCAAACATTGGTTCTTCCCATATTTTTTCATTGTCTTTCATGAATATCTCCCTAATATTCCCTTAATCCTTTTATCTTACCATATTTACCAAATAGTTGTTCAAAGCCTTTTGTTACTAGTTCTTTATTTGCAGTTAGGCTTCCTTTATGTCTAACATAAGTAAAAAGAGGAATAGGGATATGCTTATATTTGTATCTTTTATTTATAAGCCTAATTAGCAAATCATACTCAGGAAAAATAAGATTATCATCGTAACCGTTCACTTTTTTAAGCAATGATGTCTTAAAAAGTATACCCCCTGCAACACTGTTATATATATTGTCTTTTAGAGTAATCGTTTTAATTTTATTATTTCCTATCTCCTTTTCAAAATAATCACAATACACAAAATCGGCATCACTGTTTTGAATGGTGATTAGCATTTCTTCAAGAGCATTTGGTTCAAAAACATCATCAGAGTCTAACAAGATTACGTATTCGCCCCTTGAATTACCTATTCCAAGATTAGCAGATTTAATTGCCCCTAATCCCTTTCCTTCAATGAGTCTTATTTTATTGCCATAATTCTTTATTATATCCTTTGTGGCATCAATTGATCCGTCATCAATTACCAATATTTCATACAAATTTTCTGGAAGGGTTTGATTTAATGCGCTATTTAACGCATTCTTTATAAAATTTGCAGAATTGTGCGTTCTGATTATTACACTGATGTAAAACTTTTGTGGATCTAAGGATATTGGTAATTTCTGTTTTACATATTCATTTATCTTGCAAATTTCTGGGTGTATCTCTAGAAGACTGATCACCTCTTCCGTTTTAAGTTCTTCTAAATTACCCAAATTTCCATAAATTAATCTCATCACTTTTAAATCATCTCTTGTGTCTACTGTAAGGCGAATACTTCGATTTTTAAAATTAGATTCAATACCTTGGACTTTAAATATTTTTGGGTGATTTTTAATATATATAGTAACATGTTCTCTCTCCAATTGTGATTTGGCATTTTTATCCGCATTCTCTAATGCAGATAGATTAATAATTTCCGTGCCAACACCCAAAGGCGCATCATTGCAGTAAGTGTAATCTGCATCACTCTCAAGATTTCTCTCAATTAGCGTATCCATTAAATTCGGATCAGTCAGCGGATTATCGGCAGTAATTCTCACAACGATGTCTGCATTAAAAGCCCTTGCCGCTTCAACATATCTACCCAAAACATCCTCTTCACTACCGCGATACCACTTCACCCTTATCTTCTTTGATAGTTCGGCGATAACATCATCATTCTCATCGATTGTAGTGGCTACTACAATCTCGTCTAAAAATTTAGAGTTCCTGAGTCTATTTATCAAGATTTCAAGAATTGATATTTCTCCTATCTTTTTCAGCACTTTATCTGGCAATCTCGTAGATCCCATCCGTGCTTGGATAATTGCTACAACTTTTTTTTGTTTCATACCGCATCCCATTTTATAGGTTCATCTTTCGCGATATTTTTCTTGGCGATTCTCCCCAAGACTAAGTCGACAAACTTCGGCTCAATGCCGTTTCCGGGTCTTACTATTTTGATTTTGTCTTTTGTTATAATCGTCTTCTCTGGAATTTTAACCCTTGCTGTAATACTTCTTCTTACAAGTTTTTTTACGTTATCCTCATCGCTTGTTGGTTTTTTTACCCCGTCTCCTAATGCACGCTCAATACTCCTAATGTTCGTTACCATTTCCTTAAATTCATATGGCTCAAGAGAGAGTTTGTGATCCGGTCCCTCCATATTTTTATTCAAGGTAAAGTGCTTTTCGATTATATTTGCCCCCATTGCTACAGCCACTGTAGAGATGACAATTCCAACTGTATGATCTGAAAATCCCACAGGAACATTGAATACATCCTTTAAAGTTTGAATAGCTCTTAAGTTTGTTTCTTCATATTTCGATGGATAGTTAGAGACACAATGCAACAGTACAACCTGCTGGTTTCCAGTCCTGTATATCTCACTTATTGCTTCTTCAATCTCACCTATCGTGGACATTCCTGTGGATAAGATGATAGGTCTGTTCTTTCTTGCAACATAATTCAAAAGTGACAGATGTGTCAAATCACCAGATGCGATCTTATACACAGGCGATTCGACCTTATCTAAAAGGTCTGCACTTTCTTCACCAAATACACTGGCAGTAAATATAATCCCAACATCTTCAGCAAATTTTGCTATCTCAATCCACTCTTCCTCGCTAAATTCCAAAGAGTTGAACAAATCAAAATATTCGCTATTTTTGCTGCAAAATTCGTCTGCTTTAAACATTTGAAATTTGACTGCGTTTGCTCCAGCATTTGCTGCTTCTCGAATAAGTTTCTTTGCTAATTCTATTTTCCCGTTGTGATTGATTCCTGCTTCCGTGATTATAAAAGTTGGCTTTCCATAGCCGATTATTCTATCCCCAATCCTAATTTGTCTCATTTTATCTTCCCATAATAGTTTACTATTTTCTTAACAGCAACAATCACATCTTCCACATCTTTATCGGTTATTTTGGGATATAATGGTAATGAAATTTCCTGCTCATATACAGATTCCGCATTTGGAAAATCTCCTCGTTTGAATCCGTATTGATCGCGATAATATGGATGTAAGTGTATAGGGATGAAATGAACACTTGTCCCTATGTTTTCTGCTTTGAGTGCCTCTATAAATTTAGCTCTATCAATCCTTAGCAAATCCATATTCACTTGGACTGGGTATAAATGCCATACATGACATGCATACTTTTTAACTGTTGGGATAATTATCTCGGGCATATCTTCAAAAGCTTCAGTGTACATTTTTGCAATCTCTTCTCTTCTTTTCTGCATCTGCCTTATTTTTTTTAACTGGTGGAGTCCTATTGAAGCTTGTATATCTGTCATGTTATATTTATGTCCAGGGTAAAGGATTTCATAATACCAAGAACCTTCAGACGAATATCTTTTCCAGGCATCTTTACTTATTCCGTGCAAGCACATTATTCTAATCTTTTCCGCTAATTCATCGTTGTCTGTTGTTACCATCCCACCCTCAGCAGTCGTCAAATTTTTAGTTGCATAGAAGCTAAAAGATGTTAAATCACCTATTGTCCCTATTCTTCTGCCTTTATAAACTGCACCGAGAGCATGAGCAGCATCTTCTATCACTATCAAATCATATCTTTTGGCAATCTTGAGAACCGCATCCATTTCACATGGGTGTCCCGCATAATGAACCGGGATGATAGCTTTTGTTTTGTCTGTAACAGCATCATCTATCCTATCTGGGTCGATGTTGTATGTCACCTTTTCGATGTCAACGAATACAGGCTTGGCTTTTTGGTGTGCGATGACATTAGCAGTTGCTGCAAAAGTGAAGGGAGAAGTGATTACCTCATCACCATCGCCTATACCATAAGCGACTAATGACAAGTGAAGACCTGCTGTGCATGAGTTAAGTGCAATAGCATTCTTACAACCGATGTATTCGCAGAATTGTTCTTCAAACATATGGGTTTTCGGACCTGTTGTAATCCAATCCGACTTTAAGGTATCAATTACCTCATTTATTTCCTCATCCCCGATCGTGTGTCTAAATGGAGACAAGAAATCTTCTCTTACTGGTTTACCGCCAAATATAGCTAATTTTGACATTCTGCTACTCCCTATGTACTAAGTATCGTCATGGAATTTGCTTTGCCTTAAGCGTTCTTTCGCCTGCTTTTATCTTCAATGGCACCATCGTTCCATATTGGTTAGAATGAGAAACTTTTTGAGATATGTCTATTAAGGTATCATCTATGTATATCCTATAAGGCTCACCCCAGTTTGGTATAACCAGCTTTATGTCAGAATCTTTCGAGGCACTGAAATGGATGTTGACCTCATTCTCCGTGACTTTGTACTCTGTAATCTTTGCTTGAGTGAATGCTATATATGGCTGACCAGGGTAATACCTACAAGGGAATATACTGATAAGCGCGCCATACTTTAGACTATAAAGATTTTGCAGTAAGTACGATAGAAAAAATGACATCCAATTTCCATTAGGTGCCCATTCATCTCTTACTTCGGAATTACTTATAGCAGAATATCGAAAGTTCCACAAATATTGTTTGTCACCAACCTCCTTATCCCAATGCCACCTACGAATTTTAGAGATTAAATATCTCCGATAATACCGTAAAGAGCCTGCATCAAACTTGTCTCCCGCCTTGGTATTTCTGATATTGTATAAGTACGCAAGCAGATGCGTGTTAATTTCTAAAAACCCGTGAACCCCCCATATACTAAGTTTCGTTGCCAAGAACATTTGCGTGGGTGTCGCTGTATCGAAACTATACGCTTCATTGTTTTTACTGTAATATCTAAATGGTATCAATTTCCCGCGATGTCTAAGGTCAAAGTATAGTAGTAAGCTATCCTTCACTACATCAGAGTATTTCCTGTCCCCGGTGGCAAGGTAGAGATTCCACACAGCTTCCAGAAATTCCATAGTATCGTGAGTTGATGTTTCAGGAAAAGATTTAGAAATTGGATGGTAATTCTCCTTAATTAGCCAATCTGCGGTTTTTGTTGCTACATTTAGATAAATCTCATTACCAGTGAGTGAATAACCAAGGATATATGCCTCGATGATATAGGAATTTTTGACATTTATGTCTATATCCCTCTGCATTTTGGATGCTGGATCATAGCCATGGAAATAAGACTTTTCTAAATCGCGAGTTTTAAAGCCAAGCGTTTCATCCACTGGATCGTAGACTCGCAGTTCACCGCTATCAGGATCAACTATGCCAATCGTTATCATTTGGTCAAGCAGAGTTACTAAGTAGTCCCGACTTCGAGGGTCACCGGTCAATAGGTAATAATGCACCAAAAATCTTGCTACAGTACCCAGAACGATAGTTCTGGTCATAATTCCCGTTATCCGACTATTTTCTATCAAGGCTCTTTCATAGAATAAACCGAAATGTTTCTTGCTACTGTCACTCTCACGAAGCCAGTCAAATAATGCACGCATCTTCTCTATTCTATGGAAATCCTCATCCGTTCCTTCCAGTAGATATTTCCAATGTAAATAATAAAAGTAAGCGAATTCGGTTGACTCAGTAAAAACTGTGGGGTCTCCCAAGCGAGCTATTATACCACCTTTTGTCTCGTCTTCTCGCCAGAAAGTGCCGCTGAATAACTTATTCTCAGCTTCTTGTATCCAATCATCGATACTAATGGAACAGTAAGTATAGATGTCGCCACCGATAATATGCGTCCTCGGCGTCCTCGTTAGTAGGGCACATTTATCATTAATAATTTTTATGTACCCATCAACAACGTCATCAAGTTCAAGTGTAACAGATGCATAGGTTGCTTTTGATGAGGCAACAAGCTCATCATCTCTATCCATAACTTCGACAGTCCAGCCAGGTTGCAAGTTATTTATGGTTATTTTATTAGTGTCTTCAGTAAATACTTTCAAGTAATCTACTTCTATTTTTGGGGCTCCTTTGATTATACCTATACCACCACTATGTGGGTGAATATTAGTCCTCAAGGTCCTCATAAGGAGCTGAGAAAATGGGTAAGAAAAGTTGATTGCCAATTCCTCATCTACATAAGCCTTGAGGTCTCTTTGATCAGATTTCAATCTGAGCTTGTACCATCTACTCGAATCAACAGTAGTAAGAAGGGAATATTCCAAACCCAGATAGGTGATCTCACCTTTCTCACATCTAACTAATCTCAGGCTTCCGCTACCATCAGGGTTTCGTGTGAGCAATAATCCATATCCATCTCCATAGGTCCTTATACTATAATTTTTCTTAGTGAATAACTGGACAAGGATAAAGTTATCAGTATCGCCAAATTCCTTCATCTTCACTCTTACTTCTATGCTGACACACTGTGGAAAGTCAGCATAGAAATCTATCCTATCTTTAGCAGAATCAGCGCCTAAACTGTTATTAGATAAATTACCATCTGCAATCTCCCAATTTCTTGATGAAGAAACATATCGTCCCATAGCATGCTCCTTCTCAAAATCGTCATAGAACAATGTTTTTTCATCGATCAGTACTAAAGCATCTAAAGTGTTAGTCCTCATCATAATATCCTCCCGATCTCAAAAATTCCTTGCCATAAATAATCCCTTCACATATTTTGTCTAAACTGTTATCAGAACCAGGCAAAAGGTCATGCCAGTCGTTCAATTTCAATTTAGGTAATGAAAAATAATCGCCACCAAATTCAATAAATTTAAATGGAATCTGTCTATCACAGAAATGCAAATATCCATATTTATATGCAAGATCCAGCATCGTCGAGGGCATCTCTAATTTTTCACTGTTTTCGAGTAGATTGAAATATCCTTCTTTATCTGTAGCATCAAACGTAAATCCCTTTCCCCTATAATGGGTTTCTGCAGTTACAATTATTGGAATGCCATGAATGGCCATCTCCAAACCCGCAGTTGATGTGTACAGTATTCCGTAATCAACGACGTCAAAAAGACCGTATGTGCTTATTTCTGATTTTGGCGGCAGTATCTTTATATTTTCCGGCAATTCCGGAAATTCCGAATTAATGTAAGATAAGACACTCTGACGTGTCCCTATGATATCTTCAGCAGGGTGTACTTTTATAATTAACAATTTTTCATTATGATGGGAAAACCAACGTATAGTCTCAAAAACCCATTCAAATTGATCTTTAAATACAATATCCGCTCTTGCCAACGAAGCATCCCATAGCAAATTTGTGAACAGTATTCCTATATTTTTGTTGACGTCGATATTCAGCAACTTTGTAATTTCTTTGTTTAACTTATTCTTTGCAAATTTGCCATAATCAACAAACATTCCACTACCCTTCGCTCGTGAATATAATAACGTTTCAAACTCTTTATTCTGAGCATTTGATAACCCATGTGCGCTGTATTTTCGCCATGTCTCAGAAGAAATATGATAGAGTGTTTTTCGCTCTTGATCTAAATGATTTAAATTTAGGGTGCCTTTAGAAATTCCAAGGTCACATGCTATGCATTTAACACCATTTTTGTTGAAATACTCTATAAACACCCCCGGAAGATATGCAATATTACTAATGATGAGATGTGAGGGTTCTATTTTAGTTAAAATCCGCTCTGATAGTTCAACGTGGAGTACTGCACTGACCAAATATTTACTGAAAATAGTTATATCCAATTCGTTATTATTTATTACACCCGTTTGTAAAAACCTCTTGGTAGCAGCTTCTGCATATTGACCAATATTGACTCCTTTGTAATTCAAGCCACGATACTCATCAAAATTCAATGATGACACAAGCTTGTTGGCGACAGTTATGTCCCTATCATCTACAAAGTCCCCAATCCAGTTAATAGGTATATTTAAACTTGAGGCGATTTTTCCATCCCCGTAATAACAAAAATTGCAATTTACTTTATTATTAATGGTTTGCTGTAGGCATATTGGCAATTTGCGATCACAAAGGATGAATTTGCTCCTTACACCACGCAAATTTAAGGCATGTGATAACAGAGCCTGTAGAACCATCTCTGTGCATCTGCTACCGTATAGCAATGGAAATAAAACCAAATCGTCAGTAGTAGTAGTAGTAGTAGTAGTAGTAGTAGTATAGCTGATATCTGGATATTCCCTGTTTCTGGGACTAATTGACAATGATTTAGTAGGATAAAGGAACTTGACATAAAGATAACCTAATTCTTTGTCCAGATGCATTTTTCTTGCTATATCTAACACGTTCCGCTTTACGTTCATCATTTCAACGCCTCTGCATCACTACTAATAAAGTTGGCAGCTTTCCGTCCTTCTGCGATCAACGTATACCCACCCCTTTTATCCTTATCAACAAATACCCTATCAGACATCAAGCATAAAGGATACGCAATAAAAGAAGTCGCAATCCATAAAATTCCTTGCCACTTTATTTTAATGCCAATGTTAAAGAAAAAACTTGTTATGCGGGAGTTCAGAAGATATTCAGCCCTAACCATATCAAATCCTGCAATTTCAAATCGCTCTTTTAAGTTTTCCAGCGTATAATAATTCACAACATAGGCAATCTCTCTATGCTTTTTCTTGAGTTCATCGTTAATTGGATATGTGAAACTATCAGTCGTCAAGACAACGCTCCCATTTGGTTTTAAAACCCTGCGCATCTCTTTTAATGCCTTGATGTCATCTTTAAAGTGCTCTAAGGAAGAACTGCAGACAACCTTGTCGAAGTATCCGTCTAGACACGGCAAATCTTCTGCATCCCCAACTTTAAATTCACATCCGATCCCTTCTCTTTCAGCAAGGCGTTTTGCGCTGTTTATTGCATTCCCTGATAAATCAATTCCGAGGACCTCACATCTTTTTTCAGCGATCTTAAGGCTCAACGCACCCCTGCCACAAGCAACATCCAAAATTTTTTCTCCCTCATCCGGATCGAGCCATTCGAGCATACTTCGCCACTCGATTCTTCTGATGAAGTTCGGCGTGCCTATTGTTTTGTAGATCCAATGACTAATGTAATGTCTCACATCAACTATTAACATACATATCACTTCCTCCATTTGAGTATATTTTGCAATTTTCTTTAAGAAGCCCACCAATGTCGGTTGTATTGTATATCGAGCTCACACGGTCGTTTCCGAATGTTACTGATAAAAATGTATTGTATATAACATTCACATAGCTCATAAAGATATATGATCCAGTTTCTATTTCAGTTGTGGTAATTAATAACTGATGCCTATACTCGAGTGGAAGCATGCCATAACTCTGCAAAATCCGGCCATATACGCTATAATCGGCGTATATTTTCGTTTCAGCATCCCTATTTTTCGACAACCACCTCGCACCAAAAACATCTTGCTCAGGAACGTAGCTACCATAAAAGCATGCTTTCGCGTTAGCATCCCCATACTCCTTAATATTCTCCTGACTCAACGCAATCGACGACGGATTGTCCTCCGCGACCTCATAAATCCAACCAGTATTAAACAGCAAAAATATCACAAAAAATACAGATAGCACCTGTAACGAATTTCCCACATGTTGACTTGGCCGCGATGCCCTAACAACTCGAGTTAACATCTTAAAAACCGTTATCCCACCAATTACACAGAACGGCGCCAAAAAAATGAGAGTTATCTGATATAGCCTTGACGTATTAAGCGCACTTGCGAAATATGGTAAAGCAATGCCACCTAGACATATCGCAAAATTTATTAGCGATAATGCTTCATACTCTTGTTCAATTCTCATCTTTTTGCGTTTTAACAGTAATGTAATCACACCCACACCGATGAAAAATTGCGCAGTCAAATGAATAAATTTGGCTACACTATGCAGTGGTGATATTGTTTTCGTTAGTATGATGTCCAATCCCTGTGCAGCCTCAGGATTTAGTAATTCCGTAAAGATACTGCTTGCCATGTGGTCGCCTATGTGCACGATTGAATTGAACACTGAAGAACTCGATGCATATATGTACCATACTAACGTAAATGTGATAAACAAGAGGACAAAAGTCGAGCTGATTGTTCGAGATTCTATCTTTAAAGATTTTGGATTTGCTGCGAGTCCCCCTCCATTCATACCAAATTTAGAACGAAAGTCCTCTATCAGTTTTTGCATCGCTGGATTCTCACCTAAAACCAATAATATCCATGTGGAAATAAGACAGAACATGTAGATGTAAGACAGCCCGTAGTGGGACACTGCGAGTGAAATTCCAAAAACAATTAATAGAAATGATCTCTTCATTTTGTCAATATTTTTATCCATCATCGACAGGATCAACAAAACGAGGAATAGTTCGGCAATCTGCTGCCTTGCAAGTGTAAGCATCTCATTATAAAAAACAAAGAATGATACAAAGAAGAAGCACGCTAAAAATGCAATCTTCTCACTGGTATGCTTTTGAAATATGCGGTATAAGCCAAGAGGTACTAAGGAAAATAATAAGGGATAGACTATTTTGAAGATCCATGTTATACTCATATCTGAGATAATGGAATAGATTGGAGCCAACATAACGAGGCTTAACATTGCATTGCAAGCGCTATAGCTTATCGGATCCCATATGGAATTCATTTTTACTAAATTAGTTAAATAGAGTTCGTAATGGATGTCACTCCCCCATATATACATCGAAATTAATGAAGTGTGGTATAAAAGAGAGATTGTGATAATAAAAACGGCTAAAGGATACAGGTTCTTTGGAATGAACATATCAAAGGCGATTAAAATAACTATTATAGCAAGTAGAATGATTAGAAACATTAGAAGAATATTATTATGATAGAAATTAACCAAATATGTCCCGAATACCGCCAAAAAAGGAATCATGCATAAAAACAGTACTGGAGGATATAATACGTTATTAAGGTCGATAAAACTTGGATTCGAGAAATCACTATCCTTTGCATAACTTAGAACACATAGCGCCGATATGATCATGCTTATCGTGATGATCAAAGGCGTAATCGAGATCGGTCCAGAAATACCGAAAAACGGATAGACTGTGTTCATGAATAATCCAGTAAACATCAAGGTTGCAATGCTCAACCCAACTGTGTATAGTAGTGTCTCGATGTTACCGAGTTTGTGTAGTTTGAGAATTCTGAGTATGAGAATGCCAGGTATGGATGTAAGATAGATAAAAGCGATGAGTTGCCTTAAGATTGGGATTTGTAAGCCAATAGAATCTAAGCCGATCACACCCCACATCGCTACTTGAATACCTAATATAACCTTGAGAGGGGGGTGGGTATTATTTATATACATGATTTGTTCCTAATCGCCTCTTTATAAATCTCAATCGTCTTTTCAGCAATCTTATCCCAAGAAAGTTTTAGTTCCATCATTTTATATGCATTTTCGCCCATTTGTACCCTCAGCTTGTCATCACTTAGTAATTTAACTATCGCATCTGCTAGTAATCTTTCATCTTTTGGAGGTACAATAAAGCCAGTCGTTCCAGCATCTACGACCTCTGGAATACTACCCACATCTGTTACAACCACCGGTTTTTTGAATGCATATGCAATTGGAATGATCCCAGTTTGTGTTCCTTCTACATACGGTAATACTATTACTTTTGCTCGTTGAAATAAATTAGGGACCTCCTCATCGGGTATATAAGTATTATATATTTCGAAAGTATTCAGGTCGTGTATCAAATTGCGGTATCTCTCAAAATTTCCACTGCCAGCGATAATTATCTTTACGTCAGGAATATCTTCTTTAATTAATGGTTCTGCTTTGATCAAGTATTCTAGTCCCTTATACTCCTCAATCCTGCCAAAAAAAAGAACAGAGTTTGTTTCTGTGATATGATTACGACAGTATTTTGTGAAGAAAGAATAATCTCCATGGGGTATTACTGTTATTTTGTTATTCGAAACGCCTCTATCGACTAACATGTTCATTGCCCATGCCCCGTGAACAAATATTCTATCCGCATATTTTATTAACATCCATAATGATAATGCCTGAATTGGATGCCACGCTCCATGATGCAGTCTAACATCATGAATGGTTGCCACTATTGGATATTTTTTTAAAAATGGTAAAGCAAAGATTAACCATGGGTGCTTTGTTGTTATATGTACTACATCTGGATTTATCGAATCTATAGTCCTAAGTAATATGCTAAACTTCAATGTCGCCAAACTAAGATATCTTCTTGGTACAGATATTTTGGTAATGTTCACATCACTATTCAAATCACCGCTTATCTTTTGTGATGCAACTACATATACTGTATTTTTTTTTGATAACATAGCAGAAAGCTGTGATAGGTAGTGAATCATACCACCATACTCGGCCAATGATACTATACAAATCCTCATATAAGTTACTCCTGCCAACTCTAATCTAAACAGTTGTAGATATTGCGCCCTTATAAATCTCTTCAATATTATCCGTTATAATTTCCCAATCATAATTATCCACAACATACTCTCTGGCATTGCCGCCTAATGTCTTCCTCAACTCTTCGTCATCCAACAACCTCAATATCGCCTCTGCCAATCTCTTTGAGTCTCTCGGAGGGACTAACAAACCAGTTTCACCATTTTTTATCAATTCAGAACTTCCCTCAACATCTGTCGCAACCGATGGTATTCCACACGACATCGCTTCGAGCAAAGTTGTGGGCAGCCCCTCATAATACGATGGAAGCACGTAAACCGCAGCATTCTGATAATATTCAATAAGTCTTGACCGATCCACAAATCCTGCAAAGTAAAAGTTATTTTTCAAACCAAGATCGACAATTCGTTGTTCCAGATACTTTTTGATAGTTCCTTCACCGGTCAAGATGAATTTTATATCATAATGTTCCTGACATACGTATTTCGCACATTCTATCAAATCCACTAATCCCTTTCTACTGTCTAAACGACCCGTATACAAGATATACAGCTTTTTCATGTCATGTCTTTTCTTAGGGATGAAATGATTAGTATCCACACCATTATTAACCACAACAAGATTGTTATTAATTTTATATATTTCTTGTAACTCTTTTGCACATGAATTGGATACAACCGTAATGTTATCTGAATTTTTTATTGTTTGGATATCCAAGCGTATAAATTCTCTCGAAAAGAACTTAAGGCCCATTGAATGCATATCGATTAATTCGCTATTATCTATACCGCCCTTTACAGTTCCATGTTCTGTGAGCACCGTGGGCAGTGTTGTGCGGATGTTAGGAATAAGTGGGCTATGCAGATGGACAATGTCAAACTTGGGTTCAATTGACTTAAATTGTCGATTGAGAAAAACACCATGCAATCGAACATGAAGTGGATATATCGGGATAAAGCGTATCTTGTATATGGAAATCCCATCTATTTTTTCATGGATATATGCTTTATTCCATGTGCCTCTTGTAATAACCGTAACACTATGACCCCTTTCGACTAATTTTTTGGAGAGATTATATACATAGTAACCTATGCCTCCGCAATTTGGAGGAAAATTACCAACAACCATACATATGTCCATTTGTTTCATTTCATCATCTCATTTCTAGTGCTCCTTATCATTAATTTTGCAACTTAAGGTAA
>NPIE01009645.1_pt2 | contig 18797 bp, 16 predicted proteins | sample 8637661 | NCBI WGS metagenome assembly NPIE01 (sample SAMN07420842, study PRJNA396082) | bioreactor metagenome | isolation source: sample BA12 brine-fed electro-methanogenic bioreactor BA | place: Japan: Kochi | collected 2016-12-09
TGCAGCAGGCCATCGATGCCGCCGAGATCCAGGAATGCACCGTAATCGGTGAGGTTCTTGACCACACCCTTGATGATTGCGCCCTCTTCCAGACGATCGATCAGGTCCTCACGCTCCGCGGCAAACTCGTGCTCGACCACGGCGCGACGTGAAACGACCAGATTGTTGCGGCGCCGATCGAGCTTGATGATCTTGAATTCCAGATCCTTGCCCTCGAGATAGCTCGGGTCGCGCACCGGGCGAACATCGACCAGCGAACCGGGCAGGAAGGCACGGATTCCATCGACGCTGACGGTGAAACCGCCCTTGACCTTGCCGGTGATCTGACCAATGACGCTCTGCTCGCCTTCGCAGGCCTGATCGAGTTTGTCCCAGACCCGCGAACGCTTGGCTTTCTCACGCGACAGTCGGGTTTCGCCAAAGCCGTCTTCGACAGCGTCGAGCGAAACCTCGACTTCGTCGCCGACTTCCACTTCCAGCGTGCCGTCATGGCTCATGAACTGCTGGATCGGGACGATGCCCTCGGACTTCAGCCCGGCATTGACAACGACAACGTCGTCACGGATCTCGACCACCCGGCCGCTGACGATCGCGCCAGGCCGGAGCTTGGATTCATCAATACTTTGTTCAAATAGCTCTGCGAAGGATAGTTCGGAAAAAGATTCGGTCATTGAAATATGAGGTTCCTGCAAGACTCGGGCTGCGGTATGCAATGGGGTTCCCGTTCGATCTTGTCTTCCGTGTCCGATGGCCGGACACTCGTTGATGAAAACACCGGCAGTTTCGCAAACGAAACAACCGGCAGCCAGTTTACTTTTCCTGCTTGTCCGACCCGGCAACTGACGACGGACCAAAGCGCTGGCGAGCCAGCGCAGCAATCCTTTCGATCACTTGCTCGAGCGACAGGTGGGTCGAATCGACGATCACCGCATCGGCAGCTGGAACCGTCGGCGCCACCGCGCGTTCGCGATCGCGACGATCCCGTTCCTGCATGTCTCGGAAAAGACGGGAAAGTCTAACACTTTCTCCCTTTGTCTTCAACTGCTTATACCGTCGATTGGCGCGTTCCTCGACACTGGCGTCAAGAAAGATCTTGAGTGCTGCATCGGGAAACACCACCGTTCCCATGTCACGACCGTCTGCGACCAGTCCCGGCGGGCATCGCGCCGCGCGCTGCAGCCCGAGCAGCGCATTGCGCAGCGTCGGAATCGCAGCCACCCGGGAGGCCCGCACCGAAACCTCCTCGCTGCGCAACAGGCTGCCGATCCGGCGCCCCGCCAGCACCGCCTCGATTCCGTCGTCATCCGGCTCGAAACTCAGCGGAAGATCTTGCGCCAGCTCGACCAGGGCGGCCTCATTGTCGGCATCGATACCCCGCTCCAGCGACGCCAGCGCCACCGCGCGATAGACCGCGCCTGAATCCAGCACATTCCAGCCGAGACGACGCGCAAGAGCCGCCGAAACCGCACCCTTGCCGGCGCCGGACGGACCGTCGATGGCCAGTACCGATACATTCGACATCACTGCCACTCCAGAATGGCGCCCAGTGCTGCCAGATCGTCGACAAAGCCCGGGTAACTGGTCCGAATCCACTCCGCGTTTTCGATGATCACCGGGGCATCGGCAATCAGCGCCAGGACCGCAAGACTCATCGCGATCCGGTGATCTCCCTCCGCATCCACCACCCCGCCGCGGATCGGCCCACCCCGGATTTCAGCCCCGTCCGGGCGCTCTTCGAGCCGGACTCCAAGACGCGCCAACTGTCGGCACATCACCGCCAGACGATCGGATTCCTTGACCCGAAGCTCGGCCGCACCGGCAATCACGGTGGTCCCGCGCGCGGTTGCCGCCAGCGCCATCAGCAAGGGCAATTCATCGATCGCCAACGGCACCCATTCTGTCGGAAACGCCAGCCCGATCAGCGCCCCGGAACCCTTGACCACCAGCGATGCAATCGGCTCGGCTCCGGCATCACCGGCGACCGACTGACGCGTCAAGCACCCCGGCGCCATCTGCTCGATCGCCCGCAGAAACCCGTCCCGGGTGGGATTGGTCCCGACCGGACCAATTTCGACCGTCGAGCCCTCCACCAACAACGCCGCGGCAATCAGAAAAGCGGCCGAGGACAGATCCCCCGGAACGCAGACCCATGCACCGTGCAGAGTCACCGGACCGGTGATCGCCACCCGGCCTTCAGCCAGCACCGGCTGAACCCCGAATGCCGGCAACAGGCGCTCGGTATGGTCACGCGAGGGAGCAGGCTCGAACAGCACGGTCTCACCTGCGGCATGCAGACCCGCCAGAACAATCGCCGACTTGACCTGAGCGCTGGCGATCTTCAGGCGATGCTGACGCGCCACCAGCGGTCGCGGATGCACCATCAGCGGACAGCGGCCCTCCTGACTGTCGATCCGGGCGCCCATGTGCTCCAGCGGCTCGATCACGCGTCCCATCGGACGCCGCGACAGCGATTCATCACCGACCAGCGTGATGCGCGACCCGTACAGGTCCGGATGGCCGGCCAGCGCGCCGCTCAGCAGCCGGATACCGGTGCCCGAATTGCCAAGGTCGAGGGCGCGCTCGGGTGGCTGCAGGCCGCGACCCTCGATTTCGACCCGATCGCCGTCGCGCGATACCGCGGCACCGAGTTGCGCCATCGCATGCAGTGTGGCCAGCGTATCGTCGGCCGCCAGGAAGCCCTCGATCCGGCTTGTGCCACGCGCAAGTCCACCCAGCAGCGCCGCACGATGCGAAATCGACTTGTCTCCAGGGGGCCGCAGCGCGCCGCTCAGTGGAACGGATGCCGGCTGAACGATCAATTTCAAGCCGCCGGACTCCCGGTCGAGAGGATCGATTCCAGCGCGCCGAGCAAGCGTTGATTCTGGGCTTCGCTGCCAACCGTGATCCGCAGATGCCGATCCAGGCCATAGTTGCCGACCGGGCGCACGATGATGCCGCGCCGCAGCAGGGCCTGGTTGAGTTCGGCGGCCGGACGATCGAACTCGGCGAGCACGAAATTTGCGGCCGAAGGCAGCACACGACAGCCCAGATGCTCCAGCCCGTCGCGCAGCTGAATCAGGCCCGCCGCATTCACGGCTCGCGAGCGCTCGATGAATTCATGATCGTCCAGCGCCGCACGCGCCGCGACCAGGCCCAGCGCATTGACATTGAACGCCGGCCGCACCCGGTTCAGCAGATCGGCAATACCCGGATTGGACAGCGCGTAGCCGACCCGCAGACCAGCCAGACCGTAGGCCTTTGAGAAAGTCCGGGTCACAACCAGGTTGGGAAAACGCTCCAGCCACCTGGATGCATCCCCGAGCCGGTTGGACTCGGCATATTCGGAATAGGCCTCGTCGACCACGCAGATCACATGCCCGGGCAGCGAGGACAGAAAATCCAGCATCCGATCCTGTTCCAGCCAGGTGCCGGTCGGGTTGTTCGGGTTTGCGATCCAGACCATCCGGGTGTGCCCATCGACCCGGCGGTAGAGCTCGCGCAGATCGTGTCCCAGCGGCATCACGGGATGCTCGGCCGGCAACGCCGGCGCGACGTCGGCCTCGGCACCGACCAGCTGGGTCGCAATCGGGTAGACCGCGAAACAGTACTGCGAGAACAGCGATTTCAGACCCGGGCCAAGAAACACCTGGGCCAGGAACACCAGCACGTCGTTGGAACCATTTCCCAGCGTGATGCATTCGGGCGTCAGGCCGTGACGGCCAGCCAGGGCCTGCTTCAGTTCATAGCCATTGGCATCCGGGTACAGCCACAGATCGTCGACTGCGTTGCGAATCGCGGCCAGCGCGAGAGGACTGGCACCGAGCGGGTTTTCGTTGGATGCCAGCTTGATCGAGTCGCGCACGCCATACTCGCGCTCCAGTTCAGCGATCGGCTTGCCCGGGGTGTAGGGCTGCAGTGCAGCAACCGCCGCGTTCGCCAGCCCCTGATAGTCAAGCCGCTCGATCGTCATCGGTCCTCCGCCTTTTGCTCGCGCTCCATCAGCACCTGAACGCCGCGCGCGGCGCTCCAGCCGCGATACAGAATGCCATGGACCTGCTCGGAAATCGGCATCTCCACCTCGGCACGCCCGGCCGCGCGCATGACCTCGTCGGCGGCATGGTAGCCCTCGACCACCTGCCCCACCTCCTTCAGCGCCGAGTCGATGTCCGCACCGCGTCCCAGCGCAAGGCCGAACTTGCGATTGCGCGACGCGTCGCCGGTGCAGGTCAGCACCAGGTCGCCGAGCCCTGCCAATCCGGTCAAGGTACGTTCCTGGCCACCCATGGCCACGCCCAGGCGCATGATCTCGGCCAGCCCGCGGGTGATCAGTGCCGCACGCGTGTTCTGTCCCAAGCCGAGACCATCAGCCATGCCACAGCCGATCGCCATCACATTCTTGACCGCACCGCCGATCTGGCTGCCGATCAGATCGGCCGTGTAGTAGGCGCGGAAGCTGCTGCCGTGCAGCAGCGCCGCCCAGGTTCGACCGAACTCGGGATCGGAGGCCCCGACGGTCACCGCAGTCGGCAGTCCACGTGCCACTTCTCCGGCAAATGACGGTCCGGTCACTACCGCCAGCGGCATGTCGTCGCCGTAGCGCTCGCGCGCCAGCTCCGACAGCAGCCGCCCGGTTGCAGGTTCGAAGCCCTTGGTCGCCCAGGCCAGTCCGACGCCAGGCTTGAGCCCGTCCCCGATTCGCTCCAGCGTCGATGCGAAGGCCGAGCTCGGAACCGCCACCAGAAGGTGCTCGGCGCCGTTGCAAGCTTCGGCAACATCGGAACAGGGCCGGATCGCCGACGGCAGCGCAATACCTGGCAGATAGCGCGCATTTTCGCCGCTCGATCGCATCGCTTCGACATGGACCGGATCGCGCGCCCAGAGTCGAACCGAGTGCCCGAGCCGCGCCAGCTGCAGCGCCAGCGCAGTGCCCCACGACCCGGCACCGAGCACCGCAAGCCGCTGTCCCATGTCGGTCACGCCCGGCGAACTCAGGCCGTACCGCTACCGTCGACCGGAGTCGCTTCGCCCGGCTGATTCTGCGCCATCCGCTGGGCATAGATGCCCTCGAAGCTGATCGGCTGCAGCGTCGGCATGAAGAAACCGCCAGCGGCCACCAGCGCCGCGATCTGGGTTCGCGCATACGGATACAACACATTCGGGCAATGCACACTGGCAACATAGGACAGCTGCTGCTCGCTGAAGCCCTGCAGCACGAATACTCCGGCTTGATGAACCTCGGCAATGAACGCGGTCTTTTCACCCTGCTTGGCGGTCACGGTGACCGTCAGCACCACTTCATAACGATCGTCGCCCATCGCGTTGACGCGCTGGCCGAGATTCAGATTGATATCCGGCTGACCCTCGGCGGCTATGTCACCCAGTGCACCCGGTGCTTCGAACGAGCAATCCTTGAGAAAAACGTGCTGAATTGCCAACTGGGCCTGCTGGGCATCCTGCCCGTTCGCTCCGGCCACATCCTGATTTTCTTCTGCCATGTTCCTGGCTCCGTTGATTTTGATGAATGAAGACGGGCCGGCGGACAGCCCGTCATTTTTTACTGCGGTACACGCGCCGCAATGGTTCACTGGAACGCTGCCGCCGACAGCCTCGATTGGTGAGGTCTGGCGCTTCAGGTTCGGCCCGAGGTGCCCTTCGAGCGACTTTTGCCCGCCTTGCCCGCCTTGCCGCGGGTGATGGGCTGCTGATCTGCAACCCACTGTGACAGCCCGCCACGCAGCACCGAGACATCGGTAAAACCGAGCTTGCACAAACGCGTGGCCATCTGCGGCGCCACCTGGCCGCTCTTGCAGTAGAGCAGCACTGGACGCTCGCGCGCCTTCAGCAACTGTGCGTTGCCGGCCTCGATTCGGGAAGGCGGCAGATGCTCGGCATTCAGAATATGCCCGTTGGCGAAGTCGCTGCTGTTCGATACATCCAGGATCCGCGGATCCTGGCGATTGATCAGCAGGATGGCCTGGGCCGTATCCAGCTCTTTCCAGGCCCGTGTCAGACGCGCCGATTCGGTCGCAATCAGTGCCGCAAGCACGACTGCGAAGGCACCCACCAGAATCGGGTGGTTGCCGATGAACACCAGCAGCTGTTCCATGGATCTCGTTTCCGACCTCGTGAGCGGCAAACCGCGGATTATCCCGCATTCGGCGTCGGTCTGCCACACCGCGACGCCTGTGGGATAATGCAGCGCCTTGACACGGAACGCCCCGAAATGCAGGCATCTGGACCGCTGCTGCTGCTGATTCTCGATGGCTGGGGCATGCGCGAACCGGCACCGGACAACGCCATCGCCCAGGCCCGGACGCCGAACTGGGACACGCTCTTGCGCTCCTGCCCACACGCGCTGCTGGAAACCTCCGGTGAGGCCGTCGGCCTGCCCGCCGGCCAGATGGGCAATTCCGAAGTCGGCCACATGAATATCGGTGCCGGTCGCGTGGTCCATCAGGAGCTGACCCGGATCGACTGCGCGATTGCCGACGGCGAGTTCCAAGACAACCCGGCGCTGCTCGAAACCATTGATGCGGCCGATGCCGGTACGGTGCATATCATGGGCCTGCTGTCAGCCGGTGGCGTGCACAGCCATGAAGATCATTTCCTCGCCACCATCGAGCTGGCCGCCGCCCGTCACCGCGGCGCGATTGCGGTCCATGTGTTCCTCGACGGTCGCGATACGCCACCGCGGAGTGCGCGCGCTTCGCTGGAAAAACTCCAGGCCTGCATCGACCGACATCCGAATGCCCGCATTGCCTCGATTTCGGGGCGCTACTGGGCAATGGATCGCGACCAGCGCTGGGAGCGAGTGCATCGGGCCTGGCTGGCGCTGGCGCATGCGCGGGCTGAATTCAGCGCCCGGGACGCACTGGAAGCCCTGGCCGCCGCTTATGCACGCGATGAGAACGACGAGTTCATCCAGCCGACACAGGTCGGCCGCGGCGCGCGCATCGCCGACGGCGACAGCGCAATCTTCATCAATTTCCGGGCCGACCGGGCGCGCCAGCTGACGCGCGTGCTGGTGGACCCGAGCTTCGATCGCTTCCCCGAACGACGTCCGCGGCTGGCGCGAATGGCCAGCATGACGCGCTACGAAAACGATCTCGACGTGGCGGTTGCGTTTCCGCCGACCGATCTACCGGACCTGCTCGGACAGGTTCTGGCGCGCGCCGGTCTTCGCCAGCTGCGCATCGCCGAAACCGAAAAATACGCGCATGTAACCTACTTTTTCAACGGCGGCCGCGAGCAATTGTTCGAGGGCGAAGACCGCAAGTTGATCGCCTCGCCACGGGTCGCGACCTACGACCTGCAGCCCGAGATGAGCGCGCCGGAACTTGCCCGCGAACTGGTGGCCGCGATCCGGTCCGGCAACTGGCCGGTCATCATCGGCAATGTCGCCAATCCCGACATGGTCGGTCACAGCGGAATCTTCGAGGCCGCGGTGCGCGCAGTCGAAGCGGTCGACGCCCTGCTCGGCCAGGTGATCGAGGCGATCGATCAATCCGGCGGCCAGCTGATCGTGACTGCCGACCACGGCAACGTCGAGCAGATGAGCGATCCCGAAACCGGGCAGGCGCATACCGCACACACCCTCAATCCGGTGCCGCTGGTCTACCGCGGCCGGAACGCCAGGGTCGAGGCACGTGGCAGTCTGCGCGACATCGCCCCGACGATGCTGAATCTGCTGGGCCTGAACATTCCGGAGGCGATGACCGGCCGTCCGCTGATTCACCTCGATACCGCCGGTGGGGCCCGGGCAACGGCCGCGGATGGCACTCATCCCTGAGCCGCCTGCAAGCCGTCATGCCCGGGCGCGTTGCGGGCGAGCCTGCGGCGCTGCGGCACTGCTCCTGATTTTTGCTGGTCTGTTCACCGTTCCCGTGCCGGAGCTCGCGCAGGCCGAGGACCCGCCATCGGCCGATGCAGTCCAGGCGCGTCTGGAGAGTCTGCGGGCCGAGATCGAACGCATGACCTGGACACTCGACCAGCAGCGCGCCGAGCGTGACAGTGAACTGGCCCGGCTGGCCGACAGCGAACGGCAGCTGGCCGCGCGCAGCGCCGAGCTGCGCCAGACCCGCACCGCGCTCGATACCGCCGAAGCGCATGAACAGGCCTTGCGCGAGCAGGCAAGTGCGCTGGAACAGGAGGTCGATACGACCCGGCAGCGCCTGGCCGAGCAGCTCCGAATCGCCTACCGGGTCGGCGTGGAATCGCGCCTGCGCGCCTTGCTCAATCAGCGCGATCCCGGTCTGATCAGCCGCAGCCTCGCCTTGCATGGCTACCTGGCGCGAGCTCGGCTGGACACCATCGAAGAGTTCGAGCGCCAGCGTCTGGCACTGGAACAGCTTCGTGCCGAGCTGGCGCAGAATGCGACCGAACTGGAACGGCTGGCCGGACAGCAGGAGCTGGCTCGAGGTCGTCAGACCGAGGCGCTGGTGCTGCGTCGTGAGGCGCTGGCGGCCCTCGAAGCCCGCATCCGGGATCGCGATTCGGAGCTGGCCGAACTCAACCGGTCAGCAGCACAGCTCCAGGCACTGCTGGAACAACTCGCCGTGGCACTGGCCGACATTCCGGCCGAAGCCGCCGTGACCGCCTTCGCCGAGCTGCGCGGCCGGCTGCCGATGCCGCTGTCCGGTGCGCTGGTCGCCGGCTACTCGCGTCGCGACGACCAGGGTGCCCTGCGCGAAGGCTGGATGATCGAAGCCGAAATCGGTGCGCCGGTCCGGGCCATTGCCCATGGCCGAGTGGCCTATGCCGACTGGCTGCGCGGCTACGGCATGTTGCTGATCATCGATCACGGCGAGGGCTGGATGAGCCTGTACGGGCGCAATCAGGCGGTACTGGCCGAAGTCGGCGACTGGATTCAGCCCGGCGAGACCGTAGCCCTGGCCGGCGACTCCGGCGGCAGCGGGCCGCCGGGCCTGTATTTTCAGATCCGTCACGAAGGCCGTCCGATCGACCCGGCCGGCTGGATCGCGCGCTGAAGCCCGCGCGCTAATCGTCATGGATAGACGTAGCTGGCCTGCAAGCCCAGCGGCAGGCCGAGCACCCAGTAGAGCAGCAGAAACACGGTCCAGCCGACGGCAAGGGCCACCGCATACGGCAGCATCATCGAAATCAGTGTGCCGATGCCGGCGCCTTTGAAATAGCGCTTGCAGAACACCACGATCAGCGGAAAGTACGGCAGCAGCGGCGTGACGATATTCGAGCTCGAATCGCCGACACGATAGGCCGCCTGGGTCAGGCCCGGTCCGATGCCCAGTTCCATCAACATCGGCACGAAGATCGGCGCAATGATCAGCCACTTGGCCGAGGCCGAACCGACGAACAGGTTGACGAACATGGTCAGGCCGATGATGCCGACGACGGTCAGCTGGGCCGGCATGTTGAACTGCGCCAGCCATGCCGCGCCATTGACGGCAATCAGGATGCCGAGATTCGAGCTGGTGAAGGCGGCGATGAACTGGGCCGCGAAGAACGCCATGACAATGTAGTAGCCCATCGACTCCATCGACTTGCTCATGCCCGTGATCAGCTCACGATGGCTGCTGATCGTGCCGGCGGCATAGCCGTAGACGGCACCCGGGATCAGGAACAGGATGAAGATCAGCGGCACGATCGAGCGCATCAGCGGTGCGCCGAAGGAGGTCACGCTTTCATGGAACTTCAGCGCCGGGTTTGGATCGCGCAACGGCGAGTCCGGCAGCAGCACCGCGATCGCCAGCAGCGCGATCGAAACGGCAATGCTGAGCAGCGCGCGATTCAAGCCGCGACGTTCGTTGTCGGCCAGCGGCTCCAGCTTTGGCATGTCCGACATGTCGCCGTCGACTGGCGTTTCGAGTTTCAGGCGCGGCTCGATCACGCGGTCGGTCAGCCACCAGCCGATCAGGATCACCAGCAGTGACGATGAGCCCATGAAGAACCAGTTCACCAGCGGATTGATCGAGACCGAAGGATCGAGCACTCGCGCTGCCTCTTCGGTAATGCCGGCCAGCATCGGATCGATCGCCGAGGGGATGAAATTGGCCGAAAAGCCACCGGACACGCCGGCAAAGGCCGCAGCGATTCCGGCCAGTGGATGCCGGCCGGCGGCGTAGAAGATCACGGCACCCAGCGGTATGACCACCACATAACCGGCATCGGCGGCCGTGTGCGAGACGATCGCGACCAGGATCAGCATCGGCGTCAAAAGGCTCGGCGAAGTCACACCCAGCATCTTGCGCAATGCGGCATTGATGAAGCCGGTGTGCTCGGCCACGCCCACGCCAAGCATCGCCACCAGCACGATCCCGAGCGGCGCGAAATTGGTAAATACGGTCACCATCTGACTCAGAAATCGCGCCAGTTCAACGCCGGCCAGCTGGTTCACGACCTGAATCGGCTCGCCGGTCTGCGGGTGCAGTGCACTGAACTGGATCGGTGCCAGAATTGCCGACAGCGCCCACACCACCAGCATCAACAGGAAGAACAGTACCGCCGGATCAGGCAGGCGGTTTCCGACCCGTTCGATCACATCGAGACTGCGATACAGCCAGCCGCTGCCGGTGGCGTTGGTAGATGCTTGTTGGTTCATGCAATCAACTCCCTGTTGTCAATCATCGTAAGACTACCCGCAGGTCCGGATGTGCCTGCGCATGTCCGAGTCGGACGATCGAGCGCGGGCGCAGTTTCGATTCGATCAGCCGCGTCTGCCCGGCCCGTCCAGCGGCAACACCGTGACCTTGTCTCCGGTTTTTCGATCCCGAATCACGCAATTGCCGCGGCGCGCGACCCGTTCGATACGGATCACCGACTGCAGTGGCAGCATCAACGCCTCGGTGTCGGAAAACTCCTCGCGCAGGCGCTCCTCGGTCGGATCCACCACCACCTTGGCCGAACTGTCGAAGATCAGTTTTCGGGCCTCGACAAAGCCATACAGATGGCTGCTTTCAACCTGCTCGGCGAATAGCTCGTAGACCTTGCCGTGATTGTAGAAGACCAGCTTGTACATGAATGATTTCAATCCTCTCTGGAATACGAAGGCTGGCCGATCACCAGCCGGGATGCAAGCGCCGCGAGCAGCCCGGCAACGAAACCGGCCACATGCGTCCACCAGGCCACCGCACCGGTGGTCGGCCCGAACACTGTATAGACCACCTGCAGCGTAAACCAGGAACCGATGACCAGCAACGCCGGAATTCGGGCGAACTGCATGAACAGCCCGAGCGGCAACCAGAGTCCGATCTTGCGCGTCGGAAACAAGCCGAGGTAAATACCGATGATGGCCGAGACACCGCCGCTGGCGCCGATCACGGCCCGGTCCAGTTCCGGCAACTGCAGTGCCACGAACAGATTGGCCAGCGCACCGAACAGCGCAAAGGTCAGCACAAAGCCGAATGAACCCAGAACCCGCTCCACGGCAACACCGAACACCCAGAGGTAGGCCAGATTCCCGACCAGGTGCAGCCAGGAAGAATGTACCAGCAGGGCCCCGAACAGGCGCGCCAGACCGGGATCGAGGCGGCCGGCCATCAATCCATCGATCTGGATCAACACGCTCGAAGGCCGAAAGCCCCAGTACTCGAACCAGCCCGGAAGCGCCTGCGGCGGCAACAGGCTCTGACCAATCATCATCAGGAACGCAGTCACGCCGATCAGGACGACCGCCGCGGGCGGTCCCAGCCGCCGCCTGCGACCCTGCGTCGCCGGCGCAATGATCACTCGATCAGGATCCGGTAATTACGATACTCGACGATCATGCCGCGCTTGCGTATCTCCTCGATCCGCACATCACCGCCAAGCTCGTCGCCCTCGCCGCGCCGCTCACCACCAATCAGCACGAAACGATCAGCCGGCTTGCTTGAATAGAAATGTACGCTCAGCCGGATCTGCGGAAATTCGGCGCGCAGCGCCTGCGGCAGCTCCCACGGCCGAATCACGCCATCCAGCGCTGCATCCTGCGGCGGGGAAGCCGCCGGCGCAGCCGGCTCAGGACGCGTCGCAGCTTCGTCCCGGCCAGGGGCTCGATCCGGCACTTGCGCAGTCGTCGCGACGGAGGATTCAGCCGACCGATCCGAATCATCCGAGCTTTCAGCGCCCGGTTCAGTGCGCCCGGTCATCGGCACTTCGACGCGCGCTGTCCGAGCTGCAACATGCGCATCCGATGCCTCGGCCGCAACGCTGGCACTGGCGCTCGCTTCGACCGGGACCGGATCCTGCGCGGCCGAAGGACGCACCGGTGTCGACCCCGGCGGATCAACCGTCGCCCGACTTGCCGGCGCGGCGGCCGCCGATGGCGCAATGGTTTGCGCAGCCACAGCAGCGGTCCCGGTCCCGGGTCCGGATGGATCCGTGTGCGGCATCACTCGGCCCAACCAGGGCTGCCACCAGGCGAGTCCCGTGCCGCCGGCGATCAGGACCAGCAGCACCAGCAGCCAGCCCAGACGTTGGCTTTTCTGGCCTCGTCTGCGCCGCCGCTCGGACGACGTGGAGCCGCTTCCCAGATCGAGTCCCGGCGACTGGCCGGCGCGGCGTTGCGCCTCGGATTTGCGCAACGCGTCCAGCAACAGCGACATCAGTTGATCTCCCCGTCCGGCTGGCGAGCCGCGCCGGCATCGGGTCCGGGTTTACCCCCGGTATCGCCTGGGTCTTCGGCCAGACCAAGGAACAGACGGGTGACCGGCCCGGCAATTCCATCGGCGCGCAGGCCGTTGCGCGACTGGAATGCGCGAACCCAGTCGCGGAAGGCAACGCTGTATTCGCCATCCACCGCGCCCGACCAGGGTCGAATGCGGTCTCGACGAGCCGCACGCTGCAGATCGGCCACCTCCGGTCCACGGTCGCCGCTTTCCCGAACGCTGCCGTCATCCGGCCAGACGATGAAGAAGTCGCCGAGCCAGCGCTGCTCGAGCTGCGCCAGGGGTGCGCGAAAATCCTGACCGGTCTGACGCAATATGATTTCGGAATCACCGACCCGGACCGCCACAACGTGGGCGTCGATGGGTTCGGCCAGGCGCAGCACCACCGGCCGGTCAAGTCGACGCAACAGGGTCCAGTTGCCCCGCATGCGCTGACAGGCCAGACCAGCGGCCACGCCCCGGCTGCAGGCGGCCAGGACATCGGCACTGCCGGTCTCCGGCCAGAGCGCGGCCAATTCGCCCCATGCGGTCGCGGCCGTTGCATTTTCGAGCATCTGCTCCCAGGACGGGCGCGGCCCGTCCTGGCGCTGCACGGCGTCGGGCACGGAATACAGCGACCACAGCATTCCGGCGCCGACCGCCAGCACCAGCCCCACCGCACTGGCGGCCAGAACGCTGACCCAGCGTCGCCCGGGGGCGCTGTCGTCACCGACCACCACTTCGGCCGCGGCCTGACGCACCATGGCCGGCGAAATCCGCTCCGATTCACGTGCGTAGCCTGCCATCAGCGCGCGATCTGCAATGATATTGATCAGCCGCGGCACGCCACCGGCCACATGGTGCAGGGTTCGCAATGCCGCAGCGCTGAACGGGCAGCGCGGTGCCCCGGCAACCCGGATCCGGTGGCGCACATATTCGGCGGTCTCGGGCAGCGACAGCGGGGCGAGGTGATAGCGCGCCGTGATCCGCTGCGCCAGCTGGCGCAATGATGGCCGCGCCAGCAGTTCGCGCAGTTCGGGCTGGCCAAGCAGAATGATCTGCAACAGCTTGTCGGTAGCGGTTTCGAGATTGGTCAGCAAGCGCACCTGCTCCAGCGTCTCGCGACTCATGTTCTGCGCCTCATCGATGATCAGCACCGCCCGATCGCCGCCGGCGTGGATCTCGAGCAAGCGCTCGTTGAGCCGTTGACCCAGGGCTTCGAGTCCGTCCTCGCCCGGCTCGATCTCCAGCCCGAGTTCGCGACAGATCGCGCGCAGCAGTTCGCGCGGTTCGAGCATCGGGTTCAGAATCAGCGCCACCCGGGCCTGCTCCGGCACCTGTTCAAGCAACAGCCGGCACAAGGTAGTCTTGCCCGTGCCGACCTCGCCGGTCAGCTGGACAAAGCCACCACTGCCGCCCCGACCCACCCCATACAGCAGGTGCCCGAGCGCGTCCTGATGGCGCTGGCTCAGGAATACGAAGCGCGGATCCGGCGTGATCGAAAACGGCCGCTCCTTGAAACCGTAGAACTGTTCGTACATTCAGGTGCCTGACAATCGTGGTGAATTTTTCCCGAAACGGCATGACTGAAAAACTGACCGGGTCGCGGACCTGAAATGCGTCCGACCGCAATCCTCGCGGCGACCAGCGCGGCAATCAGCCCGGCAATCAGCCCGGCAACCAGCGAAACCGGATTCGATCCCGCGGCGCACGTTCAATCCGACAGCACCATCAGCGACGCGTTTCCGCCGACCGCCGCCGTGTTCACGGTACGAGTGCGTTCGACCGCGAAACGCTGCAGGTAATTCGGCCCGCCGGCCTTGGGACCGGTCCCGGACAAGCCCTCGCCGCCGAAGGGCTGGACCCCGACCACCGCACCGGTCATGTTGCGGTTGACGTAGGCGTTCCCGGCACGCACCCGAGTCACGACATGACGCTGGACCCGATCGATCCGGCTGTGACAGCCGACCGTGAGCCCGAAGCCGGTCGCGTTGATTGCATCGAGCACGGCGTCGAGCTCGCGGGCACGATAGCGCAGTACATGCAAAACCGGTCCGAATACTTCGCCGGAGAGACGATCCAGCGAATCGATCTCGTAGGCGCGCGGCGCGAACCAGTGCCCTGCGAGCAGATCGTCCGGTCGCGGCACCGTGGCCAGGAGACGCGCCTCCTGATCCATCCGGTGCGCATGCTGCTCGAGCATCTCGAGCTGCGCTGCGTCGATCACCGGGCCGATATCGGAATCGAGCCGGCCCGGCCAGCCGAGACGCAGCTCCTGCATTGCACCGGCCAGCATCTCGATCACATGATCGGCAATATCGCGCTGGATGCAAAGCACACGCAGCGCCGAACAGCGCTGTCCGGCCGACAGGAAGGCAGACTGGATCACATCCCGCACCACCTGCTCGGCCAGCGCCGAGGAATCCACGATCATCGCGTTCTGACCGCCAGTCTCGGCAATCAGCGTCGCGATCGGCCCGTCGCGCGCGGCCAGCGCGCGATTGATGATGCGTGCGGTTTCGGTCGACCCGGTAAAGGCCACACCGGCAATCCGCGGGTCGCCGGTCAGCGCCGCGCCGACCCGACCGTCGCCGGGCGCAAGCTGCAGCACATCCTCCGGCACCCCGGCCTGGTGCAGCAATTGCACCGCCCGCGCCGCGATCAACGGGGTCTGCTCCGCGGGTTTGGCGATCACCGCGTTGCCGGCCGCAAGTGCGGCGGCCACCTGACCGGTAAAGATCGCCAGCGGGAAATTCCATGGACTGATGCAGACGAATACCCCCTTGCCGTGCAGCGAGAGCTCGTTGTGCTCACCGGTCGGGCCGGGCAGGATCTCGGGCTGGGCGAAATGGCGGCGCGTCATCTGCGCGTAATAGCGGCAGAAGTCGGCCGCCTCGCGCAGCTCGGCGATGGCGTCGGGTACCGACTTGCCGGCCTCGCGCACGCACAAGGCCATCAACTCGGCCCGATGCTGCTCGATCAGGTCGGCACTGCGCTCGAGCACCGCGGCGCGATCGGTGGCGGGCAGCGCGTCCCAAGCCGGCTGGGCCGCGCGCGCGCGATCGACCATCAGCACCGCCCGTGCCGGGTCGAGCGAGCGCAGCTCGCCAACCCGATCGGCCTGATCGGCCGGAGAGACAATCCCGACAATTTCACTGACCGCATCCCCGGCATCGGCCGGAGATGCGCTCCAGCGATGCTCGCGAAATGGGGCCAGCTCGGCCGCCAGCTCGACATTCAGAGCTTCGGAGGCCAGGTTCAATCCGCGCGAATTGGCCCGCGCCTCACCGAACAGAGCTTGCGGTAGCGGAATCCGCGGATGCGCCGGGCTGTCGAAACCCTCGACCAGCGCGATCGGATCGGCAACCACTTCGGCGGCCGGCAGACGCGCGTCGACAATGCGGTTGACAAACGAGGTATTGGCCCCGTTTTCCAGCAGTCGCCGGACCAGGTACGGCAACAAGTCGCGATGGTCCCCGACCGGCGCGTAGACGCGGCAATGGCCATTGAAGTCGGCCCCGTCCAGCACCTCCTCGTAGAGCTCCCGACCCATGCCGTGGAGGCGCTGGTATTCGAAGTCCTCGCGCCCGTCCGCCATTTTCCGGACCGCGCAGATGGTATGCGCGTTGTGGGTCGCAAACTGCGGATAAAACGCCTCGCGCAGTTCCAGCAGGCGCGCTGCACAGGCGAGGTAGGAAACGTCGGTATTCGGCTTGCGCGTGAACACCGGATAGCCCGGATAGCCTTCGACCTGGGCGAGTTTGATCTCGCTGTCCCAATAGGCCCCTTTGACCAGACGTAGCGGAATCCGGTGCCCGGTCCGGCGTGCCAGCGCCGCCAGCCACTCGATCGCCGGACGGCCGCGCCGCAGGTAGGCCTGCAAGGCCAGCCCCAGCCCGTTCCATCCGTCCAGCGACGGGTCGCCAAGCACCGCGGCAAACACATCGAGCTGCAGCATCAGGCGCGCCGCTTCCTCGGCATCGATGGTCAGGGCAATTCCGGCGCTCCGGGCCTGTTGCGCCAGCGCCAGCACCACCGGCACCAGCTCGGCCAGCACGCGTTCGCGCTGGGCCGGCTCGTAGCGCGGATGCAGTGCCGAGAGCTTGACCGAGATGCTCGGCGCGTCGAAGATGTCCCGCTCTCCGACTGCCCGACCCAGGGTCGTGATCGCCTCGGCATAAGCCTCGCGATAGCGGCGCGCGTCGGCCGTGGTCAGGGCCGCCTCGCCCAGCATGTCGAAGGAATAGCGATAACGCCGATTGGGCTTCTTTTCCGCGCGTTCCATCGCGGCGCCGATGGTTCGTCCCATCACATATTGATGACCCATGATCCGCATCGCCTGGCGCACCGCAAGGCGCACCACGGGCTCGCCTGACTTGTTGGCAATCCGCGCCAGCACGGATCGAAAGTCGGACCGTGCCGACTGCCCGACCCGAACCACTCGCCCGGTCAGCATCAGCCCCCAGGTCGAAGCATTGACAAACAGCGACTCGCTCTTGCCGAGATGCGATTCCCAGTCGGCCCCGGCCAGCTTGTCGGAAATCAGCGCCTCGGCGGTTTCGCTGTCGGGAATCCGCAGCAAGGCCTCGGCCAGGCACATCAGGACCACACCTTCTTCCGAAGAGAGGTCATATTCGCGCATGAAGGCTTCCATCGCACCGTGGTTCTCGGCGCGACGACGAACCTGTTCGACCAGATTGACCGCTGCATCGAACACTGCAGCCCGGTCACCGGAATCCAGCGGGATTCCGCACAGCAGGGCCGGCACCTGCTCCGGTTCCGGCACGAACCAGGCCTGCTCCAGCGCCTCGCGCAGCGGCTCGGGCGTTGTTGCAGCAGCGGCGATGAATGGTGAACTTGCTGCCATCGGGGATACTCCGGAAACCAGCGATAAAAAATCCAAGTACCCGCCGCGACGGGTACTCGGTCGGAAGTGTAACGCAGGGGCCGCAGAGCGACCCGCCATCACAGCAGAATCGCGGGATTCAAAGGCTGCGGCGTGAACAAATGTTGCCATCACGCCGGCCAGCGATACGCTATAATTTGACATCGATCAAGCTTCCGTCCTCCATGGTACGAGAAATCGAAGGCGGTACGCGTTCGGAACGCAGCAGAATCGAGGTGCGATCGAATCTGTCGCTGACGCTTGACCGGCTTTCCGGCGTGTTCCTGCTGATCAGCGCAGTAACACTTGGTGTGGCACTGCTGCCGACGCTGCTGGGGTACTGGCCAATCATGGCAGTCGCGGTATTGCACCTCGCGATCGTCGGTTGGTGTTTTCGGATCGCATGGCGCGGCCACTGGGCACGTCAGGAAATCGAAATCGATGCCGAAACGATTCGGATCGGCAGCCGCACGGTCGGCAGCGACAGCGAGCAGATCTGGCCTGCCGCATGGGTTCGGGTCGAACGGGTGGCTCTGCGCTCCGAGCTGCGGGTATTTCTGGCGCTGCGCCAGGCCCGGATCGAGATTGGCCGCTTTCTGCCGGAGTTCGAACGCAGAGAGGCCGCAGACTTGATCGCCATTGCACTGGCGCGCCGACTGACATATTCCAAAGCCGGCAGCGCGGACAGAAATTCATATAAAGACCGGGTGAGTCCAGGATGAAAAGAACCAACGAAATGATTGTCGGGCTGGCGATGACGGTAGTGATTGCCGTGATCATCTGGGGTCTGTTCGCGGTCGGCGACAACATGACCCCGGGCGTGACGCCGTTCAGCCGCGACGTCCATGAACTGCACATGACCGTACTCGGCATCGTGAGCGTGATCGGTGTGCTGGTATACGCGGCGATGTTCACTTCCATCTATCTGCACCGCAAGTCGCGCGGCGCTGTTGCGGCCGGATTCAGCCATTCGACACGGGCCGAGATCATCTGGACCACGATCCCGATAATCATTTTGGTGGCCATGGCAATTCCGGCCACCCGGGTGCTGATCGAGATGGAGGATGTCGGCGGTGCCGAGATCAACATCAAGGTCACCGGCTATCAGTGGCTGTGGCAATACGAATACCTTGAAGACGGTATCTCGTTCTATTCGGTGATGGATCGCGACAGCAATTACGCGCGCCAGATCGGCTCCACGCTCGCGCCGCAGGATGTCGACAACTACCTGCTCGAAGTCGACAAGCGTCTGGTGTTGCCGACCGACACCAAGATCCGTTTCCTGCTGACCTCGGGCGACGTGATCCACTCCT
>NPIE01012085.1_pt1 | contig 18794 bp, 22 predicted proteins | sample 8637661 | NCBI WGS metagenome assembly NPIE01 (sample SAMN07420842, study PRJNA396082) | bioreactor metagenome | isolation source: sample BA12 brine-fed electro-methanogenic bioreactor BA | place: Japan: Kochi | collected 2016-12-09
TGGAGTCCATCACCTTTTTGACCATGAGCGGTACGGTATCCATCCGGTACGCAATTCCCTCCGCATCAACTCCGGTCATCGCAACCGGTATGTGAAGGGTGGCAACAGTTGTACTCATTATCGGGAAGGGGTCGATAACAATTGTCGGAATAGTTGCGAGGTGTTCATTACAGGCTCGTGGGAAATGGGCACCCGGATCGCTTCCGATGATCACACATGCGTCAACCTCTTTCCTTGCGAGCAGATCAATGGCAGAGGTTTCACCGGGATTAAAATATGTGATTCCCCGGGCAAAATCGACAGCATACGGATATCCGGTCAGGAAAGTAAAAGTCTGATTCGTTCCATTGACATTCCAGTGGCCACGCATCGGGGTAAGGGTATATTTTGTGTGCCGGTTTAGTTCATCAATGAGTTCGATCGCGTTTCTGACATTTTTATATTTCCCCCTGGATTGAGTTAATCCGATACCGGTGAAAAATGCTCCGAATTTTGCGTTGAGTAATGTCCGGGCGAGGTTGATTAATGTATCTTTTGGAACGCCAGCAATGCTGTCAGGAAGAACGCCCTCTTTCCCAAGTATAATGGCCCTGAGGGCAGAAAATACTGCATAATCACCACCGGATTTTATCTGGATGAATTCATCGGCAACCTTTGCAGTTTCAGACTGCCTTACATCAACAACGATTATTTTTCTGTCATAACTGGCATTTTCCAGAAAGTGGCTGTCAGAAAAGGTTGAATATCGGCTTAAATGCCGTGGATGGGCTGCAAGTGGATTGGCACCCCAATAGACGACAACATCAGCACGGTGACGCACCTGACCAAGAGTACATCCGGGATGCCCGACCTCCTGGATCGCCATTATTGAAGGGCCGTGGCATTCAGAAGAACAGTTATCGATGATGCCTCCAATACATTCTGCAATTTTGATGCCCACACATTGCGCTTCGCTATGTGTCCCGCTCCATCCAAAGAGCAGAGGCCGTTTTGCATTCCTGAGAATATCTGCTGTGTATTGTATCGCCTCCTCATAACTGATCTCTTCCCATGCGTCCCCAACCTTTTTGATTGGTTTCATGAGGCGGTTTTTAGCAAGAAATTTGGCATTTCCAACAGAACAGGCATTTTGACATGCCACAACACGGTTGTCCTGAAGTGTCAGTTTAATATCGTCACAGAGGCAGCCGCAAAGAGGACATGTGACGTCCTGCACAGTTGTTGTGCCTTCAGGGGAGATGGTTGGACATCCACTGGATGGCTGGTCATATCTGATTCCCCCCTCTTCTTCAAGCAGATCCCATGCGGATACCAGTTCTTTTGATGTTGGCCGGATCTCCACCATCAGTGTTTTAAAATCGGGGGCGCCGACCGAGTGCGTACCCGGGGGCAGGATAAAATTTGCATATGGTCCACATGGGAGAAAAATCTCTCCCTTGGCAACATCCGGAGATGCCACAGTTTTAAAAACGGTTTTTCCAGTGACAGTCTCGATCTCGACATTATCTCCCTCTTCAATTCCCATATCGAAGAGATCAACCGGGTGTATAAAACAGAGTGATGTCTGCTTGGAGTATTCAGGACTCTCTTTATAATACAGTTGTTCTCCCTGCTTAATCGTTCTCCCACTGTTCATCATCATTTTCATATTTTTCCCTCGGAAATGCCCCCTATTCGTAGCATATAATGAAAAAGGAGACTGTCAGTAGAGTATCAGCCGATATTCGTCCTTTGGCGATTCCTCAGCTCTTTGGGAGTGCAGTTCCAGTCAGCAATCTCATCAAGATGCTGATCATCCACCCATCCGCTTGATACCTGCTCACGATTGTCAAACTGGTGGACATACGGTTTGATATCAAGGAGGGGTGTCCCATCAAGGATATCAACACCCTGTATCCGCAAAATGTTCCCTTTGACTTCAAGCAGTCGGACTATTGAGATTCCAATTGGATTTGGCCGCTTGAAATGCCGTATTGCAAAGATGCCACGTGCATGTTCATCGTCGAGAAAGGGCCGTTGTAAGAGGGAATATCCATCTGCCCTGTCAAAATGGTACAGGAGAATGAGGTGGCTGAACGATTCGATCTCAGTCAGCCCCTCTTCAAACTCCGGTAAGAGTTCAATCGTTCCAATGGCATTATTAAAAATTCCCTGGATTGGTGTTTGTTCCTGTTCGGTGAACTCTGTTCTGACAACACCGATTGGGCGATAGATAACCTCTATGTCTCTGATTTGTTGGTTGTTGTTCATATGTACACCTCTTTTGTGTGTTGTTCATTCTGTTGTGAATGATGGAAAATCACGCTGTATCCGGTTTTGAAAATCTGAAAACTCATTGCCGGTATTCTCAGATGAACTGTCCGGCATTCTGTATTCAGCCCGGAATACAACTGCTCCTCTCATCAGAGCTTTTCTCGATCTTATGCCTGACTGACATTTTCACCCTGTGAATGGCTGTATCCGTTTTGATCTTCCTGTTTGAGAGGCGATATCTTGTGGATCTGCATCAGCTCACGGAATGTCATGGTCTGATCCATCGTCCTGACGAGCTCATCGATCTCACTCATCGAGATTGGACGATACCCGATCATCTCTGCACTTACGTTGATTGTTTTTGATTTTGGGTTGAAGAATGGATGCCTCGTCAGATCCTTGTTATGAACATGGCCGTGGATGATCCATCCATCAAATGGCCTGATCAGTTCCTCGGGGTCGTGAATAAAGAGATAGGGGATCTCCCGGTATCTCATTAGAAGACAATGCGACATAAATGGCCGGTAAGGATCGTGATTTCCCTCCAGGAAGCATATCCTTCCGTTCAGCTGGTCAAGATAGAAATCGGCCGGTTCCTGGCTCATAAATGTAAAATCTCCGAGGTAGAATACCGTATCTGTTTGTTTTACGGTCCAGTTCCAGTTCCGGATGAGAATACGATTCATTTCTCCGATATCGCTCTGCAAAAAAGGCCGCTTATACCGGGGGATGCTGTTTGTATGTCCAAGATGGAGATCGCTCATCACAAAGATATCATCTCCATTGCGGATACGTGGCCCTGTGATCTGGTATCCTCTTCGAATTCGATATTCTCTGAGGGATCTGCGTGCATTTTTTCTTTGAACTGCCTGATGTGTGTTGAGCCAGCGTTCCTGTGGTAGATCATATTCTGCAACCGGTTTCATGCCATGCCTGAGAACTATTCTCAGGATATCAATCCGAACCGGCCTTCCGGGATGGTCGTGAGCATATCGGGAATATATGCCGGCAGTTTTATTCCTGGTTTCTGTTATCTCCTCTTTGATCTTTTTATTCCGGCGAATGGTCTTTCGTTCCTCGGTTTCTGGTAGCAATGGGGGGACGGTGGTAAGCGTTGCCGGAATGCCTGATGCTATGGCATCCATAAATGTATTTTCTTCAGGACAAATCTGTATTGCATGTGAAAGGTGATAGAAAAACGAGCGTAAGCCCGGATTTGGATGAAAAAGATAGAATGAAACCTCTTCATCTCCTCGTTCAACCGGTTTTTCATATGCCAGAACCTGTATCTGGCCGGATTTTTGGCATGCAGAGGAAACAGCGTTCATGATATCCTTCTGCTCGCTCCATCCATCTCCAGAGATGAAAGCACCGACTAGGTAGGGGTGTTGATCGGATCTCCGGCATAATCCGGACTCTCCTCCCCACCATTCGAGTGCCCCGGGTAGCTTTCCCTGGGGGAGTCCAAGTCTCAGGTCGATCCGGTACAAATCGTCTCTCTGTTCACTGCATGATCTGCTGTATTCGTCGGAGGTTGTTGATTGAGAGAGTTCGGAGATCATGATGGAGTTACCTTCCAAAGATTACTGATATTCGGGTGTTGTTCTTTCCACTGCGGCGATGGAGAGGAGATTGTCGGCATCCGTCCCGGGTTGTGAAGGTTCGAGGCCACTTTTCACCCTCTCACCAATCGCAGGCTCGATTGTTACAGGTAAGCCGCTGTATTGTGGTGTTTTGGCAGAGTGCGTTCTTTGAGGGAGAACCTGGTCTGACCATGCTCCCTGGCGGATATGTGCAAGTCCGGGAGGGCAGAACCGGGTCGGCTCAATTGCCGTCACAATTACCTCTCCTGCCTCACTTTTAACCAAAACATTGGTATTTGCCTGGATGCCGAGTTTCTTCATATCTTCCGGGTTCATCTCAATAATCGAACCGGACCTGAGGTATTCAGGGGTGGTTTTTCCCCCCTCCGTTGCCACTTCCTTTCCAATGGAATGTTGTGTGATGATATTCAGTATGATCTTATTCATCATATTCCTCCACCTTGTGCCTCCTTTTGGAACTCATTTGAAGGGTTCTCTTTGAATCTGTTGTTAGAGATCCTGATCCTATCGTATGGGCATGATTCAACAAAAGCCCCGCAACTGACATCTACATCACACACGTTTTCACTTCAAATATGTCTTCAAAATTTGTTCATCCATACATGAGGAAAGTAAGTTATTAAAGATTATCAACTTTGCAAAAGTGTACACTATAATATATTAACAAAAATGAACATGATTCATCACCATATATTTAAATCCTGCCCTGTTACGTCTTTTGATTTACCGAAGACCAAAAAAAAGCTCTGGATCGACCAATCCTTTAAACGGAAGGATATTATATCGAACCCGGAGTATTGCGTCTCAATATACAAGGTGCCGGTTTATTTTCTCCGCGCAGAATGGCCGGTACACTCGACACCACACTCCTTGCCTTGCCGCATTTATATCTCTCTCATGTTCAAGGGATCTTAGATCCAGAAACTCATTTTCTGTGGACTCCCCCCAGATGGTTGATCCGGGTCATCTTTGTTTGCCGGGGCTTATCCGGAGGGTGATCGTGACAGGTGATTGAGTCAATAAATAGTACTTGCATGCAGTACAGTTTAAACTCTCCAAAAACCCTTTTTTGACTGAATGGTAGACGGTATTATCTGAAGTTTATGGCTTTGGATTTCCTTTTTCGGCTCAATAAACCTGGAATTAAACGTCTCTAATTACTTTTAAGCTTAATGGTTTTGCTCATGTGCGGATGTTAAGTTAACTAAATTTTTTTTACTATCAAACTCCAATGAATATAGGTGATGAACACATGGCACTAAACAACATCGATACTGAACAGGTAGTCCAATATAAAAAAGAGATTGAGGCAGACCCGAACGAGGCAAAGTTCACAGCAAAGATTGAAGGCGAATGGCTCTTTGAGGAGGGCGGTCCGCAGTTCCGCTCGACTGTGAATGTGAAGGACGGCACCTATACCATGGAAGCGAGCCACCCGAACTTTGCCGGTCCCGGCTGCCGACCCGGCCCGATGGCATTCGGTCTCTTCTGGTTTGCTGCCTGCGTATCGAGCACGTTCATGACCGAGGCGTCTATGAGGAATATTACCTTCACTTCCATGAAGACGCGGGTCGAAAGCGACCTTGATTATACGAACCAGTTCGACCTCGGCTCAAACCCGCTTATATCGGAATACCGGGTCTACTTCGATCTCACTGGTGATGTGACTGAAGAGCAGGTTCAGGATCTCAAGGACTATGCCCTGGCTAAATGTATGGGAATGTTCACCATCAAAAATGCAATCACCCTCAAAGCGGAAGCACGGCTTCTGAAATAACTCCTCAAAACAAAGGTTACAGGGAACATGACAGACCTGGAGCAGGCTGATCCTGCCCTCATCCGTTCCGCTGCTGAGGAGTATGTGCGGTCAGGGGCCTATTACTGCCCTGAAGCGATCGTGAAGGCAATCAATGACGGATTCCGGCTCGGATATCCCGACTGGGTCACCAGGTTTTCCTCCGGCCTTTCGTACGGTATGGGAGGCGCCGGCTGCTCCTGTGCTGCAGTCACCGGGGGGATCGTTGCCCTGGGGATGGTCTTTGGCCGGGACAAACCTCATGACACCGGTGTCGATCGGTGCCTTGCACTTTCCCGCGAACTCTATACGATGTTTACCGGACGTCATGGGCTTCTCTGCTGCCGATCGCTGATACGCGGGATGAGGATGAATTCTCCCGAGCAGATCGCCCAATGTATTGCCTTCACGGGTGAAGTGGCAGAAAAGACAGCGATGATCATCCTGCGTGAACTGGGCGACTCCCGGAGGAATACCTCAGCCCAGAGATAACAAAAATTATGGAATGATTACTATGAGACCAGAAAAAATGACCTATTTTGATTCGGTGATCCCGAATGCATCGGCAGCGATCAAGAGTGTACGTGACCAGGGGAAGAAGTTCGTAGGTTTCTACTGCGTCTTTGCCCCGCAGGAGCTTGTCATTGCAGCAGATGCTGTCCCGGTAACCCTGTGTGCAACCAAGGAAGAGCCCATTGCTGACGGAGAGAAGCACCTCCCGCGGAATTTCTGCCCACTTATCAAGTCCTCCTATGGCTTTGCGATCACCGGGAAATGTGCGTTCTTCGAGAACTCCGAGTTCATCGTAGGTGAAACCACCTGTGATGGCAAAAAGAAGATGTTTGAGCTGATGGGGGGCTTCAAGCCGACACTTGTACTTGAGATGCCCCAGAGTACAAAGGGAGAGCCCCAGAAGGCGTACTGGCGATCAGAAGTTGCCCGGTTCAAAGAGGAGATCGAGCAACGCCTCGGGGTGAAGATCACCGATGATGCCATGAAAACCGCGATCGCTGAACTCAACGGACAGCGTGAACTGATGCGTGAACTGGCCTCCCTGAACATGACTGACCCTGCCCCGATCTCGGGCATGGATCTGCTTAAGGTGATGTGGGCGCGAAACTTCACATTCGACCGGCCCGCCTTCAACAAGGAGCTCAAAGAACTCATAACCGAACTGAAAACCATGACGGCAAAAGGCGAAGGGGCATTCCCGAAAGGGGCAGCACGCATTATCGTCACCGGTGTTCCGACCGGTGTCGGTGCCGAGAAGGTTATCAGGATCATTGAAGAGTCCGGTGCCTCGGTCATCTACATTGAGAACTGTTCCGGCATGAAGCAGTACCTGCATGATGTCGCTCCTGATGATTCGCCGCTTGATGCAATTGCAGACAAATATCTGAAAACCCCCTGTTCCTGTATGAGCCCGAATACCGGCCGGCTTGAACTCCTCGCAAACCTTGCACAGGACTACCATGCAGACGGGATCGTTGATATCACCTGGGTTGGATGCCATACCTATAATGTGGAGTCGCGGATCCTCGGTGAGTATCTAGCAGGTCATGGGAACATTCCGCTTCTCCAGATCGAGACTGATTATTCGCCTGGGGATATCGGGCAGATCAGGACCCGTGTCGAGGCATTCCTTGAGATCCTCCAGAAATAATCTCTAATTTTGTAACAGGCCAGCATCACCTACAAATGTATTTTTCTGGAAATTGCCCTAGAAAACCTTTTTTTTTATCCGAAATAATAACCTATCTTTACCGCCCGATGGAAGTATCCGGATAACGATCTCAATGGCGGTAGCCAGGTCACCCACATCAGACACTGGCTGGCGAAGTGTTGGCTATCAACGCGGCAGAGAGGGGGTCGTGCTGTAGCAGCAGTCCAGCGATTGAAAGGCTTTTGATGCCTCAATTACTCTCAATCTGTCCCCGGTGGCCCATACAGGAAGTCACAGACCCTTCTTCCAACGTTCTCCTCCCGCTTCTTCAGCTTCAGAAGATCATAATCGCCATCCTTGTAGGTGGTGAAAAGGAGGAAGAGAAAATCAAAAGTCAGGTTCATGACCTCTTTTTTGAACCGTACCTCAAGTGTTGTATCACCGGCAAAACCCTTGATGGTGAACCAGTCCGGCTTCTCGAACGTGTAGAAGCCTTCGGCGATCTCCGAAAGAGACTCAACCGTCCCAAAGTGTGAAAGAAAGAGAAAGAACCCCTCTGGTACCGGTTCACTGATGAGGAACTCCTTCATAATAGAGCCATCTGCACAGACATTATGCCTTACTGAACGAACGATTCGCATTTCGTGCAATCTCCCGTATTGCTTCTGCTGCCACCCGGCACTCCTCATCGGTCGTGAAGACAGAGAGGCTGAGACGGACACACCCCTCTCCTCCGTCAATCACATTATGCACAAGCGGTGCACAGTGAAGTCCGGTACGTGCAATGATGTTGTATGCCCGTGCAAGAATAAAACCGACATCATCGTTTGCGAGCCCGTCAATGTTGAAGGCGATCACCGGCAGGTCAGGGTGTTTGTTGTAGATTGTGATATTCGGCTCTTCAGAAAGCTCCCCGATGATGAACGATGTCTGCCGGATCGCCTGTTCCTCAATGGCAGAAACCCCTCTCTCCTCGATGAAGGTAATCCCTGCTGCCAGAGCCGCCAGCCCAGGATGGTTCTGCGTTCCGATCTCAAACTTCTCCGGCATCTCAGTGGGATGATCGAGTGAGAATGAACTCGTACCCGTTCCCCCGAACCTGACCGGCACAATCCTCTCCGGGTCATGGAGATAGAAGCCCCCTGTTCCGGGCACACCAAGGAGGGCCTTGTGACCGGTAAAGACAAAGGCATCAAGTGGCAGATCGCGAAGGTTTATTGTTATATGGCCTGCGGTCTGTGCTCCGTCCACGATAAAAAAGATCCCATGATCATGCAGGATCTTCCCGATCGACCGGATATCCTGCACAGATCCGAGTACATTGCTCCCGTGGGAGAGCACCATCAGGCGGGTATCCGGCCTGATCGCTGCTTCGACTGTCTCCGGCCGGATAGTGCAGTTATCATCAAATCCGAGGATCTCAAGCTCAAAACCATCTGTTGAAAAGGTCTTCTTCAGTTCATGCAGCGGCCTGAGCACGGAATTGTGATCAAGGGCTGTCGTGAGGACGTGGCAGCCGGGTCCATCAGATCCAAATCCTCGTCCGGCATACCAATTCTGAATAAATCCTGAGATGAGGATATTCAGGGAATCCGTTGCATGAGCGGTAAACACGATATGTTCCACCGGCTCTGCCCCAAGGAATTCGGCGATCTTCTCCCGTGCAAGTGAGATAAAGTCCTCTCCCTGTGTCCCGGTCGTCCTGCCCGATCCAAAGACTGGCAGTGAGAGGGATTGTTGAATGGCCGCTATCACGCCGGGAGGCTTTGGCCAGCTGGTGGCAGCGTTATTCAGGTAGATAAGAGGTTTTTGGGTCTTCTGGGATGGGGATTGTCCTGATGGCATCTGATTGATATATTCTGGTGGGCGTGATGAAAAAAGAATCGATATGGTTGGTATCGAGCTGCATTGTGTGCCCGGAATTTCCCTCCAATCAGTTGTCAGATCACGGTGGGGAAGAAGAGTTACGTTCGTCAGCGATCTCGTGTGTCCTGTTCCCGGACCAACAGGGCTGCACCCAGTGCTCCGGCATACAATGCATCCTCCGGGACGATGATTGGGTGTCCGATTGCAGATGAGATCCTCTCCACGAGATCTGCATTCTGCGATACCCCTCCCGTAAACACGATCGGTGGCTCAGGGTTGAGTCCGGAGACCATGGCTGCGGTTCGCCGTGCGACAGAATCATGGACCCCTGCGATAATCTCATCCCTTGGGATGCCCTGATTGATCAGGCTGATCACTTCCGATTCTGCAAAGACTGTGCACATGGCATTAATTCTATGCGGTATCTTCCCGTGAGCATGGTTTGAAAGGTGATCTATGTGCACACCAAGTGTCTGCCCCATGGCTGAGAGGAACCTGCCAGTACCGGCAGCGCACTTGTCGTTCATGACAAAGTCTCCGACCCTGCCATGCTCTGTAATCCGGATCCCTTTTGCATCCTGACCCCCTATATCTATTACAAACCGGCAGTTCGGGACAAGGAAGGTTGCCCCCCTTGCATGGGCTGCGATCTCGGTGCAGGTGAAGGAGGCCTCATCCAGAGTCTTCCTGCCATACCCGGTTGTTCCTATCCGGATACTGCTGATATCTGTTCCCGCCTCCGAAACCATCTCGTCTAACAGATCCCGCGCGATCCCCGTCGGATTCCAGGAGGAATTTCTCATCCGGCCCAGATATGACTTCCCGTTGTACAGTATGACCTTGATCGTTGTCGATCCGAGATCAATCCCTGCTGCTATCCAACCATCATGGACATCGGTATGTTGTCTGGCTCTCATTGAATTCCCTGCTCAGAACTGCTCTATCCAGTATCCTGCATCACCCATCGCCTTCTTCAGAGCGGAAAGGATGCTTTCAGCTTCGTGAATGGTTGTATTCCAGGCAAGGAGTTCGCCATCATCAAGGGCGACGCCCCCTGCAACCGAGAGCCCCATGCCGCACTCGATACAGAGATCCTCCTTCTCCAGAAGCCCCGGCAGTTTCAGGAGAAAACCGTGGCCGAAGATCAAAGATCGCAACGGTTGGGATACATGAGAATAATAGAGATAATCAGCATCACTACCGGCAACAGAAAAGATGCAGTAGTTTCGATCATGCCTGGCAAAGGTGTGGAAAATTCTCTTAATCGTTTTCTCGTCTGTCATCATGGTCACTCTCCTGCCATTTTCTTTTTTAGGGTGACAAGGAAGCGGTTCGCTTCTACTTTTCTAATCGTCACGGTATATCCACCCCGGGAGAATGGCTCCTCGATTGTATCCCGCTGGTCCCGCCTTACAAAGAATTCGAGGGCAGTGTCATCCTGCGTTTTTTTCAGGAGTATCTTTAAGCGGATCATCAGGTTTGTGCAGTTAAGGTCGGAGAAGTCGGGGATGGAACCTGTTTCATGCGGCATCGGTATCACTCTCCAAAAAAACACGTATGATTTCCCCAAGGATAATAGGCATACAAGATGAAAATGATGGGTTTTCCCATTTATTTTTATATAGACAAGAAGACCCTCTGGTGGGTCGATACAATAGTTCCCTCATCGTCTTCACCGGAGTTGTACCCCCGCGCTTGTCGGGTCCAACAGGTCCTCTGGGCGGAGTCTGTTGAAATAGAACATGAGGATCTCCTCTCTCAAGCAGAGCCGTTCGGTGCCCGGGTCGTCATCGAAGAGGAAAAATTGGGAGTCCATCCCGCCTGTTCCTCTGTTGTACTTTGAAGGGAGAGATATCAATGCTGTATCCCGGCCTTCCTGGTCAGTGTTTTGTGAGTGTGATCTCCCATAATCCGGACTCGATCTTCCGGCTTATGATATCCAGCCCATTTTCAGTAGCAAACTGCGGAATTGTCGCTGTTGCTGCCGGCGGATGATCACACCTGATAACAAGGCTGTCTGAAGATTTCATGCGGGATGCTGCTTTCTGAACTGCCAGCAGGCAGTATGGGCAGACTTTTCCGGTAATATCAAGGTTTGTTGTTGTCATGTCTTGTATCCTCCGTCAGGCAATCCCCATCAATTTAAGCAGGGCAACACCAAGACCGGATATCCATACCGTATAGATGACTGCGCCTGCGGCCATGCCGATGACAAACCAGAGGGACCTGATACTGCCTTCCGCAGTCATGACCAGCTGCCGGAGCGGGCACCCTCCGAGCAGGACACCGATAATCCCTATCGCAATCCCGCTGACAATGGCAAGGATCAAATACCCGGTAATGGTCAGTCCGGCAGGTGCGCCGGGCACCGGCATGAAGCCTTTATTGAGCAGCCAGAAGAAGTTCTCAAATGCTGAGGGGAAGAGAAGCCAGAAGACAAGGTTGCCGATGAACGCGCCGATGATAAGAGCAAGAAAACCATAGAGGAGCCTTGTATGGCGGAACATGAAATAGTCGCGAAAACCTCCGATCGAACAGAACCCGCTCCGCTGGCCGAACCAGCCGATGATAAGACCGAGAATGAGCGTGACGATCGGAACGGCAATAACTGCCAGATCCTTTGATAAGAGTCCTTCAGCCATGGTTATCCCTCACGCTCCGCAAGTGCCGTTGCAACCTTGATGCCGATAAACACACCGATGATGATCGCAAGAAGGCCGATGAAAGCAACCACATCACCGTATCCTACACGCAGGCCGATCCGGTATGGGCACCCTCCCATGAATAGTGCAAAGATCATGAACAGGATTCCCCCGATGAGGGCCCAGAGATACGAGCCGATACCGGCTGATTTCATCTTGAACTCCTGATAATACCGGGCTGCGGCAAATGAACCGACAAGGACGCCGATGATTGTGAGTACCGGCAGGATCGCATTCTTGGAGAGTGGAGCAAGCCCAAGTGTAGTCCCCGCAACCGCGTTGATGCCGCCATTCACGAGATCCCGAGTGTGGCAGGCAACGCAGAAGCCGTATGATTCCGGCCCGCCCGCACTGATGAGCAGGAGCTGTACAACTGCTGCCAGAATACCGATTGCGATCCCCACATAGAGTGGTCTTCGCAGGATGGTATCCAGGCGCGATGAACTGATCTGACGAGATGTGGTGTTATCTGTCATGATCAATATTCTCTATCTTATCTTAATTAATTCATTGTGTTTATTCAATACGTAACCAAAAATTTGTTTAATTGGTTAACTAAATATAATTAAATCATACTATCCATATTTCATGTATGAAATATGCAGGATATCTCCCTGTTCTGGCCAGCCTGTACTGGCCTGGATATCAAAGAAACAAAAATGGGGAGAACTACTCCTTTGACTCTTCTTCCATCTCCTCCCGTACTTCATCGATATGCATGACAATATCGAATTCAGGTCCGGTGAGGCAGTATCCCTGCTTGTCGTAGGCATAGACAGGGAACTTAACGATTTCGTCCGGGACAGGCTGAGCGGTGAGCTTCTTGAAGTTGATCAGATCGCGTACATTGAGACCAATCTTGTCACAGAGTTCCCGCAGCTCCTTGATCCAGCGTTTGAGATCCCGTACATCAGACCCTTCCCACTTGAATATCTGGTAGATCTTCATGTAGGCATCTCGCTCGAGGATGATCTGGGTCGACTCCTTGTCTGATTTCAGGTAAAAATCAAGGAAATTCCGGACATCCTTGGTCTGCTGGGCATTCTCATAGGCAATCGCCTTCAGCTCCTTGATAAGCCCCCTCTTCTCATCGGGGGCGAGATCGGTGCCGAGCTGTGCAATGTTTCGGGAGAGATCCTTGAGGCTCTCCTCGACATCCATGAGTTCATTGATCATGTCTGCAAATTTTTGGTTAAGCTCCACCCCGAAAAATGCCTCCATATATTCCGATGACTGGTTCATGATATATGGTTGGTAAAGGAATTGTATAATGATTAGTACTTTGACAACAACTATCCATTTACAAAACAAAAAGCTATTACTATGCCACGTCAGCGCAGACAAATCAACCATGACCTCTATACCCGTGGAGGTATCATAACCGAGCGTGACCCTGATTTCTGCATCGTCCGGCTCCGTATGCCTGGTGGCATGATCGAGCCCGACCAGTTGAAAGAACTTGGAGAAATTGCCGCACGTCACGGGGTCGAGAAGGTTCACCTGACCACCCGTCAGACCATGGAATTCATCCATGTTGATCCATCTGTCCTTGAACTTCTCTTAGCGGATCTTGAGATGAATGGAACGCCTCTTGGGGCTGAACGGCAGGAAGTGGTCAATATAACTGGCTGCCTTGGCACCCGCAACTGCAAGTTCGGGATCATTGACAGTGTTGGGTTGGCCGAGGAACTCGATGAGAGGTTTTTTGCAAAAGATCTCCCGGTGAAAGTCAGGATTGCCATCTCGGCCTGCCCCAACGGATGTGAGAGCGAGCGGCTCAATGAGATCGGGATCACGGGTATCCAGAAGCCGATCCGGGATCCGGGACACTGTACCGGCTGCGGTACCTGCACCCACTACTGCCGGGAGAATGCCATCGAAGTTATCGACGGAACCATCGTCCTTCATGATGCTCTCTGCATGGAGTGCGGGTTCTGCATCCTTCCCTGCCCCTTCCATATCATCCAGGGTGCTCCCCCCGAGTACCGTATAACTGTCGGCGGACACCGGGGACGGCACCCGAAGATCGGGCGGCACCTGGTTGATGTGAAGACCCAGGAGGACGTCATCAAGGTTGTTGACAAGATCATCTACTGGATATACCGGCAGGCATCCATGGACTACATGCTTCCGGAACAGCTGGATGACCTTGAGTTTGACAAATTCCGGGAGAACATCATCAATATGATCGAAGCCTGATCTCCAGGCTTCCTGATTCCATCTTTTTCTTTTGCCGGATGTTCTCTTACAGGTAAAGGTTGTGGATACTATCTGCTAACCAGCAGGCAAAAAAGAGTTGATGAGGGAAATATCCCTTCAGTATGTAATGGTTCGCATTTCCCGGAGTGTCTCGATCTCCATCTTCCGGTAGTATGACTTGGGGTGGCCACAGGAGGGGCATAGCCAGTCTGCGGGGATATTGGAAAAGTCGGTCCCTGGTGGGATCGGGTCTGCTGCCAAAACCTTGCACTCATACTCCTGCATCCTGTCGGTATTGCACAGGATGGTGGAAAATGCCTTTGTCTCTCCGATTGCCGGGTCATAGATATGACCGCACATCATGCATACATACTTGTCCATCGTGATAACCTCCGCATAGTATGATTATTTCTTCATGTAGAGGTGGCCGTAGACGATCTGGCCTTTCCTCTTTGGGTGGCGCTCGCCAAGGTCGCCGATATAATCGACAAAGACTGCTTTTGTGCCGTCTACTTCCATCTCCTTCTCGCCGACCGGCTTGTACCCGGGCATCATGACGTTGATTGTGCCAAAGACAAAGATCTCCCCTTTGACCAGCTGGCCGCCGACACGGCGGTTTGCATTGCCCTTGAGGATGATCCTGCCCCCCTCCATGTGGGTGCCGAGGTGGATGTCGACGTTGCCGTCGATGATCATCTCGCCGCCGGTCATGAAGGTTGCAACATCTGACCCTGCATTACCTTTCACGCGGAGAACCCCGCCGCTCATGCCTCTCCAGTCGCCACGGTACGCAGCGCCGAGATAGTTGCCGGCATTGCCATTGATGGTGAATTCGCCACCTGCCATTGCAAGGCCGCAGAACGAGTGGACATCGCCGTTGACGGTGAGTTTGCCGCCCTTCATCCAGCTGCCGGTATACATGTCGCAGGCTGAATTGACGATCATCTCACCGGCGGTCATCTTGGCGCCGAGGTACTTCATCTTCGTGCAGTCGCCGTTGACAACAATCTTTGTGTCAGCTGCGGTTGCTCCGGCATCCCCGGTTATGGTGAAGAAATCGCCGAGAGTTGATGTCTCCTTGCCTTGGTAAACCTCGAGTTTTGCAATATCAGCGGCTTTCTTCCCGGCGAATACGTCCGGGTTGACGTTCTCGCATTCGAGGAAGAGTTCCGGGATTTTCTTAACAGTTAATGTAACGGTGTTCATGTTTTATCACCTCACTGGGATGCATCCACGCTGATGATATGCTGGTGCGGTGCATAGCTCTCGGGAACCGGGTAGTTGGCCTCGGTGAGACTGTAATACCGCAGGAACTTCTCCCGGATATCGTGCATGACCTGCTTGTTCTCGGGAACGTTGACATCGACCCAGAAAGTGTGCTTTTTGCCCATGTCAACGATTGTGCCGTCTTCGACACAGATCTTCCCGTCCTTGAAGAGGAAGGCAACGTTTGCGAATGCCTCCTCGATCTCGGGTCCGGTTGATGGGAAATTGTCCGGGTTGATGTTGTAGATGGCAATATCTGCGTTCATGCCGGCTTTGAGGCCACCATAATCTGCGGAGAGGCCGAGTGCCTTCGCCGGACCTGCACGGGTCATCTGCGCAAGCTCATAGAGTGTTATCTCGCGGTCGATACCTCCGAGGTGGGTTGCGGAGATGATCTTGTCGGCGTTCTTGAAGGTGTTGAGCCTCTCATCGCGGTACTGCTTGTTCATGAGCCAGGCGTAGACACGCGGGTACCGGGTGAATGGACCGGCGTTCGGGTGATCAGTGGTGATGAAGCAGCGCATCGGGTCCTTTGCAAAGAGTGCCAGTTCAAGACCGATGCACCACTGCTTTGCACAGACACTGATGTTCGGGTCGTAAATATATGGCACAACCCCGGCTGCGGTCTCGAGCTCGACATCAACATTGATCCACTTGAGGTGGTTGAGACTGTGGAGGTGGTGCTCGAATGGACCGTCGGCGGTCATCGTGGTGGTCTCGTCAAGGGTGACGTTACCGGTATCCATGGTGATGGCCTTGTTACTGTTGACATAGTCCATGACTTCCTTTGCACCCGACTCAAAGTCGCCCCAGTTGGTCCCCTTATAGGAGTGGAACTGAAGGTGCGTGGAGTGGAGGATCTGCTCGCGCCCAAAAGCGTTCTTAACTGTGACGCCCTCTGCCAGTTTCAGCGTTTCGAGGGTGGTCTTATAGTTCCCGGGGTTGCCAAGGTCATTCTGGTGTACATGGACCGAGTGCGGGAGCCCGAGATACTCATTGGCCTTCATCAGACCGGTCATAATCTGGCCAGGGGTGATATCGAAGTAGGGAACCGGGTCATGAATAGTGGTACAATTCAGTCCCCATGCCCAGGCTTCCGTGCCGCCGGGGTTGACGGATTTGATACCATATCCCTTGGTCTGGCGAAGGATCCAAGCGATATAGGCCGCAGTGTTCTCGATCTCCTCGTTCTTGATGTACTCCATAATGAACCAGTTGTTGCCGAGAACCGGGAGTGCACCCTCATCGATGATCGGGGTGTCGTGAATCTCTTCATGGACATGCCGGGCATACAGCGGGGGCATCGCCGCTTCCATAACGAAGGTGAACCCCATACGGGCGTACTCATATCCCGTCTTGAAGACGGTGGGGATTGACTTCCCTCCCTCGATCCGGGTGATGCCGGGTTTCTTATGGGAGTCGAAGTGCTTGTCCTCGGGACGGTACCAGCGGCCGGCATTGACTTTGGGTCCTGCCACGTGGGAATGGATGTCCAGAGCGCCTGCCATGACCGTCTTCCCGGAAGCATCGATCACCTTTGCTGAAGCGCCGACACTCTCGACAATCTTTCCATCTTTGACGCAGATATCCTTCTTGTCGCCCTTGATGCCCTGAACAGGGTCAAAGACATGTCCGTTTTTGATGATATACTCAGCCATTTACATGCCCCCCTCGGCAAGGAGTTCATCAACCCGCTGGTTGATTTTTGTTAAGAGTTCCTCGTCTGTGAGCATGCCTTCTGGCGGGTCAACGACCTTCCTTGTCTCGATCGGGACATTGTCCATACGATAGGCACAACCACCGGTTTCAATGCCGACCATGGCGACCGGAATGTGGAGATCGGAGATCTCGGTAGTACACTGGATGTGCGGATCGATGGTGACCGTAGGCTTCCGCGAGCTGCTGATCATTGCATCGACCGGGAAGTGGGCCCCTGGGTCGGTTGCAATATAGAAGCAGGCTTCAACCTCGCTACGGTTGAGAAGATCGACCGAGGTCGTCTCACCGGTCTGGTGGCGTGCCTGGTCTCCCCTTGAGAGGTCGACTGCATACGGGAACCCGTACTGCCATCCAAGAACCTGGCCGGAACCGGTCACGTTCCAGTGGCCACGCATGGCCATGATCGAACATTTCGTGAAATCGTTTAAGTCGCGGGTCAGGTTGATCGCGATATCGATGTTGTGGTTCCTTCCCATGGTATGGGTGAGACCCATACCGAAGAAGATGATAACGAACCGACCCTGTTTCAGATCCTCAACGACCTCGTAGATCTTCTCTTTCGGGACGCCGCCGACGGTGTCGGGGAGTTCCTCGCCGCGTGTTGCGGTCCTGAAGGCATTCAGGAGCTCATAGTCAAAGCCCTGCTCCACCTGGATGAATCCGTCAGCGCACTTTGCGGTATCTGTGTACCGGCAGTCAACGCAGTAGATCTTCCGGCCCTTGTGACCCTTGACGGTAAAGAACCCACGGGGGAAGATAGAGTATCTCGACATGTGTCGGGGATGGGCGTGTGCCGGGTTGCAGCCCCAGAAGATGACACGGTCGGCACGGTTCTTGATCTCACCAAGCGTACAGCTTGGAACACCAACATCTTCGATGGCGATGAGTGAGCTGCCGTGGCAGACGGTTGCACAGTTGTCGACGATGCCCCCGACCTTTTCGGCAATATCGTGGCCGATTGCCATTGCCTGGCAGCTGGTGGATGCCCAGCCGTACATCAGGGTTTTTCTCGATTTGACGAGCATCTTTGCAGTCCAGTCGATAGCCTCGTCATAGGTTACTTCCTTGAATGAACCATCAGCCTGTCTCATCCTCGGGCGCGTAACGCGGCCGGGGAGGCGCTGGTGATTGAACTTCTCGGCGCCGATGGCGCAGGCGTTCTTGACACCAAGGATGGTCTTGTTGTCATCGGACACGGTGACGATGAGGTCATCGCACAGGGTGCCACAGAACGGGCATATTACATCAGTTACGTCTTTTGGCATGCTCGTCACTTCCTTAAGAGACCACAGGCATCCTGCAGGATTTCAATGGCACCCATGATGGGTTCTTTTATTGCGACTTCGACATCGACCGGGAATCCTTTGAAGCATGGTTCGCCAGTGGAGTATGTATAAGCCGGGACGATGCGGTTTGCCCAGGGCCCCATCGGAATGTGGGCGAGTCCCGGCACAAGATCCTCTCTGGTCTCGACAGCCTTGACTACAACGCTGCCGACCGAACTGGTGACCCGGACATTGGTGTTCTTCCAGATACCCAGTTTCTTCATGTCCTCGGGGTGCATCTGGATGATCGTGCAGGCATCGAAGTATTTCTGCGATGTTTTACCTGCTTCCATGCCGACTCCCTGCTGGATTGTGCGGCACGTGATCAGGTTGAGGGTAATCTTCTTCTCTGTCATCTGGTTACCTCGCTATCACTCTTTCAGCGGGCTTGGCCCGAGTTCT
>NPIE01006445.1_pt1 | contig 18787 bp, 23 predicted proteins | sample 8637661 | NCBI WGS metagenome assembly NPIE01 (sample SAMN07420842, study PRJNA396082) | bioreactor metagenome | isolation source: sample BA12 brine-fed electro-methanogenic bioreactor BA | place: Japan: Kochi | collected 2016-12-09
GATTGTGCTCGCTGGCGATCTCGTGGACGCCGTTGGCGTGCAGGGTGAGCAGTTGTCCGTCGTGGCCGGTGTTGGCGGCCATCAGGACCGAGCGGATTTCCGCGCCGCGCGCCTCGCCGGTCACAATGCGGTCGGGGCGCATCCGCAGCGCGTTGATAATCAAATCATCCAGGGTAATGGCTCGCTGCCCCTCTTCGGTTTCCTCCGTGGTGACCAGCGCCAGCCAGTTATCCCGCGCCAATTGCAGTTCCGGCGTATCCTCCACGGTGACGACGCGCTCCTCGGGGGGCAACACGGCGCAGAGGGCGTTGAGGGTATTGGTCTTGCCTGACCCGGTGCCGCCCGCGACGATGATATTCAGCCGGCCCAGGACGCACGTCCGGAGAAACCCGGCCACGTCCGCGGTGAGCGTGCCCAGCGCCACCAGGTCTTCCAGCGTGCGGGCGACCAGGCGGTGTCGCCGAATCGTGACCGCAATGGGGACGTTATCCACCAGGGGTTCCAGCACGGCGTTCAGGCGACTCCCATCGGGCATCTTGGCGTTGACGCGCGGATTGGAGCGATCGAAGCGCCGGCCATGCCGGGCGGCAATGCGGTCTACCAGTTTTTGCACCTCGCGGGCGTGGGCAAAACGCGCGCTGGCGCGGTACATCCCGCGCTCGGCGTCGTCAATCCAGATCACGGCGGGGCCGTTGATCATGATTTCCTCAACGGTGGGCATGTTCAGGTACGGGGTGATGACGCCGTAGCCGAAGATGTCGTATTGCAGGCGGATGAGCAGGGCTTCGGCGCTGTCGGCAAAAGGACAGCCCTGTTGTACGGCGCTGGCGGTCTGCTCGGCGACCAGGGCGCGCAGCGCGGTCTCGGCTTCCTGTTCCAGGGCGGCGGTGGGCGCGCGCAGGGCTTCCAGGCTGAACTGCGCGGTCAGCCGCTCGCGCGCGGCGGCGAGTAAGCCCAGGTAGGGATCAGTCTGCTGCGTCGTCGCTTGCGCGGCGACCCGTTGGGCAAAGGCGGAAGATTGGGACATGGTAACTTCCCGTTTTTCTCGCTCTCAGCCCCCGTCCCCGAGGGCGTGCCACGGAAACTCATTTTCCAACAGACCTCAAGCGGCGCTTGGTCAGCGCGGCCCCCTCTCCTGACCGGGTGGTACACCACGCGCTGTGTCGAGTCATCGCACCCATCTGGGAAGCGCGGTTCATTCACACCAGCTACGCCTGTCGCGTCGGCAAAGAGGCCCCCGCCCCCCGATTTTCCCCCTTGCGCTTTTGTCCATCTTGTGTTACTATACATATAGACCGCTAAGACGCACGGTTAGACGCACCCGACTCACGCTACGCACTCACGACTCACGGTACTGATGCACGGCACGCCTCCGCGCGTGCGGTAACGGCTCACGTTTTCGGTCTGACGGAGCCGTCTTTTGTTACCGGGTACCGGGAGACACGACGTGGCAGATAGTCTGGTGATCGCGCTCATCTACTGGCTCAACGGCCTGCTGGCCGTCTCATACTGGCTGGCCCAGCACTGGGCCGCCCTGGCCGGGTTGCTCATCGCCGCACTCACCGCCCTGCTGGTGGATGCGCCCCAGGCCCGCCTGGCCGGGCACAAGCCCCGCCGTTATGGCCGGGGCAGCGTCGCCCAGCAGCACCCGGCAGTGCATCTCTCCACCCTGGGCGTGGGCGCGTTGTGGGCCGGCGCTGCCTGGATTACCCCCGCCCCCGTCCCCTACCTGGGCCTCCTCATGTGGCTGGGGGCCTGGCTCGCCCCCCTCGCCCTGCCCCTGGGCCGCCGCTACCTGGCCCACCGCCTGCGCTGGTTCATCGCCGTCTACGCCGCCCTCTGCCTCGGCTTCTGGCTCGTCGCCCGCTTCCCCCTCTCCCCCCAGCAGGCCGCCGCCTGGTCCGCCCGCATGCAGGCCACCGGCGCCGGGGAGGCCCTCAACTTCGCCATCCGCGCCCAGTTCATCCCCTGGGTCGCCCTCCTCCTGTGGGCCGTCTTCCCCCTGGCCTACTTCGGCTACCTGTTCCAGCAGTTCGCCGTCCAGCGCGGTTCGCTCATCTCCCCCCTGACACCCATCCAGGAGCGGATCGCTCACCTCCGCGCGCGAGGCGACGCATGAACCTCACCGCCCTCCTCGCGCGCACCCGTCCCCAGGCCGCACCCTCCCCGGTGGCGGTGGTAGCCCCCTCCCCCACCACCGCCACCCCCCTCTACCGCACCGACGACCTGGAGATTCTCGACTACGGCCTGGAACACGTCACCGCGCAGGGCGCACAGACCGACCGCGTGGACTACGAGTGGTGCCACGTCCGGGAGTGGGAAGCCGGCCACTGCTACGACGAATACCAGGTGGCCATCCTGCGCCTGGTGCGCTTCATCCCCCAGGAGTACCGCCGCGATCCCGCCTACCTGGACAAGATGCGCACGGTCTTGACGGGGTTATACAACCAGCGCCGCGCCCGCTTCGATGTGGTGCAGATCCTGGCCGGCATCTGGGAGCCCCGGCCCCTGGGCATCGTGCAGATCTACGGCATCACCGCGCGCGGGTCGACCCTGGACGCGGCCCGCTCCCAGGCCCGGCTGGGGGCGGCGGCCCTGGAGGGCGCCCTCGCCAACTTCGTCCAGTCCCTCGTCGAACCCCTCCCCGGCGAGATCGCCGCCTGGCTCGTCCAGGCCCACGCTCACCTCCCCCACATCTCCGTCACCATCGGCCACCCCGACCGCCGCATGAACCTCAAGGGCCAGGGCCGCGAGGGACCAGCAGAAACGCCCCAGGGCGCCGCCGCCGAGCCCGACGTCACCGGCCAGCAGCTGGAGATGTTCGCCCGGGCCATGGCGAAGAAGCGCCACCCCTTCGTCGCCAGCCTCATCGCCTCCCCCGTACCGACCAAGGAGCTCTCGTATCTGCTCCTGGGCACGGCCAGCGAAGCCTCCGTCGTCGCTTCGCTGCAACGCGGCACCGACAGCGTCTCAGCCGGCGTCGCCCTGCCCTTGCAGCTCTCGGCCAACCTGGGCCGCTCCCTCACCTCGGCCTTCGGGCGCACCCGGGGCAAGATGACCGGGCGCTCCCTCACCCTCACCGATGGCCGCGCCCAGACGGAAGGCCTGGCCCACAGCCGCTCCCACAGCGTCACCGAGGGCTGGGCCCACACCCAGGGCGTGGCCGCCACCAGCGGCACCACCGCTTCCACCACCATCGCCCGCTCCACCGGCAGCGCCGAGACGCAGGGTACCACCCACACCGAGGGCGCCGCCACCACCGAGGGCAGCGCCCATACCGTGGGCACGGCCCACACCCAGGGGGCCTCGCATACCAGCGGCGCAGCCGTGACCACCAGCAGCAACTGGGCGGCCGGGGGCAGCCGGTCGGTCAACGTCGGGGTGTCCAGGGGGGCCTCCTCCTCCCAGGCCCACACCGCGGGGACGAGTCAGGGGACAACGAGCGCGCAAGGGGCCACCGTTTCAGAGGGCACCCACCAATCCCTTAACGCCTCCGTCGGGACGAGTGCCTCAGCCACCGTGGGAGGCTCCGTCGCACCGGCGGGGGTGGGCCTTACCGGTAGCGTCACCGGGGGCGTCACGGCCAGTGTGGGCGGGAGCGTGGGGCAGTCCCAAGGCACCACGAACAGCAGCACCACGGGCACCTCCAGCGGGACCTCCGCCTCCCAGACGGCGGGCAGCGGTCAGAGCACCGGCATGAGCGCCGGTATGAGCAGTTCCAGCAACTGGTCCCACGGCGGGGGAACGACGGTGGCCCACTCCAGCAGCAGCACCCACAGCAGCGCCACCACGAATTCCGAGGCGCACACCACCTCCCGCTCCCAGACGGCCTCGGAATCCAACGCCGTCTCGCAGGCCAACACCCACTCGCGGGGCACCAGCATCAGCCATTCGGTGGGGCACATGCATAGCACCACCCATAGCAGTAGCGATACCGTCAGCGGCAGCGAGACGATCACCACCGGCACCACCCGCTCCTCCTCTACCACCACCAGCACCGGGACCAGCCGGGGGATCAGCACCTCCGCTTCGGAATCCCTGACCTCCAACCGCAGCCTCGGCCTCGCCGAGGGGTACGGCATGGGGCTAGGCGCCATCCCCTCCTTCTCCATCTCCCGGGGCTACCAGTGGGAGGACGATCAGGCCCTGCAGTTGACCGCCGTCCTGCGCACCCAGGAGGAACTGCTCCGCCGCGCCACCTTGGAAGGGGCCTACCTCACCGACTTCTACGTCCTCACCGCCACCGAGGAGGGGGCCGCCACCGCCGACGCCGCCCTGCGCCAGGCCTTTCAGGGAGGCGACTGGCAGGACGAGCTGGTCGTCACCCCGGTCCAGACCCGCTGCCTGAGCCCCGAGGAAGAGGCGTACATCCGCGTCCACGCCCGCGCCCTGGTGCCCAGCACCCGGCGCGAGCCCCACGCCGTCACCGGCGAACCCTACCGCGACGCCACCCTGCTCACCCCCTCCCAGCTGGCGGCCTACACCTCGCCCGCCCTCTTCGAAGAGGGCCTCGCCACCACCATGCCCGAGCGCATCCCCCCCTTCGCCTTCTATCCCGACCTGCGCGGCGACGTGAAGTGGGCCTACCTCTACAGCACCGAGACGGCCCAGCTGACCCCCACCCCGGTGCTGCTCAGCCGGGAGCGCTTCATGCACACCCTCTTCGCCGGCGATACCGGCTACGGCAAGTCGGTAGCCGCCGAGCGCCTCCTCCTGGAGACCACCCGCCGCTGGCAGACCCAGAGCATCGTCCTCGACTTCGGCGCCGGCTGGCGCAAGCTCCTCAACGCCCCCGGCCTCGCCGACCACGTGGAGGTCTGGCAGCTGCAACCCGGCGCCCGCTACCCCCTCCGCTGGAACCCCTGGCAGGTGGCCACCCGCATCCGTCCCGAGCGCCAGCTGCTGGCCACCTGCGAGATCTTCAAGAACTCCGGGCGCATGGGGGAGCGGCAGCTGGGGTACATGCGCCGCGCTGCCCACCAGATGTGGGAAGAGCAGGGCGTCCTCACCTTCTCCCAGAGCATCCAGCGCGACCGGCACTGGGGCTACGTGCAGGACGCCGAATGGGCGGTGCTGCGCGCCGTCTGGGCCGCCCACCGGCTGCCGGCCCGCCCCCCCGTCCGGCGGCTGCCCCTGCGCGACCTCACCGAACCCGAGCTCCAGGCGCTGGCCGTCTTCCGCTCGCGCTCCACCGGCCTCCCCCGCTGGCTGGCGCTGCTCAGAGAGCAACTGGGCGCCAAGAAAGCCAATCCCGCCGAACAGACCTCGCTGGAAGGGCTGCTCCTGCGCCTGGAGGCCTTCACCATGGGCGGGATGGAAGAGCTCTACGGCCCCGGTCCCGACGTCATCCCCATCGAAACCCTGGGCCTGTTGGGCACCGGTGCCCCCCGGTGGGGCCTCTCCATCCTGGAGGGAGGCGCGGAGCTGGACGACTACACCAAGAGCGTCCTCATGGGCCTGATCGCCTGGCATCTCTACCACGACGCCGTGGTGCGCCGCCGGGAGGGGATCAACCTGCGCCGGGACGCCCGCATCACCCAGATCGTCTTCGAGGAGGCCAACAAGGTCCTCAGCGGCGTGGACGTGGGGATGAGCGATGGGACCGGCTCGCAGGCGGCGACGGCGGCCCTCTACCAGTCCATGTGGCGGGACGGGCGCAAGAACCACATCTACCTGCACGCCCTCGTCCAGACCCCCTCCGAGCTGGCCCCCGGCATCGTCTCCTCCTCCAACAACATCGTCGCCGCCCAGCTGAAAAGCCCCCAGGACCGCGACGTGATTCAGGCGGCCCTGGCCTGGAGCGAGCGGGGCTTCACCGACGAAGACTACAAGCGCTGGCTCTCGCGCATGCCCGTGGCGCTGGCGGTGATGAAGCTGGGCTACAGCCAGGATCCCACCCGCACCTTCCCCATGCTGGCCCGCCCCATCCACGTCGATCTGCCCGAGCCCACCGACAGCGAGATCGCCGCGACCATGCAGCGGCTGGCCGCCCGGCGGCAGGGAGGCCTCCCATGCTGATCCTGCTGGCGGGTCCCCAGCCGCAAGCCCTGTACGCCCCCGTCCTGGCCACCGGCCACCGGGTGCTGGGGCTGGCCCAGAACGTCCGCACATTGGAGGCCCAACTGGCGCGAGAACACCCCGAGGGCCTGCTGATTGAGGGCTTGCTGGACGATGCCCCGGCGCTGCTGGCGCTCCTCCAGGCCGCCGCCCTGCCGGCCGTCCTCCTGACCGAGGCCCCGGCCGCCGAGTTCCGCGCGCTGGCCACGGTACTGCCCCGCCAGACGCCCCTGGCGGAAGCCCTGGCCGCCTTGGTCGCCGCCGCCGCTCCCACCGCCACGCCTGCGGGACCGGAGCGCGAACCGGCGGCAGGGACGACAGAAATCGAACCAGCCGGCCGGGAAGCCGGAAAGCAACAGCAGCGGGAGGCCCTCTCCCCGGGCCTCCTGCTCTATCCCGTGGTGGGCGGCGCGGGCGCCACCACCCTGGCCCTCACCCTGGCCGCCGCCACCGCCCAGGCCGGGCTGCACACCCTGGTCGCCAGCAGCGATCATCTGGCACTTTTGGCCCGCCTGGGCATCTCCGGTCCCCAACCGCAGCCGCTCGCAGACCGGCTCTACGCAATGGCGTTCACGCCCGGCGGAGCGCTCCCGGACGGTTTCGACGTGGTCATCGGGGAAGGCCGCCCCCAGGACTTCCCCGCCGCCGCCCGCTCGCAATTGCCGGTGGTCCTGCTCACCCGCCCCACCGGCGCCGGGCGTCTCAACGCGGTGCGGGCCGTGACCACCTTGCGGCGGCAAGGGCTACGGGTGCTGCGGGTCGTAGCGCGCCCGGGGCTGCTCAGCGGTCCGGAGTTTGCCCAGGTGTGTCAAGGGGATGACGCGCACTTCCCCCCGGTGGAAACCCTGCCCGACGATCTGGAGGTCCCGGCACTGGAAGATGTCGCGGCCCACGCGCTGGCCACGCGCACCTACGGCCCGGCCGTGCAGCGCCTGGCCCGCCGGCTCCTGCTCGGCCTGCCCTGGCCGGTAGCCACTGCTGCCGCCGAGGCTACCCCGGACCCGCCCCGGCGCTGGGGCCTACCCGCCTTACAGATCGAACTCACCGATTAGAAGGAGACACGTCCATGCCCCCCCATACCCACGTCGCCATTCCCGGCCTCTTGTCGCTGCTGGAGGAGGAGCAGCGGGCCGTACTCACCGCCCTGGCCGGTCTCGACGGCGCCGGACCCCGCACCCTGGAGGAGGCCGCCGCCCTGCTGGAGACCGACGCAGCCCTGCTCGCCTTCCACGTGGCCACCACCGCCCGCACCCTGGTCCGGGGGGTCACCACGCCCCCGCCCGGCGCGCTGCGCCTCCTGGCCGTCTTCCCCGCCGAGAACGTCGCCGTCTGGCACGACCAGGTGCTGACCGCCGAGCGGATCGCCCTCACCTTCTACGCCGCCCGCTTTCCCGCCCGCCTCCACCTCAACCTCTGCGCCCTCTGGTCGGGCGGGAACCCCGGCCAGAGCTACCACACCGGCGCCCGCATTCTCGACCCCGAGGGGGTGGAACTGGATCGCGCCGCCGGCGAACTGGCGGGCGGCGCCGCCCAGATCAACCAGGTGCTGCTCCTGGAACCGGTGTCAACCCGGCCGGGCCTCCACACCATCGAGGTCTGGCTGGACACCGCGCCCCTCTTCGCCCTCCCCCTCTATCTCAACCCGGAAGCGCAGCCCGCGCCCCCCGGAGAAGGCCCGGCGCCTGTTTCGTTGGACAAAAACCCTTAGCCGAAAGGATGAAACCCATGTATCTCTCGCCCGAAGATGTGACCGCACTCGCCACCCAGGTGTTAGAGGAGCTGACCGGCGCCCTGGCCCGTGCCTACCGCACCGCCCACGCCCTCGATCTGGGGCACCAGGTCAACCTGCGCGCCGGGTGGACGGACCAGATCGCCACCCTGCAAACTCTCAACGCCCTCAGCGCCCAGCTCTGTGCCGCCGTCTGGTTCACCACCGCCGACGACCTGCCCGGCTTCTGGGCCCAGATCGACCAGGACGTCCTGCTCTACTTCGGGACGGACGAGCCCCCGCAGCGTCTCTCCTGGGAGGAAGCCCTGGCCTGCGTCGCACGCCACCAGGCCTACTTCGAAGCCGCCCACTACCGGGCCTACACCTACTACGGGATCCGCAGCCAGCCCGAGCCCCGGACGCCCGAACCGCGCCCCACCGACTGGCTGCCTGGCCTGCGGGCCACCGGCGGGTACCTGGAAGGCTACCACGTCGGCAACGCCCTGGTGACCTACGAACTCCCCTTCCCCCGGCTGGAGCTCTACCTGGCCTACCTCAACCTCCAGCTCCGATACCTGGCGGACATTGAGGCGGAGCTCGAAGCCCGGATCGAGGCCGAGGTGGAAGACTTCCTGGGCGCGCCCTATCCCTACTGAGCCGCAGGAGAACCCGATGGAGAAACCCGAACGCATGGCTATCTGGACCCTGCTGAGCCTGCTCAGCCTGGGGCTGCTCCTCACCGGCGTTATCCTGAGCGGCGAGCTGGCCGCCCTGCGCCGCCAGGTGGCCGCCGCCGGAGGCACGCCACCGCCTCCCGGTGAGGAAACCGCCGCCGCCTTCCCCGAGCTCCCCGTGCCGGAGTCCAACGAGGGCGAGGCTAACGTCTGGGGCAGCCAGCTGACCGTGCGGGCGCTGGGCGCCCGCTCTCTGGGGGCTACGGCCGTCGTCTCTTTCACCGTGCGCGGCAGCGGCGCCGCCGATCCCCTGCTGGAGCTCCCGCTCCTGGTCTGTGGAGATGACGTTTTCGAGGTGGAGGGCGACAGTCTGGACCGGGCGCGCCGGGATTTGCTGGCCCTGATCACCGCCGGGGCCGCCGAGACCGCCTTGCACTTCATCGGCGCGCCGAACCTGGCGGCGACGTGCACGCTGGTACTCAACCCCCAGCAGGACGCGGCCAGCCCCATCGCGCCCCGGATCGAGGTGCCCGTGCCCCGGCAGGCCCCCACTCCTGAACCACTGGAGGAGGAATGACCATGTTCTGGAAGCGCAACCCAACGCTGGTCGTGGTGGTGGCCACCCGCCACCCCGAGGTACTGGCGGCGCTCGCCACCGCCGCCCAACACCTGAAGCAGGTACACCTGGAACGCCGGGAGGCCCTGAGCGTCGCGGGCGCCTACCGCGCGCTGGCCGGGGCGCACCTCGCCCTCGTGGATCCCGACGCCCTCACTGGCGAGGATGAAGTCACCCGCCAGGCCCTCCAGGCCGCCCTCGCCAGCCCCCGGCTGATCACGGCAGCGGGCGCCGCCTTTGTCGCCGCTCCGGTAGCGTTGCTGGAAGCGGCCGTCGCCGCGGCGGGCCTGGGCACCCTGCTGCCGCCGCGCAGCGTGGCCTTCACCGCCTGGGCCGGCGGCGTGGGCCAGACCACCTTAGCCCTGGCCACCACCCGCGCCTTTCACGCCGCCACGGGGCTGCCAGCCGCCGTCATCGAACTGGTCCCTGGCCCCTCGGCCCTGCGCGCGGCCCTCAATGTTGAAGGCGCGGACGTCTACCAGGTCGTCTCGCAAGCCGCCGCCTATCCCACTTGGGAAGGGGTCACACTGGGCCTGATGGACTGGGGCACCGCCCAACTCCTGACCCCGGAGCAATTGACCGCCCATTGGCAGCAGATAGCCCGGGAGCACGTCTTCGTCGCCTACGATGCCCCCGCCTGGCACCCGCGGCTAGACCAGATACAGGTCGCCCAGGTCTACGTGCTGGCCGACCACCGCGCCGACGCCCAGGTCGCGGCGGTGGCCCTGGCCGAGCAACTCCGTGCCGCCGGCTATGCCCCGGAAGCGGTCCGGCTGGGCTTGAATCAAGCGGGACTGGCCGCGCGCCTGGCCCTGCCCGAAAAGCCCGCCTTTGCGTTGCAGACCACCCGCCGCCCGGTCGCAACCCTGGGCGGCGCGGTCTTGCAAGCCATCTACCCCGGTTGGAGAGGGTGAAACCATGAACCGTAAGACACACCTCATCCTGGGCCTGCTGGCCTTGCTGCTGGCCGGGGGCGCCGGCTACGGCGTCTACGTCTACTTCGAGCGCCTGACCACCACGGCCACCGTGCCCGTCCCCCGCGTCCCCATCCCCGCCGGGGCGCTCATCGCCCCTGAACTGCTCACCGAGCGGGACGTGCCCCGCACGCTGCTGAACGAGCCCATCTACACGAGCCGCGTGGCCCTGGCCGGGCGGGTGGCCCAGATTCCCCTCCAACCGGGCCTGGTGGTCTACCAGTTGCACGCCGTAGCCCCCCGCGACTACCGCCTGGTGGACGATCCGGCACTGGTGGTCGTTTCCCTGCCCAGCGACCCCACCCGCGCCGTGGGCGGCCAGGTGCAGCCGGGCCACCGCATCGACGTGTGGGCGCTACCGCGCGTCCGGGGTGCGGACGCGGGGCTAACCCGCACCCTGACGGCCACCCTGGTGGTGCAGGACGCGCCCGTCGTCGACGTGCGCAGCAGCCAGGGGCAGGCCGTGGCCCGCCAGGCCCAGGCCGTGCCCGGGCAGTATGTCGCCGGCGATGAGCAGCAGACCGCCCAGCGCGTCCCGTTGCAGATCCTGACGGTGGCCCTTCCCCTGACCCAGACGGAGACGCTGCTGCACTGGCTGACGGCTGAGGAGAACGGGCAGGTCATCCTCTGGACGGCCCTGGCCCCGCTGGTGCGCCCGGCACGAGCAGCCTCCGCGCCCACGCCCAGGATCCCGGAAGAGGCGGAGAGGCTGCCGCCGCCGGCCGTCACCCCCAGCCTGACCGTGACCACCGTCCCACCCCCGCCGCCGCTGCCACCCACGCCTACGCCCTCGCCCCCGCCGCTGCCGGCGACCTGGGTCATCACCGGCACCGCAGGGCTGGCCCTGCGGGTGCGGGCTGCGCCAGGCGGCGCAGTGCTGGGCAGCCTGGACTACGGAACCCTGGTGACGACCACCGACACGGTCTGGATTTTTGAGGACACCCCCTGGTACTACGTCACCCCCCTGACCGGTGACCTGCGTGGTTGGGTGTCCGGTGCCTATCTGGAGGCCCACCCCGCCCCCTGACCGTCAATCCAGGGGCCACAACGCAAAGGAGTTGCCATATGGCTATGACCACACCCACGACGATGAAGAGCTTATCCCCCACGGAGACCCAGCGCGCACGGAGGTTTTTGGAATGCTCTCCGGGTCCGCAGCGCCTCGGTGGTGATGTGCAAAGGAGCTGTCCAAAATGACGCTATTGCCCACCCCGGTACCACCCGAGGTCACTTTCCAGGGCCCCCGGTTGCGCGCAGCCCGGATCCAGCGCGACCTCACCGTCGAGGAGCTGGCCCGGCGCGCCGACCTGACCACCCATCACGTCTATCAGCTGGAGCGCGGCGTCCATGCCGGTCCGCGCAGTACCACCCTGGCCCGGCTGGCCCAGATCCTCCACGTCAGCACCGACTATCTGCTGGGCCTGACCGACCGGCCCGCCCCTCCGGAGGCCCCCCATGCGTGACCCCTATCTGCCCTCCCCCTACTCCCCGCCCCCGGCGGGGTATCGCCCGGCCCTGGCCGTGGCCCTGTATGCCGCCCGGATCCGGCTGGAGACCCATCCCCTGCTCTGCCACCCGCTCCATGAGGGCGACTCGGAGCTGCCCCGCTACCTGGACGAAGAGGCCTGCCCGGATGACCTCCCGCCCTCAGAGCTCCTGGCGCTCTACGTCAAAGAGGACGCCCACGGCACGCTCCACCTCTGGTGGCAGGAGCGCTGGTGGAATCCGGACCGGCAGACCTGGTATGTCTCCCAGCAGGCGCTCACCTATCGCGGCGCCTATGCCATCTACTGGGAGTCCCCTCCGGCCTCCCCCTATGGGCCTGGCGACACCCTCAGCGTCACCCAGCCCTGGGCCGGAGCCCTGGCGGAGGTCCGGCCATGAGCGCCCTCCAGCCCCGGCCCGGCCTGCAAGGCCGCCGCGTGCTGGCCTTGCGGGTCACGCAGGCCCTGAAGACCGGCGACCTGGTCAAGCGGGCCCGGATTCCGCTCGGCCAGCTCCTGGCCCTGGAAGCCGGGCAGTACCGGCCTGGTACCTGGGGCACGACGGTGGCCCGGCTGGCCCTGGCCCTACAAACCAGCACCGACTACCTGCTGGGCCTGACCGACGATCCCACCCCACCGCCTCCGGCAGAGGCCCCGAGATCCCTCTCCCCCGACACGGTCCGCCTGCGGGGCGAGAAGGTGCGGCGCGCCCGGCAGCTCCGCGACCTGCCCGCCTCCCGCCTGGCAGCCGACGCCGGCATCAGCCCCGCCTACATCTACGTGCTGGAGAACAATCATGCACCCAACGCCTACGCCACGACCGTCGCCGGGTTGGCCCAGGCGCTGCGGGTCAGCGCCGACTATCTCCTGGGGCTGACCAACGATCCCCGCCCCGGCGCACTGCGAGGGCGGCCATGACCATTGACGGCCACCTCGTCCAACAGGTGCGCGACCGCCTGCTGGCCCGGGGCACGCCCTTTCCCGGCTGGGCCGAGGGAACGCCACCGGCCTTTCGCAGCGCCGTAGCCGAGGCGCTGGTCGCCCTCGGCTGCCAGCGGCAGGTCAGGGATGTGCAGCAAGCCGCTACCGAGATCGCCGGGCGCCTGACGGGCGTGGGGGTTCTGCAACCGCTCCTCGACGATCCCGCCGACACCCTCCAGGAGGTCATGGTCCGGGCGGGCTGGGTGCAGGTGGAGCGCGAGGGCCAGATCGAGGACGTGGGCCGGCTAGCGCCCGATGCGGAATTCCAGGCCCTGGTCACCCGCACCGCCGACCAGGCCCGCCGCCGCCTGAGCGGTTCCCAGCCTTACGTCCTGGCCGACCTGCCCGACGGCAGCCGCTTCACCGCCATCGTCCCGCCCCTCAGCGCCGCGGGCACGGCCATCAACGTGCGCCGCTTCCCCCGGCGCCGGTTGACCCTCTCGGACCTGGAAGCGCGGCGGATGTTTGCGCCGCCTGGTGAGGCGTCCGGGCCGAAGTCCGACCTAACGGCGCAGGTCGCAGGTGGTAATGCAGGGAACGACTGGTATGTGACGGCTCCTGGCCCCAATGCTCACGCGGGCACTGAAGGGCAAGCCCCTTCCAGCCCCCCGGACACCTGGATCCCCCTGGCTACCCCGCTCTCCCCGCCCAGGCCCCCGACGTCGCCCTCCGCGCTGCGCGAGTTTCTGGCCCGCGTCGCCCGGGGGGTGAGCGCGTCGCTCCTCATCTCCGGGGAATTCTCCAGTGGGAAGAGTACGCTGTTGGGCGCGCTGGCCTCGCTGGTCCCGCCCCAGGTCCAGATCGCCGTGGTCGAGACCTTCAAGGAGGTGCAACTCGAGCATCCCCATCCCCTGCGGGTGGTGGTGCCCGACAAGCGCCAGGACTTCCCCTCCATGGACGAGGTGCTCAACGTGGTCCTCACCCGCATGCGGCCCGACCTCCTCCTCGTGGGCGAGATCGTGCGCGACGAGGCCCCCCGCTTCCTGGACGCCGTCAATCTGGGCAAGCACGCCTGGGCCACCATCCACGCCGGGAACGCGCGCGGCGCCCTCTACCGCCTGGAGACCAAGGCCCTGGCCTCCGGCCTGCCCCACCGGGCCGTGCGGGAGCAGATCGCCCTCAGCGTCAACCTGGTGGTCCATCTCGCTCTGACCGACGGCCACCGCCACGTCGGAGAAGTGGCCCTCGTGCGCGGCCTGGACGCCCACGGCGATTACGACTTGCAGTATCTGCCCGTGGGCCGCGTGCCCGAGCGCCGGGCTGTGCTGGCGCAGTTGTGGGAGGCGACCGCATGACCACCCCCGACTCCCGCGCCCGGCGCATCGCCTTGACGGTGAAACGCGCCCTGCTGATGATCATTCGCATGTTGGAACAGGAGTACCACGTGTAACCAGATCGCTCTCTTGCGGGTCTCACGCCCTCCACCTCCGGCCTCGCCGTTTCCCAGGCCACGCCGGAATCCAGGTGCGTCACACCCACCGGCTGCCCGTCCCGCCGCCCTGCGGCTGCACTGCTGGCCAGCGGTGGGTTTTTTGTTGTGAAGTTAGGAGAAGGTCACTGATGACGATTAGAATCTGGATGCTGCTCCCGCCCTTCCTCGCCGCCTGCGGCGCCGGTCTGCTGGCCCACAGCGGCCTGCACGCGGCAGTCGCCCTGGGCCAGGGCTGGCGTCGCGGCCGGGGCCGCCGCCTGGCCTGGCACTCCGATGCCACGGGGGCCACGGTGACCCTTGAGGGCCGGCGCATCTGCCTCACCTGGCCGGCCCTCTTCCCCCTGGGTGGCGGGCTGGTGCTGGCCCTGCTCTGGCGGGACGGGATCCTCTCCGCGTGGAGCCTGCTCCTGGGCCTGGCCGCCACGGTGACGCTGTATCTGTCAGAGCCGGAAGCCACCGCCGAGCGGCGGGCCACCGAAGAGGTCTTCCTGGCTGCCTTTCGCAGCCGTTACACCGTCAACCGCTCGCTGGGCGCCGCCTTGCAGGGGGCGCTGGCAGACCTGGGCGCGTCCGCGCCCCCCGCTTTGCAGCAGGCCGTCACCCAGGCCATTCAGCGCCTCTACACCGGCGAGGCGACCGGACCGGCGCTGGCCGGACTCGCCGCCTACAGCCGCCTGTTCACCCGCCTGGTCACCCTCCTGCAGCGGAGCCACCAGGCCGCCCAGGACGAAACCGACGTCCTCCTGGATACCCTCGAGGAGCAGGCCCGCCACAGCCGCCGCCTGGCCGAGCGCGCCCGCGTCGCCCTGACGGTGGTGCGCCTGACGCTGCACGTCCTCGTCGCTGCCAACAGCACGGCCCTGCTGGTCATCCCGCTGCTTCCCGCCTGGCGACAGCACTATCTGGCCGACCCGGCGACCTATCTGGCCGGCAGCACCCTGGCCCTGGCGGGCTTTGGCTACTTCCGCTTCAAGATCAAGCGCCTGGAGGAAAGCCTATGACCTTCGCAAGCCAGCGCCTGCTCCTCATCCCCGCCGGTCTGACCGCCCTGGGCGTGGGCCTCCTGGTGCTGGCCCTGGGGCAAGGCGGCGTGCAGCTCTATCAGGCCCTGACCCGCCGGCGGCTGTGGGGGAGACAGGATACCGCCAAAGTACTCACCCCTGAGGCGCTGTATCGCATTCCCCCGCTCCTGCCCTGGGTGGTTCTCTGCGGCGGGCTGGGTTGGCTGCTGGGCCAGTTCCTGCTCACCGGTCCCGTCCGGCACCTGGGGCCCCTGGCGGCGCTCTTACCCCTTGTCTGGAAACAACAGCGGATTCGGGAAGGTCAACAGCAGGTGCGGCGCGAGGTAGGCGAGCTGGTCGAGGAACTCCGGCTCTATCTGGCCTTTGCCGCCACGCCGGGCGCGGCGCTGACCCTGATCCTCACCCAGGCCCCGCCCGGCATCCTCTGGGACCACCTGCGCCGCCAGAAGGACACCGTCCTGATCGCGGGGGCCGAAGCCGCCCTGGAAAACGTGGCCCAGACGCTCACCGTCCCCACCCTGAACCGGCTGGTGACCCGGGTGCGCGCTTCCCGCGCCGGAGCCACCCCGCTGACGGCGGCCCTCCGCACTGCGGCCGATGAGCTGGCCCAGGACTTGCGGCGCGAGGTGGAGGAGCAGGTCGAAGCCACCCCTACCCGCCTGCTGGTGCCCATGCTCGTCCTGCTCATGGTGCCGCTCTTGATCGTCGTGTTGACTCCCCCGGTGCAGACGTTGCTGGCCACGTTGACAGGCGTTGGGCCGACCCCCCTGGGGAACTAGCGTATCAGAGACCGTATCAACAACCGTATCAACCTAACTGCATTGGAGGTAGCTACCATGAAATTCTTACGCGAGAAAAAAGCCAACAACACCGTGGAGTGGATCGTCGCCCTGATCCTGGTCGTCAGCGTCGTCGGGTCGATGATCTACAGCATCGCCACTTCCAGCAATGCCCAGGGCGGGCAGACCAACGGCTGGATCAACGGTATTCCCGCGCCCACCACGCCCTAGCGCGGGCCACGCTCCGGGGGGCGGTGCCTGTCCCGTCCCCCGGAGCACAAAAGTGAAAGGAGTCCTGGATGAACTTTTTACGTGAGAAGCGCGCCAACAGTACGGTGGAGTGGATTGTGGTGGTGGTCATCATCATCGCCGTGTTGGGCGGCATCTTGCTGGACATCAACCGGAACCTGGCGGAGAAGCTCCGCCAGTATAACGACGCTCTCTGAGGTGCGCGATGTGGGCTGAAATCTGGCTCTACGGCGGGGTCCTGGCCTGGCTCTTAGTCCTGTCCCTCTGGGACCTCCAGTGGGAGGAGGTGCCGCACTGGGGGAGCACCGTGCCGCTGTTGCTGCTGGGGCTGCTGCGGGTTCTTCACCCGCCCGCGCCCACAGGGCTCCCGCAGTGGCTGGGAGGCGGGGCTATGGTCCTGCTCCTGGCAGCCCTGCTCCTCTCCGATACCCCGGGGCTGCCGTCCGTGCTTGCCACGGCAGCGGTGGGCCTGGCCCTGCAGGCCGGGCCGGAGCTGACCATCCTGGCCCTCACCTGGGCCGTCTCGCTGCTACTGGCCCTGGGCGGCCTCTGGGCGGCAGGGGACGCCAAGGTGACCATGATCCTGGTGGCGCTGTTTCCCCACCTGCCCCTGGTGGTGGCGCTGGCGGGGGCGTCCCTGCTGGGTGGGCTGTGGCTGCTCTTGCGGCGCTACCGGTCGCCGGTCAAGACTGCCCTCGTGCTGTGGGGGGTGGCGGGGGACTTGGTGCGCCTGCGGTTCCCGGTCCGGCAAGACCCCGACGAAGTTGCTACGCTCACCTACGCGCCAGGTGTGCCCTGGCTCGCTTTGGGCGCGGCCTGCTATCTGTTGTGGTTGGGCGTGGGGGTCTGATGTTACGGCAGGAACGCGGGCAGGCCGGGGTGGAGATGCTGGTGGTCATGTTGCTCTTGGTGCCCCTGCTCCTCGGCGGCTTCAGTCTGGCCCAGGGGTACTCGGCCCGCCACGCCCTGGAAAACGGCACGGCGGTGGCCGCCCGGCAGATCGCCCTCCAACCCGACGCCTGGCTCGCCGCCCTCTCCGGCGTGCAGGCCACGGTGGACGGGTCGCTCTTAGGCGGCACCGGCGGCGCGGTAACCTGCCAGGTGCGCGATACGTGGGGTGCAGCGGTCGATCCCCAAGACCTGCCCTTCGCCAGCCGTTTCTCGGTGACGTGCAGCGTACCCTTCCAGGCCGAGATTCCCTTCCTGCCCACAGCAAACCGGCTGCTGGAGACCACCCACTACGAAGTAATGGAGCGCTATCCATGAGGGACGAACGCGGTCAAGGCACGGTGTTGGGCCTGCTGCTGACACTGCTCTTGGTGCTGCTGGCCGCCGGGCTGGTCGATCTGGCGCGCTTCTGGGAGCACCGGGCCTGGGGCTACCGCGTGGCCGAAAGCGCGGCCCTCGCCGGTCTGGGTAACAGCCGGGATTACGCTGGCTACGTCGCCACCGGCGCACTCTCCCTGGATGCCTCTGTCGCGTATCAGGACGCGGTGAACGCCCTCCAGGAGGCGCTGGCCCAGCGGCCTGACGTGACGGCCGTGGTCTACGATGTGCGGGTGCATGGGCAGTCCTTCGCAGCGGGCCCCTACACCGGCTACCCACCGGTGCTCCGCGCCGGCATGACCCCGGGTGACTGGTCCCCGACCGGTCCCGCCGTGGGCGTCTATCTGGAATTGGCCGTGGAGCCGGTTCTCTACGGTTGGGTTAATGGCAACCAGCCGGTGGCGCTTCACGTGTTCGCCGCGGCCAGTGTGGTCACGGCAGATTAGAGGCACAGAAAGAGGAAGCTACCCCATGGAAGATATGGCTCTAGCGCTGAAAATGACCTACCTGGTCTATCGCCGTCGCTCCCCCGAAGAACCGTCGCCTGAGGCCTTGCAGGTAGCTCTGGAATTACAGGCGGTGGCGCTCCGCCTGAGCACACGCACCGCTCGCCTCCCCGATCTCTACCGGGGGCTCTGGGTGCTGTTTCTCTACCTGTGCGAGACCGCCGACCGGGAGACCTTTACAGGAGATAGGGCATGAATCTCGACGCCCACAACCTGTTGCAGGCCGGGCTGCTGTTGAGCAGCCTCTACACGGTCGGCGTGGCGGGCTGGCTGCTGGTGTCCGGCACCCTGCGGGAAACCGCCGGCGGCGTGTTGCTGCTCGTCGGGGCCGCCCTGACCCTGGCCGGGAGCCTGGCCTTCCAGGGCATCTTCCTGTGGCCCGGCGTCTTGGTGCTGACCCTGGGGGCGGGGGTGGCCTGCCCCGTGTCGCAGCCATGACGACCGACGCGCAACGCGCGGCCTACGTCCTGCGCCAGATCGCTGACCGGCTGGAGAATGGCGCCAGCCCCACCTGTCCCCGCGTGTGGGCCAGTCTCTGCTCGGTCATGTCCTGGATGGAAGTGCTCCGGTCAGACGGAGCGCAGGACACGCACACCGGCCCTTTGATCCCTTCCCTATCAGCAGAAACCAGGAGTATTCCATGAAGAAGATCCAAGTACGCATTTTAGGCCTCCTGATCCTGGCCACCCTCCTCGTGGGCCTCGCCGTCTGGTGGGCCAACGCTTCCGGCGCGTCCGGTCTAGAACCGGCAGCGGAGAGGCTTGTTATTCCCACGCTCGAAACGGAGAACGAACCGGAGCCGGAGGAGGAGATCGCCCTGGAAGAGGCGCTGTATCTCCCGCTGGTCATCACGCACAGCCTGTCCAGCACCCATCACGCGCTCCACCGCCCTACCAACGTCTACCTCTCCCGGAAGGGGGATACCTACGCCGAGGCCCGCGACGCGCCGGTGGAACTGCGCCCGGAGCCGTTGACCACC
>NPIE01001237.1_pt2 | contig 18784 bp, 19 predicted proteins | sample 8637661 | NCBI WGS metagenome assembly NPIE01 (sample SAMN07420842, study PRJNA396082) | bioreactor metagenome | isolation source: sample BA12 brine-fed electro-methanogenic bioreactor BA | place: Japan: Kochi | collected 2016-12-09
AAGCGGGGATTGAACGTCGGCAGTCATCAGTCGGCAGTGGGCGGTGGGCCGTCAGCTTCCAATAAGTCCACGATCAGCCAGACTGGTAAAATCTCTGTCGGCAATTATAATATGATCGAGGACGGGAATACCAACTATTTTTCCTGATTCAACAATTTTTCTCGTTATCTCGATATCTTCACGGCTGGGTTCCGGATTGCCGCTGGGATGGTTATGCATCAGAATTATGGCTGCAGCCAGATAGTCAATGGCTGCTTTAAAAATTTCACGAGGATGAACAACCGATGCATTAAGGTGACCGCTGGTCAGCAGAACATCCCGGATAACCCGATTGTGGCTGTTTAAAAGGATTACTTTAAAAACTTCATGGTTCAACAATCTGAGAGACGGTCCAAAACGCAAAGCAACGTTACGGGGATTTGTCATCTGAGGATGATCCGTCAATGCCTCAGACGCAGCAAACCGTGCACCCAATTGAAAAGCTGCAACCAATGTGGCAACTTTTGCCGGTCCCATACCCCTGACGTTTTGCAGCGATCGTATGGATTTTCTACCCAAACCAGTAATTCCTCCGTTATCATTCAAGATTTTCCTGGACAGATCCACAACATTAAGGTTGGCGGTTCCGGAACGGATTAATATCGCCAGTAATTCCGCATCACTCAGGCTGTCGGCTCCGTATTTCTCAAGCTTTTCTCGGGGTCTTTCCTCTTTAGGCCAGCTTGATATGACCGGAGAATTTTCACGAATCGGTTTTTCGGCATTGCTCATACAGAAAAATACGTATTCCGCGCCATCTGTCAAAGAACATATTGTTATTTTTATTTATTAATGTTTTTAGGATATTTTTTATTGCTGTCCAAAATAAATGTCACAGGGCCGTAATTTGTCAGTGTTACATCCATCATGGCACCGAAAATCCCCGTTTCCACACCGATACCGTTAAGCCGGAGCCGCTGGCAGAAATATTCATAAAGGGTTTCACCTTTTTCGGGATGGGCTGCTGCCGTGAAACCGGGGCGCCTTCCCCTGATCCAGTCTGCACACAGCGTAAACTGGGAAACGACCAGACATTTACCTCCCGCCTGCCGAATATCCAGGTTCATTTTTTCGTTTTCATCCGGAAATATTCTGAAGCAGGAAATTTTTTCCGCTAAAAAATCGGCGTCTTTTTCGTCATCTGTTTCCATAACACCCAGCAGGATCAGCAATCCCAAGTCTATATGACCTGCTTCCGTTCCGTCAACGGTAACCCGGGAATTTTTTACTCTTTGAAGAAGGGCTATCATGCTTTTAACCAAACATTTATGGAACCCAGTTTTTCCCGAAGTTTAACCAGTAATTCCCGGGATGTATTTGCGCGGATATTCTGAACCTGAACGATTTTTTCTTGATTATCTTTACAAACAATATGGATATATATCAGCAATTTGCCCGGATACCGGTTGAATAGCGCCCGGATATCATTCACCTTGGCAATATCTTCTGCCTCATCGCTTTTCATACGGACATGAAGCTCTTTAAGCTGAACATCCCGAATATTCTCAATGGGTTCAATTGATTCAAGAATGATGGATATTTCATCCCGGTCCCGGTCTCTTTCCGACAGTTTACCCGTTACAAAGACTTTATTATTTTCTGTAATAAGATCTTTGTAATCCGAATAGCTTTTATTAAAAGCCAGAACCGTCAGGTCGTCTGTCAGCGTTTCAAGCTGGAAAATGACCCATGGATTATTTTGTTTGTTGTACCGGATATTCCGGCTTTTGATAATGCCGCCGGTTTTTATTATCTCCGGCGGTTTTCGGTTTTCATCTTTCAATAGGTCTACATTGCTTACCGCCTCAATTTCTTCCCTGAAATTTTCCAGCGGATGACCGCTGAGATAAAAGCCGATATATTCTTTCTCCCGCTCCAGCTGAAAGGTTGTGTTCCATTCCGGAATTTCATCAAAAGACGGCTCAGACAAAACCAGCTGCTGACCGGAATCACCAAAAATACTAACCTGAGAATTGTTCACTTCATCCTGGTAGCGTTGCCCGTAAGCCAGGGCTATATCCACAGAATTTAAAAGTTGTGCCCGATTGCCTTTCAAAGAATCCATGGCTCCGGCATAAATTAAACTCTCCAGAACTTTCCGGTTCATGGTTTTAGGATCAACGCGCTTGGTCAGATCAAAAATACTTGAAAAGGGGCCGCCTTGTTCTCGTGCTTCAGCAATGCTTTCTGCAACCTTTTCTCCTACATTTTTAATGGCATTCAGCCCGTAAACGATTGCATTGTCTTTCGTGGCAAAAAGGGCTGACGAAACATTCACATCCGGCGGGATTATGGCGATGCCCAGCCTTCGGACCTCGTTGATCAGCTCCACCACCCGTTTGATATTGGTCCGTTCACTCGTCAGATACGCCGCCATAAACTCTGCAGGATAATGAGCTTTCAGCCATGCCGTTTGATAAGCAACATAAGCATAAGCCACGCTATGACTTTTATTAAATCCGTATTCGGCAAATTTGATCAGCAAATCATATATTTCATTCGCGGTTTTTTCAGAGACATTTCGCTGTTTGGCGCCTTCAATAAAGGGGGTCCGCCTTTCCTTCATGATCTTAGATTCTTTTTTCCCCATGGCCTTGCGGAGAGAATCAGCTTCACCCATATCAAAACCGCCAATTTCTGACGCAATTTGCATAACTTGTTCCTGGTAAACAATAATGCCATACGTGGTTTTTAGAATCGGCTCAAGCAGCGGATGAAGGTAACTTACTTTTTCTATGCCGTTTTTCCGGGAAATAAACGCAGGGATATTATCAAGAGGTCCGGGACGGTACAGGGCGTTCATGGCAATCAGATCATCCAATACGGTAGGTTTTAGCTTTTTCAGATATTCTCGCATTCCGGGCGATTCAAACTGGAAGATCCCGTGTGTTTGTCCTTCACTAAACAGGCGCAGCGTTTCTTGATCGTCGAGCGGAATAGCATCAATATCTATGTCTGTCCCTCTGGCCTTGATCATTTTTATTGCATGGGATATGACGGTTAAGGTCCGGAGCCCTAAAAAGTCCATTTTAATAACACCGGCTTTTTCCACCGATTTCATATCGTACTGAGTGATAAATTCACCGTTGCTGTTAACGGCAACAGGGACATAATCCGTGAGTTCTCCGGGAGCAATCACTACACCGGCGGCATGTACTCCGAAATGCCGGTTCATTCCCTGTAATACTTTCGCGTGCTGCCACAACTGGCGATACCGTTCATCCTGATGCAACAGGGCTCGGATTTCTTCCGAAAGATCTTCAGCTTTTTCCAGCGTCATTTTCGGATCATCCGGGATCAGTTTGGCAATACGGTCACCTTCAGCATAGGTCATGCCCAAAACCCGCGCTATATCACGAACCAGACCTTTTGCTTTCAGCGTCCCGAAGGTTATAATCTGGGAAACACTGGATTCACCGTAACGCTTACGAATATAGTCAATGATCTCTCCCCGCCGTTCGTAGCAGAAATCTGTGTCAATATCCGGCATGTTTACCCGGCGCGGGTTAAGAAATCTCTCAAAAAGCAAGTCATATTTCAGGGGATCGATGTTGGTTATCCCTAAGGAATAAGCAACCAGACTTCCGGCGGCAGAGCCGCGTCCGGGTCCGACGGGAATCCCCTTTTCTCTGGCATATTGCATGAAATCCTGAGTAATGAGAAAGTACCCCGGAAACTTCATGGAATTGATGACATGCAATTCATAATCCAGCCGTTTTTGATACTCTTCCGGAATGTTTCCGTCAGGAAATTTGGCAAGGAGTCCCTTTTCACTGAGCATTTTCAGATAAATTGCCGGATCACCGTTGGGGACTTCAGGAGGAATGGGGAAATTGGGCATGTGGTAATCGCCGAGTTTTAAGGTAACATTGCATTGTTCCGCAATTTTTACGGTGTTTTTCAGTGCTTCGGGGACATCTTCAAAAAGCTGTGCCATTTCTTCGGGAGATTTCAGGTAAAAGCTGTCTCCTTTGTATTTCATCCTGTTTTGATCTGAAAATTGCTTGCCGGTTCCGATACACAACAGAATATCGTGCGATTCTGCTTCTTCTTTCATGTTGTAATGGGCATCATTGGCAGCTATCAGCGGAATGCCTGTTTCCTTATGGATCCGGATTAAAATATCGTTTGCAATCACTTCTTCTTCAATGCCGTGCCGCTGAATTTCAAGGTAGAACCGGTCCGGAAATAATGCGGCATATTCCAAAGCGGCTTCTTTGGCAGAATCATAACTGCTTTTTACGGCCAGCTCGGAAACCCGTCCTTTCAGGCAGGCAGACGTGGCAATCAATCCCTCATTGTATTTTTGCAAAAGTTCTTTGTCAATCCGGGGGCGATAATAAAAACCTTCCGTAAATCCCAGGGACGCCAATTTGACAAGATTCCTGTATCCCTTGTTGTTCATGGCCAATAAAACAAGATGATTGTTGCCGAAGCCTTCTCCCTTAACTGATTTTTTATCAAATCGGGAGTTTTCCGCAACATAGACTTCACAGCCGATGATTGGTTTTATTTTATGTTGCTTACACGTCTGATAAAAGTCAATAACACCATACAGGACCCCGTGGTCAGTGAGGGCAACGGCATGCATATTCAGTTCAGCTGTTCTTTTCACTAACTGGGAGATTTTCTGGGCGCCGTCCAAAAGACTGTAATCGCTGTGGGTATGAAGATGTACAAAATCGGGCATATTAATTCCTGACCAAACGTTTAAAAATGAATTCCGGCATAAATTGCAGCCAGTCCTGCAAACATATCAATTTTCAGAATTTGAGACAAGAGGCCGTATCTAAAATTTTCTCCCGGCAATAAAAGATAAATCAGAATGCCGAGAAGCGGAAGTCCTACAAAGGGTAATACAATCCATAGATACATCATTGAATATGAGGAAAAAATTACCGGAAACGGGAGAATAAGAATGAGCATCAGAAGGAGAAAAACAATAACCAGCCGTGTATTCTTTTCGCCGGTTAAAATGGGAAGTGTGCGGGCTCCGCCTGCAAGATCACCTCTCATATCCTCCAGATCCTTAATAATTTCACGGATCAGCGTATAGAAAAAAGCCAGGATGGCAGGAACAATCCCGGTAGTCACATTCCCGTAAACAAGACTGCAAAAAATAAATGCCAGTCCTAAAATCAATGCTATAATGAGATTGCCGGACAACGGCGTTTTTTTTAGTCTCATAGAATAGATGATCATGAGGGGCGTGGAAAGAACAGCCGCTATGAGGAAGGGGAAAAATCCTGCAAATAGCGCTGCCAGATTTCCAAAGAAAAACATGACAACGGAAAAAGCGCGGACGTCTTTCCGGGTCAGTTTTCCTGCAGGAAGCGGGCGGTTAGGCCGATTAATCCTGTCTATCGCTTCATCATACAGATCATTTACCCCATTTCCCCCGGCGTTGAGAAAGACAACGGTAATCAGTGCCGGAACTATGCGGAACCATGAAGGAAAGGGAACAATAAAAGATGCCGTTATAAAAACCGTCAATGTGCTGAGTAAAAGATTAACAGGGCGGCTAAGAAAGAAAAAAGCTTTTAGCTTATCCATTGACGACTCCGGAAGATCATAGGAAAAGTTAATCACAAAAGACGTGTTTTTCAGACAGAAAGATAATCACCATTCCGGTTATTTTGATCAAACTGAGGAGAGGCTGACGGCAGAATTGTCCCAAACCCACGGCTGATACCGCATCCCATACCAAGATAGGAGGGTAGATAAACATTTGTCTGAAACGATCCGGTAAAAAATCCCATATGAGTTTCCGGACAGATTTCAGGCGTCAAACCGTTCATTCTGATCCTACACGTAATTTTAAAAGACGGTGTATGCCCAAATTCCTGCATGAGAAACTGAATATTTTGCATCAGCATTCTGTTCAGAAATCCGGTTCGTTCAGAGGCATAAAGATATTTATATTTTATCAGATTTTGCCGGTTAAGCCCGCCCCACGGCGTTAAAAAGCGGTAGTGATGTTTTGTATCGGTTTTTGTGAACGTTGTTTTATCCTCAATAACATCAATCGCCTTTATGTCCCATGACCGGCCATTCACGTTTAACATTTTAAGATTTTCAACAAATTGCCGTGCGGCAACTATACCGTCATTCATGCTGATAATAATCGGTTTCTTATTTTCAATCGTAAAATGAACTCTCGGATAGATGACCTGACGACGCTGATTGCCGTCAATATAACCGGAAATTAAAGAATCGGGATATTGTTCAAGTATGCTGTTTCTCAGGGTATATGCATTAAATGCAGCAGGTTCGTTCAGTGTTAATAAATGGGCAGACAACTCCATAATAAATCGCTAGGAGTTCATGTTTCTGAGGAAATCTTTATTTGTCCGGGATGAGGCCATTTTATCCAGGAGGAATTCCATTGCTTCAACAGGCGTCATTTCGTTAAGGAATTTTCTGAGGATCCACACCCGGGCCAGTTCTGCTTTGGACATCAGAAGTTCTTCCTTGCGGGTTCCGGACCGGTTGATATCAATGGAAGGAAAGATCCGGCGGTCACTGAGACGTCTGTCCAGAACCAGTTCCATGTTACCGGTTCCTTTGAATTCCTCAAAAATCACATCATCCATCCGGCTTCCCGTATCAATGAGAGCCGTAGCAATAATAGTCAGACTCCCTCCTTCTTCAATATTCCGGGCGGCGCCGAAAAAGCGTTTAGGCCTGTGCAGAGCGTTGCTGTCAATACCTCCGGAGAGAATTTTTCCGGAGTGGGGTACCACGGAATTGTGAGCACGGGCCAGCCGGGTGATCGAATCCAGGAGAATAACCACATCCTGGCCGAATTCCACCATCCGGCGCGCTTTTTGAAGGACCATCTCCGCGACCTGAACATGCCGTTCCGGCGGCTCATCAAATGTTGAACTCACCACTTCGGCATTGACATTTCTCTGCATATCCGTGACTTCTTCAGGCCGCTCGTCAATAAGAAGAACAATAAGCATAACGTCCGGATGGTTGGCCAGAATGCTGTTGGCAATCTTCTGTAAAAGAATGGTCTTGCCCGTTTTGGGCTGGGCAACAATAAGTCCGCGCTGACCCTTGCCGATGGGTGACAATAAATCGATAATCCGGGTAGAGTAATCTTTGGAATTTCGCTCCAAACTCAGACGCTCTTCAGGATGTAAAGGCGTCAGGGTTCCGAAAGGACGGGTCATCTTCGTCTTTTCAGGATCTTCATAGTTAATTGATTCCACCTTTAACAATGCAAAAAAACGTTCATTATCTTTGGGCGGACGAACCTGCCCGCTGATAATGTGCCCTGTTTTTAAACCAAATCGCTTGATCTGAGACGGTGATACATATAAATCATACGGGCTGTTCAGATAATGAAAACGGCTGCTTCGAAGAAAACCGTAGCCGTCAGGCAATATCTCTAATATGCCTTCTTCATAAACATTTCCGGACAGCTCAGCCTGAGCTTCCAGGATTTTATAAATAAGATCCCGCTTCTTCATGTTTTGAGTGCCGGGAACCTCAAATTGAGCAGCCAGTGTCTGCAACTGTTTTAAAGTCATCTCCTGCAAATTTGAGATGCGATAAGAACCGTTGTCAGCACTGCTGGCCTGTTTTGAATTTTTCACAGAAGGAACCCTCATTTTTAAATGATTGAAGTTGTATCACACACGATGATTGTATACCGTACCATGTTATAATTTTGCGGACAGGATTTTAGCAAAGTGAACAATCCTTGTCAAGAGTAAATTATATTTTGAAAGGATTGGAGCGTAAAACTTTGTTTATTTTCATACCGTAACGTTATTATAAAACATTTTATTAGCAATTGCTTTATATTTTTATAAGAAAACACGGCAACAATAAAAAATCAGGAAGCATTGAATGATGCCTATTGCCGCGGAAAACAGCTTTTTACAATTCCTATGGAAAATTTTCTTTTTAGATTAAGCCATATAAGCCTCGTATTAACGCTTTACGCGGCTTTAAAAGTCCGGAAACATTATGGGTAAAAAAGTCATCGTTGCAGGAGCAGGCCTGGGCGGACTCAGTGCTGCATTAATGCTGAAGACCCGGGGGTTTGACGTTCTTATTCTTGAACAAAACCGTCAGGCCGGCGGAAAGGCAGGCGAGCGGATTCAGGACGGGTTCCGCTGGGATACGGGGCCTTCTTTAATAACCATGCCCTTTGTAATTGATGAACTGTTCCGGGAAAGCGGAGCCCGGCGCCAGGATTATTTGACCTTTGAAGCCATAGATCCGCTGTGCCGATATTTTTTCTCCGGTAATCCCTGTACGCTGGATGCTTCATCAAATCGCGAAGTCATGAGAGAGAATCTTTCCCGCTTTTCTCCCGAAGACGGGAAACAATGGAATAAATTTTTAAATTATACACAGAAATTATACCGGTTAACGGCCGATCTTTTTCTCTATTCGCCCATTCATGAAATACAAAATTTGCTGACATTTAAAAATCTGTCAAGACTGCCTGCCCTGTTCCAAATCGATGCATTCCGTTCCATGCACCAGGCGGTGTCAGGTTATTTCAATGATCCGAAAATTCGACAGGTTATGGACAGATATGCCACATATGTGGGGGCAGATCCGTGGAAAGCGCCGGCTACATTGAATATTATAACTTATGTTGAATACGGCATGCCTGCCGTTTATATTAAAGGGGGAATTGCTCGTCTGTCAGAAGCGCTTGCGAAGCGATGTGAAGAAATCGGTGTTGAAATTCGGTTTAATACACCGGTACGGGAAATTTTACATAATGGCAAAAAGGTCACAGGGATACAAACGGACAACGACGTCATCCCTACATCTGTTGTCGTGGCAAATTCCGATGCCGTCAGCACATTTGAGTCATTAATCAGGGGAAAAGACAAAACCAAAAAGCGTCTCACGAAACTCGAACCCTCTCTTTCCGGCCTGGTTTTTTTCTGGGGAATAAAAGGCACATTTCCTCAGCTGGCCCATCATAATATTTTTTTTGCAGACAATTACCGCAAAGAATTTCATCATTTATTCGTAACCAGGGATATCTCTTCTGATCTGACAGTATATATCGCCGTAACGTCGAAAAAGGATCCGGAACACGCTCCCGGGGGATGCGAGAATTGGTTTGTACTCATAAACATGCCCTGCTTATCCGGAAATCAGGACTGGGATAAATGGGTGCCGGAAATCCGTGAAAACGTTCTTAAAAAACTGGCAGAATCGGGATTGGATGTGAGAGAAAATATTCTGACGGAAAGTATTATGGATCCCAGAGATATGAAAACTCTGTACAGTTCAAATAAAGGAAGCATTTACGGAATATCCTCCAACACCAGAAGTACGGCATTCCGAAGACCTGCCAACAGAAACAGAGATTTAAAGGGTTTGTATTTTTGCGGCGGTTCTTCCCATCCGGGAGGGGGTGTGCCGCTCGTTATATTATCCGGAAAAATAACAGCAGAACTTGTTAGCAGGCATGAAAGGATTGACAAATGACTTTAGAAGGGAAAAAAATCATCATCATTGGGGCAGGGTTTGGGGGACTTTCACTTGCAATTCGGCTCAGAGCCCGGGGAGCCCATGTGCTGATTCTTGAAAAACAAGCAGCTCCGGGGGGACTTGCTCAACAAATTAAAGCAGACGGGTTCACGTTTGACATGGGTCCTTCTCTGATTACAGCCCCGGATGTCGTGAATAAGGTTTTTCAGGCTGCGGGGAAAAATATGGAAGATTACTTGAAACTCATCCCCCTGGATCCTTATTACCGCATCTATTTCCATGACGGCTCTTTTATCGATTATTCCGGGGATACAGAAAAGATGAAAGAACAGTTATCCGCTTTCAATCCGAAAGACGGTAAAAACTATGAAGCATTCATGGAAACATCCCGTATTATGGAAGATGCTGTCATGAAAAAAGGCTTGGGTTCAAAACCCTTTATGACATGGTGGGCCATGATCAATTTTGCCCCTAAAGCGATTCGGCTGGGATTGATTTTGCCTGCCTATACATATGTCAAACGGTATTTTAAAGATATGCGAAGCCGATTTATTTTTTCATTTCATCCCCTGTTCATTGGAGGAAATCCTTTTAAAGCACCGGCTGTATATCAAATGATCCCCTGGCTTGAAAAAGAAGGCGGTGTTCATTATATGCCGGGAGGAATGTATTCTCTTATTAATGCTTTTGTAAACGTTTTTACGGAAATGGGGGGAGAAATTCACTGCTCCGAACCTGTAAAAACGATTCTGACAAAATCAGGAAAAGTAAGCGGCGTGCAAACAGCCTCTAATCAGTACCCTGCAGATATTGTTGTTTCAAATGCCGATTTCTACCACACCTATCATGATCTGATTGAACCGGCTATTCGGAAAAAGTGGACGGAAAAAAAACTTAAAAACATGGATTATTCCATGAGTTGTGTTCTAATTTATCTGGGACTTAACACAAAATATGAGATGCTGAAACATCACACATTGATAATTTCCAGGGATTATAAACGATTGATTAAGGATATCTTTGACCGAAAAAGAATTCCCTACGATTTTTCTATGTATCTTCATGTCCCCAGTAAGACCGAACCGGAAATGGCCATATCCGGCGGTGAAAGTCTATATGTGCTCATTCCTGTTGCAAATCAGCTCAGCGGTCAAAACTGGGGGGATTTTAAGGAAGAATTCGTAAACGGTGTGTTACACTATCTTGAACACACCTTCGGGTTAAATGATCTGAAACAGCATATTGTTTACCAATCCGTTTTCACACCGGAAGATTTTCAGACGCATAGAAATAATTATTTAGGAGCAGCCTGGGGAGTAGAACCCAAACTGCTTCAAAGTGCCTACTTTCGTCCGCACAACCGAAGCGAGGATTTGGACGGTCTTTACCTGGTAGGGACAAGCACACATCCTGGTGCCGGCCTTCCCGGTACACTGATGTCGGCCGAAACGACAGAACGGGTTATTTTGAATGATTTGAAGGAAAAGTAAGATGGCAAGTTATAAAAATCCTTTTAATCTGAGCCATGACTATGTTAAAAACATAACGGATGTGTTAGAATTCTGGATTCTTTGCCGGATAAACCTGATATTTATCTGTATGGGATCCGTCTGGAATTTACCGGGAATCAATATCCGGTTGTTTTTCTTAAATTCAGGCTTGTCAAACCAGAATAAGCGGAAATAACAAAATTAACAGAGATTATGGAAACATTGCTGAAGAATCTTGAACAAAAAATTTCAGTTCTTATCCCGGCCAGGAATGAAGAAAAGAATATTTCTGCCTGTATCGAAAGTCTCGTGCGACTGGATCCTCCGGCTGATGAAATTCTTATTCTGGATGATCAATCAACGGATCAAACGGCATCACTGGTGCAACAATATGCCGAAATATATCCAAATATCCGCCTGATTTCAGGCAAACCGCTTCCTCAAGGTTGGCTTGGGAAAAATTGGGCTTGTCATCAGTTGTCAGAAGATGCCGCGGGGGATATTTTAATCTTCACCGATGCAGACAATACCCATCACCCCCAAGTGTTAAAAAAAACAATGGGATGGATGGATGCTTGCAATCTTGATTTCCTCTCTGCCTTTCCGCAGCAGTCTCTCCGTTCACTGTCGGAAAAAATGGTTGTACCCGTCGTAGACATGTTTGTTTACAGCATGCTTCCTCTTTGGCTTACATTTTATTCCCCCTATTCTTCATTGTCTGCTGCAAATGGTCAATGGATGGTATTTCGGAAAAAGGCCTATCGGAAAATGGGGGGACATGTACCTGTTGCCTCTGAAGTCGTAGAAGATGTCGCTCTGGCCAGGCTTGCCAAGCGGTCAGGACTTAAAATTCTCACGTTATCCGGAACACATGCTGTTTTTGGCAGGATGTACAATAATGCCCTGGAAGTGAAGAACGGATTTACAAAAAATCTTTTTGGACTCACAGGTTTTAATACCGGTTTGTTTTTTCTGGTTTTTTCCATACTGATTTTTACCATGATCCTTCCTTTTCCCGTCATATTTTTTAATCAGACTAGTGCTGCACGCATCGCTGTATTCCTTAATCTTATCATTCGCTTTTTTTTGGTAACGGGATACCGTCATCCGCCACTCGTGAGTATTGTCCTCCATCCGTTTACCGTATTATATACTGCAGGAATTGCACTTAATTCGTGGATCAGCCATCGTAAAGGGACCGTAGTCTGGAAGGATCGCCCAATAAAAAAAGGAAAACAGAATGAATAAAGCATTTATTGAAAAATTTGGTTTTGTTATTATTATATACATTGTTCTTGTTTTGGGCGGTGTTTGGCATATATTGGGATTGTATCAGAAAGCCAGCCAATATTTAATTGTTCCGCTGCTGGTTTTTCTCTTTTCTGTCAATCTGATATACTACATCAACAGATATAAAAACACTCCGATGCTAAATATATTTTTTATCTGGACCGGAATTGTATTTATAACAGCACTGGTCATTGAAATTACGGGTGAGAAAACCGGGATAATATTCGGACACTACCGCTATACAGACCTGCTGTCTCCAAAAATTTTCGGTGTCCCGGTCGTGATCGGTTTAAGCTGGCTGAATCTGGTTTTCGGTTCAGTAGAAATAACCCATCGCATTTTCCAAACATCCTGGCCGATTAAGGCGGCAGCGGCGGCGCTGCTGATGACAGGTTTTGATGCTGTTATGGAACCGGCAGCCCGGGCTCTCGGATTCTGGTACTGGCAAAATTATGCAATTCCCGTGCAAAATTATATTGCATGGTTCGCGTTTGCTTTTATCTTTACTTTTCCGTTTATTCATTACTTTCCCAAAGTAAAAACCGGCGTCAGTATACCCATGCATATATTTATTGCACAGTTTATATATTTTACATTGATTAATTTTGCTTAATAAGTATTATTTAAAAATAATTTTTGATTTAAATCACACCGGAAGAGCAGAATTCTTTGTATAATTTTTCTGAACACAGCAATAATGCACATAAGGGTAAGTCGTGGAAACAGAAAAATCAACAGAAAAAGAACAAATCTACGACGGATTAAAATCAGGTATTTTACGCGCTTTTATCCTGGCCCTGATATTTGCAGCTTCTCTGTATTTATATACAGAACTGATTACCGGTAAATAATTCTGATCAAAGAGACAGGGCGTCCGTCTAATTGAAGGAGATCGTTAGATCTCGTAATATTCTCTGTACCATTGAACAAAACGGAGCATTCTGTCCTTTACGTCTGTTTTTGGAAGGGTTAAAAATGTCTCTTCCAATGCTGTCACATCTGCATGTGTTTTTAAAACATCACCCTGTTGCATCTCTTTCAGCCGGATGATTGCTTTTTTCCCGCAGGCATCCTCAATCGCCTGAATGAATTCCATAAGGGGTACCGATTTCCCGTTTCCGATATTAAACAATCGGTGCGGCGGATCATCATGTTTGGTTTTAACGGGAGGCGGGGCTTTTAATATTTTTACAATTCCCTCAATAATGTCATCTATATAGGTAAAATCCCTGGACATATTACCCTTATTGTAAACGTCAATGGGTTTATCATTCAATATGGCATGAGTAAACTTAAAAAACGCCATGTCCGGACGTCCCCACGGACCGTAAACAGTAAAAAAGCGTAATCCCGTTACAGGAATATTAAAAAGATGGCTGTAAGTAAAAGCCATCATCTCATTTGCTTTTTTTGTTGAAGCATACAGACTTGCCGGTTTGTCAGTTCTGTGTTTTTCTGAATAGGGAAGTTCCTGATTTAGTCCATAAACGCTGGATGAGCTTGCATATATCAAATGACGGACGGGATAGTGCCTGCACGCCTCCAGGATATTCAGGAATCCGGTAACATTGCTGTCTATATAGGTTTGCGGATGATCCAGACTGTATCTTACGCCTGCCTGTGCAGCAAGGTGAATGACATAATCAAACGAGTTTTGAACGAACAGATTAATAATTCTTTCTTTGTCCTTCAAATCATAACAGAAAAATTCATAGCCGGGTATACCGGATGTCCAGTTTTTCTGCTTTATCGTATGGGATGAAATATGTAAGCCGGATTCCTTGAGACGGGCATATTTAAGATTCACATCGTAATATTCATTAAGATTGTCAAGACCGGCAACCTGTATTCCTTCTTTAAGAAGTCGTTTTACCAGATGGAAACCAATAAATCCGGCACTGCCGGTTACCAATATTTTCATGATTTTACCATTTTTCGTTTAATTTACATCAAATTCTCCTCTGTTTCCAAACAGGGAGTTTTCTAAGGACGGACAACCTTGCATTTGATTGCGGGAGTTTTTAATATCCCCCATCATGAATAAAATAAAGGGTTAACATGAGACTTCTTTTTTTAGGTGCTCCCGGTTCGGGGAAAGGAACTCAAGCTGATATTTTCAAAGAAAAAATGAAACTTGTAAAACTGTCAACCGGAGATTTGCTGAGGTCAGAAATTCAAAAAGATTCCCCGTTGGGAAAAGAAGCGAAAGGCTACATGAATCAGGGGAAGCTGGTACCGGATGAAATAATGATCGGTATCCTGGAAAATATAATCGCCGAATTCGAAAAAAACGGAACAGGCTACATACTGGACGGCTTTCCGCGAACGCTGCCTCAGGCAGAAGCACTGGAAAAGATGTTAAATCGTCTGCATGCTCCCCTGGATGCTGCACTTTTAATTGATGTTCCCGAAGAAGAACTTTTACACCGCTTAACAAGCCGCTGGACCTGTCGGAACTGCTCCGCTACGCCCTCATTTCCCGGGGGTAAACCTGACAATGCTGTGTGCCCGGTCTGCGGCAGTCATGACTTATACCAGCGCGATGACGACAAACGTGAAACTATTCTAAAACGGTTTGATGTTTATCATGAAAACACGCGCCCGCTCATTGATTATTATGAGAAAAATGGCCTTCTTGCCCGTATTTCGGGTGAAGGGGATATTGACGATATTTCGCGGCAAATTGAAGCCGTGATAAAATCTTTGTGAGGATGATGTGATAAAACTGGGGATCACCGGCGGATTGGGGTCAGGGAAATCCCTGGCAGCAGAGTTTTTTAAAGAATTTGGCGCTATCATTTATGATGCAGATTTAATTGCAAAAACATTAATCAATGAAAACCCAGAATTGCAGGAAAGGTTAAAAATCGTCTTCGGAGAGGAAATATTTGAAAAAGGCGGAAAACTAAACCGTTCAATGCTGGCAGAAGCGGCTTTTTCTTCCCGTCTGAAACAACAGGTCCTGAACGATATAATCCATCCCTATGTTCTTCATAAACTGGAAGAAATCTGCAGGCATGAAAAAGAACGAGGTACGTCCTTTCTTGCAATTGAAGCCAGCATGCTGTTTGAAGCTAAAAGCGAAAAACAATACGATGCAATTCTTGTCGTCACAGCGTCTGAAGAGACACGATTGAAACGGTCATTAAAAAGAAGCACATTAACATTGGAACAGATCCAAAAGCGGATGGACTTGCAAATGCCTGAAGAAGATAAAATTTCACGCGCCGATTATGTTATTTATAATGAGGGAACGCCCTTAGAACTGAAAAAAAAGTGTCGGCTGATTTTTGATTCGTTACAGCAATAATCTTATTGATCCAGAAGTGTTTGAAATGCTTTACAGTAATCACCGATATCGCGTCCATCAACAAGAGCGTGATTAACTTGTATACCTGCGGCCATCCTATAACGTCCGTTATTTTCCTCAATGCGTCCGAAGACAATTTTGGGAACTGAATCGGTTTTTACATTCATTCTGGGTTGGGTCAATCCTGTAAAACCAAACCATGGAAGCGTAGAATAATATACCACATCAAGTTCATTCGAATCATCATGAAGGTCTTTTCTCATTTTAACTCTTTCGGTTTCTTCCCGAGCCTTCTTACAGAAAGCATTAAAATCTTCGTCATAGGCAATCCTTGAAAAACCGAAAGTCCCGTCCGGTCGTTCAATAGCCGGTCCGGCGGCAACACGGTCAAATTCAACCACCTTGTCATTTTCAATGCGCAACCGAAAAGCCGGAATCTGATGAACGGCTTTCAGGGATGCATATAAATATGAAAGAAAAAGGGGAGCCCCCGATTCTTTAACATTCCGTGAAAAGGCCGTCATATCAAAATGTACGGTCACATCGTAAAAAGGATCATTAAAGCGTCTGAAAAAGAGATAATGTTCACGGCGTTTCCACGATTTCAAATCAATCATTCTTTTCATGATTCTCCTTTTGGGCTCATGGGTTCATGGGTTCATGGGCTCAAAGGTTGAGAGGTTGAGAGGTTGAGGCTCGCTGCGCTCGCTGTTCAAAAGTTCAAAGGTTCAAAGGTTTAGACGTTGAGAAGTTGAGAAGTTCAGAGGTTGAGATGTTTAGACGTTGAGAGGTAACACACTCGAAACAGCAAAAAACCATTATCGACCATGAAACCATCTAAATGAAACAAACGCAGTCAAATGAAACAACCTCATATCAACAGAAACAAAATCAACGCACCCTACTGGCTACCGGCTACTGTATCAGTCATCTTTTCCATTATCTGGATATCGATGGGTTTGCTGGCATCGCCGAAATAGAGTGTTTGATGAGGAAACGGAATTTCAATATCCTTTGCATCAAATTCGTGTTTGAGCCTGCGAAGAAACTCCCTGCCCGTCATCCATTGTTTAAGGGGGATCGTTTTAATTCTCCCTTTAATATTGACCGATGAGTTTGCAAATTCATTAACGCCGAAAATTTCCCATTCCAAAACATTCGGCCCGAAAACCTCATCTTCCTTCAGTTTTGTTAAAACTTCGCGCATAACATCCATTACATGATCTGTATTTTCTTTATACGCAACACCGATGTCAAAAACATAAGCAGACCATTCATTTGTCATATTGCTAAGACTGTTGATCGTGCCATTCGGGAAAACATGAACCGTCCCTGAAAGATCTCTGAGTGACGTTATTCGGAAATTGATTTTTTCTACCAATCCTCCGGTCCCGTTTAAAACAGCCACATCTCCCACCCGGATCTGATCTTCCATAATCATAAAAAAGCCGGAAATCACATCCCTGACCAAATTTTGTGCACCAAAACCAACGGCCAGGCCCAGGATACCGGCACCGGCAAGGATGGGACCGATTTCAACGCCGATTTGTTTTAAAATTATCAAAACGATCATAGCCCACAAAAGAATCCCGATTCCCTGACGGATCAGATTCATGATTGTTTGAACCCGTTTACTGGCATCTGTTGCAATTTCGCCTTCCAGCTGACGATTGGTGACCATCCTTTTTTCAACATTTTTCAAAGATCTGTTAATAATCTTTTGAGTAATCCAGGCAACGATCAGAATCAATAAAATTTTAGCCAATCCAAACAGAATTCCAGCCCAGTTAATTTTTTGAAAATACTCAAGAAATTTTTCCATGCTTGTATCCTTTCATGATATGTTCTTTATCCCGTCTTTTTCAAATGTACAAACTGTCCTGATAATTTTATGGCAACACAGTCTGTGTCAACATTCAAAATCCATTATTCCTTCTATAATAAATATAATTTAATTTATGGAATAAGTCAAATTGAGATATTTTTAAAAAATAGATTGTAATGTAAAAAAGTTGTTGTATTTTCTAACGTTTTCCAAGAATATCCATTCCAAGTGGTTTATTCGAAGAAAATGGTCAGAGTAAAGCTGACCTGTAAAATCATCACCGTCCAAGGGACGCGGGCTTTCAAACAGGCTGTTGTGGTTTGGAAGACCGGATATAAGACACAACAGATATTAAAGGATTGATATGAACATCTATGTAGGAAACCTGGCCTGGGGCATGACTGAAGAAAAATTGAAAGAATTGTTTGAAGGCTATGGCGATGTTGAATCTGCCCGGATTATTACAGATCGCGATTCAGGGCGTTCAAAAGGATTTGGTTTTGTTGAAATGAACAATGATGCCGAAGGACAGGCAGCCATTGAAGCACTCAACGGTAAAGAAGTTGATGGCCGGGGGCTGAGAGTTAACGAAGCCCGTCCACGTTCAGAAAATAATGGAACCAGACGCAGACGTTATTGATAAATTTCTACTGACGTTTCTGAAATTGACCCCTGTTTAAACAGGGGTCTTTTATTTTATCCCATTTTTTTTAAGAACTGTATTATAAAAACAATCACTTTTATCCATGATTTGCTCTGATTTACATATCCTTTTTAAAAAAAAGCGTTGATTTTAAAGAAATGTTATTATTTTTCAACGTTTCAGGTTTTGAAATACTGAATTTGAAACAGTTTTTTTGATAACCGTCGAATGACGCAGATCCTCAGATTGGCTGTCATGGTCTGGGTGTCTGGTTGTTAGTACATGACAGAAAAGCAGGGGATTTGTATGAATATTTATGTAGGAAACCTGGCCTGGTCAACAACTGAAGATGAATTAAAAACTCTCTTCGAAGGCTATGGTGCTGTGGAGTCGGCCCGTATCATCACCGATCGTGAATCCGGCCGTTCCAAAGGATTCGGTTTTGTTGAAATGAGCGATGATTCAGAAGCACGGAAAGCCATGGAAGAACTCAACGGAAAAGAGATCTCCGGCCGCGCTTTACGTGTCAATGAGGCACGTCCACGTCGCGAAGAAAACCGACGCTTCTGATCAACTTCCATATTGATCCGAACAATCCGAACCCCCGTCGCAAAGACGGGGGTTTTTTGTTGAAGGTGAATTTAGAATCATAAGTGATGATTCAGATATGATCAGTGGGCAGTCCGGTAGTCAGTAGCCAGTAGCCGGTAGCC
>NPIE01011923.1_pt1 | contig 18763 bp, 18 predicted proteins | sample 8637661 | NCBI WGS metagenome assembly NPIE01 (sample SAMN07420842, study PRJNA396082) | bioreactor metagenome | isolation source: sample BA12 brine-fed electro-methanogenic bioreactor BA | place: Japan: Kochi | collected 2016-12-09
ATCCCTGGACTTCCGGCCATCCATTCATAAAAGCCTTTCAGGAAACCTTCAGAATCCATCAGGTAAGCCACACTCGACCAGCCGGGATTGGTAAGCTTTGAGAGGCCTTCGTAAAGCAGGTGCCAGCCAATGGAAAGGCGCAGGATTAAAAGCCAGGTGTTTTGCCAAAGTGTAAATTTCATTTCTTTTAAAATAACAAATTACAAGCACCAAATAACAAATAAATTCCAAATTCTAATGTTCAAAATTCCAAACTGTTGCTATTTGCTCTGTTTTGATCATTGATATTTAGGTCATTGATAATTATTTGTTATTTGAGATTTGTCATTTGGTGCTTTATTTCCATTATTTAATTAGTGTAATTTATTTTTCAAATATTAATTCGTGCATTCGTGGCAATTTTTTACGCCACGAATGCACGAATTAAGTATTAATTTATATTTCACGAATATTAATATCCTTCCACCGGATCTTCACATCATCCCCCGAATGAATCTGCAGGGCGATCAAGCCGGTGCCTTCTCCGATTTTTTTATCGTTGAGGTCGGTCATGAGTTCCTTGTTGAGCCAGACCATGACGCGGTCTCCTTCCACTTTGATCGTCATATCGTTCCATTTCCCGGGTTTCAGGATGTCTTCTTTTTCTTCGGGGATCTGATACAGCCAGCCTCTTCCGCCGCTTTCATAGATGCCGCCGCTGTCAAAATTCTCCGGGGCCACTTCCACCTGCCAGCCCCTGATATTGGTTCCATCCACCACAGAGCGGAAAAATACCCCGCTATTGCCATCGGATTCCTGTTTGAATTTCAGCCTTAATATAAAATCATCATAGGTAGTATCTGTGGCCAGGTAACCGTACTGCTTATCCGGACCGCTTTCGCAGACCAGGTCCCCATCTTCCACATACCATTTTTCGGTTCCATGGGCCTTCCATCCAACAAGGTTCTTGCCATTGAAAAGTGGTTTTCCTCTTTCTGTCAGGTCTTTGATCTTTATGTTTCTGAACTTCACCAGGCTGCCATGATCCTGCAGGCCAATATGTCCCCGTCGCGCCAGACCGTAATCTGGATAGTCCTTCCATTTCGAATTTTGCACCCTTTCTTTCCATTCGTCTGTCCAGAGGTCATATTCCACGATCTTTTCGCCGTTGAGCCAGTAGGTGACATGGGCATCTTTCACCCGGATTCGGGAAGTATTGAAATCGCCCACAGGCTTAAGTTTCTTATTGCTTTTGTCGGCATTGTACATGCCATAATCCGCTCCGGTCATTTGCCATTCTTCCAGGGAAGAAGGAAATCCAAGATCATCGATCAACTGGTATTCAGGACCGGTGGCATAAACTGTTGGATAATTGTTTTCCAGCACATGAAAGAATACTCCACTGTTGCCTCCTTTCGAAATGGCCCATTCCAGCGAAAGCTCAAAATCCTCATAAGTTTCTTTTGTGATGATGTCGCCTCCCAGATCGCCTCCCTGGCCGAGGGTAACAAGCATTCCATCCTGTACCATCCAGTTGGGGGGGAGTGAATCGCTTTTAAAGCCTCTCCATTGATCTGCAGTTGTACCATCGAAGAGGTAAGCAAATTCTTGCACCTGCTTTTGCCCTTTATTGTTCTGGCAGCAAGAAACCATAATAAAAGCCGTGAATAAAATCAAAGCGACAGAAAAGAAGTTATTTTTCATCCTGATTGGTTTTCGGAAAATGAGCAGTAAATTTAATAAACTAGAATGAACCTTATGCTTGAAGCCAGGGATTTTTTCCTCCATTCATGAAAAATTATGGGGATCCTGGCTTTTTCCCTTTCAGGGCGTAGAAAAAGGTTCTGGATTTTCTTTACATTGATCGATGCCCAATGCTATGCTATGCATTGCTTTCAGCCATTTGATTACCAAGCTGACAATAAACCGGCATGAATGTGGCCCCCAATTAATCCATATTTTGAGGACATTGGCGACTGTTCTGCGACTTCCGACCCGAAGGGCCAGCATATCATAGCACAGGGCAGCGCCCTGAAAGGGCAAAGCAATATCACAACATACCCTCGCCGCAGTGTCCGCTCGTGAACAAAATGTATCAGGACTATACAATGTTCGTGAATATTAAAATCCAGGAAAAATTGCAAGTGTCACTCAATCAGAAATATAGAACAATGGTACATCCTTTGAATTCTAATAACAAAACATTTTAAAACCAAAAAAGATGAAAAAGTCAAAACTGAATGCAAAGGCCTGGACTGTGTTTATCAGCATGATCATCATGTTCAACATGGCAATGGCAGGAAATGAAAAAGAGATCGCAGAAAATGAATTTTCCCTGGATGAACTCAAAAGCCACATTTATTTCCTGGCCTCTGATTATTTGGGCGGGCGGGTAACTGATGAGCCTGGTTACGGTATTGCTGCGGAGTATGTCAAAACACAATTTAAAGCGGCCGGATTAAGTACTTTCATTGAATCAAGGGAAGAGCATGAAGCCTATTTTCATTCATTCAGCCTCCTCAGGAAGGATTATCATACAGATGCTCCCATCATTGTTCGAAAGGGTGATGAGGAAAAAACCTTTGAGCATTTGAAAGATTTTAAGCTTGTGAATAGTGGCACGGGAGGCATGCCTGAGGATGAACTGGACATTGTTTTTCTGGGTTTTGGAATAGAAGAACCCCGGGAAGGATGGAATGACTACCAGGACCTGGAAGTAAAAGGAAAAAATGTACTGATCCTTAGCGGAGCACCCAAAAAGAGGGGCAAAGCTATTTTAAGCCAGGAACTTGATGATCTTTACAGCAGCAAGCAGGGACTGAATAAAAAGTTGATCAATCTGATCGGAAAAAACCCGGCTGCCATCATGCTCATCGAAAGTGATGATCTTGAAGGTTTTTATGACCGCGTACAAAGTCGCACCGAAGCATTTAGCAATGAATACAAGGGCTGCAATTACCGCATGGATATGCGGGAGACTTTTTATCGCCTCTATTTGATAAAATCGCGAGTTGCAAAAGCGATGCTTGAAAATACAAAAATTGACCTTGATAAGATACTGACAGGGAAACTTCCCAGCTATAAAGCACAAATCCTTCCGGACGTAAAAACCTATATTCCACTGAAAACAAAAGTTAAAGAAGTACATGCACGTAATGTCATCGGTATGATTCCCGGAACCGATTCCACCCTGAAGGATGAATACCTGCTTGTAGGAGGCCACCTTGACCATGAACCTAATTTTAACGGCATGGTAAACAATGGTGCAGATGACAATGCCAGCGGTGTGACTGCCGTGATTGAGCTTGCTCAGTATTTTGCAAAACACCCCTTGAAACGACCCATTGTTTTTGCTGCCTGGGCAGCAGAAGAAGGGGGATGCTATGGATCGAGAAATTTTGTTGAGACATTCCCCGGCAACATCCACCAGATCGTTGCGGCAATCAACCTGGATTGCGTGGGAAGGAATGGCAGGAATGCCGAAGAAAGATTCCAGACCTATATGCTGGATGCAGGAAAGATATGCCCCGATATGGTAACATTGGTGGACAGGATCAATGCTGAAACCGTGAACTTCAGGATCGAAAAGGAGATGCATCCCCGCTGGGGTACCAGCGACCAGGAAAGTTTTATCAATGCCGGCGTACCCGTAGTAGATTTCTTCAATGGCGGAACGATCGACCTGCACCGGCCCACAGATGATGCAGAAAAGATCGACTGGGAATACCTGCAGAAAATGTGCATCCTGGGAAAGGCCATCGCAGAAGAGCTTGGGAATATGGAAGGCAGGATGTGCGGGGACGGACCGCTGGGGATGAGCAATTAAAAATTAAGAATTAATAATTGGAGCCGGTAGTGTCATATGCATCCCAATTGCAGGATCCCGGGCTGCTGTGGCATGCCGGTTTATAATAATCTTGGGGCGATTTCCTATGTTGTGTTTTTTCTTCGGGATCAAAGTGACCAGTTAGATTGAACTGGGTTCCCGTCTTTTTTCTTACACTTTTGAACTATGAGAACCAAGAGAACGAAGCGACGGGCAACTGCTTTTCCCTAAGTTCCCTTTATTCCCCTTCGTATCTTATGTTTCGTTCAAAAAAAAAGCCTTACCTTATCATGACTCAAAACCTTACCGTATCATAGATCAAAACCTTACCGTATCATGGACCCAAACCTTCCCGTATCACGACCCCAAACCTTCCCGTATTACGCACTATGAAAACATAAGGATTTTTTTGTAATTCAGTTTGCATGAATACCGGACCTGGTTTTATACAGTTTCCTGACTTCGTCACACCCTAACAATGCGTTCCAAAACACTGATATTCAACACTCTTTATTTTTTAATTGGAGAGTATCGAAAATCCCGCCAAAGCGGGAAAAAAGGAAAACCAAATCAAACCTCATTCAGTTCTTCCTCCGCGGGCCGGGTATATTCCCTCAATTTTTCCAGGTCCAGTTTTGGGATAATGTAGGGTGCAAAGGATTCAACAGGTTCATACAAAAAAGAGCCCTCTTTCAGTTTTGGGGTGATGAGTTTGTTGTTGTCATCAAATATGTGAATGATATAAATCAGTACACTCAGGATAAAGGCCCATTTCAGGATGCCAAAGAAAAGTCCAAACAGTCGGTTGACAAATCCCAGCAATAGAATATCAATGAATTTCTCAATGATCCTTCCGATGGCATAAATAACAAAAACCACGACTACGAAGGTGATGATGAAAGCAATGATATTGACCCATTTCTCCAAAAGATCGAAATTCTGTTCAAGCAGCTCTGCTGCATAAAAGGAAAAATTGATGGCGGCATAGATCCCCAGAATGAGTGCGGCCAGCGAAGCTACTTCGATAACAAAGCCCTTGCGGTATCCCGACCAGGCAGCCAGTAACAAGGGTACGATCAGAATGATATCGAGTATGTTCATGGCAATTATTTTAGTCTTTTGGTAAGTTCGGTGGAAAACACGAATTCATTTAGTTCTTCGTTATCGGTCTTCATAATCTCGTCTTTATTTCCTTCCCACCAGAGTTTTCCTTTGTAAATGTATGCTATTTTATCACCGATGTTCAATACAGAATTCATATCGTGTGTATTCACCACCGTGGTCATTTGATACTCCTGGGTGAGTTCGTTGATGAGATCATCGATCAAGCCGCTGGTTTGCGGGTCAAGTCCTGAGTTTGGTTCGTCACAGAAAAGGTATTTTGGATTCAGGGAAATGGCACGGGCAATGGCAACTCTTTTCTTCATCCCCCCGCTTATTTCAGAAGGCAAAAGCTTATTTACATTGTCCAGGTTTACCCTTTGCAGGCAGAAATTCACTCTGTCCAGTTTTTCTTCATAAGATTGATCCGAGAACATATTCAGTGGAAACATAACATTCTGCTCAACATTCATGGAATCGAAAAGGGCCGCGCCCTGAAACAACATACCCAGCTCCTTGCGAATATATTTCTTTTGTTTGAAGGACATATCTGAAATGTTCCGCCCATCATATTCCACCCGGCCCTCATCAACATCAAAAAGACCGACGAGGCATTTCATCAACACCGTCTTACCCGAACCACTCTGTCCGATGATCAGGTTGGTCTTGCCTGGCTCGAAGCTAACCGAAACATCCTGCAAAACGTGATTGTCGCCAAAGGATTTGGATATGTTTTTGGCCTGTATCATGTAAGAAGAATTTGGGTAAGGATAAGGTTGAATACGATGATGAGTATGCTGCTGTATACAACGGCTTTGGTGCTGTTGGTCCCTACTTCCAGCGACCCGCCCTTGACATAATATCCCATATACCCGGATACAGAAGTAATGATAAAAGCAAAAACAACTGTTTTTACCATGGCATAAAAAACCGTGTAACCGTCAAACCAGAAACGAAGTCCTTCGATATAATCCTGTGGAGTAACAAGATTGGTCAGCAGGGAAACCAGCCATCCACCTGTAAGCGCTATACCGATGCTGATAATGATCAATACGGGATTGATGATCATGGCCGCGGTAATCTTGGGCAATATGAGGAAGTTGGCCGGGTTCACCCCCATGATCTTCAGAGCATCGATCTGTTCCGATACCCGCATGCTGCCGATCTCGGATGCGATCCTGGAACCCACTTTGCCGGCAAGGATCAGGCTCAAAATGGTGGGAGAAAATTCAAGGATTACCGACTGCCGGGTTGTAAATCCAACCATGGTCATGGGGATCAATGGAGAGTCAATATTGTATGCTGTTTGCATGGCCACAACAGCACCCATAAAGACTGATATGATGGCCACAATGCCGATGGAATCAACCCCAAGGTTCTTGAACTCCCTGAAAAGGTGAGACCAGAAAACACGGTCCTTGTCGGGCCTTTTGAATGCTTCGGCCATCAGTATGCAATAACGCCCGGTATGATAGAATAGGTTATGCCTCATTTGCAAATGCTAATTTAAATATAATTTGATAAAAGGGAATCATCCCGGGAAAAGATATTTGATTTGAAAAAGAAGCAATATATTTGGTTTGTTGATTTTATAGCCTCGGGTAAATAACGAATGATTAAACCCAAATCGTATAATCATACTAACTTTGCATCGTTAAATATAAAAAGATCTCATGCGCAGGATATTTGGTTTTATTGCAGTGCTCCTTGTCCTGGTCTTCCTGGCCAGCGCCTGTTCAAAGCAGCGTTATCCCTACAGGAGGAAACTGAAAAAGCGCGACTGCGACTGTCCTAGCTGGTCTTACCAGAAGCCCGTGGGTAAAACGATTTCAGTATCACATGATGGAAGAGAAGTATAAAAAGTTGTTGCTGAAATATATTCCTCCGGCTGCCCTTGAACAGGTTTATGAATACCTGCGTTCTCATAAGGTCCATCTGCGGATCAGCCGGGCCCGGGCATCCAAACTGGGTGATTACCGTTCGCCGCACAAGGGAAGCGGACATAAAATATCGGTTAACCACAACCTGAACCCCTATGCATTTTTGATCACCCTGGTGCATGAGCTGGCTCATTTGCGTGTGTGGGAGGATCATCAAAACCGGGTTAGCCCGCATGGGAAGGAATGGAAAACAGCTTTCCGGAATATGATGCAGCCCCTTTTACTGGAGAAGGTTTTCCCGGAGGATGTTGAAAATGCACTGAAACAATACCTGCGTAATGCAAAAGCTGCAAGCGGTTCGGATACCGCGCTCACCCGTGTCCTGAACCGCTACGACCCGCAATTGGGAAATACCCTCGAAGAGCTGGAGGAAGGCAGCCTGTTCCGGATTGAAAACGGCAAGATTTTTCGCAAAGGGAAAAAGTTGAGAAAGCGTTTTCAGTGTGTGTGCCTGGATAATAAAAGGAATTATCTTGTGAACCCAGTGGCTAGGGTTGAAAGGATATAATAATTATAACAATTATTGAATCAGGTATATATTATTTTTTAAGGTATGAATTTCTCTTTTGGGAACTTCTTGAGTGCGAGGGGTTAAAAACGAGAATATAATTCCCAAAACCATTTACTCCAATTTGATAAGAATCAGTATATATGGTTCTCCCATTAAACATTAATTTAATCTTGGAACCTGCAATTTCCCATTTTCCATTATAGCTGCCGCTTAATCCAATTGATTTGTAGGATTGACCCCCTAAAATCTCTGTGTAGCGGTACTCTTTATAATCAAAAGTGCCATCACTTTTAAAGACAAAGGTGTTTCTCCCTTGATATAATATGGTTTTCGATCCAATGGAGAAATGTTCCCAGGTTCCGACTAATTGATTTTTCTTCTGTTCTTCTGTTATTTCAACTTCGGCATCATTAAATTGACAAAATGATGGCATTGATAATAAGAAGAGCCCAATAAGACTTAAATACCTCATGATTGTATATTTTATTAGTCAAAATATTTATTTTCATAATCAATAGGGCCATCAGGATAATTTAAAATAAACTTTCCTAGATATCCAGCTTCTTTTAACTTCCAGTGTTTACTGCTATTCGGATGATGAAATGTATAGGAAGCATATCTCTCTGCATAACCCGATTCTCCTAATTTTTTAAATCTAATTGTTAAGTAACATTTTTTTTCAGTTGGAATATTTTCAAAATAAAATTTTTTGTTTGATAAGACCTCTTTGAGATATTCTTTCTCAGAATACTCTATTTTACTCATCCCGTCACATTTAAATGAAATTATAAGTCCATCCAAATAGGGATTAACACGATTAACCATAGAGACACCAGTATTAATTTCCAGCTTACCCCATACCTTGAGATATTGTTCTTTGGAGTTTTGAGAATATATGTTATTCGAACCTACTAAGAAAATGAATATCCCAAATAAAGGTAATAATTTTACTTTAGAGAAAATTGAAGGTAATTTCATTTGATTTGGTTTTAAGTAATTTTACGAATACTAATTCCAAAAATAATAAAAAGGTGAATATAAAAATATTGGTTTATGCTGGAATTTATAAAGCCAACTGGGTAAGGTAAATAAAAACCAAATGCCCCATTTTAGTATCTTTGCTCCTCAAACCGAAATAATCAGATTATGAGTATAAGGGAAAACCGATATTGTGTGATCATGGCTGGCGGGATAGGTGCCAGGTTCTGGCCCATGAGCAGAACCTCACACCCCAAACAATTTATCGACATTCTGGGAACAGGAAAAACATTGATACAGCAAACTTTCGAACGATTCGAAAAAGTATGCCCGAAGGAGAATATCCTGATTGTTACCAATGGAATCTACAAAGAAATGGTAATGGAACAACTGCCCGGCATTGCTGAAGAACAGGTGGTTTGTGAACCTGCCCGCAGGAATACAGCTCCCTGTATTGCTTACGCAAATTATAAGATCCATGCCAAAAATCCGGATGCGGTAGTCGTGGTGGCCCCTTCCGACCACATCATCCTCAAGGAACAGGAATTCGAGAATGTAATCCTGTCGGCCCTTTCTGCTGCCAATGAAAACGACTGGCTGCTGACCCTGGGCATCAAACCAAGCAGACCCGAAACAGGTTATGGTTATATACAGTTCAATGATGAGATCACTTATGATAAGGATCCGAGGATCAAAAAGGTGAAAACATTTACCGAAAAACCCAAGCTGGAAATGGCTGAATCTTTCCTGGCCAGTGGTGATTTTCTCTGGAACTCCGGGATCTTTGTCTGGTCACTGAAGAGCATCATGAAAGCTTTTGAAAAACACCTTGATGATGTAAATGTGATCTTCAGGGAAGGACTTGGAAAATATAATACGGATGAGGAAGATGCCTTTATCGAGAAAGCCTATTCCGTATGTAAAAATATTTCCATTGATTATGGCGTGATGGAAGACGCCAGCAAAGGCGATGAAGGAAATGTGTATGTGCTTGCTTCCGACTTTGGCTGGTCTGACCTGGGTACCTGGGGCTCACTTTATGATATCCGTTCCAAAAATGAAAATGAGAACGCGATCATTGGCAGGAATGTTCTCACCTATGATACCACGAATTGCATCGTAAACGTGCCGGAAGATAAGCTGGTGGTACTACAGGGCCTGGATGATTATATTGTGGTGGAAGAAGAGGGTGTCCTGCTGGTATGCAATAAAAAGGATGAACAGAAACTGCGCGAGATCGTAAATGATGTAAAAGCAAAAAAAGGCGAAGAATTTGTTTGATTCAGTGAGACTGTTTTTCCAGGAGCGTTAGCGAACTGGAAAAATGGGTCTAGGCTTCTACCTGGGGTTAAATACCGCTAATTTATTCAGGAATTCCTGTCTCAACAGGGTTTTCCGGATCATTGCTCCACTCGAACCAGCCCCCGTCATAAACCGCGATATTTGGCCATCCAAGCAGGAATGCATTGAAAAAGGCCTCACTGCCACGCCATCCTGTACCACAGTAAAAGGCATTTTGCTTATCAGCATTGATACCGTCTTTTTCCCAGTTGGCAGCTATCTCATGGTATTCGCGTGTTGTATGATCCAGATTACGGTAGTTTTCCATGTGATAGGCATCTGTACCGCAATCCGCAAATACCGCACCGGGAATACGCCCTTTCTTTTCGATGTAATTGTAGCCGCTGACTTCCCCGATGTATTCGGGCCAGCTTCGAACACATACCAGATTGGCCTGCTCGCTGGCAATCAGTTGCTTTGCCTGTGGCGTATCGATCATGAATTCCGGACGCTGCGGGATCTTTGCTCCAAACTCACTGGCTGCTTTTGGCAAGGTTTCACGGGTGGTGATATCATAGCCAGCATCCAGCCAGGACTGCAGTCCTCCGTTCAACACCCGCACATCCTTCACACCTGCATAAATCATAATAGCCGCAGAACGAATGGCCCCCAGGTGTCCGGCGCTGCTCCCCGGGAAGGGATCCTCGTTTTTGGGAAAATCAAAGCGTCCATAAAGAATGACCGTTGTATCACTGGTAATGCCAAGTTTTGAAAGGTTTTTCTCCAGTTCCCCAGGACTCCGGCGGTTCCAGGTGCTGGCCGATTCAAGCAAAAGCGTATCCAGGCTGATGGCACCCGGGATATGACCTTTGTGATAAATGTCCGGATTGCGATAATGAGCATGGCAGAGCACAAAGTGATCATTCTGGTAATGGGGAGGACTTTCTCCTTCGAGCAGATTTTTCAACCAGGCAGGGTGTACCAGCCTTTTGTATTCCGGCAGGTAATCCATGGGCAGACCCGGATCCGAAACCCATTCATCCAAAAAGTCCTCATAGATCCTGATGTCGGGATATCCAGCTGAACGGAACATATCAGCAACTTTTATTGTTTCTTTCAGTTCATAACCATAAAGGATCAGCTTGCTTTCGGTATTTATGCCTTTGTTTCTCACGATCTCGATCCAGTCGATATAAGAGGCCCACTTTGAGGAAAGACTCCTGGCACTCCTTATGTGTCCGCCTCTTTTTTCTCCCATCAGCCTCCAACCATTATAGGCATTCACATCCCGCACATCGATAATAATCTGTTTGGGATCATCGATCGCCCTCATAACAGCCTCGGTATTTATTTTTTGCTCCTTATTCTTCATATTTAAATTGTCGTTCAAGGTTCTCTAAAAGCTCCTTTTTTAGAGCACACATACAAAGTTAACATAAGTTTTACTCATGCCGGAAAGACCATTTGTTAGATGGGATCAACCATTTGTCATTTAGAAAATCAAAACTCATCCAGTATTCATCATCAGATAAGCCATTTATGAATTCTTTGCTAAATTTGCCCCTTCAATTAATCAAGATAAACACGAAACAGTAGTTATGAAAAAGACCATTATTGTATTATTCATTGCTTTGTTTTCATTTTCCTCACTTGTAAAGGCGGATGAAGGGATGTGGATCCCCATGCTGGTGGAAGAACTGGTATACATGGAAATGAAGCAAATGGGACTGGAGCTCACTCCCGAAGAAATTTATAGTGTGAACAACTCAAGCCTGAAAGATGCCATCGTGATTTTTGGTGGTGGTTGTACTGGTGAGATCATCTCACCTGAAGGTTTACTCCTAACAAATCATCATTGTGGATATGGGGTGATCCAGGATATCAGTACTCCGGAGAACAACCTTCTGAAGAACGGATTCTGGGCCAAAAACAAAGACCAGGAAATTCCGATCGAAGGATTGAGGGTGACCTTCCTGAAAAAGATCGAGCCTGCTACAGAAGCTGTTCTGGAAGGCGTTACTGATGATATGACGGAAGAAGAGCGGAGCACAAAGATCAAAGAGAATATTGAAAAGATCACCGAGGAAGCCAAAGAAGGAAACGACTATTCTGTCAGGGTAATGCCTTTTTTTGAAGGCAACCAGTATTTTACCTATTTCTATGAGGTTTATAAGGATGTCAGGTTTGTGGGTGCACCCCCGGAAGCAATCGGGAAATATGGCGCCGATACGGATAACTGGATGTGGCCCCGCCACACAGGCGATTTCTCCATGTTCCGGGTGTATATGTCGCCCGAAGGAGAACCCGCAGATTATTCTGAAGACAATGTACCCCTCAAACCCGAGCATTTTCTACCGGTGAATATTTCAGGTGTAGAAGAAGGTGATTTTGCCATGATCATGGGATATCCCGGAGGAACTGACCGTTATATGACTTCCTTCGCTATCGATAGGGCCATCAGTGAATACAATCCCAATTTCGTTGATATCCGTGCAGAGAAGCTGGACATCATGAAAAACGAAATGGACCAGGATTCGGTTGTACGCCTGCAATATGCATCAAAATTTGCCCGCACTGCCAATTACTGGAAATATTATATCGGCCAGACGAAAGGTTTAAAAAGGCTGAAAGTATATGATAAGAAACTGGCCCTTGAAAATGAATTCACGGATTGGGTAAATGAAAACCCTGAGAGGATAGCCAAATATGGAGAAGCCCTGGCTGATATAGAAACAGCCTATCAGGCAATCCGCGAATACGACATGGCAAATCTTTATTTCATTGAGGGTATATACCGCGGACCCGAAATCCTGGGTTTTGGCTGGCGGTTCAGAAGTCTGATGAACGATCTTGAGAAGAAGGATAAAGATGAAAGTAAGATCCGGGAAGAGATCGGAAAACTGCAGGATGCAGCAAAGAATCATTTTAAAGATTACAGCGCTGCAGTCGACCAGAATATGCTTGCCTCAATGCTGAAAATGTTCTTTTATAATGTTCCCATGGAGCAACAACCCGAAATGCTGAAAACAATTGCCAATAAGTACAATGCCAATTTCGATGCTTATGCCAGAGAGGTTTTTGAAGAATCAATTTTTGCCAGTCTTGAAAGCGTCAATGAATTCCTGGAAAAACCAAAGGCCAGAAAAATTGAAAAAGACCCTGCCTTTGAAACGATGATGGCCTTTTATAGCAATTTCCGGGAGCTTCGGAAGAAAACAGCTGAGGCAAATACTTTGCTTGACAGGGGCAGGAGACTCTTCATTGCCGGACTCATGGAAATGCAACCTGCTAAGAAATTTTACCCGGATGCCAATTTCACCATGCGCCTGACCTATGGTATCGTGGATGATTATTATCCCGCGGATGCGGTTCATTATAATTACTACACCACCCTGGAAGGGGTCATGGAGAAGGAAGATCCTACAAGCTGGGAATTCATTGTTCCCAAAAAGCTGAAAGAACTCTATAATGAAAAAGATTATGGGCCTTATGGAGAAGGTGATGTGATGAAAGTTTGTTTCCTCACCAACCATGACATCACGGGTGGTAATTCCGGAAGTCCCGTGATCAATGCTAAGGGAGAACTTATCGGGCTTGCCTTCGACGGTAACTGGGAAGCCATGAGTGGCGACATTGCCTTTGAACCTGAATTGCAAAGGACCATCAATGTGGATATTCGTTATGTATTGTTCATCATTGATAAATTCGGAGGTGCCAGTAACCTGATCGATGAAATGATGATCGTGAAGGAAAAACCCAGACAAAAAATTGGTCCGGCCGAGAAAGCCGGTATGCAAAAATCTGAGGCTGCTGCAGAATAATTCTTGCAGGCTGTCAGGATATATTATTGAAACATAGAATTTGTATTAAATCAATGATGGGAAAGCTGCAGGGCTTTCCCATTTTTTGTAATTTTGGGTAAGACCAACAGCAATGAGGCAATGATCCCATTATTCAAAAGCACGAAAACGGTAAAAAAGCAACTGGATGATTTTTTCGATGCCGTGGATGAAAGCAGCCTGATCTTTGCAGAGGCTGTTAGGTATTACCTGCAAGAAAATGCGCAACGTTTCTCAGAAAAGCTCGAGAAGATAGATGATGTGGAAGGAAAGGCAGATGAACTCAGGAGGAACATAGAGAATGACCTGTATAAGTATTCCTTGCTGCCCGAGTTCAGGGGGGATGTGCTGAGGTTGCTGGATAAGCTCGACGACCTGATCGACCGGGCCAAAGAGAACATCATCCGTTTTGATATTGAAAGGCCGGATTTCCCCAAAGATATGATCGGCGGTATGAATGACCTGGCAGATGCTACCACCCGATCCATCGAAAACCTGATCCTTGCAACAAGAGCATTTTTCAATGATCTTAAGAAAGTAAAGGATCATCTCCACCGGGTGTATTATTATGAAAAGGAAGCCGATCAGATTGCAGATGACCTGAAAAGGAAACTTTTCAAAAAGGATTTTGAACTATCCCACAAGCAACATTTGCGTTATTTCATCGAACATACGGAAAAGCTTTCCGACCGGGCTGAGGAGGTAGCAGATATGGTATCAATTTACGCAATCAAAAGGAGCGTTTAAGCGATGCTTTTGTTTTTTATCAGCAGCGCTTTGTTCCTTGGCTGGTCACTGGGTGCCAATGATGCAGCCAATGTTTTCGGAACAGCGGTTGGCAGCCGCATGATCAGGTTCAGGTCTGCTGCAATAATTGCCGGGATTTTTGTTGTTCTGGGTGCTGTTATCCAGGGTTCCGGTGCCACCGAAACACTGACCGATCTTGGAAAAGTAAATGCTCTGGCCGGCTCCTTTACAGTGGCCCTGGCGGCCGGGCTTACTGTGTTTTTTATGACAAAATACGCGATTCCGGTTTCCACTTCACAGGCCATTGTGGGGGGTATCATCGGTTGGAATTTTTATACTGGTGCACAAACAGACTATACCTCACTCGCGAGGATCGTCTCGGCCTGGGTGGCCAGTCCCATTCTGGGGGCAGTATTTGCAATGCTTTTGTTCCTGCTTTTCAGGAATACCATCAAGCACATGCGAATTCATATTTTAAACCTGAATGCCGGGATCAGAATTGCACTTGTCCTGGTCGGTGCTTTTGGTGCCTACAGCCTGGGAGCCAATAATATTGCTAATGTGATGGGTGTTTTTGTTCCTGCTGTTGAGCTTGGAACAATCAAAATCATGGGGGTGGAATTTAGTACCGCCCAGCAGCTCTTTTTTATTGGTGGTGTAGCCATTGCCGTGGGAATCTTCACCTATTCAAAAAGGATCATGGAGCGGGTGGGGCACCAGATCTTCCGCCTGTCGGCCGAAGCTGCCATCGTTGTGGTGCTGGCTCATGCAATGGTTTTGTTTATTTTTTCATCAAGATCATTGCAGGAACTGATGCTTGGCCTGGGATTGCCTCCCGTACCGCTGGTTCCGGTGTCCAGTTCGCAGGCCATTGTGGGCGCAGTACTCGGTATAGGCCTTGTAAAGGGAGCAAGAGGCTTGAACTTTAAGATACTTGGGCAGATTGGACTGGGATGGATCATTACGCCCGTGGTAACCGCCCTCATTGCCTTCCTCGCACTGTATTTTGTAAACAATGTTTTCGTGCAGGATGTAGGTAGCAATGTTCATACAGTTTCGTTACGCTCAGACAATTCTCAGTTAGCTGAAAAACAAATTGAAGTTACTTTATTTGATTTTAAAAATAAAAAATATGCCGAAAGAGATTGAAAGAAAATTCCTGGTCAGGAATGATGGATTTAAAAAAAACGCACGCAAAGTATTCATTTGCCAGGCATATCTGAGCCGGGCAAAGAACAGGACCATCCGGGTGAGAATTGTTGGCAAGCAGGCTTTTCTTACAATCAAAGGCAAAAGCAGGTCGACAGTGCGAAGTGAATATGAGTATGAAATACCCATGCAGCATGCCAGGGAAATGTTGGATCATCTGGCCAAAAAACATACTGTCGGGAAATACCGGTATACACTGGATTATAAAGGTCATACCTGGGAAGTTGATGAGTTTACGGGTGTGAATCAGGGGTTGTGTATTGCTGAGATCGAACTGGATCGTACTGATGAGAAATTTCCTCTGCCTCCCTGGCTGGGTGAAGAGGTCAGTGATGACCCGAGGTATTTTAATTCTAATTTATCAAAAAATCCTTATAGTAACTGGTAGGTGGGGTTTTGGGAGTGTTGGATGTATTTTGCGAAATTTTGAGGAAAAATCAATCAGCAGACCCTGAATTCAGAATCCATCCAAACCTTTACGATTTGATCCTCATAAACACAATTCTGCTTTTATTTTAATACATTTGTTAACTCTTGATGGCGGGAAAAATGGAACTGATAACACCAAAGGACTTTTTAAGCGCAAACCGTTACCTGAAATACCTGGGTGGTGAATCGGCAGCCAGAAGGCTGATGAAACTTACCAGACTCGACAGATTCAACGAAGAATATGCCAGACTGGAAGGACTGCCTGCAGAACAGTTTGTTGAACAGGCCATTGAGAATCTTGGTTTTTCCTGCCATGTGGATGATGCCGATCTGGAAAAAATTCCCAGGGAAGGCCCATTTATAACCATACACAACCATCCATTCGGTGGTGTGGATGGATTGCTGCTCATGAAACTCCTGCCACCCATCCGCCCCGACTACAAGATCCTGGTAAACTTCCTGCTGACCAAGCTTGGGCCAATCGAGGATTATTTTCTGGCCGTTAATCCTTTTGAATCATACAAAGATGTTAAGTCAAGCCTTTCCGGGTTAAAAGAAGCTTTCCATCACCTCCGCAGAGGTGCCCCGCTGGGAATCTATCCCGCCGGAGAAGTTTCAACCTATCGCTTCGATCGCAAAAGAGTAACTGACAGGCAATGGCAACACAGCGTGATCAAATTCGTCAAGAAGGCAGAAGTTCCGATCATCCCGATATATTTTCATGGAAAGAACAGCCGTAAGTTCCATGCCATGGGAATGGTGCATCCTTTACTCAGGACTGTCCGCCTGGCCGCTGAACTGATAAACAAAGAGGGGCTGGAAGTAAAAGTTCGTATTGGCAATCCCATACAGGTGAAAGATCAGGAAAGCTTCAGCGATATTGTTGAATATAGCAACTTTCTGAGAACCAAGACATATGCATTTAGTATCCCCATCATATCTGAAGAAAAGAATAATGATAAAAGGGAAAGTCAGAAAGTGCAGATAGAGGATATCGTGGATGCTGTGCCTCAGAAAAGGATTGAAGAAGAGATCGAGCGGATAAAAAGTGAATACCTTCTTTTCAGCATACAGGACAATATGGTGTTCTGCGTTCCCTCCCCCAGTATTCCCAATACCATTAAAGAGATCGGTCGCCTGCGCGAACTCACTTACCGCGATGTGGGCGAAGGTACCAATAGCAGCATTGATATCGATGAGTTTGATGAGTATTACGAACAACTTTTCATCTGGGATGATGAAGCAAAGAAGATCGTAGGTGGGTACCGTGTGGGCAAAGGAAAAGATGTGCTGGCTCTTTACGGGATCAAAGGCTTTTATGTCGATAGCCTGTTCAAAATGAATTCTTCCTTCCTGCCCGTATTGAGAGAAACCATTGAGCTGGGACGTTCATTCATTGTAAAGGAATACCAGCGCAAAACACATTCCCTTTTCCTCCTGTGGAAAGGTATACTGTATTTCCTGCTTAAGAATCCCGAATATCGCTACCTGATGGGACCGGTCAGTATCAGCAATGCTTTTAGCGATTTTGCCAAATCCCTGCTTGTTACCTTTGTGCGTGCCAATTACTACAATTATGAATATGCCGAAATGGTCAAACCGAGAAAGACATTTAAGGTTCATGTCGACCGGGCCATCGACATGCATGCTTTTATTAAGCATACCCGCAATGATGTAGGCAAATTTGATCGCTTTGTGCAGGATATTGAACCGGGGTTCCGGACACCCGTCCTGTTGAAAAAATACCTCAACCTCAATGCAGAGCTGATCGGCTTCAATGTTGACCCAAAATTCAGTAATTGCCTGGATGGCCTCATGATCCTCGATTTGCTCGATGTTCCCATGAATACCATTGAATCCCTGTCTAAAGAACTCGACGACAATTCAATACTGGAACGTTTTAAAAAATAATCGTTTTTATTGTAACTTTTTCCCTTTTTATTTGTCTCCTTTACTTAATGAAGGCGAATATTCAATATGAAATAATTGTTAAACAAGGAAACGTTTTAAATATTTTTTGTTTCTTTCGTATTGAAAGTTTACTTTTGCGCCAAATTCAATTTTTTCATTTGAATTAAAACTCGAATTATGGATGATAAGCTGAAAAGTATCCTGATGAAAGCCCGCGATATTTCCTTTACTTATGGCATCAGAAGCATGTCGATGGATGATATTAGCCGGAAACTGGGCATTTCCAAAAGCACCCTCTATAAGTATGTTAAAAACAAGACCGACCTGGTTGAAAAAGTTATGGAATACGAAAGGGAAGGTTTTAAAAGGATTTTCCTGGAATATGATTTCGAAGGGGTCAATGCGATCGATATCCTTTTGATCGTGAGCAAGGAGGTATCGAAAAATTTTGCCGATGTAAACCCCAGCATCACTTTTGAGCTTAAAAAATATTATCCTGCCCTTTATCAGAAGCACATTGATGATCGTACCAATTTTATTTTTGAAAAGATCAAGATCAATCTGCAAAAAGGGATTGGCCAGGGAATGTACCGGGAAGATCTCAGCGTGGAATTGGCAGCGAGACTTTATATCAGTAGATTACATGACCTGCATAATGAAGAATTATTCCCCCCAAGTAAATTCTCTTTCCAGACACTCTTTAATTTTATGTTTGAGAGCTGGATCAGGGGGATTGCCAAACCGGAAGGCATCAAATATTTCGAAGAACGATTTGAACGAGAAAAAAAACAACTGAATTTATAAGTACTGGAATTTATGAAAAGAATTATTGTATTGATTTTTATGGCTTCAGCTTTCATGATGAAGGCCCAGGAGGTTAAAGAGTTCAGTATACAGGAAGCACAGGATTATGCAATAGAGCATAATTATGACATGAAAAATGCCAATACCGATGTGCTGATTGCAAAAAAAAGAGTAAAGGAAACACTGGCGACTGGTCTTCCCCAGATTA
>NPIE01010100.1_pt1 | contig 18759 bp, 23 predicted proteins | sample 8637661 | NCBI WGS metagenome assembly NPIE01 (sample SAMN07420842, study PRJNA396082) | bioreactor metagenome | isolation source: sample BA12 brine-fed electro-methanogenic bioreactor BA | place: Japan: Kochi | collected 2016-12-09
TACTAGTTTCATCTGGGATACTATTTTCATCATAATCTCCAAGCTCTCCATCAAATACACAGTCAGTGCTTACATGTACAAATTTATAACCATATTTAGCAGATAGCTCATCTAGATAATGAGGGAGATAACTATTTATAAGGATGGCCAAAGCCTTCTGCTCATCGGCAACCTTATTCAATATCCCAATGCAGTTTATCAATACATCAGGATTAACTTTCTTAATAATTGGCTCAATATCCGTAACAGTATCCGAGATATTGAAATATAATTCAGAGCCCTCTTCTTTCCTAGTAGTACATAAAACCTCATGCCCCTTCTCCTCAAAATAGGTCTTCACTACATGACCCAACATTCCTTCCGCACCAATAATTAGGATTTTTTGCTTCTTCATATCTCTATTTCTCCCATTTTAATTAATAACTTAACCATCTCACCAACATCTAATCTCTCAGTGTTGTCAGAGGTATACGGTACTATTTCTTCTAATTTCTTACTCCCCTTGTCGAAATATTTCTCATAGTTCAAGTCTCTTTCGTCTGCAACAATCCTGAAGTACTCCCCATGGTCTTCCGCCCTAAGCATTTCCTCTGCTGTTACAAGAGTTTCGGCCTTCTTCTCACCATGTCTTGTACCAATGATTTTTGTGTCAACAGGAACACCCTTGTACCTGCATACAGCCTCTGCCAAAACTTGAATTGTTGCAGCAGGAGCTTTCTGAATAAAAAGGTCTCCTGATTTCCCATTCTCAAATGCATACAGAACCAAATCCACTGCATCATCCAATGTCATCATGAACCTCGTCATATCTGGGTTGGTAAGAGTCAAGGGTTTCCCTTCCTCTATAAGCTTATAAAACAGTGGGATAACCGAGCCTCTTGAACCCATAACATTACCATATCTAGTAACACATATCGTTGTTCCAGCATCATCATCTAGAGATTTGGCCTTTGCGATCGCAACCTTCTCCATAAGAGCTTTACTCATACCCATTGCATTTATGGGGTATGCTGCCTTATCGGTACTCAAGCAAATTACTTTCTCTACTCCATTCTCGATAGCAGCTCTTAATACATTGTCTGTACCTAAGATATTTGTCTTAACAGCCTCTAAAGGGAAAAACTCACATGACGGAACTTGCTTCAAAGCAGCGGCCTGAAAGACAAAATCAACTCCGCGCATAGCGTCATTGATAGAGGAAAAATCTCTAACGTTGCCGATAAAGAATTTAATCTTATCACTGGAATATTTTTTTCGCATATCATGCTGTTTTTTCTCATCTCTAGAGAATATCCTAACTTCCTTGATATCGGAATCTAAGAATCTCTCTAGAACCTTATTCCCAAAAGATCCTGTCCCCCCAGTAATAAGCAAGGTTTTATCTTTGAAATGGTTTGTCTTTGCCTTCATAGCCTCTCCTTAATATTTTACATAAAAACTACTCGTAGTATAGCCCATTCACCTTGAAGCTTCAACCAAATATATTGATATTGACAAGCGAAAAGCCAAATATCCTCCTTAGACAACCACTAGCTACTAACAAAACCTTTTTACAAAGTTAGAAAAGATTCTCACAAACCATTTCATATTTCTTCTTTAATTCCTTATCTAGTGTTAATAACATAGCACCCCTATCTATGGCAGAAAACAAGATTATGGAGTCTATTGTTTTTAATCTATCCTGGTAGTGCCTCCTAAAAGTAAGATACGGAATAATGTTATGCTCCCCAAAGGAAGAGATCTCCGAGGCAACACTCAAGGTATGCTCGATCATATTATCTCTTAAATCTCTACTTTTACTAAAACCAGAGAGTTCAGCTATTACAACAGATGGAATTATTAAATACTCTTCTTTCATTTCTGCGGCCATATTTCTAGCCTCAGAATAATTTGCATCTTCCTTATTGAAAAAAGCACTTAGGAAACTAGTATCTGCTAAATATCTATTCATTCCTCATCCCTCATCTTCCTTATGTACTTAACGCTATCCTTGTACTCCGGAGCACTTATTGCCTTGTCCCCATACCTTTCTAGAAAAGATTTGCTCTTATCTACGGTCTCTTTCTTCTGCGTATAATCTTTGTAAGAAGTTAATACAGCTAAAGGCTCTTTTACCCTCTTATAACCTAGAAAAGCTGTCCCCCCGTCTCTTACATAATTAAGAACTTTAGAAGGATTATTATAAAATTCGGTTGTTGTATATTTTTTAATTTTCTTCATACCAACATGTTACCAAGAAGTTACCAACTTCGTCAAGGTAGTAATTATTCCACTATTTAAAGACATATGTTAATATGTACTACATAAATTAAACTGTCTAAATTATGAAAATTTTTAAAAAGATATTACTAACCCTCCCCCTCTTACTACTACTAACAACAATATCTTTACTATCCCCTACCAATGTAGAAGCTGCTAAATTCGAATTCAAATCCTACGTCCTAACATCTGACCAAACCATAGATGAAGACCTCTATGTAGTCGCAGACGACATAAAGGTAGATGGCGTCGTAGATGGAGATGTAATACTAGTAGGAGACTCCGTCCAACTAAACGGAACCATAACAGGAGATGCATACATATTAGGGACAACTGCAAATATAGACGCTAATGTATATGGAAACATCTTCGTATTCGGTAATAACACAAAAATAGAGGGATTAATTACAGACAACACATATATAGTATCCTCATTCCTAGACTACCAAGCAGATACACAAAGAGATATGTTAGCAATCTTCTTTGACGGAACACTAAAAGGTTCTGTAGGAGATGACCTAAGAGCTATTGGAATTAAACCAAACATAGAGTCCATCATAAGAGGAGATCTAGTTTTAATTGGAGAACAAGAAAATCTAACAGAAACAACCGTAACAGGAGAGATCTACGATTCAAACAGATTAAGCAGAATAGCAGAATCTCAAGGGGTAAATATTGAAGAGACACCATCCTTTGACATAGAGACCACCTGGGAAAGCAGAACCCTATCTCTAACAATTAACTTCCTCTCCTTCCTACTAGTAGGATTCATATTAATAAGCATATCCCCCGTTAAGACATACAGGATTCAAGAGAAAATAACAGCTTCTACAAACGAATTCCTTAAAAGCCTAGCTGTTGGCTTCATAGTTTTCATGCTACTACCAATCCCCCTATTCATACTTGCAATATCCGTAGTAGGAACACCCGCAGCCATGTTAATAACCGGTTTACTCCTCTTCCTAATGTTCTTTGGTAAGGTATGGGTAGAGACAGCACTAGGTAAAGAGATATTAGTCCTGTTGAAGATAGAAGGATACAGACCATTTAAATCCTTCTTAGCCGGTAGAGTCTTAACGATATTGGTAAATATAATTCCAATAGTTAGAGGTTTCTACAACATGATTCTATCCTTCGTAGCACTAGGTGCAATCATTAGAATGAAGAAAGGTTACTACCAATTGGCAAGCAGACAGGCTAAGGAGTACAGAGAGAAGAACAAAGGTACAAAGAAAAAGACAACTAAGAAAGCTACAAAGAGCAGTAAGAAGAAAACAACTACTAAGAAGAAATAAAAAGAGGGAGTCTTAGACTCCCTCCTTCCATTTACTATCCCTTAGAGATTAGAAGTTACTACAGGTAACTCTCTATAACCTCTACAAATGAATCATATGGGTATGCTCCTGGAATCAAAACTCCATTTACATTACCGTCATCATCAAATGTACCAATTACAAACCCAGGTGTTCCCTGAATTCCTGCTGCTGCTCCAGCCTCCTTATCTGCATCTATTTCATCCTGATACTGAGAAGAGCTGTAACATGCTGCAAAGTCAGTCTCATTAACACCAACCTCTTTTGCTAAAGCATAGATAGCATCGTCATCCTCTAGATTAAATGCACCCGTATGGAACTCTTTATATACATCCGTTCCCTCTAAGTGATAAACACACTTAGCTGCATTTGCTATATCATCACCATACATTGCAAACTCTTTATAAACATAGATAACCTCACCTGTATCTATATAATTCTCCGCTATAGATGGGAATGTCTCATCTAAGTGCCTCTTACAGAAGCTACACCTAAACTCACTATGCTCAACTATTGCAACCTTTGCCGTATCCCTGTCTCCAAGAACTGGAACATCTCCAAATGTTGTTGAAGCTGCCTCAAATTCTCCTATACCCTCTCCTGTAGATTCTTCTACTGTTGTATCCCCTGAGGAATCTCCAGCTCCATCCGTTGTGGTTGGGGTATTATTCCTAGATGCAAAGAAAATTACTGTGGCAATAATAATACCTGATATCAATATTGCTATTGGTGTTCCAATATTGTCCAGATTAATTACTACTTCCTCATCCTTCTTCTTGCTCTCTTTCTTTTTTGTTTTCGCCATATTAATTAGAGTGAAAATTTATTTAATTCGAAAGTCAGATATTATACCCAGAATGGACAGAGATAGTAAAACAGAATATAATAAATTATGGAAAACATGACTAATAGCAAGAAAAAAATAGGCCTAAAAGATATTGTATTATTCATACTTTTTCTTGCACTACTCGCCATCCCCATATACTTCGCTTACACAGTGTTATTACCTAAGGTAAAAATTTTTGACCAACCTCAAGAGACTGAAGAAGTTGAGGAGATAGAAGAGGAGGAAGAGGAAGAAGTTTATGATGGACCTCCATACTTAGAAGTTTATGAGACGATAGAGGGACAACCTGCATATATTGCCGTTCCTGCTCCAATTGACCCTGAAGATCCTCCAGCAATTATTCTTTACAGTCATGGTTCTAACACTGAAGTTACCTTTGATACTGACGATGAATTTATGCAAGATTTACATGCTTATGGTGTCTTCTTTACAGAGAATGACTACATCTTTGCAGCTTCTAACCAACATGGTGCAAATTGGGGCAATGATGCATCTATACAAGATAATGTAAATCTAATCGCTTGGATTAAAGAGAGATATGATACTCAAGAAAAAGTAAACATGCTTGGTTACAGTATGGGAGGTTTACCAACTATGAATTTTGCATCAGATTACCCAGAGAGGGTGAATAAAATAGCCCTACTAGCTCCTACAACAAGAGCTAACGAATGGAATGCAGAAAGAGTAGCAAAGATAGAAGATATAGATATTCAGATCTGGCATGGCACTGCTGATGTAAATGTCCCTTACTCCCTATCTACGACTTTTGTAGATAGATTAGAAAGTTTTAACAAAGAAGTGGAACTTGTAACCTTAGAAGATAAAACACACTGGGACATACACACTGAATATATGGAAGATATCTTAGAATTCTTTAATCAAGAGTAAGTTCTTTCTGAATCTTTTTCATTTTCTCCTCTTCAAATTGCTTCCTATGATTTGTTTCTCTAAATACCTTAGTATCTTCGTATATTGGTTTTATGTGAGTATGGATATGGTCTATCTCCTGACCTGCCTTTCTACCATTATTCTGGTTTATTAATATCCCCTCCGGTTTATACACTTCCTGTATCTTATCTGCCATTCTCTTTACAACCCTATTCATATGAGCATAAATATCTTCTGGCACATCCAAAACACTAACATAGTGCTCTTTGGGAAGGACTAATGTATGACCTTCACTCAATGGATTAATATCTAAGAAAGCATAAACTTTGTCGTCCTCATAAACTTTGTAGGAAGGGATATCCCCTTTAACAATTTTGCAGAATATACAATCTTCCATACTACTCCTCTACAGAAATCGCTCCAGATGGACAAGCATTTGCAGCCTCTCTCACCTTCTCTTGTAATTCAGGATCTGTAATGTCTACACCCTTATATTCATCTTTAACATCTACTGTCCCATCATCTTTTCCTTCAAAAACTTCAGGACATATAGCAACACAAGAGAAACAGATTGTGCACTTCTCTTTATCTAATACAACTTTCATATTAATTATCTTCTAAATTTAATAATATATTTTTACAGATATATCTTACCTGGTCAAACGGATTTTTTCTTCTTCAGTTGGTTTGTGTATTGACCAAATCTCTGTATAAAGTGATAGATTGCTACAAAACCCATAACAAGAGAAAGCTCAACATGCCAATACATGAAGTCAAAATCTATATCCCAAAGTTCTGGTTTTTTGATTCTAATCATCATGAATATCCCAAAACCCATTGCAGGAAGTAATAGTGTTAATAATAGCACTGTGTTCCAAAAACCATTAAACTTAAGAACGGAAAGACCTAATATTTTCTTCTTTGCTAAGAAATACATACCCCAATACAAGATTGTTGTAATAATGAAGGGGATTATAATATTGTATTCACCAGAACTTCTCACTTCTTCAGTTTCAGTATCCTGTATTACGTCATCTACAATTACCTGTGCGTCTACTAAGTCAAAATCTCCTTTCAAGTTCCCTATTCTGTATCTCTCTAGCAATTCGTAACTTCCAGGCTTGTGATCCCTACCTTCCCCGGCCTTATCCTTAAAATCTGCCGTCATATCTCTTCCACACCACTCCCTTATATCCAGAAACTTATCATGGTCTGGAACATATTCAGAGAGATCGTATACCGCTCCCTCAAATGACATCCAACAGTCACCAGGTGTGTCATGCTCTGCAACTTCTTCTTTTGTGTAAACAGGTAGTTCAACTACTTCTTCCTCAGCTACTGTATCTTCCTGAGCATATGCTGGATAAACTAGGAATACAAATAAAATTAAGACAGAAAACAAACTTGAAAATTTCTTTGTCATATTGGCAGAAAACTTGAATTTATATACATAGATGCTATATTAATAGTATATATATTATTTTTAAAAGTAAAGTTATATGAGTAAAGTATTAGGAATCATCCTCGCACTGGGGATTGTCCTCGGAGGTGGTGGGTATTTTCTTGTTAAGGAGGCATATGCAGCAACACCTGCAGATCCCCTATTCCCAGTTCAAGAGATTGCTGACGACGTACAGAGAGCATTAACCTTTGACGAGGTAGCAGAAGTAGAACTAGAGCAAGAGATATTAGCAAGAAGACAAGACCAAGTAGACAGAATGGTTAACAGAGATGATGTTACAGGAGAGCAGTTAGAGGAAGCTCTAAAGCTAATGGCTCAACAGAGAGAAAGAGTTATGACCAAGTTAGAGGCAGCAGAACAGAATGTTGTAAGAAACCAAACAGAATCAGGAGAAAATGCTGCACAAGGTTCCCTTGAGAAAGTAAGAGAGGATTATGATAAAACCCTAGATGAGCAACTAGAGACAGTAGGAGCAGGTCAAGCCAAATATGGTTCAGTAGACCAAGAAATAGTAGACGAAATTGTTCAAGAGGCAACAGCAAGAGGAAGATCTATTCCTTCAGGACTAGGTGGTAACGGTGGTTCTGGTGGTTCCGGCGGTTCTACAGGAGGTTCAGGAAACGGTAGTAACTAATCGTTTCAAATAGACACGAGATTTACAGAGGGCTAGCTTACATAGCCCTCTGCTTGTTTAGAGAATGCACTAAAGTATTTTCCTTCTTTCTTGACCAATTCTTCATGTGTCCCCTCTTCTACTATCTTTCCTTCATCTAAGACAATTATCCTGTCCGCATTCCTTACTGTTGAGAATCTATGTGAGATTATTACAACCGTTTTATTCTTAAAGAAGTCATATATTCTATTAAATATCCTATACTCTGACTCTGCATCTATAGCTGAAGTAGGTTCATCAAAGATAGCTACCGGAGCATTTCTGTAGAAGAATCTTGCAATAGCGATCTTCTGCCTCTGACCATTACTTGGCCTTATACCCTCTTTAAATCGCTCACTCATTATTGTCTTATAACCCTTGTCATACTTCTGCACAAAATCATGAGCATCAGCATTCTTAGAAGCCTCTATCATTCTCTCCTTGTCCATCTTCTTAATAGACTTACCTAAGTAGATATTTTCTTCAACAGTTAACTGACCATAGAAGTTATATTCCTGGAATAGGACTCCGAGGTTCTTATACCAATCATTTAGCTTGATATCTTTAAGATTAGTGCCATTGACCGATATCTCTCCTTCTTGTGGATCATATATCCTAGAAAGTAACTTAACCAACGTTGTCTTTCCTGCACCATTTGCTCCAACTATTGCAATCTTTTCCCCAGGTTTAATTTTTAGGGAGAAATTGTCAAAGATTTTCTTCTCACTATTTGGGTAATGGAAGGAGATATTTTTAACCTCTATCTCTGGAGCTTCATCCAATCTGGGGAGCTTTATATACCCATCTTCAACAACAGGTTTAAGTTCGAAGAAGTTGTAAACTTCTCTAGCCTTCATTACAAAATCTCTAAAGGCAACACTCTCTGCAAAGAAAGATTGTATACCGTCATAGAAATTGTTTATGGAGCTCATAAAGAATGTTGTATCTCCAATGGATATCCTTTCTAAAAGAAGTTGTGCAAATACCTGTAGATAACCAAAGAGGATTATTACATTACTTAAGATTGAAAGAAGGAAACCGCTGAGAGAGGAATCTCTCATTATCTTTGCATAACCCTCATTGTAGTAGTTAAAGAACTTGTTAAAGATATTATCCAAATATTTGAAAGCTCCGGTTATGGATATCTCACCAATATTTCTAGTATCTGCAAGCATAGAAGATGTCCAATAGCTCTTTCTCCTCTTCATAAGGTGTTCATCACTTGTTTGCCATTCAAAGTCCTTCTTGAAGTAGTACTTTCTCTGGAAGAAGTAGACAACAGACATAGCTAAGATTAGAGGGACAACTAGAGGGACCTGGCTGAGGAGTATTAACCCAGCAACTAAGGACTGAATGAATGAAGAGATTATTCTAACGACATTGCTACTTATTTCTGTTATGAAATTTATCCAATCCATCATCTTCTGGTGACTATTAGATACTTCTGGAAGTTCTAGAGTTTGTGGTCCTAAGAAATTACATTTCTCGTAAGCAATCTTTTGTAAATATGACCTAGAGGTAGTTCTAAGAACCCTAGCAGCATAATGCCTTAATTCCTCCAAGGCTGAGAATGCTACATTTACTAAGAGTAAGATAATTAGGAAAGGAATAAGGTCATTAACCTCTGTCCCTTCAGTTGTAGCCATTCTTATTAATTCATCTATTAACCTTGCGGTAATATATACATTAACGAGAGATCTTAGATTCCTGAGAATCTCTGAAACAACCCCTATAATCATAAGGGATGGAGATATCTGCCATACAACTCTAAGGCTCCAAAAAGCTATCTTGATATATTCTTTTAAAGATACTTCTTTTTTCTCTTTCATCTAAATTTTTTATATATATTAATCTAGGGATATTAGCAAAAAAAGTGATATTGAGTCAATATTGTGAACAAGGCGTTTTTTATGTATAATATATAGTACTAAAACAGATCCTCATGAACCCTATTTTTGTCATATTCCTCTTCACTATGTGGTGGTGATTCTATTGCAGGATATCCTATTGCCATAATACTTACAACTCTATATTCACTTGGGATATCCAGTATATTCCTAACATACTTTTCTCTATCTTCTCCTTCTTCTGTCTTCCCTCCCCTAACTTTCGCCCAGCAACAACCTAAACCTTGGTTTGTCACCTCTAGATATATATGTGCTCCTGCTATACTACAATCTTCTAACCACATATCTGTTAAAGATTCTTTACCTAGAATAACAATTGCAACATTACAATCTTTGACAAAACTTTGCCATTTACCACAGTTTCCTAACTTGGATAATTTTCCCCTATCTCGTACTACAACAAATTCCCACGGATTAGCATGATTACCAGAGGGACTAACCATAGCAGCACATAGAATAGAGTGTACTTGTTCTTGAGTAATTTCCTTATTTGTGAATTGTCGGATGCTTCTTCTTTTCTTGAATATTTCATTCATTCCGCTAACCTATAGCGTGTTCTAAATTAAAGCATTAAGTATTGTATACATAAAATTTTCTCTTGTCCAGTTATATTACAAGTAAAAAATGTGGAAAGTAGGAAACAAATATGCTAGAATTCCCCAATCCAGTTAATGTATAGAAGACATGGAACACTCGAATCTCGAGAATGACAACGCTTACAAAGAAGAATTGATTTTGACCTTCGTTAATGACGTCTCCCCTTTAGTATTTTCGAATATCATTACAGATGATAACCGCTCTTCCAAGAATGACCTCTCTGGCCTAGACCAAGTAATAATCCTGGAAGTAGGAAAATATATGGACGAGGTATTCAATCTTGAATTTGTTAGAGCAGGGATAAGAATACAGGTCGCACTTATGAAAAAGGATTTAGAAAATGGGTTAATAACCGAAGAGGATATTTTTAATGCTGATTTCTACAAAGAGATATATGAAGAGGAAGAGGAAGAAGAGGGAGAAGAATATTTTGATGAAGACGATCCCTATAGAGGGAAGCCTTATATAGATGACGGCTACTATTTCTATGAGGATGACATAGACGATTATGATGATGAATACTGGGAAGAATATTATGATTATGATTTTGACGATGAGAGATTCCAAGCAAAGATAAGGAGAATAGCTGTGGGAACTCTTGCAGGGAAAATAACAACAGACAATCCTTCAGAAATAAATAGACTTACGGGATATGAACAGGCTCTCTACTATGTTGCACATCTTCTTCCAGCAGAAAATGAAAAGGAGAGAAAGAAACATGTAGAAAGAATTGATCGAAAAGTACAAGCATATCTCATAGATTTTGAAGGTGGTTATGACCTGATATCTATGATTAATAATTACTAGCCACCTACAAAAGACTTCCCTAGAACAAATTTCCCCTCCCATTTTTTTACAATTACAAATATGCTACACTTTCTTGGTTTAATTTTTTATTAACATAAAAAGTGTTTAAAAGTATAGAGAAAGATCCAGGGAGTAAAGAGCAAGAAAAGGAGAAGAAGAAGCTCTTTCCAGACGACTGGAGTGATGACGATGATTGCGACAATGATGAATGGAGCAAAGATTGGGACGATTTTGATTGGGATGCTCCCAGAGAAGACGACGAGGATGACTGGGTAGATTGGGATGATTGGGATGACGAGGATTAGAGTAATCCTCCATTCTGTTTCTTTTTTATCTTAATACAAACCTAAGATATTTAATTGTTTTCCCTTTCTCTAGGTGTTTTTTTTCAAAAGTGGTCTGGATATCTGTAACATCCTCAGTATTACCTTCCCCATAAATATCTATCTGGTTCTCTAATATTTTTAATTTCCTCTCTTCTATTTGCTCAAGGGTATATTCATACAAACCTTGGGAATCTGTTTTAAGGTTAACTAGCCCACCCTTCTTTAAGATTTTTTTATACATATCTAAAAATCTAGGAGAGGTTAATCTCTTTTTTGCTTTCCTATCTTTTGGGAATGGATCTGGAAAAGTTAACCAGATTTCTTCTACTCTTCTCTTTGGAATATATTCTGGGATATTCTCTACCTGTGTCCTTAGGAAATATGCATTAGGAATATTTTCTTCAACGGCCTGTTTAGCTCCCTTCCATATCCTTTCTCCTTGAATATCTACTCCTATGAATATTTTCTCTGGATATCTCTTTGCTAATTCAACGGTATATTCTCCTTTCCCACAACCTAGTTCTAATATAACTTCCTTTTTGCCTTTAAGGAGTTTCTTTATCTCTTTTTTAACACCTTTGGTGTGCCATTCAAAAACGTTGTTGAAAGTTTTTAATTCTTCGAATTTTTTCTTTTTGCTTCTCATTAACAAAAGGTTCTTGAAAAGTTTAATTGAGGAGTCGGGGTGACTCGACTTGAACGAGCGACCTCTTGCACCCCATGCAAGCGTTCTAGCCATCTGAACTACACCCCGTAGGAAGTATTATAACGCAATCTTATCCCTAATTTCATCTACATTCTATTATTTTCTTATTTATAGAGTGAGAGTTACCTAATCTCCAAAATCACCTGGTTAGGACTTAAAGATGCACTAAGCTTGTACTCTCTAACCTCTTCTAAGCCAGTAAATGTATAAACAGAACTATCTCCAACTCTCTCCACTTCTGCAATTATGGAAGATGGTAGTGTTAGAGTATCTCCAAATGCTGCTACCCTGTCAGTTGTTAAGCTGTCGAAGGTAACAACCAATTCGTCATCCTCGTTGTAGGTAGCACTTACAGAAGGGATAGGATTATCTACCTGGCTTGTTACTGTCCAAACTAACTTAAGAAGTCCTGTACCGCTATATGAATAAGCAGAGATAGTAGCCCCATCTTCTGCTGTAACTCCAACTATACTCTGGTCATCTTCAGAAAAATCTTCACTACCTAGATCTACATCGACATCAGCTGCTCCCGGATACTTAACCTGCAGTATTACAAACCACTTTCCTTCCTCAATCTGTTCAGAAGTTAGATAGAAAATTGTGGATTTTGAAACACCAATGTCATAAAGCTCTTGGTCTGCATCTGCAGATATGTTGTGATATATCCTTAGCACTCCCTCCTGATCTACCCTTCTCTCCTGCTGGTACCCTATTCCTGTGGAATCCCCACTAATTCCTTGGAAATCTACTCTCACTACCCCAGTATTAGATGAATAAGAAGCAGTTACAAATGGTTCTTCCTCACTTTCAGTTGTAAGCGTAAATGTAAATTGGTGGAAACCATCTCTAGAGACATCCTCCAATTCCTCAATTGCAAACTCTGCCTCACTCTCTTCGCCTAGCACCTGAGTATCTGAAGAGAATTCTGTAAAGTCTGTATCCCCAGAATATTCATACTCTTCTTCTTCCTCTTCCTCAGCCTCTTCCTCCTCAACTATTTCCTCCCCCTCTTCTACCTCCTCAACCTGCGTGTCTTCATTCTCATCAACTTCTACATCCTCTTTTGGCCTTCTTATTAGGAAAAAGATTAATCCCCCTATTGCTAACAGTAAAAGGATTGTTATTACTCCTTTCTTTTTCATTATTTACTTAATTAAATCTTATATATAACAACATATTACCACTTTCTAGAGGTTGTTTAAAACCTCATTAAGTTGTGTTAGGATATTGTCATATGCCTAAGAATTTTGAAATCTCCGACAAAAGCGAAAAGGTTCTAGAGAAGTTCGATATGAAGGAGGAGAAGAAAACACCCCCTGAAGAAACCAAACCTGAAATTAAAGAAGAACCCAAGAAAGAAACAGCTCCTATTGAGGAAACCCAAAAAGAAGAAGTAGCTACTAACAAAAAGCAAGAACCTAAAAAGGAGAAAAAGAAGAAAGAAAAGAAAGAGAAGAAAATTAAGGATCCCTCAAAGAAATTTAATTGGAAAAAACTAATATTCCCAGTAACTGCGATTTTAACTTTGGTTGGAATAGGACTATTCTATTACTTTGGAATATACCGACTAAAACCAAAACCCCTAAGTGAAGTATTTAGTTTTGACGAGATGTTCATTATCTCAGAAGAAAATAGGGATATATTTACAAGACCATTTCCCCTACTCTCTGCACCTGAAGAACCTAGAACAGAAGAGAGCCCACTAAATGGAATGTTCTTTTCCAAACAAGAGATGGACGAGATGATGGACAGAAGACCTGTTGCTGTAATGATAAACAATCATGTGGATGCGCGACCTCTATCCGGTTTAAATAGTGCAGATATTGTAATAGAAGCAAATGTAGAGAGCGGGATAACCAGATTACTGGGAATCTTCTGGAGCAAAGCTCCTGAGAAAGTTGGCCCTATTAGAAGTTTAAGACAAAATTACTTAGAGTGGGCAAGTGCGTATGACCCTCTACTCATACATGATGGCTGTGCTAAAACAGACGATCCTAGAACCAATGCTTGTGGGAATGTTTACACATATGGAATTAAAACGATTACCACAATAGGAGCATGGAGATCTAATGAAGGTGGTAGAGTTGCTCCACATAACGAATACAGTTCAGTAACTAATGCTTGGAATTATGGGGAGAGAATGGGTTGGGATGAATTCCCCTCCTCCATAGACAGCTGGGACTTTAAGAGAGATGCCGACATTAAAGACCGTGGAGACCAAACACATGTAAAAACAATCTTCCACACCAGACTTACAAATGGAGGGCTCTATGATGCTGAATGGATATATGACAAATCCACAAATAGTTACTTCAGAAGAATTGGGGGAAGCCCAGATATAGATACTGAAACCAACACACAAGTTACAGCGAAGGTAGTTATCATTCAAGAAGTTAAAGTCATTCCTTCAGGAGACGACAAAGGACGCCTAATAACTACAACTATCGGCCAAGGAGATGCAACAATATTACAAGATGGCGAGATTATAGATGCCACATGGAAAAAGAGCTCTAGGACTGATAGAACAATGTATTTCGACACTTCGAATAGCCCCATTCAATTTAACCGTGGGAGAATATGGATAGCAATGATTCCACATTCTGACGGGGAATTTGCTATAATTGAGCAATAATATTAAGCAGGTTGGGGAACTATGCTGAAAAACATATTCATTTCTAAAGTAAGAGTAAGTATTTTAAAGACATACTTAACAGATTTTAACGCCACCTTCCATGTAAGGGGGTTAGTCAGAGAGCTAGACGAAGAGATAAATGCCGTCCGAAGAGAGTTAATAAACCTCGAAGAGGCAGGTATTCTAAGATCCAGAAAAGAAGGAAACAAGTTGGTCTACAGGGTAGACCCTACATGCCCTATATTATGGGAATTAAGATCTATGTTCTTCAAAGAAGCTCCTATTGGACAAGCACTTACTAAATTAGCTCAGGAGATAGAAGGAATCAAGGTAATAATCCTAACAGAGAGTTATATCAATCAGAAATACGAGAATAAAACAGATGTTGACCTATTATTCATTGGAGATATGAAAGTCAGAGATCTTTCTGCTGCAATTAGTGAAATAGAAAAGGAAATGGACAGACAGATTAGGTTCAGTGCAATTAAAGTCGAAGATTACCACTTTGCCAGAAAAAAGAAAGAACCATTCTTGATGAATATCCTAGAAAAAGATAAGATAATTATGTTTGGACAATTATCTGATCTACTCTAGAACAACATGAAGTTAAAAATCAATTTCAAAATCAAACCTGTCCTTAATTATATCCTCGTTATTCTCGCGACTTCATTAGGTATAACAGCTGGGCTAGTTGCCCTACCTCTGACCGAAAAAATCTCTGAAAGAACAACTTTCAACCTTCTAACAAAAGATGAGTTCTACTCTTCTGCCGAATATTATGTATCTCTAGAAACAACAGATAACAAAGAGGTAGAAGAAACAAGAAACATCCTTTTCAAAAGATTAAATCGATTTGGTGTAGAAAAAGCCTCTATACAAAAAATAGATCAAGACTCCACAACCACTACTCTGAGAATTGTAGTTAATACAACAAGAGATTTGGGTTTTGTCAGAGAATTAATATTAAACAAATATAACGTCACTATCCTTGAGAAAAAAGAGGATGTGGACTTCTTTGAGAACGAAGATCCCTATGCGTATCTAAATCCAGAAAATTACAATGCTACAGAATGGGAGAAGGAAGACTTTAGAAATATCCATATTACAGAGTTAAGAACAACAGATCAGAATTATTCCAATTTTGCGATATTTAAAACCTGGCCTAATAAACAGGGAGCCTTTAGTGACTTTCTTGCGGACAACAAAGGAGATTATGTTGGAGTAAGTACTGACGGTTCAGTCATACCATACCTTGTCCCCCTTGAAGAAGATAATCTCTTTGCAGTCCCACTTCCTGTTGAAGATGAGACTCAGATAGAGGCCATATCTATCCTATACAATTCAGGAACTATTCAAACAAACTATTCTATTGTTGAAGAAAACAGATTAGAGCCACAGATTATAGAGATAGACCATATTAAAGTTAGCATCGGCCTATTTATCTCCTTGATTCTTGTTTACCTCTACATACTACTTACTAAGAAAGCCACTCTGGAAATGCTTGCTGTCCCATTCTTAGCAACCTTCCTGACATTGAGCATATACCTAAGTATCTTGAAATTCTTTAATATCCCTGTAGATACTTTTAAGCTTGCAATAATTGGGATAATTATTGCAAGCTTAATAAAGATAGTCAGCGCAAATGATGATTCCATCTTCTACATAGAAGGAGCATTTTTAGTTACACTCTCAGTAATCTTACTGTTTGGTCATGGTTACACAGAGATATTAGCTAACCACCTATTCCCGTTGATAGTCTTAAGTAAGATTTCTTTAATAGCATCTGCTTGGTATATAAATAAAGTGAAGAGAATTTAATATGGAAATATTTATGAACCTCTGGAACAATTGGACGAATATAGAAAAGATAAACACCTTATCTCTATACCTCTCATTGCTTATACTCCTACCATTACTTGTTAAGGTTGTAACTAAGAATAACAAACTCTTTATTTTCTCAATCCTGTCTCTCCTCTCCAGCGCATTAGTAACCCTCCTTGGCATAACATTCCTAAGTGTAGCCTTTAACTACACCATAACCTACATATTCCTACTCACCCCAATTATTGTTGTTTTCATCAACCTCCTGAATGTTGGTTCCTCAATCGGTTATTACCAATTGAACAAGAAAAACAAAAATTTCAACATGAATGACCTTAAGAGAGAATACATACAAGATTCAATATATCTAACAATCTTCCTTGTTCTACTCTTCTCAGCATTATCTATATTCCTCACATCAACCTTCTTAATCTTCATCCTACTAACCGGAGCAACCAGTGTAGCAATAATCTGGGTTAATTATGCTCTTCTCTACTACACAGTAAAATGACCACTAAAGGCTCTAAGATTGACTCTATCCCAATAATCGTAATTGCTGGTCCCACTGCAAGTGGTAAATCTGACCTTGCCATTAGGTTAGCAAAAGAGATAGACGGAGAAATAATAAATGGGGACTCCAGACAGGTATACAAAGAATTAGTCATTGGAACAGCAAAGCCTTCAAAAAAAGAAAGATCCATTGTCCCCCACCATCTCTATGATTACATCTCTGTAAAAGAAGATTTCAATATCTATAGATACCAGAAAGATTTTAATAAGTTGTTGGAATCATTCCCGAAGAAAAAGATTCCTATCCTAGTCGGTGGCTCAGGGTTATATATAGATTCTGTAATATTTAACTACGAGCTAAAAGAAGAGAAACCAACTAAGAAAGAGAGAGAGGAAAGAGAGAGATTAAACAAACTAAGTGTTAAAAAGTTACAAAAATTAGTCTCTGACATCGACCCCAAGCTTTTGAAAAAATTAAACAGAAGTGACAGGAACAACCCAATAAGATTGATAAGAGTTATTGAAAGAGAAGGAGAGATCTTAAACAAGAAAGAACCAAAGAAGCACAAATATTTTGTAATAGATTTAGACAAGAAAATTTTAAACAAAAAGATAGAGACAAGAGTAGAGAAAATGTTTGAAATGGGCTTACTAGAGGAAAACGAGAAACTAAGGAAGGAAGGTTTAGAAAAATATTCTGCACTTAATACAATCGGTTACCAAGAATTCGGTCCATACTTCGAAGGAAAAGCCTCGCTAAAGGAAGTCAGAAAAGAGATAGTAAAAAATACAAAGAAATATGCTAAAAGACAAAAAACTTGGTTTAGGAAACATGACCATGCAATCTGGACTAATGATTACAATTTGATATTAGAGGAATCACTGAAATTTATTAAGACCTGATACTCGCCATCTTTACTCTGCACTAGCTTTAATTCGTTTACAAAGAACTGAATTTTGTTAACATCCAATTTCTTAGTTACTACTGAAAGATCTCTACATAAGTTGGCATACTCTTGGTCTGTAAGTTCTTTACTAACCCTACCCAATGTTAAGTGAGGGATGAAGTTGCCATCGTCCTGAAGGTTTAGAAGATTCCTTAACTCTAGATACAACTTCCTCATCTCCTCCCCTCCTTCTAGCAGATCCATATATATTAGCTCTTTATATTTTCTGCTTATTCCTAATTTAACTTTGTTAAATTTCAGTTTGAATCTTTTTAAGGAGAAACTCTTAAGCTTATATTTGAAGAAAAGTCTTTTGTAAAATGGGAGCTTCTCGCCTAAGTATATTAAAGTCATATGATATTTCTCTGGCTTAGACCATCTAACTGGGATATCAAAGCCATCAAAAATTTCCCCAACTCCAACAACAACTTTTTTTATCTGGTCTACTGTTGCCTTGTCTGGAAAGATACCTAAGAAAAAGTTCATAGCTATATAAAATCCTATTTTAATTCTCTGCTTCTATTTTCTTTGTTCCACCCATATACTTTCTCAACACTTTTGGAACAATAATACTGCCATCTTTCTGTTGGTAAGTTTCTAATATTGCCACCATTAGCCTACTAGTAGCTAATCCAGAGGCATTAAGTGTGTGCAGATATCTTATCTCTCCATCCTCTCCCCTGTACCTCATGTTTCCTCTTCTTGCTTGGTAATCTCGGACATTAGATATTGAGCTTACTTCGTAATATTGTTCTATAGTTGGAATCCATACTTCTACATCATAGGTCTTGGCTGCTGCTGCACTACAATCTCCTGCTGCCAACTTTACGGTCTTGTAATGTAGGCCTAATTTTTCTACAAGATTCTCTGCCTTTTCTCTTAATTCCTCTAAGGCTTCTTCAGATTTTTCTTCAGTAGTAAATTGATACATCTCTACTTTATTAAATTGATGCATCCTGATAAGTCCTTTCTCGTTTGCTCTGTAACTACCTGCTTCTTTTCTGTAGCAAGGAGTGTAAGCAAAGAATTTCTGAGGAAGATCCTTCTCCTCCAAAATCTCGTCTCTGTAAATATTTGTAAGAACT
>NPIE01002488.1_pt1 | contig 18728 bp, 14 predicted proteins | sample 8637661 | NCBI WGS metagenome assembly NPIE01 (sample SAMN07420842, study PRJNA396082) | bioreactor metagenome | isolation source: sample BA12 brine-fed electro-methanogenic bioreactor BA | place: Japan: Kochi | collected 2016-12-09
GGAGTCGACGAGCGCCTCCCACGAGGCCTCGATGATGTTCTCGGAAACGCCGACGGTGCCCCAGCTCTTCTCGCCATCCGCCGACTCGATGAGCACGCGTGTGACCGCGGCGGTGCCCTTCTTCTGGTCGAGCACGCGGACCTTGAAGTCGGTGAGCTCGATATCGCCGAGGTGCGGGTAGTAGCGGCCGATCGCGATCCGGAGCGCCTTGTCGAGCGCGTTGACGGGGCCGTTGCCCTCGGCGGTAGCGATGAAGCGGTGGCCCTCGACGTGCAGCTTGATGGTCGCCTCGGTCATCACACGGCCGTCCTCGCGCTTCTCCATGATGCAGCGGAAGCTCTCCAGTCTGAAGAAGGGCGTGTAGCCGCCGAGGCGCTTGCGCAGCAGGATCTCGAGCGAGGCGTCCGCCGCTTCGAAGGAGTAGCCGCGGTGCTCGAGCTCCTTGATGCTGTCGAGCACCGCCGAGACGGTCTCGGCGTCGCCGGCAAGGTCGATGCCCATCTCGGCCGCTTTCATCGTGAGGCTCGCGCGACCGGCAAGCTCGCTGATGACGACGCGCGCGAGGTTGCCGACGGCTGCGGGATCGATATGCTCGTATGCCGCGGCGAGACGTGCGGCCGCGCTCGCGTGCACGCCGCCCTTGTGCGCGAAAGCGCTCGCGCCCACGTACGGCTGGTGCGGGAAGGGCGAGAGGTTCGCGGTCTCCGCCACGAAGTGCGAGACCTCGGTGAGCAGCTTGAGCTGGTCGCGCGTGACGCAGTCGTCGTCCATCTTCAGCACGAGCGCCGGGATGATGCTCGTGAGGTCCGCATTGCCGGCGCGCTCCCCGTAGCCGTTCATGGTGCCCTGGACGTGCGTGCACCCCGACGCGACTGCGATGAGCGAGTTGCCCACAGCGCAGCCGCCGTCGTTATGCGCGTGGATGCCGAGCGGAACGCTCACACGCTCGGTCATATCGGCCACCACCCGCGCGACCACGTGCGGGAGCGTCCCTCCGTTGGTGTCGCAGAGCACCACGGCATCGGCACCCGCCTCGGCGGCCGCGGCGCAGACCGATGCGGCGTAGACCGGGTCGTCCGCGTAGCCATCGAAGAAGTGCTCGGCGTCGAAGAAGACCGTGCGTCCGGCGGCCTTGAGGTAGGCCACGCTCTCACGCACCATCGCGAGGTTCTCTTCGAGCGAGGTACGCAACGTCTCGGTCACGTGCACCGGCCATGCCTTGCCGAAGATGCAGAGCGCCTCGCAGCCGGTGTCGAGCAGCGCGCGCAGGCCCTCGTCCTCCTCGGCGGACACGTCCTTGCGACGCGTTGCGCCGAACGCCGCGATCGTCGCGTTGGCGAGCTTCAGAGAGCGCGCGCGCTCGAAGAACTCGATGTCTTTGGGGTTGGAGCCGGGGAAGCCTCCCTCGATGTAGTGCACGCCGAGGTCATCGAGGCGCACCGCCACGCGCAGCTTGTCCTCCACCGAGAGCGAGAGCCCCTCGCGCTGGGTCCCGTCCCTGAGCGTGGTGTCGTAGAGAGTGACCATGCGCGCCTACACGTGCTCCAGCCAGCTCGAATACGCCGGGTCCTTGCCGCTGACCGCGTCGAAGAACGCCTTCTGGACCGCGATCGTGACAGGCCCCGGGTCGCCGATCACGCGGCCGTCGACCGCGCGCACCGGCACGACCTCGGCTGCCGAGCCGGTCATGAACATCTCGTCCGCGGTGTAGAGGTCCGTGCGCACGAGCGAGCGCTCCTGCACCTCCACGCCCTGGTCGCGGGCGATGGTCATCACCGAGTCGCGCGTGATGCCCTCAAGCACGCCGTCCGAGATGGGCGGCGTCAGGAGCACACCCTTCTTCACGATGAAGATGTTCTCTCCGGTGCCCTCGCAGACCTTGCCGTCCTCGTTGAGCATGATCGCCTCGTTGTAGCCGTGGCGATTGGCTTCGACGCGCGCGAGCGCGGAGTTCAGGTAGTTGGCCGAGGCCTTGATCGCCGGCGGATGCGCGTTCACGGTACGCTGGCGCCAGCTGGAGACGCCCACCTCGACACCATGCTTGAGCGCGTCTTCGCCGAGGTACGTGCCCCAGGGCCAGACCGCGATGGAGACGTTCACCGGCGCGGGTATGGGGTCGAGGCCCATGACTCCGTAGCCGCGGAAGGCAAGCGGCCGGATGTAGCAGCTCATGAGCTTGTTCGCGCGGATGGTCTCCTTGACCGCCTCCACGGTCTCTTCGACCGTGTAGCCGAGGTCCATCAGCAGCATCGCAGCCGAGCGCTCGAACCGCTCCATGTGCTCGGTCAGCCGGAAGACCGCCGGGCCGTCGGCGGTCTCATAGCAACGGATGCCCTCGAAGACGGCGGTGCCGTAGTGGAGCGCGTGGGTGAGTACGTGGACCTGGGCGTCGTCCCAATCGACGAGCGTGCCGTCCATCCAGATCTTGTCCACCTTCGGCAGTGCCGCCATGATGCCTCCCCTTCCAGCCGTACACCGCGCACGCGGTGCGTATCCGTGATTCTACCTCGGCGCGCGCAATCGCTCGACGACAAGGTCGCCCATAGCGCTCGTCCCCACCGTCCGTTGCGGCAACGTCCACGCGTCAGCGATGTCGCGCGTGCGCCATCCCTCGGCCAGCGTGGCCTCGATCGCGGCGGCGAGCCGGTCCGCGGCCGCGTCCATCCCGAAGCTGTAGCGCAGCATGAGCTCGACCGAGAGGAGCATCGCGAGCGGGTTCGCGATCCCCTGCCCCGCGATATCGGGCGCGCTGCCGTGGCTCGGCTCGTAGAGCGCGGTGCCGTCACCCAGCGACGCGCTCGCGAGCATGCCGAGCGAGCCGGTCAGCATGGATGCCTCGTCCGAGAGGATGTCGCCGAACATGTTCTCGGTCACGATGACATCGAACTGCGCGGGCATCCGGACGAGCTGCATGGCGGTGTTGTCGACCAGCTGGTCGAGGAGCTCGACATCCGAGTACTCGGCGGCGTGCAGACGGTGGACGACCTCGCGCCACAGCCGGCTGCTCTCGAGCACGTTCGCCTTGTCCACCGAGTGCACCCGTCCGCGCCGCTTGCGCGCCGCGTCGAACGCCACGCGCGCGATGCGCTCGATCTCGGCCTCGGTGTAGACCATGGTGTCGTACGCGAGCATCCCCGCAGACCCGTCCGCCGAAGCGCCGTCGACATCGGCCTCGCGCGCGCTCTCGCCGAAGTACAGACCGCCCGTGAGCTCGCGGACGATGAGCATGTCCACGCCCTCGAGGAACTCGGGCTTGAGCGTGCTCGCGTCGCGCAGCGGCTCGAAGATGCGCACCGGCCGCAGGTTGGCGTAGAGCCCGAGCGCCTTCCGTATGCCGAGAAGCCCCTGCTCCGGCCGTGGTCGCGCTGGGTCGGTCGTGTCCCACTTGGGACCGCCGATGGCGGCGAGCAGCACGGCGTCTGCCGCGTGTGCCGCCGCGAGCGTCTCGTCGGGCAGCGGGGAGCCGGTCTCGTCGATCGCGATGCCGCCGAGCAGCGCCTCGGTGAGCTCGAAGGTGACGCCCTCCTGCTCGCCTACGGCCTCAAGGAGCTTGACCGCCTCGGCGGCGATCTCAGGTCCGATGCCGTCGCCCGGGAGCAGGCAGATACGCTTGACGTCAGCCACGGCTCGCGCCTTTCGCTTTCACGGATTCCACCAGCCCACCCCGCTCGATGATGTCTTTCACGAACGGCGGAAACGGCTGCGCCTGGTACGTCTCGCCGGTCGTGACGTCGACGATGACGCCCGTATCCGCGTCCACCTCGACCTCGTCGCCGTCACGGATGCCGTCGACGGCTTCGGGCGACTCCATGATCGGTAGCCCGGTGTTGATCGCGTTGCGGTAGAAGATACGCGCGAAGGACTTCGCGATCACCACGCTCACCCCCGCCGCCTTGATGGCGATAGGCGCGTGCTCGCGGCTCGAGCCGCAGCCGAAGTTCTCCTCGGCCACCAGCACATCGCCGAACTCGACCTTCTCGACGAAGCGCGGGTCGAGGTCTTCCATGCAGTGCTTCGCGAGTTCCTCGGGCACGCTCGTGTTCAGGTAGCGCGCCGGGATGATCACATCGGTGTCGACGTCACGACCGTAGCGGTGCGCGGTTCCATGGAACTTCATGGGGACCTCCTCTGCGCCCTGCCCTCTGAAGTGTGACCAGCAGGGTACCACGAGGAGCGGACGAGCGCACCGCCCTCAGCGGTCGTGGCAGCGGTAGCAGATCGGGTAGTCCCGATCACTGCGGAACTGGTGACACGTGCACCCGGCGTCCCACGCCGAGGCGCGATGCTCGGACTTCCAGTTGGGTCCATGCGCGTTGAAATTGCGATGGCATGGGTTGCACTCCCAGACCTCGTGGCACCGGTAGCAGAGATCCTTGCGCTCGAACGCGGCCGCCTGCGCGTGCTCCCCCTCGATGAACTCCTCGCTGTGCGGCATCCGCAGCCCGTGGCACGTGTCGCACTCGTTCGCCTCATCGTGGCATCCGCCGCACTCCCGACGGTCGATCGGGACCGTCGGATAGACCACACGTCCGCTGCCGAGGGTCTTGGTCGATTCCTCGCTGGCTATGCCTTCCGTGAGCGGATCGAGCACGTGGCACGTCTCGCAATCCGCCGATGCTCGCTCGGCGTCATGACACGGCAGGCACTGCGACATCGTCGCCTCAGAGCGCCGCTCGGTATGACCGACGGTGCGGTGGCACTCGGTGCACGACATCCCCGCCGAGACGGGCTCACGGTGCGACATACGGACGCCGGTAGGTCCTTCGGTCACCGTGTCCAGGACGGCCCCATGGCAGCGGAGGCAGCCCGAGGGGTGGAGCGTTACCCGCACATCCGAGGCATCGCTCTGCATCTCGCGAACGACCATACGCGTCCGGCTGCTCAGATTATCGACGGCTCCCCATAACCCCGGCTGCTCGTGGCAAGAAACGCATGAAGCGTGGTCGATCTCCGCAGCAGCGATAACCGCCTCCGAGGAAGAATGGCAGAGCGTCGCACAGTACGCGTCGGTCCCTGTCGCCACGTAGCCCGCCAGCACCGCCAACACGACAAGAAGTGGCACGGTCGCTGAGCCCAGAACCCAGGAGGGCGCCCGGCGTCGTGGTTCAGGAGAGACGGTCCCACCTGGCTGCAAGGATGCGGCCGGCGTCTCGAGCGCCAGGCGCTCGGACTCCTCCTCCCAGCCCTCGATGACCACGAACTCATCTGCAGACGCCACCTGTCCACCCTCAGCCGCAGCCTCGGTCGAAAGCGGACGTCGCCGTATCTTCACGACACGTTTTCGGCTGGGTGTCAGGATGAGAAGCATGCCCACCACGAGCAGCAGCAGTGCGACCGTGACGGCAGCAAGGAGGATGAACGTCAGCGTAAGGTCGGCGGTCGGCTCTGCGATCACACGTTGGACCGCCTCGATCACGGCATCGAAGCCGACCTGTCCGAGACGCTCCAGAATCTCGCTCACTGATCGATCACCCCGCCTTCGAGCCATGGCGCGCCGGAAGCACCGCCGGGGTGGATATGCCGGGCGTGGCAGTTCTCACACTCGGACTGCACGTGACATCGCGAGCAGCGCTCGTCATCAACCCCGATGGCGTCCGAACTATGGCTCGCGAGGTATCCGGCGGGGTGCGGCATCTCCATCCCATGGCACGCCTCGCAGAACCGCGTGCTCTTGTGGCAGGTGGCGCATCCGGCCGGATCCTCTATGGCCGAGGCGCCATGCGTCCGCCCGAACTCGGCGGGATGCGGCAGCGAGACACCGTGACACTTGCCGCAGAAATCCTGCTGGTGGCAGATAGCACAGGAGTCGATAGCACCCATCCCATGCGTGCTGCGCCACTCTGGACCATGCGTGACCTGCCAGGGTCCACGGGCAAGCCGGTCTCGTTCGGTCCGTCCCTCGTGACATGCATCGCACGCGATGGTTGCGGAGTTCTCAAGATGGCAAGCCGCACAATCCTCCATGACCGGACCCCTCGCAATACCCACTCCCGGATGCGCGTCACCGGCGTGGCATGTGTCGCACGTATCGCCCGGAGCGCAGCTCGCGTGGTCCACGCGGAGTCCGTATCGCTCGACCGGCGCGTCAAGAACGGCAGAATGACACTGGAGGCAGGATTGCCGGCTCGTCGGGCGAGCCACGACGATCTCATCACTCAGCAACGCCGCGGGGTACATGCGGAACCACTCTGCCGCTTTCGCTCCCGGCAGGCTCCACACACCGTCCTTGAGGTGACATGAGTAACACCCGTTCTCAGCATGCGAACTCTGCTCAAGGGCGTTCACTTGGGAGGTATGACACGACGAGCAGACGGCAACCGACGATGTGACGAGACCAGAAGCGGCCGTCAGCAGAACGAACACCGCCACGGCGATGATGACCACCGCCTGCCTATGCTCTCGGACATGCTCGATGATCCGCACAAGGACTCCTGACGACCACTCGTTCGAGGGGACAGCGTAGCAATCGTAGGGCCAACAGGACAGCCATCAACTACAGGAAGAGGGGCGGCTCCCGGTATGGAGAGCCGCCCCGTTCCCGCACAGCGGTGTTGCCAGTGCTGGAACCTAGTAGGTGATGTTGATGCCGGCGGTGCTCGTGCCGTTCACGTGGCACTTCAGGCAGTGTCCATCCACCTGGTACATGTACGGAGGATCGGTGGGATCCGTCGGATCACCGTGATCCTGCGAATCGCCCATATACGCACCGGCCGTCATGAAGTTGAACGAGCCGCGCGTGTAGTGCGGGAAGCTGTTGTACGTCACGACCGCGCCCTCGTCCACATTGCCGGCGTCATGGCAATCGCGGCACGTCGCCGCGGTAGCGAAGGCGACCGGGGTGTCAGACGTGATGGTCGCGCCTGATGCCTCGAAGCGATCGCCGACCCCACCCGTGGCAGCAGCCTTGAGCGGGTGGGTCTTGTAGCGCCAGCTCGAGCCCGCAGGGTACACGTACGTGGCGTCGCCGTAGACGTAGTCCCCGTCGACGTTGACCGTCTGCTCGGAGGCGTAGCTGTAGTTGGCGTGGCACTGCGAGCAGAACGCGGTGAGCTGGGCGTTCCGGACATCGCCGGCAACGTCAGTGCGCACGTTCGTGCCCGCGTAGGCATCCCCAGCGCTCGGGAAGAGCCTGACGTTCAGGGGATCGACGTCAGCGCCCTCGGAGATGACCTCGTCCTGGATAGTCCCCTGCTTGAGGATCTTGTTGGCGAGGGTGGTGGAACCACCATAGGTGTTGGCGCCGTGCACGGCGTGGCAACCGGTGCACGAGGCGCTCGGACCGCCGTGGTTGAAGTCCTCCCACGGGTTGCCCGTGCGCGCGTAAAGCGTGGCGTCAGCGCCATAGAGCTGCGTGCCGCCGATGCTGGTCTCGATGTGGCAGTAGTTGCATGCGTTCGCCACCGTCGAGCGGAGCAGCATCTCGGTGTCGCTGTCAGTGACAGCCCAGGATCCCGTACCCGTCCACGAAGTACCCGCGATCGGGGCATTGTGGACCGCGTGGCACACGTTACACTTCACGGTCGCTTCTGTGTAGCCCTTGTGAGGGGTCGGGACTGTCGCGTTCGCGCCACCGAAACCGCCGGCCGCGTCCCACTCGTGATAGTTGTTGGTGATCTTGGCCATGGCGACACCGCTGAACGCGAACACCATCAGCGTGGCGAGCGCAACGATGACGAGCGTTTTCTTCATGGTGTGAGACTCCTTGCTGGTCGTAATGAATCGTCCTGTCATAGTCATTCGCACCTCCTTTCCATGACTGAATCGTTGTCGGAGCCAGGCTCCGTTCAACCCTCTCTGCGGCGGCCATCCGGCACACCGTTCACACGCTACATCATCATGCCATGCGGAGCATGGAATCGCAAACCACATTCAACGGATATCAATGCTTCTTAATCGGCACTCCTGGCCCCGTCCTGAACAGCGAATCCCGTGACGCCACGCGCTTCCAGACGCTGTCGCTTGCGCCGCGCCAGCGCCACAGCCAGAGCCGCGAGCAACAAGAGGATCGGCAGCAAGAAGAGCCAGATCGGGCGGTCGAAGGCGGTCGCGATCGTGGAAACCACGGCGTTTCCGCCACTCCCGGTGAGGCGGATGATCTGGACACGGTTGTTCGCTGTGTCGGCCACAGCGAACCAGTCACGGGTGGCGTCGTACGAGAGGCCCGTGGGATAGGCGAACAGGCCATCGGCAGAGCCGAATTCGCCGTAACGACCGGTGATGTCGCCGGTCTTAGGGTCGAGCGCGAATATTGCGAACTCGAAGGGATCAACCACGAGAAGGCGCCCAGCCGCATCGAGCGTCATACCCGCGGGAAGCTGGTAGGCGCTGCCCGTGGTCTCCGTTGAGGCCTCGCCCGCCGGGACCCCTGAGGTACGGCTGACCCACAGCAGGCGGCCATCTTGCGTGTACGCCTTGACGCGCTCATTGTGCGTGTCGGCAACGAACACCTCGCCGTTCTCGCCGAACTCGATACCGTGCGGAAGATCGAACTCATCAAGCCCTGCGCCGCGCGACCCCCACGTGGAGATCGGCTCTCCCTGCGTCGAGAAGACGCCGACACCGAACGCCGCCGCGAGAGCCACGCGGTCGCCCTGCACCGCGATCTCATTGGGAAGCTGGACTCCCCATTCGTCGATGAGCTCTCCTTCCGGTGAGAGGACGATCACCTTGTTGTTGCCGTAGTCGCACACGAACACAGACCCGTCGTCACCGACATCGAGGCCCTCGAGCGCGCTCGCTTGTCCTTCCCCTTCGCCGAAGGGCAGTTCGACAAGCCGTCTAAGACTGCCATCCGGCTCAAACGCGACGAGCGTCGTCCTGCCGCTCACCACCCAGATGGTTCCGTCGGGCGCCACTGCCGCATCCACCGGTCCGACCAACGCCTGCTCGGGAGCGGTGCCCCAGCCATAGATCGAGCGCACCCATTCGATGTCGTCCGGCAGATCGTCTGCCCTGGGTGCCCCAACGGGCGAGCTCAGCATCGTGACGCCGACGATCAGGGCGATCAGCAGCAAGAAGAGCACGACGAGCGCGATCACGAGGAGACCGCGCTGACGCCGGTTCGTCACATACTCGACGACGCGCTCCTCCACATACCCCTCGTCGCGTTCGGCAGCGCTCGCGTTCCGTGTCTCGAACTCGCTCTCGCGCATCTACTGCTGCACCTCTTCCAGCCCGCGAAGCGCGGGGGCGTAGTCAGGGATGTACTCCAATGCCGACTCGAAGTCCTCGCGAGCCTTGTCCGTGTCGCCGACCTTGAGGTACGCGTTCCCGCGAAGCACAAGGAGATCCGCCGAATTCGGCTGGTACTTCAGACCGAACGTCAGCGAGTCGATCGCGCTCTCCCAATCACCTACGTCACCCTCAGCCGTCGCTTTGAGCATCCAGAGCTCGACGGTGCTGTCCGACGGCAGGTTCTCCGCTGTCGCCCGGACACCCTTCTGCGCAAGCTCATTGGCGACTTCTGCGCGCCAGTCGATGTCCTGCTGCACGAACCGGGGAGCCACCTCCACGGCCTCCTCGCTCCGTCCGGTGGCGATCAGGTAGCGCAACTCGGCATTGTTCACCCATGCGAGCGACGAGTCCGCCACGTTCTCGCGCGCGTCGGCGATAGCCTCCTGCGCCTTGTCGTATTCCTCGGCGACGACAAGAAGCCGGATGTAGTCTCCCCATGCCTGGCCGTTGGACGGAAGCTGTTCCGTCGCTGAACGGGCGATCGAGATGCTCGATTCGAGAGCCGTCTGCGGGGCGCGGTCATCAAAGACCCCTTGCACCAAGACGTAGATCGCAGAGACGAGGATCGTGATGATGACGAGGGCGATACCGAATCGCAGGTAGTCTACGACAGGGTCGCGTTCTTCGACGACGACGTACGTGGCGTCTTCAGCGCTGCCATAGGCTCGCTCGGACATCAGCCGCTCTCCTTGGAAGGTGTGTCGATGTGTGAGTGGATGTGCAGGAGCAAGCACCATACCACCTCGTGCTCCGATTCACATCCGCGTAAACTGGATCGAGAACCTGCCGCACGATGATGAAAGGTACACCACATGCATCGTACCGTCCAGGCAGCCTGCAGAGAGCCGGCGGTGGTTCTCGTCGGAGTCTCCGCGGTCGTCCCGTTGCTCACGCCTACGTACGCCGCAAGCGGTTCGCTTCTCGTCGTGACGCTCATCGTCGCCGCTGCAGCGATCGCACTGAGCGTCCGCGCGGGAGGCGTCACGGGGTCCGTCCGGTCTCGCGTGTGGCTCTATCTCGGCATCAGCCTCGCCGCATGGCTCTGCGTGACCTCTGCGTTCGCCGACGATGCCTGGACGTCGCTCCTCGGCCTCGCGGGACAGCACAACGGAACATCGCTGTGGGTCGCAGCGCTCGCGGTCACGATGGCATCGGCGCTTACAGCATCCAAGCGCTCCCTGCGTGCCGTGATCGTCACCGCGTCCGGCGGATTCGGCATCCTCGCTCTCCTTGCTGTCTTGGAGGCCCTTGGAGCCCCCGTCTCACCCGGACGTCTTTGGGGATCGGCTGCGGGGGTTCTCGAGAACTCGCTCAGCGCTGCACAGGTCTTCATCGTCGGGGGGTCGGCCTCCGTCGCGTGGGCGATGTTCGCGAACGGTCGCAGCGAACGCTTCATCGCTATCGCGTGCGCTGCGCTGTCGCTCGGAGGGATCGCCGTCACGGATTCCAGGGCAGGAACAGTCGGTCTCGCGATCGGCCTGGCGACGGCGCTCGTACTCGTGATGAATCGCCGGTCGGGAAGAGCGGGCGGCACGACGGCGGCCCTGACGGCGGTCGCTGCGGTCGGCACGAGCCTGTGTCTCGCCGTCGCGGACGGCGTCTTGGGTTCCTCCGCGTTCGACGCGCTGAACTCCGTGAGCACGGATCGCGCGCTCATCTGGCGTTCCGCCGTCGCCCGGCTCGGAACATCACCGTTCATCGGGAACGGCGTCGAGCAGTTCTCCGCGTGGATCGACTGGTCCCTGCAACCGAGCGGCGCGCTCTCCTACTACGGAGCGTACGACCCGCACAACGTCCTGCTCGCCCTCCTCCTCGGGGGAGGGATCGTGGCCCTGGCGCTCGGGATCGTCACGGCGATGGCCGTGTTCAGCACGCTCGTCAGAACGTGGGACACGAACGGCCGCCCGAAGTTCATGCTCGTCCTCATCGCGGGCGTCGTGGCGCTCGCATTCTCGACGCTGTTCGCGTGGGTGTCGGTGCCCGCGGCCATCGGCGCCGCGGCTATCATCGGAACGCTACTCGGCCTGGACCGCAAGGGGGGCACCCCCGCGGAACGCTCATCCGATGACACTGCTCACAGGACCGCCGTCACGGCTGTGGCAGTCGCGTGCGCCGCCTTCGCGCTGGCCGCCGCTGCCGTCATGCCTGCAGAGTTCCGCGCGCTGCCCGGCGCCGATGCCGGTGACCTCATCGAGGCGGCGCTCACCGGACACGACCCGGACATCGGCGCTCGTGCGCTCGCCACCACGCTGGAGACCTCCGGCCCGGGCGAGGAGGCGACCGCCATAGTCGTTCGCTACGCCGAGGCCCGCCGCTGGCACGTCGATCTCGCGCTCCGCGCGCTCGCATACCACCAGATGCGCTCCGCGGTCTTCGGAGAAGACACCTTCGCTGCGTTCGTGCGAACGGCGAACGAAGGGCTGGAGGCTGACCCGGCGAGCGGCATCTGGTACTTCCTCACCGCCCTGGAGGCCGAGCGGTTGGACATGGTTCCCGAGGCGCGCCGCTACGCGGGCCTCGCGCTCGACTATCCGATCGGTGAAGCGGAGCGTATCCAGCTGCAGCGCATCCTGGCACCCTAGGAAGTCCCTACCCCAGGTCCTCCGGCACGGCGATGTGCCCCATGACCGCGGTAGCCGCCGCCACCGCAGGGCTCGAGAGGTAGACCTCGCTCGTGGGGTCGCCCATGCGCCCCACGAAGTTGCGGTTGGTCGTCGCCACGGCGCGCTCGCCTGCGGCGAGGATGCCCATGTGACCGCCAAGACACGGACCGCAGGTGGGCGTGGAGACCGCGGCACCCGCGTCGAGGAAGATGTCGGTCAGCCCCTCATGCATCATGTCGCGGTAGACCTTCTGGGTCGCCGGTATCACGATGAGCCGCACGTCGCCGTGGACCTTCCGGCCCTTGAGCACGCTCGCCGCGACGCGCATGTCCTCGAGCCGGCCGTTCGTGCACGACCCGATGACGACCTGGTCCACGCGCACGTCTCGGCTGTCCTCGGCGGCCCTCGTATTGCTCGGCAGATGCGGGAAGGAGACCGTGGGCTTGATGGCCGAGGCGTCGATCTCGTAGACGGCGGCGTACTCGGCGCCCTCGTCCGAGACGTGCTCGGTCCAGGGGCGCTCGGCGCGTCCCTCGACATACGCTCGCGTCACGTCGTCGGGCGCGATGATGCCGCTCTTGCCGCCCGCCTCGATCGCCATGTTGCAGATGGTCATGCGGCCGTCCATGTCGAGAGCCGAGATGGTGCTGCCGGTAAACTCCATCGCCTGGTAGAGCGCGCCGTCAACGCCGATCATGCCGATGATGTGCAGGATGACGTCTTTGGCGCTCACCCACGGGCCGAGCTCGCCGTCCACCACGAACTTGAGCGAGGCGGGCACTTTGAACCACGCCTGGCCGGTGGCCATGCCGACGGCGGCGTCGGTCGATCCCACACCCGTCGCGAACGCGCCGAGCGCGCCGTAGGTGCAGGTGTGGCTGTCGGCGCCGATGATGACGTCGCCGGGTCCTACCACGCCCTGCTCCGGCAGGAGGGCGTGCTCGACGCCCATGCAGCCGATCTCGTAGTAGTGCGAGATGCCCTGCTCGCGAGCGAAGTCGCGCACCATCTTGGCCTGCTCGGCGGACTTGATGTCCTTGTTCGGCGTGTAGTGGTCGGGCACGAGCGCGATCTTCTCGGGGTCCCATACGTGCGGCTGGCCGATCCGGCGGAACTCGCGGATGGCGATGGGCGCGGTCACGTCGTTCGCGAGCACGATGTCGAGATCGCACTCGATGAGCTGCCCGGGCTCGACCTCATCCAGCCCCGCATGGGCCGCGAGGATCTTCTCGGTGATGGTCATCGGTCGGGGCATGTCACAACTCCTCGATATCGGCTTTCTTCTGGCTCACGAGCAGGCGGTTGAGCGCGTTCGTGTACGCCTTGGCGGATGCCACGATGATGTCGGGGTGCGCGCCTCGGCCGGTGAACACGCGCCCGTCCTCGGAGCGGACCCGGATGGTGACCTCGCCCATGGCGTCGATGCCGCGGGTGACGGCCTGCACCGAGAACTCGCTGAGGTCGTTGGGCACGCCGACGATGCGGTTGATGGCGTTGTACACCGCATCCACCGGGCCGTTGCCGTGGCTGGAGTCGATGAGCTGCTCGCCCTCGCGTGTCACCAGCTCGACCGTGGCGGTCGGTATGCCCGGATCGCCGCAGCTCACGTGCACCTGCGCGAGGTGGTAGACCTCGTCGACGGTGCGCTCGCTCTCGCCCACGATCGCTTCGAGGTCCTCGTCGTAGACCTCCTTCTTCTTGTCGGCCACGTCGAGGAATGCGTCGTAGACGCGCTCGAACTCGTCATCGGGCAGTTCGTAGCCGAGGTCCTCGAGCCGGTGTCGCAGCGCGTGACGCCCCGAGCGCGCAGTCAGCACGATGCTCGATCCGCCGGCGCCCACATCGGCGGGGTCGATGATCTCGTATGTGCTGCGCTCCTTGAGCACACCGTCCTGGTGGATGCCAGAAGAGTGCGCGAAGGCGTTGGCGCCCACGATCGACTTGTTGGGCTGCACGAGGATGCCGGTGATGCTTGAGACGAGGCGCGATGCACGAACGATCTCGCGGGTGTTGATGCACGTATCCACGCCGAAGACGTCAGGCCGCTGGCGAAGCGCCATCACGACCTCCTCGAGCGCGGTGTTACCCGCCCGCTCCCCGATGCCGTTGATGGTGCACTCGACCTGCCGCGCGCCCGCCTTCACCGCCGCGAGCGAGTTGGCGGTGGCCATGCCGAGGTCGTTGTGGCAATGGACCGAGATGATCACGTCCTCGATCCCGGAAACGTTCTCGCGTACTCCCGCGACGAGCGCCCCGAAGACCTCAGGGTACGCGTAGCCCGTCGTGTCCGGGATGTTCACGACCGTCGCTCCCGCCGCGATCGCGACTTCGAGCATGCGGTACAGGAACTCGGGATCCGCGCGTCCGGCGTCTTCGGCGTAGAACTCGACATCATCGGTATAGCCGCGAGCGAGCCGGACCGCCTTTTCGGCACGCTCGAGCGCCTCTTCGCGCGAGATCTTGAACTTGTAGCGGAGGTGGTTGTCCGAGACACCGATGCCCGTGTGTATCCGCGGGCGCGCGATGCCCTCAAGCGCCTCCGCCGCGACCTCGATGTCTTTGGGCACCGCCCGGGTCAGCGCGCACACCACTGCCGCGTCGCCGACCTCCTCGCCGACCCGCCGCACGCTCTCGAAGTCGCCCGGGGACGAGATCGGAAAGCCTGCCTCGATGACGTCCACGCCGAGACGGACGAGCTGCCGGGCGATCTCGAGCTTCTCGGCCGTGTTCATGCTCGCGCCCGGCGACTGCTCGCCGTCACGCAGCGTCGTATCGAAGATCCGTACCGTATCAGTCATGACGACCGCTCCTCACTCGACCGGGGGCGACGCTCGTGCGTCGCCCCGTTCCCGGCGCCGCTAGAGCTCAACGCTCCAGGCGTTCGTGGCGCCGACCTGCGTGGCGATGCGGTCGAGTAGCTCGGAGCTGATGGGCGAGTCCACGTTGACACCCATCAGCGCGGTTCCTCCTTCTTCGGTGCGGCCCACATGCATCGAGCCGATGTTGATCTTGGCCTCGCCAAGCGCGGTGCCGACCTTGCCGATGACGCCCGGGATATCCTCGTACTGCAGGAACACCATGCACGTGCTCGGCGCCATATCGAGCTCGAAGTCGTTGAACAGGATGATCCGCGGCTCGTTCTTCTTTCCTACGAGCGTCGCGCCGAGCTTGATGGGGCCCGCCTCAGTGGAGGCTTCGACGATCATGACGCTCACGTAGTCGAAGCTCTCCGGCCGCTTGTGCTCCTCAAGCTGGATGCCGCGCTGCTCGGCGTAGAGGTTCGCGTTCACGAAGTTGATGGAGTCCTGGGTGACCGCCGTCAACAGGCCCTTCAGCAGCGCCGTCTTCAGGATGCGCGTGTCCTGGCCCGACAGCTGGCCGATGAAGTGGACGTGCAGGTCGCTCACGTGCTCGCGCACGATCTGGCCGAGCGCCGAGCCCATGGCCTCGGCAAGCGGGATGAACGGCCCGACCTGCTCCATGACCTCGGGAGCGACCGGCGCGATGTTCACTGCGGTACTCACCATCCCGCCGTTCAGTCCCGCCGCGACGTACTCGGCGATCTGCTCGCCGGCGCGGTCCTGCGCCTCGGAGGTCGACGCCCCGAGGTGCGGCGTGACGATGACCTGGTCGTATTCGAACAACGGCGACTCCGTGCACGGCTCGACCTCGTAGACGTCGATGCCCGCCGAGGCGACCTTACCGCTCTCGAGCGCATCGATGAGCGCCTGCTCCTGGTAGATGCCGCCGCGCGCGGTGTTCATGAGCCGCACGCCATCCTTCATCTTGGCGAACTGCTCGGCGCCGAACATGCCGATGGTCTCCTTCGTCTTGGGCAGGTGCACCGTGATGAAGTCGGCCAGCGGCAGGAGCTCGTCGATCGTCTGGTAGAGCGTCACGCCGAGCGCCAATGCGCGCTCCTCGCTGATATAGGGGTCGTAACCGATGAGCTTCATACCGAGACCCCGTGCACGCTCGGCCACCAGCGTGCCGATGCGGCCAAGACCGACGATCGCGAGCGTCTTCTCATACACCTCGGTGCCGGTGAACTTGCTGCGCTCCCACTTGCACTGCTTCATGCTCGCGTTCGCCTGCGGGATGTTGCGCGCCTGCGCCAGCATGAGCGCGATGGTGTGCTCGGCCGCCGAGACGATATTACTCGTCGGTGCGTTGCACACGATGACGCCCCGCTCGGTCGCGGCCTGGACGTCGACGTTGTCCACGCCTACGCCGGCCCGGCCGATGATCTTGAGGTTCGTCCCCGCCTCGATGACCTCGCGCGTCACCCTCGTAGCCGAGCGCACGATCAGACCGTCGTAGGCAGGGATCTCGGCGACGAGCTGCTCGGGCGTCAGATCGAGTCTCACATCGACCTCGAACTCGCGCTTCAGCCGCTCGATGCCGGCGGCCGCGATCTTCTCTGCTACCAGTACCTTCATCTCGCTACTCCCCCATGAAGACGGCTTCGGCAGCCTTGATGCCGGCGCCGCGCTCGAACTCGTACCCCAGCTCGGCAAGCGTCATCTCCAGCGCCGCGAGCGTCGTGATGATGTCGAAGTCCCCGAAATAGCCGAGGTGGCCGATGCGGAAGATGCGACCCTTGTAGTCGTCCTGGCCGCCCGCAATGGTCACGCCGTGCTTCTCCTTCATGATCTTGGGGATCTTCGCGCCGTCCACGCCCTCGGGCACCCACACCGGCGTCACCGCGCTGCCCCGACCCTCAGGCGGCGCGAAGAGCGAGAGCCCGAGCGCCTCGCACCCCCTGCGGGTCGCCTCGGCCAGACGGGAGTGCCGCGCGATCACGTTCTCGATGCCTTCCTCGCGCATCATCTTGAGCGCCTCACCGAGCCCGATGATGAGCGATACCGGCGGCGTGAACGGCGTGGTGTCCTTGTCGAGCGACTTCTTGTACCGGCCCCAGTCGAAGTAGAACTTCGGCAGGTCGGAGCGGTCGTAGGCTTTCCATGCCTTGGCCGAGACGGACACGGCCGCGAGTCCCGGCGGCAGCATCAGACCCTTCTGCGAGCCGGTCATCACGACGTCGAGCCCCCACTCGTCCGTCTTGCACGGCACCGCCCCGATGCCCGTGATGCTGTCGACGATGAAGACGCACTCGTCGTAGCGCTTCACGATCGCCCCGATGGCCTCGACGTCGTTGAGCACGCCGGAGGACGTCTCGGACTGCACCACCACGACACCACGCGCGTCGGGGTGCTCGGCAAGCGCCTTCTCGATGTCGGCGGGCTTCACCGTCTCGTTCCACGCATACGCCAGGTCTACGACGTCCAGCCCGTAGGTCTGTCCGAGCTGCACCATCCGGTCGCCGAACTTGCCGTTGCGCGCCACGATCACGGTGTCGCCCGCACAGAAGCAGTTGGCGAACGCCGACTCCATGGCTCCGGTGCCTGACGCGGCCATGATGAGCACGTCGTTGCTCGTCTGGAACACTTCCTGAAGCCCCTCCACGGCTTCCATGAGGATGGCCGAGAAGTCCGGTGTCCGGTGGTGGATCATCGGCCGCGCTTGCGCGAGCAACACCTCGGCAGGCACGGGCGTCGGACCCGGTGTCATCAGGTACTTCTTCTGCATCACTTCCCCCTAGTTCTCGTCGATCCAGCTGAACATCGCACGCAGCTCTCCACCCACGTCCTCGACGAGGTGCTCACCTTGGATGCGGCGCATCGCCTTGAAGTGCGGCGATCCCGCCTTGTTCTCCAGGATCCAGTCGCGCGCGAACTTCCCGGACTGGATGTCCCAAAGGATCTCGGCCATCGCCTCGCGCGTCGCGTCAGTCACCACGCGCGGGCCCGAGACGTACGTTCCGTACTCGGCCGTGTTGCTGATGGAGTCGAGCATCTTGGCCATGCCGCCCTCGTACATGAGGTCAACGATGAGCTTGAGCTCGTGGAGGCACTCGAAGTACGCGATCTCCGGCTGGTAGCCGGCCTCGACGAGCGTCTCGAAGCCCGCCATCACCAGGTGCGTCGCGCCGCCGCACAGCACGGCCTGCTCGCCGAACAGGTCGGTCTCGGTCTCCTCGGCGAATGTCGTCTCGATGACCGCCGCTCGCGCGCCGCCGATGCCGAGCGCCCAGGAGAGTGCGATGTCCCGGGCGTTTCCGCTCGCGTCCTGGTGTACGGCGATGAGACACGGCACGCCGGAACCCTCGGTGAAGACGCGGCGCACCATGTGGCCGGGGCCTTTGGGCGCGATCATCACGACGTCCACGGTCTCGGGCGCCTCGATCTGGCCGAAGTGGATGTTGAAGCCGTGGGCGAACGCGAGCACCTTGCCGGCGCTCATCGACTCGTGGATCTCGGCGTAGTAGATGTGCGCGGTGAGCTCATCGGGCGTGAGCATCATGATGATGTCTGCCTCCTGCGCCGCCTCGCGCGGCGTCATCACCTTGAGTCCCGCCTCTTTGACCTTGTCCCAGCTCTTGGAGCCCGGGCGCAGGCCCACGCGGACGTCGCAGCCCGAGTCGTGGAGATTCAGCGCGTGCGCGTGCCCCTGGCTGCCGAAGCCGATGACCGCGATCTTGCGGTCACGTACCCAGGACAGGTCGCAGTCCTTCTCGTAGTACACGGTGGCCATGGTCGTCTCCTTACGCGTCCCGCCCCCGCAGGGGCCGTCCTCGGTCTTATCCGGTCCGTCTGTGCGGGTCATGACTCCTTCGAGCCGCGGGCCAGGGCGATCTTGCCCGTCCGCGCGAGCTCCTTGATGCCGTACGCACGCAGCAAATCTTCCATCGCGGCCAGCTTGTCGCCGCTCCCCGTCGCCTCGATCGTGAGGCTGTTCTTGCCCACGTCCACGACCTTGGCTCTGAACACGTTCGCGATCTCGATCACCTCGTGGCGGCGCTCAGGGGCGGCGTTCACCTTGAAGAGCACC
>NPIE01017184.1_pt1 | contig 18722 bp, 13 predicted proteins | sample 8637661 | NCBI WGS metagenome assembly NPIE01 (sample SAMN07420842, study PRJNA396082) | bioreactor metagenome | isolation source: sample BA12 brine-fed electro-methanogenic bioreactor BA | place: Japan: Kochi | collected 2016-12-09
CGCCCATGGCGCCGAGTCCGATGAATGCGGTTCTGGTCATGTTGGGCTTTGTGTTTCCTGATTATGTAGCTGGCTCAGCCAAGGATCGGCAAGTGCCGTCGGATGGCCCGAAAAATCCCTTCTAACCGCAAATGAACGCGAATGAACGCAAATAGAGCCAGAAAATCTGATCCTATCGGGTTTTTATGCCGAAAATTCAGCAATCAGGACCGAGCCGACCGCTCGATCGACCGATGGGATATTTGCGTTCATCTGCGTTCATTTGCGGTTCCAACCAAAAGCATAGCGTTGACGAGACTTCCTTTCATCGCTGAGCGACATGCGTCATCCGGTTGTTGTTTGCTCATATGGGGGTTTGGTCATAGGCCTAAAAGCGTCGCCAGCTGGTAGACCGCGACCGCGCCGAGGTAACCGCCGACGCCGTAGACCAGGAACATCTGCGCCGGCAGGCGCCAGGAACCGGATTCGCGCGCCAGGATCACCATGGTCGAGACGCACATCAGCGCGGTCGAGAAGAACACCAGCAGCGCCAGGCCCGAGGCCATGCCGAGGCCGGAGGCCTGGATCTGGTCGATCAGCGGCACCATGTTCTGCTCGGCCTGCTCGATGCCGAAGATCGTGCCCAGCGTGCCGACGAAGACCTCGCGCGCCAGGAACGAGGACAGCACGGCGATGCCGAAGCGCCAGTCCAGGCCGATCGGGGCGAACAGTGGCTCGATCAGGCGCCCGATCGATGCCAGCCAGGAGCCCGCAAGGTCGCCGCCTCCGCCGGGAAAATAGCCCAGCACCCAGACCGTCATTGTCACCGCCAGGATAATGCCGCCGGCCTTGGTCACGAAGTGCTTGCAGCGATGCAGCGCGCGCTGCAGCAGCGGCTTGAGCGCCGGCAGGCGATAGGGCGGCATTTCAAGGAAGAACGGCAGGTCGGGAACCGGATCGGCGCGGCGCGAGGCCAGGCCGGTCACGACCAGGCCCAGCATCAGGCCGAACAAGTAGATACCGAACATCGCCAGGCCCTGCAGGCCGACCAGGCCGCCGAACAGCGTGGTCGACGGGATGAAGGCCGCGATCAGCAGGGTGTAGACCGGCAGCCGGGCCGAGCACGGCATCAGCGGGATCGCCAGGTAGGTCAGGCGGCGCTTGCGCGGCGAATCGATGGTGCGCGCGGCATACACGCCGGGAATGGCGCAGGCCACGCCCGAGAGCATCGGAATGAAGCTCTTGCCGGTCAGGCCGAAGATCTTCAGTGGCCGATGGCAGATCAGCGCCGCGCGCGCCATGTAGCCGGAATCCTAGAGCACGCCGATGACCAGCGTCAGGACAAAGATCTGCGGCACGAACACCAGGAAGGCGCCGATCCCGGAGAACAAGGCATCCGAGGTGAAATCGGCCGCGATTCCGGGTCCGATCCACGGCACGATCCAGCCGGCCAGGACGGTCAGCACGGACTCGACCGCATCCATCACCGGCGCCGACCAGGTGAAGATCGACTGGAACAACAGATACATGATCAGAAAGAACGCGACCCCGCCGGCCCAGCTGTGCAGGAAGAAGGCATCGAGCCGGTTCTGGGTGCGCACCAGCACGTCGCCTTTCGGACCATAGCGCCGCGCAAGCTGATGCGCGGCCTGCTGCAGCAGCACATCGGGCGCAATCGCCAGCGGATCGCGACATGCGGCAGGAAGCGGCGCCGGACGCGGCCCGTCGGGCAGATGCGCCAGCAGCTCGCCGAGGCCGGCACCGGTGCGTGCCGAAATCGGCACCAGCGGCGCCTCGAGTTCCCCAGCCAGCGCATCCAGATCGATCTCGATGCCGTGGCCCTGAAGCACATCGATCATGTTGGCGGCGATCAGGACCGGCTTGCCGGCAGCACAGCACTGGCGGATCACCTGCAGCGTCAGGTAGAGGCTTTTTTCCAGCCGGGTGACATCGACGACACAGATCACCAGCACTACGTCGGGATCGCGCAGGCCGTGATGGAACTGCTCGACCGCAACCCGCTCATCGGCCGACATAGGCTGCAGCGAGTAGGTCCCGGGATAGTCGACCAGCACGGTATCGGGGCGTTCGCTCATGCGACCGCTGGCCAGTTCCACCGTGATCCCCGGAAAGTTGGCGACTTTCTGCTTCATGCCGGTCAGGCGGTTGAACAGCAGCGTCTTGCCGCAGTTCGGGCTGCCGATCAACATCACCCTGGGGATGAACTTCGCGCTCATGCCGGCGTCACCAGAATGCATTCGGCCAGCTCGCGATCCAGCGAATACACGGTATTGCTGACCCGGTACATGCGCGGCGCGCCCAGCGCCGGACGCAGCACGCAGCGGACCTGTTCGCCGGGGTGAAAACCCATCTCGGCCAGGCGCGTGCGATAAGCCGGGTCGAGCTGGTCGGTATAGCCGAAAATGCACGCCGCGGCACCGCGCCCCAGCGCCCACAGCGGGGTCGCGGTCGGGGTCTCGCCAGTCGCTGCCGGATTCATGCGCAAATGCTAACGCGTTTCATTCGCGCGCAATTGATATAGCGCAATCTGATGATGCAGGGAGCTCAGCCACGATCCAGATCAGTTTTACCGCAGATTACGCAGATTGACGCAGATGAAAACAGATCGAAACAGACGGCTGGGGATCCAGAATAACGAACCGTGATCTCCGGAGCCCCGAATTCCCGTTGACGAGTGAGCCGAGCGATCCTGGCAGGCGATCCTCGGACAGCAATCCTGCTTTACGTTCTTCCTCACGAGAATGGGCTTTATCTGCGTTCATCCGCGTTCATCTGCGGTAAAAAACCTTCTTGCTTCACAGGGTCCGTTCAGTCCGTGCCCAGATAGGTATAGGCGGACAGGCCCTCAACCAGCAACCGCTCCAGCGCCTCGGCCTGATCGCGTTCGAGTCCGGCCGCGGCGACCTTGGCACGGCAGGCGGCGAGCAGCTGGCGCGGCTGGAAGCCGACCAGTTCGAGCAGGCTGTCGGCGGTATCGCCGGGCCGGGCATTGCGGAGTAAGAAGCCTTCGGCGCCGCGAACGACATCGACCGAATCGGTGTCGCCGAACAGGTTGTGGATGTCGCCCAGGGTCTCCTGGTAGGCGCCGGCGAGGAAGATGCCGAGCAGGTAGCGTTCGCCGGGCGCGATCTCGTGTACCGGCAGCGTCGGCTCGAGCAGGCCGCGCTCGACGTAGTGGTCGATCCGGCCGTCGGAATCGCAGGTCAGGTCCTCGAGCACGGCACGACGAGTCGGTTCCTCGGTCAGACGCTGCAGCGGCACGATCGGGAACACCTGGTCGATCGCCCAGATATCCGGCAGCGACTGGAAGATCGACAAGTTGATGAAGTACTTGTCGGAAAGCTGGAACCGGATCCGGTCGCGCAGTTCACGATGACGCCGATGTTCGGGGTCCAGCCGCTGCGCGGCGCGCTCGAGAATCGCGAAGTACAGCGGTTCGAGCTTGGCGCGATCATTCAAGCCGAGGTCGCCGTAGAGAAACAGGTTGCGACCCTCCTCGAGCAAATGTTCGGCCTCGAGCAGACTTTCCTCGGGCTCGCGCTCATCGATTTCGGCCAGCAGCCGACTCAGGTTGGCCACGACCGGGTGGGTGTCTTCGCCCAGCGAGAACTCCAGCCCGCGCGGAATTCGCTCGGTGGCGGTGACATTGGTGATCAGCACCGCGTGGTGCGCGGTCAGCGCGCGGCCGGATTCCGACAGCAGCTCCGGCATCGGCAGGTCGCGCTCGCGGCACAGTTCGGCGAGACCGGAAACGATCGCCAGCGCGTATTGATCGATCGAATAGTTCATCGAGCAGAACGAACGCGAGCGCCCGCCCTCGTAGTCGACGCCGAGCCCGCCGCCGATGTCGAGCTGGCGGATGTTCAGGCCGGCCGCGACCAGTTCGGTGTAGTAGCGACCGGCCTCACGCACGCCGGCCTGGATATCGCGCAGATTCGAGATCTGCGACCCCATGTGGAAGTGCAGCAGTTCGAGCCAGTCGATGCAACCGGCCTCGCGGATAGCCTCGACCAGCTCCAGCACCTGGCTGGCGGCGAGGCCGAACTTGGCGCGCTCACCGCCGGTGTTCTGCCAGTTGCCCTTGCCAAGTGCCGCCAGGCGCAGCCGGACACCGACCCGCGCCGTCACACCCATCGCAGTGGCCTGCTCATGAATCAGCGGCCATTCGCCGGGCTTTTCAATCACCAGGATTACGTTGAGTCCAAGACGAATGCCGGACAGGGCCAGCCGGATGTACTGGCTGTCCTTGTAGCCGTTGCAGATGATCGTAGCGCCGGGCTGGCTGACCGCCAGCCCGGTGATCAGCTCCGGCTTGCTGCCGACCTCGAGGCCGAGACCGGGCACCGAGGCCAGCGCACCGACCACCGAGGACTGCTGGTTGACCTTGATCGGGTAGACCGGGGTGTAGCCTGCGCTGTAGCCGACCTGTTCGATCGCGCCCTCGAAGGCCTGGCGCAGCAGACCGGCGCGATGCTTGAGAATGTCCGGAAAACGCACCAGCAGCGGCAAGCGCATTCCTTCCGCGCGCGCGGCCTCGGCAATCTGGACCAGCGGCACCGACAGCCGCGGCTCCTGGTTCGCCACGGCACACAGCCTTCCCTGTTCGTCGATGTCGAACAGGCCGTCGGACCACTGCGGAATCGCGTAGCGCCGACGTGCGTTCTCGATCGCGGGATTGCCTTTGCTGCTCATGCGTACTCCGAAGCGGACGTGGCCTGCAATTGTACGGCCCGGCCACGTTCGAGGATAGCCGCAGCGCCGCGACGGCATAGAATAGCGGTCTGATTCATGCCGAGAGAGAGCGATGCTGCCTCAGGACGAGAACTGGTTCACCGAAATCTGCAAGGAGGCCGGCAGCGTGGTCGGTTGGGAAGTCGAACAACAACTGGCGCATGTCAAAAGCGAGTTCCAGACCATCGATGTCTACCGCACCCGGCACTGGGGCAATCTGATGACGATCGACGGCTTCGTCATGCTGACCACGCGCGACAACTTTCTCTATCACGAGATGATGACCCACCCGGCGCTGTTCTCGCACCCGGCGCCGAAGCGCGTCGCGATCATCGGCGGCGGCGACTGCGGCACGCTGCAGCAGGTACTCAGGCATCGCGACGTCGAATCCGCCGTGCAATGCGAGATCGACGAGCAGGTGACCCGGCTGGCCGAAGTTCACTTCCCGGAACTGTGCGCCGACAATGACGACCCGCGCGCAACACTGGTATTCGACGATGGCCTGGCCTGGATCCGCAATGCCGCAGCCGGCTCGCTCGATCTCATCATCGTCGACTCCACCGACCCGATCGGACCGGCCGAAGGGCTGTTCGGGCCCGGCTTCGTCGCCGACTGCTTCGGCGCGCTGGCCGACGGCGGCATCCTTGTCCAGCAGAGCGAAAGCCCGCTGCTGCATCAGCATCTGATCGACGGCATCTGCCACAACATGGAACGGGCCGGCTTCGAAACCATCCGGACGCTGGGCTTCCCCCAGCCCTGCTACCCGTCAGGCTGGTGGTCCTGCACCCAGGCAAGAAAACATGGTTTGCTGGCACCGCCAAGCGCCGAGCGCTTCAGCGCCAGCGGCATCCAGACCCGTTACTACAATCCGGAAGTCCACCGCGGCGCGCTGGCCACGCAAATGCCGTGAGCCCGGCTTGCGCGGCTGCGGCTCGCGCAATCAGCCGTTCGATAATCGAGCCCAGCCCGGCAAGCATTCAAGCCCATCGGCAGCATGGCCGTGGCACAGTTGGGAACTGCGGGAAGGGACGGCAGACGCCGACGACTGAACGGCGCGAATGCGTGGCAGAGCGAATCAGGCAGTGTTGCCGATCGCCGACACCAGGGGTAGCTGCACGCGCTCAGCGGCCAGCGCAGTCAGCAGGATCGACTCCGCCTCTTCGGCGCACTGGCCGCAGCAGTCGCTGCAGCCTGTCAGCATCCGTAACTCGGCCAGCGAATCCACTCCGCGCCGGGCGAGGTTCCTGATTTCACGATCGGTCACCGCATTGCAGATGCATACGAACATGACTGCATTATGCCGCTAATGCGAACGATTGTCAATGCGGTTCGCAATTGTAGTGGGCGGAAATCGAGATTGGAGTCACCACGAACACTTCCCTGATCTGCGTTCATCTGCGCCCATCTGCGGTAAAACCAGCCTGTCCAGGTCTGGGCTGAGGTCCGGGCTGAATCAGCGACGTCTTCAGGACCACGTTAAAACCAGACCGCGCCAGGACACAGTACGGTCTCTGGATTTTTCCGAATTGACAGCCGGTGAACTGACGGGCGCAGGCCGCGTGAAGCCAGCGCCCGGCACTGCACAGAAAAAAGTCAACTTGAATACTAAATACGAATGATTCGCATGTACAATAGCGCTCGTATTCCGATCCATTTCGCCAGAAGAGAGCTCTACGTTCATGAACATTGAAGCATTCGCTGTACCCCGATCCGCCGCCTTCTGCCTTGTCGCTGCCCTACTGCTGGGCAGCACGCCTGCCTGGAGCAATTCCAATTCCAATTCCGATTCCGGGCCCGGGATCGAGCCGGACGCCCCAGCGCAGTCCGAGCAATCCGGCGAGGCACCGGTCAGCCTCGCCCCCGTTGCGATCATCGGCTCGGCTGCCGCGGCACGAAACGTACCCGGCGGTGCCACCTGGATTTCCGAGCAGGATCTGGAAAAATTCGAGTTCACCGACATCCAGCGCGTTCTGCGCCAGGTGCCCGGCGTATCGATCCAGCTCGAGGACGGGTTCGGGCTGCGACCGAATATCTCGATCCGCGGTACGCCTTCGGATCGCTCGCGGGCCGTGACGCTGCTGGAGGATGGCGTGCCGATCGCACCGGCACCGTACTCCTCACCGGCCGCCTACTTCTTCCCCACCGCCGGACGCCTGCAAGCCGTTGAGGTGCTCAAGGGCCCCGCCGCAATTCTTGAAGGTCCGTACACCACCGGCGGCGCGATCAACCTGATGAGCACACGGATCCCGGACAGCGCACGCGGCCAGGTCACGCTGGAGGGCGGCAACCATGGGCATCTGCGCGGACACGCCTGGTACGGCGACAGTCTGGAGCAGTTCGGCTATGTCGTTGAGGGTCACGCGTGGCGCTCCAACGGTTTCCAGGAAATCGACCGTTCGAGCCGCGACACCGGTCTGGACAAGGGCGATTACATGGCGCGCTTCCGGGTCAATACCCCGTCGTCCTACGACGATTACCACGCGCTGGAGCTCAAGATCCGCCGTGCCGACGAGACCTCGGAGCAGACCTACTTCGGTCTGACCGATGCCGACTTCAACAACAGCCCGAATCGCCGCTACGGTCTGTCCGAACTCGACACCTTCGACTCCGAGCACGAGCAGGTGATGCTCAGCTATACCGGTCGCGTCGGCGAGTGGCTGGAATTGCGCTCCAGCGTCTACTACAACGACTTTGAGCGCAACTGGTTCAAGACCGAAGGCATCGACTTCGACGGCAGTCCCAGCGCCCAGCAGTTCAACCGTACCGACTGGCTGGATGTGATCAACGCGGTCAATCGCGGCCAGTCGCTGGGCGGATTCACCCCGGACGAACTCCAGGCCATCCTCGACGGCCGCATGGACACAGCCGCCGGCGCCATCGAACTGCGCAACAACGACCGCGCCTACGAGTCAAAAGGCATTCAGGGCGAAGCGCTGGTCAAGTTCGCCACCGGGCCGCTGAACCATCGCCTGCGCGTCGGCTTGCGCTATCACGAAGACGAAGAGGACCGGCTGCAGCGCATGGAAACCTGGACCCAGATCAACGGCAATCTTGTGCTGGAAGATCGAGGCGTACCCGGCAATGCCGGCAACCGCCTGGAAGAAGCTGAGGCGCTGGCGCTCTGGATCTACGACACGATTGAAGTCGGTCGATTCAGCATCAGCCCGGGCGTGCGCATCGAGGACATGGAAATCAAGCGCACGCGGTGGGAAGACCGCTTCGGGCGCACCGGCGACCCGGCCAGCCGCGATCCTGACAATTTCCGCGATACGCGCAACAACAGCCTGACCGCGGTCCTGCCCGGGGTCGGCATCCGCTATGCCGCCAGCGACCATCTGGACCTGATCTTCGGTGTGCACGAAGGCTTCTCCGCGCCCTCTTCGGACCCGAATGCGGATGAAGAGGAATCGACCAACTGGGAGGCCGGCTTCCGCTATCGCGGCGCCCGCGTTGGCGCCGAGGTGATCGGATTCTGGAATGATTTCAGGAACCTGGTGGGTGTCTGCACCGAATCCTCGGGTGCCAACTGCGAAGTCGGGGAACTGTTCCGCGGCGATGCGGCCCGGGCGCGCGGCTTCGAGACCCGCTTGACCGCCGAACTCTCGCCCAGCTCACGCTACGGACTGCCGTTCGAGGCCACCTGGACCTGGTCCGATGCCGAGTTCCGCAGCGATCTGGCCGATAGCAACTTCTTCGGTGATGCCCGGCGCGGCGATCCCATTCCGTACGTGCCCGACCACCAGTTCTACATCTCGCAAGGTCTGCAATGGCAGCGCTGGGCGACTTACCTCAGCGTCAACTACGTCGACAGCGTCTGCACCTTTGCGACCTGTGGCGAGTTCGAAAAGACCGACTCGCTGACCACCGTGGACCTGGCCGTGCATTTCGATCTCAACCCGCGCGTGCAACTGTTCGGCCTGGCACAGAACCTCAACGACGAAGACGGCATCGCCGGGCGTCAGCCGCGCGGCGCGCGTCCGAACCTCGACCGTACCTTCATCGGCGGCGTCCGCATCCAGTTATAGGCTCCACAGCTCCCGCGTCCGGCGCGGGCGCGAACCGGAACCACCCCGGTTCCGCCCGCGCCGAGACTGACGCAAGTTGATGTCAACGAGATGGCGGTGGCGGGCTTGCTGCAGCATGAATCGTATCGGCGGCGGGGCGGGTCGAATCGCACCACCGTCTGGCGGGTCGTCTCCGACATCACGGCCAGCATTTGCCTCTCGCGTTGATTTGGTGCATTATTTTCGAGAGGAAAGGTGCACAATCCAGCTTTCTCTCACCAATATTTCACGCCCGGCGCTTTAGCCGATCATGTTGAAGTCATTCACCCGGCATCAACGGGTTGTTGTACTGGCGTATACGTTCGTGGAGGATGGTCACGACGCCTACTTCACGCGGCGGCAGAAGAATCCGCTGACACCGAACTGCGCGGGAATCCGGCGAGATGCTACAGCGTCGCTCGCGGCACGGTCCTGAATTCGGACCCGGGTCACTCTGCAGTTTCGTTTCACCGGATGATGTCGTCGGCACGGAGCACGCGATTACTGCTCTCGGGCTGGGTGAAGGCCAACTGCAGTTCGCTTTTCAAGCGCTCGAAGTGCTCTTCATCGCTGCGCTGCATGTCGCGACGAATCAGGTCGGGGATGCACTCGCTGTAGTTTTCATAGACACCGGACTCCTCGCCCACGGCGTCTGCCACGTGCTTGCTGAGCGCACCACTTAGGCGGACAGTCAGGGTCGATTTGTTCGTCATTGCGATGGTCCCGGCAGTCGATGCGTATTCATCTTGATCAATATCAACGACAAAGGTTAGCCGGTTGGCGGGAATAGAAACGCCCCGGAAGTCCGGGGCGTTGGGTGAATCGGGTGGTCCGCAAGCGCCTTGCTTCAGCGTCCCAGTTCGGTTGGCAGCGGCGGGATCGGCGGGACCGGCGACTGCCAGGTCTCGAGCTCGGTCAGCACCTGTTCGATCGCGCGCTCGAGCTGGGTGTCGCGGCCCTGGTTGGTGGCGACGGGGTCGAGTTCGACTTCGATGTCCGGGGCCACGCCTTCGTTCTCGATCGTCCAGGTGCCGTCGGCATCGACAAAGCGGAAGTACGGCACGGTCATGACGCCGCCATCGACCAGCTGCGGGTTGGCGAAGATGCCGATCAGGCCGCCCCAGGTGCGGATGCCGACGAGCTTGCCGATCTCGAGATGACGGAAGGCATACGGCAAATAGTCGCCGCCGGAGCCGGCGTCCTGGTCGATCAGCATCACCTTCGGCCCGTGCAGCGCGCCGGCCGGGGTGTTGTACGGCAGGCCGTCGCGGTCCTTCCAGCTCGACAGGTGCTTGCGCGACAGCACCTCGACGATGTAGTTGGCCGCCTGGCCGCCGCCGTTGGAGCGCTCGTCGATGATCAGCGCGTCCTTGTCGATCTGGCTGAAGAAGTAGCGATTGAAGAAGGTGTAGCCGGCACCTGCGGTATTCGGCAGATAGATGTAACCGACGCGACCACCGGTGGCATCACTCACGGCCTTGCGGTTGGTCTCGATCCAGTGCCACAGCCGCAGCGGCTGCTCGTTCTCGATCGGACGCACGACGATGTCGCGGCTGCCTTTGCCGTCGGCGTTCGGGCCCACGGTCAGGGTCAGCTGCTCGTCGACGGTGTTCTCGAGGTAGCGGAACAGCTTGTCGTCGCCGGCCAGGTTCTGGCCATTGATCGCAAGCAGGTATTCGCCTTCATTCGCCGCGTTGCCGGGCTCGGCCAGCGGCCCTCTGAGAAACGGGTTCCAGGCCTCGCCGGTGTAGATGCGGGTGATCCGGTAGCGGCCGTTGTCGACCGTGAAGTTGGCACCCAGCAGGCCCGTCTTGACGCTGTCCTCGCGGTGCACATCGCCGCCGCCGACGCGATTGTGGCCGGCCTGCAGCTCGGCAATCATCTCGACCATCAGCGCATTGAGGTCCTCGCGCCGGCCGACATGCTCGACCAGCGGCCGGTATTTGGCATACACCGCATCCCAGTCCGCGCCGTGCAGCTTATCGGCGTAGAAGTACTGCTGCTGCATGCGCCAGCCTTCATCGAAGATCTGGGCCCACTCGGCGCGCGGCTCGATGTAGAGCCGCAGGCCCGAGGTGTCGAGCGGCTCGGGCTTGAGATCCTTCTTGATCTCGGCTACGGCCAGATCCTTGTCCGTCTGCAGCAGCACATGCTTGCCGCCGGCAGCGATACGGAACGCGGTCACGCCGCGCCGGACGATGCCGGCCTTGCGGTCTTCGAAGTCGAAGCGCGTCAGGCGGAAGTCCGCACTGCCGTTCTCGCCGGGTGGCTCGTTGCTGGCGCCGGGTTGTGGTGCCTCGATGTAGAACAGGCTGCCGTCGCCGGCCACCTGCAGCGCGCTGTAGTTGCCTTCGGCCACCGGCAGGCCGACGATGCGCTCGGCCAGGCCGTCGAGATCGATCTTCGTGGCCTTTGCCTTGTCGTCCTCCTCCTTGTTCTTGCCATTGCCTTTCTTGTCGCCGTTGTCGTCGTCGGCCTTGACCTCCTCATCGCCGGCCTCGGGCGCCAGCGGCGACTTGCCGTCGGCGGCCAGCACGGCGGCGTACAGCCCGGCACGGTAGGGGCGTTCCTGGCTGGTCATGTTCAGGCCCACCTGCAGCGGGCCGGAGTTGGTCGAAGCGGCGAAGTACAGGAACTTGCCTTCCGGGTCGAAAGCCGGCGAGGCGACGTCGGCCAAGCCGTCGGAAACCCGCGTGGCGCGACCGGACTCGAAGTCGTGCAGCATCAGGTCGGCATGGAAGTTCGGCTGCTCCAGGGTGTAGGCCAACCAGCGGCCGTCGGGCGAGAACGCAACCTCGAAGCCGGCCCGACGTGCTTGCGTTGCCAGCCGCTCGATCCGACCGCGGTCGAGTTCGATGGCGAACAGCTTGAGGTGGTTGTCGCTGAACACGATCCGACCGCGGTCGGCGTGCCAGGCCCGGAGGCCGTAGAAATCCGGTCCGAGCGGGAATCGGCGCGCCTCGCCCTGCCCGGTCTGGTCGGCCACGACCAGCGTCTGACCCGAAAGCGCCTCTTCGACCCAGGCAACCTGGTCACCCTTCGGCGACCACAGGCCTGCATATTCGCGCACGCCCGAGGACTCGCTCAGGTTGCGGGTCGAGCCCTTGTCGGTCGGCACCGTGAACACCTCGCCGCGGGCGGTCACGATCGCACGCTTGCCGTTGGGCGAGATGTCGATGCCTTGAATGGTGCTTGCGACCGACTTCCAGCCTGGCCGCAGTTGCTGCAGGTCGGGATTGAGTTCAATTGCGAGCGTCTGCACGCTGCCGTCGTCCAGGTCGAGCGACTTGATCCGGCCGCCGGCTTCATAGACGACGCTGCGACCGTGGCCTGAAGCCGCACGGATGTCCCAGTCGGTCTCTTCGGTGAGCTTGTCGATGCGGCCGCTGGCCGGATCGAAACGGTACAGGTTGAACGCTTCGTCGTCGCGGTCGGACAGGAAGTACACCTGATCATCGAGCCAGAACGGGTTGAAATCGGTGACGCGCTCGCCCGGGATGTCGATGACGCGCTGCGCGGCGACATCGAGAATGCGGATCGACGGCGTGGTGCCGCCGCGATAGCCCTTCCATCCGGCCGTGCCTCCAAACAGGCCGTTGTAGCCGGCGCCGTGGTCGATGTAGGCCAGACGCTGGCCGCTCGCATCCCAGGCCCCGCGGTAGAAACGCGCTTCCATCTGCTTGACCGGCACGCCGCCTTCGAGGGCGACATGAAACAGCTGGCCGGAGCGGCCATGATCGGTTTCGCGGCTCGACACGAAGGCCACCGCACGACCGTCGTCGGCCCAGTCCACCGGCAGGTCGTCGCCCGGATGCCAGGTCAGGCGCTGCGGCTGGCCGCCGGCCACCGCGATCACGTAGACATCGGTATTGCCGTTGTAGTTGGCGGCAAAGGCGATGCGCTGTCCATCGGGCGAGAACATCGGGGTGTGCTCGTCGGCGGCGGCCGTGGTCAGGCGACGCGGGTCTGATCCGTCGCGCGCGGCAAGCCACAGATCGCCGGCGTAGACAAAGGCCAGGTGCTCGGCCGACAGCGCTGGCTGGCGCAACAGCCGGGTGTCCTGGGCCGACAGACTGCCGGTCAGCAGAAGGGTCGCCGCAGCCAGCGACCAGACAGGAATCGAACGCATCGGAATCTCCGGAAATTCAGGCAAGTCATGGACCATACCGCAGCAGACCGGACCCGGGCATGTGCCGGACGGCACGACAGCATCGAAAGCGGTCGGAGCCCGGTTCGGAAGCTCGCAGCAGTCGGCTTGGTCAGAGCACCCGACCGAGGTAGGCCTTGAGCCGCTCCCAGGCGTGTTCGGCGGCCGGGGCATTGTTTTCCGGGTCGCGGTCGACATGCAGCCAGAAGCCATGGTTGACGTGGTCGTAGATGTGCACGTCATTGGCAATGCCGGCCTCGCGCATCGCCGCGACAAAGGCCTCGACCTGCTCGACCGGAATGCCGCGATCGTTGGCCGCGAAGGTGCCATAGACCTCGTGGTGGATATGCTGCATCTGCGCCGGGTCATCGATCAGCTGGCCGTAGAAGATCGCCGTGCCCTCATGATCGTCGCTGCCCAGCGCGTAGCTCAGAGCGATGCCGCCGCCAAAGCACCAGCCAATCGCCGCAGTCCGTCCGGTCGCCGGCGTGTTGCCCTCGACCCAGCTTACCGCCGCCTGCAGGTTGGCGATCATGCTTGCCTCATCAGCACGAACCTGTTGCATCAGAGCCACGTTTTCCTCGCGGTTGGCCCCGGTGCGACCGCTGTAGAGATCGACCGCCAGGGCAATATGGCCTTCGGCCGCGAACGCATCCGCGGTCTGGCGCACCCGGTCGACCAGGCCATTCCACTCGTGGATCAGCAGCACCGCCGGGAACGGGCCTTCGCCCTCGGGCACGGCCAGGTAACCGGTGGTGGCCGGATCGGCTTCGAAGTAGTTCACCGCGCGGCCCGCGGGCGCCGGCGCCTGGCCGCTGAGTGCGGTCAGCATTGCATCCAGCTGGCCCTCCTGGGCACGCGCGGGGGCAGCGAACAACAGGATGGCACTCAGGCTCAGGACGAGAAGTTGAACAGAGACTCGCATCGAAAGATCTCGCTTCGGGTTTGGGCGAAGTGTACGCCGTGCGCGTGACCCGCCGGAAAAGTTCCGGTTGCCAGCGAGCCATGGTCAGGGGTGACGCCGGGGGCCGTTGGCCTCCTTGCGCCGATACATGCGGTCGTCGGCCGTGTGCAGCAGCGCGGCCATGCTGTCGCCGTCGTCGGGGAAACGGGCAATCCCGACCGACGCCCCAAGACCGAGCCCGGCTGCGACGACATCCTCGGCCGCGGCTGCGGCTGCCTGCACCGCCTGTTCGAGGCGCTGCGCCAGCACCTCTGCCGTATCCGCCCGCAAGGTCAGCGCGACGAATTCATCCCCGCCCATCCGGGCGAGAAAGTCGTGCCGGCCGCAGGCCGCCTCCAGACAGGTCGCAATGTCGGCCAGCACCCGATCGCCGACGCCGTGCCCCAGACGATCATTGATCGGCTTGAAACCGTCGAGATCGACGTACAGTAACGCCAGCCGGTCGCCGCTACGCTCGGCGCGCTGCAGTTCGCGTTTCAGCCGACGATGCAGCTGGCGACGATTCGGCAGGCCGGTCAGAGGATCATGCAGCGCCGCCGACGCGGCACGGGCGCGATTATCGAGCACCATGAAGGACAGTATGGCCACGATCAGGACCAGCACGTGCCCCGCGACGCGCAGCATTTCGAGCTGGCGATTGACCTCGGCCCAGCCATCGCGCGGGACCGCGCCCAGCTGCCAGCTCGCACCCGGGGACGAAACATCCAGCACCACCGGCTCCTGCTCCCACACGCGGCCATCGCCGAACACCAGCCGATGACGACCGCTCGAGGCGATGCTTCGGACCGCCACACGAACATCCATATCCGGATTGGGGCGACTGATCGCATCGAACAGCGACGCGCTGTCGATGACCACCGAGAGCACGCCCCAGTAGACATCATCAGCGGTCAGGATCGGGGTGCGCACGATCAGCGCAGTTCCGCCCTGGAACAGCACCTGCGGCCCGGTCACGATGGTGCGTTGCTCCTCGATGGCGCGCTTGATCCCGGGCCATTGTTCGGCAGAAGCTCGATAGTCCACCCCGAGGGCAGCTTCATTGCCCTCCTGCGGGTAGATATAGCGAATGACGTTGTCTGGGGCCAGCGCGACGTTGCGAACATGCCGACCCGAGCGATGGATCAGCTCGAGCACGGTCATGATGCGCTCCGGCGCGAGCAGTTCCTGATCGACCGAAACGAGCTCCGCCGCACCATCGGCAATGAACAGGCTGGCCGAAATTTCCGCTTCCAGCCGCGCTTGCAGCGCCGAGGCATGCAGCAGGATGTCGCGCTGATGCCGATCGAAGTCAGCCGCGCGCTCCAGCCGATGGAACTGCTCGACCACCAGCGCAAGTATCAGTCCGATCGCAAGTGCGACCAGCCCCGACAGCGTGCGAGCACGGCGGAGCGAACGCTTTCCTGCTGCGGCATGGGCCAGCTTTGGCATGGATCTCCGTTCCAGAAAAAACTCCGGACTATCGACCATTATGCCCGGCTCGATCGCGAAGCGAAAGGATGGTTGAGCGATGTCAAACTGGCCCGCCAGTCCTTCAGGGTTCGATTACGCCGACCTTCGCGCGTGCTGCATTCAGGTGCCGGAGCAGTGCCGCAGCGATTTGCGGCAGGCAGGCCTGCGGCAGGTAGTGGGCCATGCCTTCGATGATTTCGAGCTCGGCGTGCGGCATCAGGGTTTTCAGGCAGCGCGCAGCCTGCAGCCGGATCAGCGGGTCGTCTTCACCGTGGATGATCTGCGTGGGACAGTCGATGCGAGCAACGTCATGGCTGCGGTCGCGGTCAGCCAGCACGGCCAGCAATTGCCGCACGATGCCGTCCGGCCGCCAGGCGCGATCGACCGCCGCGGCGACCCGCGCCCGCAGCAGGTCGATCTCGGCGGCATTGCGCAGCCGACCGATCGCGACCAGCACGCGCACGCTGTGATCGATACGCGCCTGGCGCCCGCCGCGACGTGGCGGCGGGTGCAGGAACTTGCGCAGAACCGCGAGTTTCGGCCAGGGCGCGGTGTCGGGCCCGGCGCTGGACATGATGGAAACCAGGCTCAAGACGCGTTCCGGATGCCGGGCCGCAAGCGTCTGGGCCACCATGCCGCCCAGGCTGACGCCGACCAGGTGAAAGGATTCGAGTCCCAGGGCATCGGCCAGTGCCAGCGTGTCGTCGGCCATGTCGGACAGGCGATAGGCAGGGCGGAACGGTCGCCTGAACAGATGCGCCAGCAGCGCTTTTCCCGGCGCGGTGGCGGCCGGGTCGATGCGGCTGCCCGACAGGCCGCAGTCGCGATTGTCGAACACGATGACCCGGAATCCGGCACCGAGCAGCGCGTCGATCAGGGCCTCGGGCCAGAAGATCAACTGCAAGCCCAGACCCATGATCATGATCACGGCCGGATCGGACGGCTTGCCGTGGCTTTCGACTTCGAGATGCAGGCCGCGACCGGGCAGTTCGACCCGCATCAGGGCGCGATCAGATCGGCCAGGCGCAGCTGGCCCGGATTCCGGTACAGCAAGGCGCGCAGCAACCCCGAGCGATCCAGCGGCCGCCATTCGCCCTCGGCCTGGGCCAGACGGTCGGCGATGGCCCACAGTACCGCCGGGTTGGCGCCCATGCCCATGTGGGTGGCGCTGACCTCGATGTTTTCGGAAAACTCACCCTCCGGCGCAAGGCTCATGCGCCAGTTGACCACGCCGTCGGTCTTGCTCATGAACGAGGTGCTGGGCGCCGGCGGGTGCTCGGCCAGCCATTGGGCCAGGCGCGGATCATCCGCCTTCCAGCCGCTGACCAGTTCGAACACGCGCCACGCGTTGGTGCCGCGATGATGGCCCTGAATCGGCGAGCCCAAGGTAATGACACTGCGCACATGCTCGGGCATCCTGAACGCCAGCGCACGCGCCATTGCGCCGCCCAGCGACCAGCCGATCAGACTGGCGCTGCGCTTGTGGCTGCGCTCGATTTCCATCAGGCGTTTTTCCAGCCGCCGGATCAGATTGCCGCGCGGGCCGATATTGAAGCCTTCATTCCAGGGATAGGCGGCATAGCCGCGACCTTCGAGAAAGCGGCGCAGCGCCCAGGTGCTGCTGTCGTTGGCAATCAGGCCGGGCAGGACCAGCACCGGATGGCCGTCGCCGCGCGGCGCGCGTCGAAGCAGCGGCCAGGCCATGGCCAGCGAGCTCCATTCGAACACCGCGCGCCACTCCAGCGCCATCAGCAGCGGCGACGGTGCGCGCAGCGAAAGTTGATCGGGCTCGCTCATGCCTGTATTCTCTGTTCGAGTTGATCCAGCGCAGCGGCCAGTCGCCCGGTCAGTGTCTCCGGCCGCGGCAATGCCTCCGGGCAGCTCAGCACGCCGAACTCGAGGCTGCCGGCATAGCTCTGCACCGTGATGTTCAGGGCCAGGCCGTGGGTGACGATGGAAATCGGATAATAGTGCGTCACGGCAGCACCGGCCAGGTACAGCGGCATCGGCGGCCCCGGCACATTGGAGATGACCAGGTTGGCCAGCGGCGGCAGCCGCTCCGACAGCCTTCCGCGCTGCCACAGGCGGCTCAGGCCGGTGGCCCAGAACGGCGCGGCCAGGCCGGGAAAGTCGGTCGGGATCAGGCTGCTGAACGCGTGCACGCGCGCCTTGATCTGCTCGGTCGAGGCACGGATACGCGCCAGTCGTCGTAACGGATCGGGCTCGTCGGTCGGTAGTTCGCACTGAACCATCGAGACCTGGTTGTTGGCTTGTCCGTCATCCTCGGCGCGCAACGACACCGGCATGCCGGCAATCATGGCGCGTTTCGGCAGCGCCCTGCGCCGGATCAGCAGCCCACGCAGCGCGCTGGTGCAAAGCGCCATGATGAGGTCATTGAGGCTGACGCCGCGCGCCCGGGCCACCTGCTTGCAGCGCTGCAGGTCGAGACTGGCCACGGCAAAGGCACGCCGCTCGCCGACCTGGGCGTTGAATACCGTGCGCGGCGCCAGCATGATGCTCTCGCGCAGGCCATCCAATGTCTTGCCCGGTGCCGCCACTCCGGAAGCGGCCAGCCTGACCGTGTCCGGAATGCCGCGAATCCAGCGCCCGAGGCTTCCGACCGTGGCCGTCGCGGCCCGCGTGGCCAGACGCGCGCGACCGGTCGGCGTGCTGTCCGGCGCTGCTGCTGCCACGGGATTGCGGCGCTTCGGTTCGGGTTCGACATCCAGTAGCGCGCGCGCCAGCGCAATGCCGCCCTTGCCGTCCAGCAGCGCATGATGCAGCCGGCTGTACAGCGCCAGGCGACCGTCGGCCAGGCCTTCGATCACCACCAGTTGCCACAGCGGATGCGAACGATCCATCGGCTCGGCATGCAGGCGAGCCACCAGCCCCATCAGCGCATTGTGCGAACCCGGCGCGCGCAGTTTCCGCTTCTGGATATGCCAATCCATGTCGAGCCGGGCGCGGTCGCGCCACAGCGGATGACCCAGCCCCAGCGGCGCACTTTCCAGCACCCGCCGCAACGGCGCCGCCGCCGCGAGCCGATCGGCCACGTGCTCGACCAGCCGTCGGTGGAAGTCGCCGTCGAAGCCCGCGGGAGGCTCAAGCAGCATCAGGCTGCCGACATGCATCGGCGTGCCCAGCCCTTCCAGATACAGGAACGCGGCATCGAGGCCGCTCAGGGAACGATTTTCAGGCACTCGGCAGCGGGCCTTCGTCAGGACTGACGACACTATACGTCCGGCGATGCCCGGGCACCAGCGCCAGAGAAACCGGACCTGGGCGGACCCGGGGACAGGATACTTAATCGAGTTCCCGATTAGGTAGTCAACTCAGCCAGCATTCGGCGAGTGTCTTCGCACGGCCCAAAAACTGTTTCGAACCGCAA
>NPIE01003812.1_pt1 | contig 18689 bp, 17 predicted proteins | sample 8637661 | NCBI WGS metagenome assembly NPIE01 (sample SAMN07420842, study PRJNA396082) | bioreactor metagenome | isolation source: sample BA12 brine-fed electro-methanogenic bioreactor BA | place: Japan: Kochi | collected 2016-12-09
GTGTACGGCGTTTGACAAGCGAACGTCGGAACCGCTCCCCGAAAAGGGCACGGCCCGCCGAAAGGCGCGCTTCGCAAAGTCACGGGTCTAACGGAGGCAGAAGGCCTCCTACGACAGCCGGACTGCCGAGGTTGAGTCGACACGTGTATCGGCCCGACGACCCGGCGCTGTCTGCGGGGGTGTCGGGCCGTATGTCGCTCAGCATCGACAAGGGGCGATCCACATGAAGACACTCAGGAACCGACCGGCGCGCGCCGCCACCGCAGGGCTTCTGGCGCTCGCGCTCGTCGCGCTGCTCACGCTCGGCGTGGCATCAGCGCCTCAGAGCGCGTCCGCGGCCCAACGTGTGAGCGTCTCGGCCAAGTTGACGACGCTCGACTCCGAGCCGGTGAAGATCCTCTCCGATTCGCGGACCGTGCTCCGTACCGCCGCATCCGTGAAGACCGCGACGCCGGTCAAGCGCGCCTCGGCGGTCACGAAGAGCTGGACCTCGGCACGCACGTCGACGAGCACAAGCTCAAGCTCAAGCTCCTCTTCCACGAGCGAGCTCTCGCGTGCGCAGTCCATCCTCGCCGGCTACATCGCGAGGTACCCGATCCTCAAGGGCAGCACGGTGAGCTTCGGCGATGCCCGTGGCTACCAGGCGATCTGCTACTACAAGTCAGGTCGCATCGTGATCAGCTCGAGCCACACCGCCAGCCTGGAGCGCATCATCGGTCACGAGATCTGGCACATCATCGACTGGCGCGATAACGGCGTCATCGACTGGGGCGAGAACGTACCGCCCAACTGAGACCGAGCACCACGAGCCGAACGGATGAAGCCCCGGTCCTCCCTCCCGGGGCTTCATCGCATGGTGGGTGCCCTATCGCACGAAGAACGGGGCCGCGGTCGCGGCCCCGTCCCGTCGGTAGCGGACTGTCCGTGCTACGCCTCCCTACGCCTCCCGACGCCGACGTCGCAGCGCGACTCCGATGCCGGTGCTCGCCAGCACGGCGCCGATGAGCATCGCGAGGCTGCCGCCGGTGAACGGCAGGAACGGCTCCTCCTCGGTGAACGGCAGTGCCGGATTGTCCACCACGACACGCCAGTCATCGGTGTTGTTGCTCGGATCCGTGTCGCGCGGATGCTCGATGACGACGACGTTGTCGACGTTGGTCTCGTCCTCTGGCATGTCCTCGATCAGACGCACCGAGTAGGTCAGCGTCCGCTCCCCGTCTTCCATCGCGAGCGGTCCCGGCAGGTCCCACGTGATGGTGCCGTTGACCATATCCACCACGCCGCCATCGCTCACGTCGAAGACCTCCTCCACGTACCGCTCATCAAAATCGTCGGTGATCGTGAAGTCGGTGGCGGGCAGCTCTCCGTTGTTCCAGTACGTCAGCGTGTAGTCGACCGTGTCGCCCGGGTCCGCCTCGTCCGCGCTGGCCTCTTTCAGGATCGCGAGGTCCAGCTCGGTGAACGGCACGAACGGCTCGTAGTTCCCGAAGTCGAGATCCTCGAGCGCGGTTCCGTGTCCCACAAGGAATGGACCTTCAGGCGCCCGTGACTGCGTCCAGCCGTCGGGCAGGTCCTCGATCAAGACGTACAGGCCGGGCAGCATGCCGGAGAACTCGTAGTAGCCGCTCTCGTCCGTGAGCGTGCTGGCCACCAACTCCAGGCCCGGGATCAGCGGCGGAACGGCGTAGAGCTCCACGTCCTGCGAGATGACCCGATACAGGAAGATCGTCCATCCCTCGATCGGCGGTTCGTCGCCGTCCCAGATGCCGTCCTCGCTGTAGTCGTTGAACTTGTGACCGGAGAGCGACGGATCGTACTCGAACTCGTTGGTGAGATCGCCCTCGAGCGTCTCGCCCGGTGTCTCACCGAGCGCCACGAGCCCATCGGGCCCGTCAGCCCACCAGACCACGTTCGTGATCGCGTACGGGTAGGGGACGTCGATCTCTGCGGAGTACACCGGACCTTCGCCGGTCAGCCACAGGCTCTTCGGCTCGCCATTGAGGTCGAACGTCACCTTCAGATCGACGCCGACCGGCTTGTCAGGATACGTGAACTCGAACGTCTTCACGTAGACGTCGCGATGATTGCCGAACCAGGCGTTCGCGGTCGTCTCGGCAGACACCGTGACACCAAGTCCCTGCGTCGTCGTGAGGTACCAGCCGTCCTTGACGGTCTCCTCCACCGTGTACTCGCCGGGCTCGAGGCCGCTGAAGGCTATCGTGCCGTCGGCGCCGGTGGTCCCGGTCGCGATGACCGAGCCCTGGCTGTTCTTGACCGTGAACTCCCAGCCGGAGAGCTTGAGCTCGCCCTCGGCCTCATCCCACGTCCCGTTCTCGATCGCGGCGTCCTCGAACTTGTGCACGACGAGCGCGCCCAGCGGCGGCTCGACGATCACGTTGCCGAAGCGCTTCTCGGAATTGACCTCTGCCGAGTGCTCGAAGATGAACTCGCCGAGCGGATCGCCGGTCGTCGGCGTCCAGCCTGCGGCCTGCTGCGCGGGTGTCAGAACCTCGACAAGCTTGTACCAGCCTGCCGGGTACATTCCGAAGTCAGCCTGTCCGTTGGGCGCGACGCTCGTCATCTCGGTGAGGTACGTCCACGGACCATCGCCATCGGGTCCGCTGTACAGCTTGAAGGTGAACCCGGCCAGCCAGGCCTCGCCACCGTCGCGCGTGCCGCTCGAGTCCTCGTCGTGGAACTTCTTGGCGATGATGTGTACGTCCTGGGACTCCTCCGACCAGCAGAACGTGATATGGCTGATCTGGTGGTACTCCCCGTTCCAGTTGCGAACGGACCACAGGTTGCCATCAGCGCTGACGCCGGGCATCGGATACGAGTAGATGTTCGCTCCGTTGGACGCTTTCACGATCACCCCGTGGATGACGACGCCCGATGCCGAGAAGCTGAAGTGGTAGTCGTCAGCCGCGGTGATGCTGATGCTGGCGCCTGCGGGAAGCGCGGGGCCGTCGTCCGGCGCCGTGTAGGTACCCACCACGGGAACGCCCTCGAGCTTGAAGTTGTTGTACTCCGAGCACGTCGGGTTGCCGTCCACGTAGTACGGATAGACCCCCTCCGGCACCGTGGCCGGCACATCATCGGGCTCGACGGGGTCCTGCACCGGCGGCGCAAGCGAGACGACCAACGCGGCCGTTACAGGAGCCGCCTCGACCGACTGCTCCGCCATCGCTGGCTCTGAGGCGGCCTCGTCTGATCGAGGCTCCTGCGCAGGCGGTGCCTCATCGGCCGGCGCTTCGGGCTCCTGCTCGGTCTTCGTCTCCTCGCCTGCCGGACCCTCCTCGGCCGCCTTCTCGACTACACCGACATCGGCGGTCGGTCCTCCATCGTCTGCGAGGACCACTGAGCCCGGAGCCACGATCGCGGCGACCAACGCGATGGTCAGCCACGTGGCGAAGAACCGGACCGAGCGGATCCTCCTCTTCATCATCCGTGCCATCGTCCCTCCACCTCCTCGGCGGTCTGCCGATAGCGCCGCGACGACCAGACAAGAACAAAGACCGGCCCCGCGTGGGCCGGTCTCACCGCTCACTCCCCATCGCCCCGGTGACCGTTACTTCAGGCGATGGATCCGCGTGTCCCGTTGCGTTCTCGACATGTGCCTTATCCGAGCGCCTGTCCGTGCGCTCGTCTCAACCACTGTGATACCCGTCACAGTGGGGGCATAACGCTCGGGAACCATCCGTCAGATGGACGGCAACATGCCGCGGCGTCCGGAAACGCGGCGCGACGGCGCGGAACGGATGTCGCCGATGACGACTAGGACGAGCGCGAGCCCTTCGTGGGCTTCGCGGGGCCGACGAGGGCGCGCCTGAGCACGGCGTCCATGTGCTCGACAGGGACGATCTCCATCTCGTCGCGGACGTGCTCAGGCACGAGTTCAAGATCGCGCTCGTTCTCGGCGGGGATAAGCACCGTCTTGATACCGGCACGGTGAGCCGCGAGGAGCTTCTCCTTGAGCCCGCCGATGGGCAGCACCCGTCCCCGAAGGGTTATCTCGCCTGTCATCGCCACGTCACGTCGCACGCGCGTGCCCGTGAGCACCGAGGTGAGCGCCACTGCCATCGTGATGCCCGCCGAGGGGCCGTCCTTGGGTATCGCGGCCGCCGGCACGTGGATGTGCAGGTCGAACCGCTCGTTGAAGTCCTCCGGCACGTCCAGATCCGCCGCACGCGCACGGATGTAGCTTACCGCGGCCTGCGCGGACTCGCGCATGACATCGCCGAGTTGCCCGGTCAGGATCAGCTTGCCCTTGCCGGACATCTTCGTCGCCTCGATGAAGATCACATCGCCGCCGACCTCGGTCCAGACCAAGCCGGTCGCGACACCGACCTCGTCGTCCTTCTCGGCAAGACCAAAGCTGAACTTCGCCGGCCCGAGGTACTTCCCGACGGTCCGCACGCTGACGGTCGTCTTCCCCTTCTTGCCCTCGACCACCTTGCGCGCCACCTGGCGGCAGATCGCTGCGATGGTGCGTTCAAGATTCCGGACGCCGGCCTCACGCGTATAGCGGCGCACGATCTCGCGGATGGCGTCGTCTTTGATGTCGAGCTTGCCGGCCGAGAGGCCGTGCTCGGTGAGCTGCTTGGGGATCAGGTACTGCCGGGCGATATGGAGCTTCTCGTCCTCCGTGTAACCCGGGAAGTGGATGACCTCCATGCGGTCGCGCAGCGCGGGGGGGATAGGATCGAGCAGGTTCGCGGTGGTGATGAACATGACGTTCGAAAGGTCGAACGGCGCCTCAAGGTAGTGGTCCTGGAACGAGTTGTTCTGCTCGGGGTCGAGCACTTCGAGGAGCGCCGAGGTGGGATCGCCGCGGAAGTCTGCGCCGACCTTGTCGACCTCGTCCATCATGAAGACGGGGTTCTTCGTCCCGACCTGGCTGATCGACTGGATGATCCGCCCCGGCAGGGCGCCGACGTACGTGCGCCGATGGCCACGTATCTCGGCCTCGTCGCGCACGCCGCCCAGCGACATACGGATGAACTTTCGCCCCAGAGCGCGAGCGATAGACTTGCCGATGGACGTCTTCCCGACGCCGGGCGGGCCGACGAAGCACAGGATCGGCCCGCGCATGTGGTCGGTCAGCTTGTGCACCGCGAGGTACTCCAGCACGCGCTCCTTGACCTTCTCGAGCCCGTAGTGGTCCTCATCGAGGATCTCCTGAGCGGCGACGAGGTCGAGCTTCTCCTCGTCCTCCGCCTGCCACGGAAGCCCGATGAGCCAATCGAGGTACGTGCGGATCACGCTGGTCTCGGCAGCCGCCTGGGGCATCTTCTCCAGCCTGCCGAGCTCCTTGAGCGCCTTCTCCTCGACATCCTCGGGCATGCCGGCCGCGGCGATCTTCTCGCGGTACTCATCCATCTCGGCCTGCACCTCGTCGTACTGGCCGAGCTCCTGCTGGATCGCCTTCATCTGCTCACGGAGGAAGTACTCGCGCTGCGTCTTGGACATCTGTTCCTTGACGCGGTTCTGGATCTTGGAGCCGATCTCGAGGATCTCGATCTCCTTGCGCAGAAAACCGGCGGTCTTCTGGAGCCGCTTCTTGGCTTCCACTGCTTCGAGGATCGCCTGCTTCTCCTCGACCTTGAGCGCGAGGTGGAACGCGACGAAGTCCGCGAGCCTGCCGGGCTCTTCGATCCCCGAGGCGGCGACAAGGACCTCTCTGGGGATCGGCTTGCCGAGCTCGGACGCGTGCTCGAAATCGGCGAGCAGGGTACGCATGAGCGCCTGCGTCTCGACATCGGCCTCCTCGGCCTCGTCGATGAGCTCCACGCGCACCTTCATATACGGGTCCATCTCGATGAACTCGACGATCCGGAAGCGCTGCTGACCTTCGACGAGCGCCTTGGCGGTGCCGTCAGGCAGCTTGAGCTCCTGCAGGATCGTGACCACGCATCCGATCTCGTAGAGGTCCTCGGGTCCGGGGTTCTGCGTCTCGGCGGTCTTCTGCGTCACGAGCGCCACGATGTGGTCGGTGCGCATCGCTTCCTCGAGCGCGTTGATCGAGCGCTCGCGCCCGACGAAGAGGGGCACTACGAGGTTGGGGAAGATGATGAGATCGCGCAGCGGGATCAGCGGAAGAACCGTTGGTGTGCTGCTCTCCGTATCGCGTGTCGACATCCGGTAACGTCCCTTCGTCCAGCCCCCGGCTCGTGAGATAATCTCTCCCCGTACGTTCTTTATCGTACACGAACGCACCTGCTCCGCTGGGGGTACACGTCACCGACGGGAGCCGATCTGCCGTGCCGAGACAGACAGCCGCATACGCGACCATCGTGACGCTTCTCTGCGTCACGATGATTCTCGGCACCGCCACCGCGGTAACGGCGCAGCCGAACGAGCAGCACGTCGACGTCACGCTGCGTCAGGGAGCTGCAGCGGTCACGCCCAAAGGGACGCTCGGCGTGACCGTGAGGACGACGCTCTCCCAGCCGGCCGAGTACTTCGAGGTCCGTCTGCGCGCGTTCCGCCCCGATGGGCGCCTCCTCTACCAGAAGACCGAGGTCCGTCACGACGTGGAGGCCGGTGCCAGCGAGATCGGCTTCTCGCGCGAGCTCGCGGATCTCTCCGTGGCGCCCGGCCGGTACCCGCTCGAGGTGCGCGTGCTTGCAACGGGCTCCGGACCGACGAACGTAGAGGACCGGATGCTCGTGATCGACCCCGACGTCCCGCCGCTGCCGGTGGCCGTCGTCGTTCGCATCGCCGAGACGCCCGGCCTCGACCCGACCGGCCGATTCGCGATCGACCCCGCCGCGCGTCAGGCACCCGACTCCGCGATAGCGCTCTCCACCTACCTGCTCCAGCGACCCGGGGCGCGCTGCTCGCTCGCCGTTGCACCGGTCACGCTGGAGGAGTGGTCTCGCGCCGCAGCCGGCTACGAGGCGACCAGCTCGGCCGCCTCACAGACGGTGCCGCCCGACAGCGAGGTGCCCGTGCGCTACGCGACGACGCTCGAGTCGATCGCCGAGGCCGTCGGCACGGGCCGCCTGCAGCTGCTCGACGTACCCTACGCGGAACCCGACCTGGCGGGGCTCGCAGGTCTTGAGGCGACCGCCGATCTCGTCGACCATCTCGCGCTCGGCAGCGCGACCTTCACGGCGGCTCTCGGGCTCGAGCCCTCGGCGGGCGCCACGATCGGCGGCGCCTTCACGCCGCAAGCGATCGCTCCTGTCGAGACGGCGGGCATCACGCACGTGGTAGTGCGCCCCGGCGCCGTCCGCACCACCGGGCAGACGACGGCCGCGGGCCCGGTCGCCATCGAGGATACCGGGCTGACCGCGCTCGTCACCGACGCCGAACTGGCAGTCGCCACGGGCAACGGCGAGCGCGCCATCGAGGACCGCCTCTTCGATCTCGCGTTTCCGGCGCAGGACACGGCGCGCCCTGCGGCAGCCGTGGCTCTCATCGACGTGGGACCCGAGACGACGGCGGCTGACGCCATCGCCCTCCTCGACACGGTGCAGGCGCTCCCCTGGACGGAGGCGGTGACCGCCGAGGAGGCGTCCGTGCTCCGGGGCGCGGCCACCGTCACGCTCGCCGATGACGCAGGGTCCTCCGCTGCGCCGACCGGATACTGGGACGAGGTCGCAGGAGTCCGCCGTCGGGTGCACGCGCTGGAATCGGCGGTGGGCGCCACCGATCCGGTCCTCGCCGAGGCAACGCGCTCGCTGCTTATCGCGGAGAGCGGGCTGTGGGAGAACCGGGACGCCTGGGAGCGGGGACGAGGCTACGCCGCAACCGCGCGCGACACCGCGGACCGGGTCTTCTCGGCGGTCACGCTCGACGTTCGTGACGTCACGCTCGCCGACCGCACCGGGGAGATGCCGCTCGCGGTGCTCAACGCCTCCGAGCGGGAGCTCTCGGTCGTGGTGCGCGTGAACGCGGCCGCGGTGCGGCCGCGCTCCTTCGAGGCGACGCTGACGTTGGCGCCCTCGGACAACTACCTCACCGTCCCCGTCGACCTGGGCCGCGCCGTCTCAGACGACATCCACGTTTCGGTATGGGCAGGAGACCTGAGGATCGCGGAGTCGACCGTCACGGTTCGCGCGTCGTACCTCGACCGCCTCGCGATGGTGGGCATGGTCATCGTGGTGCTGATCGGCCTGCTCGTGTTCATACGAAGGCGCGTGTCGAAGGCCGCGCTCAACGGCAGGGGCGAGCGACCGAGCGCCGCAAGTGCTGGTACTATGCCAGGTGATACCGATAGCGGGACGCGCGACGACGCGACCCCATGACATCAAGCGAGCCGCACATGCGAACCATCGTTCTTGACACCAACGTCCTCCTCGCGGATCCTGGCGTGCTCTTCGCGTACCCCGACGCTGAGATCGTCCTGCCGGAGACCGTCCTCGGCGAGATCGACAAGCTCAAGCTCAGCCGCGTCGACCCGGAGCTTCGCTTCCGTGGCCGCGAGGTGAGCCGGATGCTGTTCGAACTGTCCGAGCAGGGCAACCTGCTCGAGGGCGTCGAGCTCGAGAACGGAGCCCGGCTGCGCATCCGCAGCCGCGACGCGGACATCGAGTACCCTGAAGGGCTTTCGAGCCGGAACGCCGACGACCGCATCCTCGCAGCGGCATACTCCACCTGCCGCGACGGCTGCGATGAACTCACGCTCGTGACGAACGATCTCAACATGCTCCTCAAGGCGCAGGCCCTGGGAATCGACGTGGAGCGGCGAGAGGACGCGGCGGACGGCAGCTTCGCGCGGCGCTACATCGTCCGCCCCTTCCAGCGGTACAAGGTCCCGCTCGGCATCCTGGCGATGTCGGTAGCGGTCTTCGCGGGTGTCGTGGCGTTCGCGGTCTACTCGTCGAACCTCGTCGCCCCGCAGCAGGCCGCCACCGGCGTGCCCGCAGAGTTCCGTGACCTGCTGAACGACAACGAGCGTCAGCTGCTCGACGGTCTCGTGGCGCTCCAGAGCGAGCCGAACGATCCCGACACGCTCGCACAGGTCGGGAACGCGTACTACAACCTGCACGACGCATCGGGTGACGTCCGGTTCGCCCGTCTCGGCATCGATTACTACGAGCGCTACCTGGACGAGCGGCCGGAGGACGTGGACGTCCGTACCGACCTCGCGACGCTGCTCTTCTACACGGGAGCGACGGACCAGGCGATTCAGCAGACGACCACGGTCCTGCAGGCCGACCCAGGCCACGTGCAGGCCAACTTCAACCTGGGTATCTTCTACTGGCGCGGCCGTCAGGACTACCAGGCGGCGGCGCAGCAGTTCTCCAAGGTCATCGACCTCACGGAAGGCAGCTCCGGGCACGACCTTCTCGTGTACGAAGATGCGAAGAACCACCTCGAGGCCGTTCGCCAGGAAGCGCAAGAGGCCGGACAACCCATCGAGCTCGACGGAGGGACCATCTAGATGGAAGAGATCGATATCGCGGTGATCGGCGGAGGTCCCGCCGGCCTCACCGCAGCGCTGTATGCTGCCCGCGCCCGCGCCAAGACGGTCGTCTTCGAGAGCGCCATGCCCGGCGGACAGATCGTGACCACCGACTGGGTTGAGAACTACCCCGGCTTCCCCGAGGGGATCTCCGGTGCGGAGATCGGCGATCTGATGTTGCGTCAGGCCGAGCGGTTCGGGGCCGAGTTCCGGACGTTCGCCGAGGTCGAGTCGATCGAGCCCGAGGGGCTCGACTTCGTGGTCACAGCCGACGGCCGTCCACATCTCGCCAAGGTCGTCATCCTCGCGACCGGCGCTGTGCCCAAGAAGCTCGGCGTCCCCGGTGAAGCCGAGTACACCGGACGCGGGGTCTCCTGGTGTGCGACATGCGACGGAGCGCTCTTCCGCGACAAGGTGGTCGCCGTCATCGGCGGAGGCGACGCCGCTGTCGAGGAGGCGATGTTCCTCACCAAGTTCGCACGCAGAGTGCATCTGATCCACCGCAGGGATGAGCTGCGCGCGACCAAATGCATCCAGGAGCAGTGCTTCGCGAACGAGAAGATCGAGATCCACTGGAGTCGCGTGGTCACGGCCGTGCGGGGCGAGGAGGGCAGGGTCGTCGGCATCGATCTCGCCGCGACGAACGACGAGCCCGACGAGCACCTTCCGCTCGATGGCATCTTCGAGTTCGTCGGTGTTGACGCCAAGAGCTCGCTCGTGGCGGAGTTGTGCGATCTCGACGACGCGGGGTTCGTGAAGGCCGACGTCAACGGCCTCACCTCCTATCCGGGTATCTACGCCGCAGGCGACGTCACGAGCGGCGACCTCAAGCAGGTGGTGACTGCGGCCGCGCAGGGCGCGTCTGCAGCGTTCGAGGCGTTGCGGTATCTTGACCAGAGGCTCTGCTCCATCTGATCGATCCCGTGAAAGGAGCCCCACCGATGAGCGAGAATCTCAAGCACGTCACCGACGACAGCTTCGAGGCGGACGTCGTCTCAAGCGACAAGCCCGTGGTGCTGGACTTCTGGGCGCCGTGGTGCGGTCCCTGCCGCATGATGGAGCCGGTGCTCGAAGAGGTCGCCGCCGAGCACGGCGACAAGATCGTCGTGGCCAAGCTCAACGTGGATGAGAACCCCACGACCGCGACCAAGTTCGACGTCCTGTCGATCCCCACGTTGCTCGTCTTCAAAGACGGCGAAGTCGCGAAGAAGCTCGTCGGCGCCATGCCCAAGAAGCGGCTCGTCGAAGAGCTGTCCGACTGGATCTGATCGACGCCCAGGGGCCTCGGTGGCGAGCACGCGCATTATGGTCGTCGACGGCATGGGGGGCCGGATCGGTCAGGAGATCGTATCCCGCCTTCGGGCCGTGTTCGGCGAAGACATCGAGCTGCTGGCGGTGGGGACGAACTCCACGGCCACAGCGACGATGATGAAGGCCGGCGCCAATCGAGGCGCGACCGGCGAGAACGCCATGCGGGTCACGGCGCGCGAGGCCGACGTCCTCATCGGCCCGCTCTCCGTCCTCATCCCTGACTCGATGATGGGAGAGGTCACGCCGGTCATGGCCGAAGCGCTCGCGCTCAGCGGCGCGCGCAAGGTACTATTGCCCTTGACGAATCCCAGGATCGACCTGGTAGGGATCACGAAGAGCCCGCTCCCCCATCTCATGGAGGAGGCCATCGCACTGGTGGCCTCCATCATCGGCAAGGAGGTGTAGGCACATGTGTGAAGCTCGGGTCGTGATCCAGGACGCCGACGGGGCGCTGATCGAGGCTATCGAAGACGTCACCACCATCGTCCCCGAAGACGGACGCCTCAAGCTGTTCGACCTCTACGGGGGGCACCGCACGGTCGAGGCGAGCCTCAAAGAGGTCCGTCTGCTCGACCACACCGTGGTCCTTTCCGCCGCCGAGGCGTAGGAAGACCCTGATCCCCGCCGAAAGGAGGGATAGCTGTGTGTGAAGGCGGCATCAACACCGGACAGATGAAGTTCGCGATCGCCATGGTCAACGACTCCCTGGCGCTTGCCCAGCAGTGGCTCGAACAGCTCCACCACCTGGCCGACCAGGGTCATCGCCCTGTCTCGAGCGCGGAGCTCGCGCAGGTGACCGTCATGTTGGGCGAGGCACGCGAGAAGCTCGAAAGCGCCGCAGGCCAGCTCGACGTCATGGACGACGGCATCAGCATCGAACGAGTCTGACCGTACCGGCCCACCGGAGGGCCGAATAGCGCGCTCCCACGAAGGGACGCACGATCGACACCCGTAGCACCGTTGAAGAGGAGGGTTCATCGTGCACATCCCCGATGGAATGCTCGACACCAAGACCTGGGTGACCGCCTGGATCGGCTCAGCGGGCATCCTTGGATTCGCGGCCCGGGAGGTCAGGCGACGCCTGACCGATGCCCGGGTCGTTCTCATGGCGGTCCTCGCCGCGCTCATCTTCGCGCTTCAGATGCTCAACTTCCCGGTTGCCGGGGGGACGTCCGGCCACTTCGCAGGTGGAGCGGCGGCGGCGATCGTCCTTGGCCCGTGGCCGGCGGCGATCGTCATGGCGTCGGTGCTCGGCGTCCAGGCGATCTTCTTCGCCGACGGAGGCATCACCGCGTTCGGCGCCAACGCGCTCACGATGGCCATCGTGTCCCCCTTGATCGGCTGGGTCGTGTACCGCTGGTTCACGAGCGTGAGCGACCGGCGCGGGACGCGGCTCGTCGGAGCGTTCGCGGCCGCCTGGTCGGCATGCACCTCGGCCGCCCTCGTCGCTGCCCTCATGCTCTGGATCTCCGGTCGAGCGGATCTGCTGCCCGTCGCCGGGGCCATGGGCTTCTGGCACGCGATCATCGGCATCGGCGAAGGCGTCATCACAGCAGGGCTCGTCGGCTACCTCCACGCGATCAGACCTGACCTGCTGGCCGAGAACCGCGAGGCGGATGCGTCGGCGGTACGCGGACCCGCGCTGACGCTCGGCGCTGTGGCGATCTGTGCCGCGGCGCTGTCGTTCCTCGCGTCCGCCAGCCCCGACGGTCTTGAGCATGTCTACGAGCAGCTCGGCCGCCCGTTCGGTGAGATCGCGCTGCTCTCAAGTCCGATGCCCGATTACGTCGTCCCGGGCCTCGGCAACGAAACGCTCGCGGGCGTGCTCGCCGGCGTCGTGGGCGTCATCGTCACCGGCGGCCTGCTCTACGCGCTCACCCAGGCGCTCAGAGCGCGACGGGCCTGACACCATGAGCGGCGAGAGCGAGCGATCCACCCTGCCGGGCGACGGGCTGCATCACCATCCGCACCGACATCCCGGTGAAGCGCCGCATCGACATCCACATCACCATGCGTCGGAGCCCTCGCTCTCGCACGCTCATCCTCATCCACGCTCGTTCGAGCGCCTCACGTACATCGACTCCCCGCTGCGACGACGCGAGCCGCGGGCGAAGGTGCTCGCATGCCTCGCCCTCGTGCTCGGCGTCGTCTTGGCGCCACCGCTCACGGGGCTGGAGTTCGTGCTGCTCGTGGCGCTGTTCCTCGCCGTGACAGCGATGGCGCGACTGCCACTGCGCTCGGTCGTGGGTCGCAGTCTGCTCGTCGTGCCGTTCGCGGGCGGCATCGCCCTGCTGTCGCCGATACGTGAGGGATTGTCTGTCATCTCGGCGGAAGGGCTCGCGCTCATGGGCGGCCTGATCGGGCGCGCGTGGGCGTGCACCGCGTTCGTGATCCTCCTCGCGGCAACCACGCCGCCCGCCGACCTGCTTCTTGCGCTCAAGCGCCTGCGGCTTCCGCACGTGTTCGTGGTGCTGCTCGCCTTCATCTACCGCTACGTCGGCGTCATGGGCCGCCAGCTCCAGGCGTTGCGCACGGCCATCGCGAGCCGTGCCCCGCACCTGCGTGGCCTCGCGCTGCTGCGCGTCTACGGCAACCTCGCGGGCAACCTCTTCGTGCGTGCGTACGAGCGCGGGGAACGTGTCCACGCGGCGATGCTCTCCCGCGGGTTCGACGGCACGCTGCCCACCGCGGCGCGGCCGGCGATCGGGGCCGCGGACGTCCTGCTCCTGCTGACCGCCTGCCTCGCCGCGCTCGCCGTGGCGATCACCTGAATGGATGGACCGATGACCGAACCAGTCCTCCGATTCTCGGATGTCGTCCACACCTATCCCGACGGGACGCACGCGCTGCGCGGCGTGTCGCTCAGTGTGGCCGCGGGTGAGCGTGTCGCGCTGCTCGGCCCCAACGGCGCCGGGAAGTCGACGCTCATGCTCCATGCCAACGGAGTGCTGCGCGCGACGAGCGGGAGCGTCGCCGTGGGCGGCGTCACTGTGGCCGAGGACACCGTACGAGCGGCGCGGGCGCGTGTGGGGCTCGTCTTCCAGGACCCCGACGACCAGCTCTTCATGACGACCATCTACGACGACGTGGCGTTCGGCCCGCTCAACATGGGGCTCGACCCTGCCGAGGTGGACGAGCGCGTCCACGGCGCCCTGCACGCCGTGGGATTGGCGGAGCTCGCGACAAAGGCGGGGCAGCACCTGAGCTTCGGCCAGCGCAAACGGGCGGCGCTCGCGACGGTGCTCGCGATGCGTCCGGAGGTGCTCGTGCTCGACGAGCCGACTTCCAACCTCGACCCGCGGGGACGACGCGACATGATCGCGCTTCTCGGCCAGGTCGAAGCGACGCTCGTCGTGGCGACCCACGACATGGACCTCGCGTGGGAGCTGTGTGAGCGCGCGGTCGTGCTCGACGGCGGGCGTACCGTGGCGGACGGACCGCGCGACGCCGTCATGGCCGATGAGAGCCTGCTCGCCGAACACGGCCTCGAGTTGCCGCTGCACGTCCGCCTCGGCGGTACGGTCGGCTACAATCGGATCGATGGGTAAGCACAAGAAGCCATACCACAAGACCGTCTTCGCCGAGGCCGTCGGAGAGGCGCCCGTGTACTGGGAGTGCCCCGAGTGCGGGTTCCTCTCGGGGGACCCCGCATTCCTCGACGCCGAGCATCCCTGCCCGATCTGTGGGGCTTCCGGCGGCGAAGAGCGGCGACGCTTCCCCACCGACCGCATCCGGCGGCTCGACGCGCGCATCCGCGCCTATCACGCCGACGGCGACGGCGAGATCGTCGTCATCCTGGTGGCCACGTTCCTCGAGGCGATCCTTGAGGACATCCTCGACCGCATCATGGACGCGCACGGTGCGGACCTGCACATGCGGCGCATGGTGATGGACACGCAGCGCTCGATCGGGCTGCGGATCGGGAAAGTGTTCCCGACGCTCACCGGCGAGGAGTTCGAGGACGCCGCCGCCGAGCTCGGCTACCGCGAGTTCCCGCGCCGATGGCGCACCATGCGCGAGGCGCGCAACGCGTTCATCCACGACTCGCCGTTCAATGGCGCGCGTGAGACGATCGATCCGGCCATGGCCGCCGAAGCGATGGAGCTGCTCGACCAGGCGTATCGGCTGTTCGTCCTCATGAGCAACCGCTTCGTCGCCGACGGAGCACACGCCGGATGACACCGCGATGAAGGCGGTCTCGCTGCACGTCACCGGCGTCGTCCAGGGTGTAGGGTTCCGTCCCTTCGTGTACAACCTCGCCCGCTCGCTCGGCGTCCGTGGCTGGGTGCGCAACACCTCCGAGGGCGTCTTCTGCCTGGCCGAGGGAGAACAGGAGACCCTCGACGAGTTCGTCCGCCGCATCCGCGACGACGCGCCACCGATGGCGGTGGTCGAAGCGGTCTTCGCCGAGGAGGTCGATCCCGAGGGGCACGACGAGTTCGCGATCGCGTCCTCGGCGGCCGCGCCCGACGCGATGACGCTCGTCTCCCCCGACATCGCGACGTGCGCCGCCTGTGAGGCCGAGCTCGGCGACCCTGAAGATCGCCGCTATCGCTATCCCTTCATCAACTGCACGAACTGCGGCCCGCGCTTCACGATCATCGGCGATGTCCCCTACGACCGGCCGATGACGTCGATGCGCGACTTCCCGATGTGCCCCGAGTGCGCCGCCGAGTACGCCGACCCCGCCGACCGCCGCTTCCACGCGCAGCCTGATGCCTGCTTCGTGTGCGGGCCCCGCCTCTACCTGAACACGCCGGACGTGCCCGCGGAGTGGCAGTGGGCGCCGGACCGTGAGACGACGCCGCGCCCGCACCGGGACCGCGAGGCCGAGCGGGAGCGCAGCGACGCGATCCTCGCCCGGACCGCGGAGCTGCTGCGCGACGGCGCGGTGGTCGCCGTGAAGGGGCTCGGCGGCTTCCAGCTCGCGTGCGACGCCACGAACGAGGCTGCAGTCGCCACGCTGCGTGAGCGCAAGCGCCGCTGGGGCAAGCCGCTCGCGGTCATGGTGCCGAGCGTCGATGCGGCGCGGGCGTTCTGCCACGTCTCGGACGCCGAAGAGGCGCTGCTCGCCGGCGCGCAGCGCCCGATCGTCTTGCTGCGCCTGCGCGAGCGCCATGCGACGCTCGCGCCGTCGGTAGCGCCGGGCCTGGCCGAGCTCGGCGTCATGCTGCCCTACACACCGCTGCACCGACTGCTGCTCGAGGCGGCCGGCCGGCCGCTCGTGATGACGAGCGGGAACCTCTCGGAAGAACCCATAGCGATGGAGAACGCCGAAGCGATCGACCGGCTCGCCGCCATCGCGGATGCGTTCCTGCTGCACGACCGCGGCATCCTCTCGCGTTACGATGATTCGGTCACCCGCATCGTCGCCGGCACCGAGGCGCCCGTCCGCCGAGCGCGGGGGTTCGCGCCGTTCCCGCTCAGGCTCCCCTTCGTAAGCGACATCCACATCCTCGCGGCGGGCCCTGAGCAGAAGAACACGTTCACGCTCGTGCGCGACGACTACGCGTTCGTCTCCCAGCACATCGGCGATATGGAGAACGCGGAGACGCTTGAGCACTTCGAGACCACGCGCGCGCTCTATGAGCGCCTCTTCCGCGTACGACCCGAGCTCGTCGCCTACGACCTGCACCCCGAATACCTCTCCACCAAGCTCGCGCTCGACCTCGGCCTGCCGACGGTCGGCGTGCAGCACCATCACGCGCACATCGCGAGCGTGACCGCCGAGCACGGAGTGGCCGAGACGGTCATCGGCGTCGCGTTCGACGGCACCGGCTACGGCACCGACGGCCACATCTGGGGCGGCGAGGTCCTGCTCGGCGACTGGACGTCGTTCGAGCGCTTCGCGCACCTGGCCGAGCTGCCGCTGCCCGGCGGCGCGGCCGCCATCCGGCGACCCGCGCGCATGGCTCTGGGCGCGCTCGAGGCGACCGGGCTGCTCGAGCATCCCGGTGCGGCGCCGCTCCGATCGCGTCTGGCCGAGGGCGAGGAGTCGACGCTGCGCGCGATGATCGCGCAGGGCATCAACACCCCGCCGACCTCCTCGGCGGGTCGGCTGTTCGACGCCGTGGCCGCGCTCGCGGGCGTCCGCGACGACGCCCTCTACGAGGGCCAGGCCGCCATCGAGCTCGAGGCGCTCGCCGACCCGATGGCCGAAGGCGCGTACGCCTTCGGCTACACCGAGGGCGCTCCGGGCGTGATCGAGAGCGCTCCCGTGCTCGAGGCGGTGCTCGACGACATCGCCGCGGGTGTGCCCGTCTCGGTCATCTCGGCTCGCTTCCACCGTGCCGTGGGAGCGGCTATAGTTGACGCGTGTACCCGGGCCCGGGAGCGCACCGGGGTGCGGAACGTCGCGCTCGCCGGCGGCGTGTTCATGAACCGGCTCGTCTGTGAAGGCGCGGTGCGTGGTCTTGCCGAGACGGACATGAGACCGCTCACGCACATCCGGCTTCCCGCCAACGACGGCGGCGTGTCGTTCGGCCAGGCCGTGATAGCCTGGGCACGCCGGCACGAAGTGTGACTCGAACGGAGGGTTTGCTCCATGTGTCTTGCCATTCCCGCGCAGATCGTCGGTGAGATCAACGACAACCAGATGGCCGAGGTGGACATCCTCGGCGTGCGTCGCTGGGTGAGCGTCATGATGACGCCGGCCGCCAAGCACGGCGACTACGTGCTCGTGCACGCCGGCTTCGCGATCGAGGTCGTCGACGAGGAGTTCGCCGAAGAGACGCTCGAGCTCCTGCGCGAGGGCGAGGTGCCGCTCGACGACGTGCCGCCGATCGGCACCGAGGTCGAGGCGTCGTGAGCACGGACGTCCTTGCAGGCTTCCGCGACCCTGAGATCGCGCGGAAGCTCGTCTCGGCCATCCACGAGACGGCCACGGTGCCGGCCAAGCTCATGGAGGTGTGCGGCACGCACACCATGGCGATCGCCAAGCACGGTCTGCGCGACGTGATGCCCGAGGCGGTCACGCTGCTCTCGGGCCCCGGCTGCCCCGTCTGCGTCACCGCCAACCCGGACATCGACCTCGCCATCGAGGTGGCGCGTCAGCCCGGCGTGGTGCTCGCCACCTTCGGCGACATGATGAAGGTCCCCGGCTCGTACTCGTCGCTGGCGGCCGAGAAGGCCGACGGCCGCGACGTGCGCGTGGTCTACTCGCCGCTCGATTCGCTCGCCATCGCCGAGAAGGAGCCGGAGCGTCACGTCGTCTTCCTCGGCGTCGGCTTCGAGACCACGGCTCCCACCGTCGCGCTCACCATCCGCGAGGCGGTCCGGCGCGGCCTTGCCAACTGGAGCGCGCTCTCGCTCCACAAGACGGTGCCCGAGGCGCTGCGCGCCCTTGTCAACGACCCCGACGTGCGCGTGAACGGCTTCATCCTCCCGGGCCACGTCTCGACCATCATCGGCATCGAGCCGTATCGCTTCCTTGCCGAGGAGTACGGCGTGCCGAGCGTCATCACCGGTTTCGAGCCGGTCGACGTGCTCCAGGGCGTGCTCATGCTCGCGCGTCAGCTGGCCGAGGGCCGCGCCGAGGTGGAGATCGCGTACAAGCGCGCGGTCATGCCCGAAGGCAATCCCGAGGCGCTGCGCGCGATCGAGGAGGTCTTCGAGCCATGCGACGCCGAGTGGCGCGGGATCGGCGTGATCCCCGGCACCGGTCTCGCCCTGCGCGCGGAGTTCGCCGGCTACGACGCGCGGACGCGCGTGCCGGTCACGCCGCCTGAGCCGCGAGAGATCCGCGGTTGTCAGTGCGGCGACGTCCTGCGTGGCGTCGTGTTGCCCTTCGAGTGCAAGCTCTTCGCGCGCGGCTGCACGCCCGAGCACCCCGTCGGCCCGTGCATGGTCTCCTCGGAGGGCTCCTGCGCCGCGTACTACCGCTATACCGACTACGGCAAGACTGAGTAGCGCGACTCTCAGTCTGCATGGCCGAGGGAGGGATTATGCGCCAAGACCGCATACTGCT
>NPIE01002985.1_pt3 | contig 18656 bp, 17 predicted proteins | sample 8637661 | NCBI WGS metagenome assembly NPIE01 (sample SAMN07420842, study PRJNA396082) | bioreactor metagenome | isolation source: sample BA12 brine-fed electro-methanogenic bioreactor BA | place: Japan: Kochi | collected 2016-12-09
CCTCGCCGACGAGCCGACGGGCAATCTCGACTCGCAGAGCGGCGCAGAGGTCATCGCACTCATGCATCGCCTCAACCGGGAGCTGGGAACCACCTTCATCATCGTGACCCACGATCACGCCGTGGCCCGCCAGACGAACCGGGTGCTCGTGATGCAGGACGGACGCATCGTCGACGACCACCAGGTCGGCGACCCTTTCGAAGAGGACCTGAAAGCCTTCCGCGATTCGGAGCTGGGACAGGCGATTCTGGAGGGCGACGGGCAGCTACCGGATTGGCTCGCGCCCCGGGAGGTAAAAATGCTGCGCGGGGTGCTGGAACAGGGATAGTCGCAGTAGATCAAAAATCAGGTTCGTAGTCACCGCTTGAACGGTTATGGGGCGGCTGAAGCCGTTGCTACAAGCCTCAAAATCACATCTACTGAGTCTTCCGCTTTTCATGCTACCCGCAGCCCTCTGGAAGCGTATTAGTCTCTAGCCCTGTTTGTGTTACACTGGTTGCTGTCTCGAGGAATGACCGAACATCTGTTGACGGTTTGTATTTACCATTTGCCGATTGGTAGGTTTTTCAGGGAGTCCCATGCCAACTTTTCCACCGCCTAACTACGTGCCCGTGCCCTCTGCCGTCGAGGGGATCGAGGTCTACATGCCCGCCCCGCCCCAGGCGGAGCTGAAGCAGGGCGTGCTCGACTTCAAATGCCCCAACTGCGGCGCGACAACGGCCTACAGCGTGCCCGATGGGGGCCTGCGCTGTAGCCACTGCGGTTACTACGACGCCCCTGAGCAACGGACCGTGGGCAAGCGGGCTGACCGTTTCGAGTTCAAGGTGGAGACCATGGAGCAGGCAGCCCAGGGCTGGGGCGTGGCCCGCTCAGAGATCGATTGTAAGAATTGCCGGGCCCGCACCTCCCTGCCGACCACAGCCTTGACCTATACCTGTCCCTTCTGTGGCTCCAACAAGGTCATCCACCGTGAGGCGCCGCAGACCGACCTGCGCCCCCGCTATCTGGTGCCCTTTCAAGTCACCCGGGAGGCCTGCGCCCCGCTGGTCCGCGAGTGGTTGGGTAGCAGCTGGATGACGCCAGGGGATCTCAAACAGCTCTCCCACGTAGCCGATTTCGTGCCCGTCTACGTCCCCTTCTGGACCTTCACGGCGCGGACGGCAGCCTCGTGGCGGGCCGAGGTGGGCCATCAGAAAACGGAGCGCTACCGCTCTGGGGGCGAATGGAAGACCCGCACCGTCACCGTCTGGAAGTGGGAATCGGGTCAGGCACACCTCCACTTCGACGATCTGCCCCTCCCCGGCACCCAACGCCTCAGCCCGGTGCTCCTGGAGCGCATCAAGGAATACAATCTCCACGCGCTGGTACCCTACGATCCCAAATACTTGGCCGGAATGCACGCTCAGGCCTACGACGTGACCCTGGACGCGGCGTGGGAGACTGCGCGGGAGGAGATGCGGGAGGAGACCCGCAAAGCCTGCCGCAGCCAGGCGAGCACCTCCAAGATCCGAAACTTCAGCATGGGGCTGGATTTTGCCGACGAGAGCTGGCGCTACATTCTGCTTCCGCTCTACATCGCCGTCTACAAGTACGGCGGCGAGCACTATCAGGTGATGGTCAACGGGCAGCTGGGCGTCGTCGCCGGACAGCGTCCGGTCGCCTGGACGAAGGTCTGGCTAGCCATCGGCGCGGCGCTCACCCCCGGATTACTGCTCAGCCTGCTGGGCGTGCTCACAGCCCTCCTGGGGATAGGGATCGTCATCGGGGCGCTGGGCTTCGTCCTGCTGGTGCTCGGCGCGATCATCGGTGTGGTCATCTTTTTGAAGGCGCAGGAGCTGGACCGTGTCTGAGCGACAAAACGGCACGCTTGAGGGGTGGAGCGGCGGCTGGTGGGCCGCCCTCTGTGAGATCTGCGACTGGCGCTTCCTCCTGCCGGCGGGACGCCAGCCGGAGCGCTGTCCCCACTGCATGCAGCGCACCCTCACCCCCCTCGAACGGGAGCTCTCGCAGCTCCCCTATCTGCGACCGCCAGGAGTTGTCGTGCCCGCCACCGTCTCGACGGGACGTCTGCAAGCGGGCGTGGAGCAGTTCGCCGCGAACATCCCCTATCCGCCAGAAGATCTGACTGCCGAGCGATTGCGCGCCCGGCTCCAGCTGATGGCCCTTCCGCTCTGGCTGGTAGATGTCGAGGTCCATGCCGGCTGGCGCGCCGAGATGGGATTCGATTACGAGGTCGTCAGCCACCAGAGCAGCTACGATGACCGGGGCGGCGGCTGGCGGGAACGGGAGGTCAAGGAAGGGCGCGTGCGCTGGGAGCCCCGCCTGGGGCGGCTCCACCGCACCTACCGTCGGATCGTTGCGCCGGCGCTGGAGGAGGAGCGGGATCTGGAACGCCGCCTGGGTCGCTTCGACCTACGGGCGGCCCATCCCCCCCAGGCGGATGTGCTACAGAACAGTCTCGTCTACCTGCCCAACCAGACCCCGGAGGCTGCGTGGCCCGCCGCCGAGCCCCACGTCCATCACGCTGCCGCCGAGGAGTGCCGGCAGGCCGCGGTCGCCGATCACATCCGCGATTTCCGGTGGCGCCCCGACTACCCGGAGCGGCAGTGGACGCTTATGTTGCGGCTCATCTACGCCACCTTCTACCTCGACGACGAAGGCCAACCCCAGGCCATTCTCATCCATGGGCAGACAGGGCAGGTGAGCGGTCGGCGGCGCGGCTCTATGCGGCGGGCACAGCGGCGCGCTCTCATCATCGGCAGCGTCGCGGCGGTCATCTTCCTGCTCAGCCTGATCTTGGGCGTGGCGAGTGTGGCGGCCCCGCCTCTCCTCTTCCTCGCCGGGATAGGGATTCTGCTGGCGCTCGTGATCGGCGCAGGGGCTCTGGTACCCATCATCCGCGTCTGGCAGTTCAACCGGCAGGAGGAAGAGCGTGCCAACGGATCCCTCACCGAGCGAGGAGCCCGGGGATAGAGGGGACGTCACGAGTCTGATGCGTGTGCCCCTTGCCATTTGCCAATTTGCTAATTTGCAGATTATCCAGGGAGTCAGATCAGAAAGGAAACTATGTCCGAATTCACAGCGCAGACCGTCTATTTTACCCGCCCCGGCCCGCATAATACCAACCGGGCGCTGACCCTGGCGCGGGAGCGGGCCAAAGATCTGAACCTGCACCGGCTACTCATCGCCACCACCCGGGGCGTCACCGCCGTGCGCGCGACCGAGCTGCTGCCCGGCTTCGAGATCGTCGCCGTCACCCACTCCACGGGCTTCAAGGAGCCGGGCAAGCAGGATCTCGTCCCTGAACACCGTGTCGTCTTGGAAGAAGCCGGCGTGCGGCTGCTCACGGCTCAGCACGCCTTCGGCGGCGTAGGACGGGCCGTGCGGAAGAAACTGGGTACCTACGAGATCGAAGAGATCATCGCCTACACCTTGCGCACGTTCGGGCAAGGGATGAAGGTGGTGGCGGAGATCACGCTGATGGCCGCCGATGCCGGGCTGGTCCCACCCGACGAGCCGCTGATGGTGGCTGCGGGTACGGGCCGAGGAACCGATACCGTCGTGCTGCTCCAGCCTACCCACGCCCAGACCTTCTTCGATCTGGTCTTCCTGGAGGTCGTCTGCATGCCTGCCCCTCAGCATCCACTCGCTGCCAGGGAGCGCTGAGCCATCCATACACGATGAGGTTAATTCATGGAATGCAAACACGAGAGTAACAAAACCGAATGCGCCTGTACCTATCCCTGTCACCGGCGGGGCCTCTGCTGCGAGTGTGTCGCTTACCATCGCAGCCACGGGGAACTCCCCGGTTGCTTCTTCCCCCCAGAGGCGGAGAAAACCTACAACCGCTCGATCGCCTACTTCGTAAAGATCCACTCGCGCTGAGCCCTCGTGGCGGGAGAGGGCGAAGCTCTCACCCGCCGGGCCCTCGCGATTCCCCTCCGACTACTCGGGCATTTCCGGCGCGAGTTGAGCCTCGATCTCCAGGACGTAGTCGGTCTCGTCGTTGAGGAGCTTGCGCCCCAGTTCCTCCCCATAGGCCTCCAGGAGAGGAATCTGGCCCGGATCGTCCATCTGGATAGGCTCCCGCAGATCGACCTGAAAGCGGCGAAAGTCCAGCTCCTCGAAAAAGGTATCGACCAGATGGACTTGCTGATCGTCGGCGGACTGAAGGAAAGCGCCCAACACCGGACCGATCCACTGCCAGGGCCAGAGCCGGTCGGCGTCTCCGGGCAACAGCGAGGGAGGCACCCGTCCCGTCCCCAGGCTGATGAGCGTGGTCTCCGCCGGGTCCCATCCCAGGCAAAAGCGGATCTCGTAGGCTGCCAGGTAGGAGGGATTGGCATAAGCCCCTACCCCGCCGTCCACGTAGCGTCCATCCACGGGAGGAAAGTAGGTGGGTACGGAGCTAGAGGCCAGCACAGCCTTGATCACCGGCCAGTTCGCATATTCCGGCTTCCAGGGCTTGACAAAGCGGGTGCGGTTGGTCGTCACGTCGAAGAGCGTGATCACCACGTCGGTGGGCGGGTCGGTCTGCCAGAAATCGCCCATGACCAGATCGCCGACGTGCTCGCGGAGGGCGGCCTCCAAAGGCTCGTGCGGATAACGATACCGGGCCAGAGGAAAGAAGAAGGTACGCCACGATTTCGGGAAGATCGCGGGGCCCAGCTCCAGGTAGAGCGTGTGCATCTCGGCAGCGGACATCCCCGCCGCCAACCCCGTCGAGATGATGGAACCCGTGGAGGTCCCCGCCGCCAGGCGGAAGATGTCTGGAATTTGCACACCCAGATGCTCCTCCAGCATCGAAAGAGCTTTGGTCACCATCACCCCCTTGATCCCGCCCCCATCGACCGACAACGCCACATGCTTGCGTAAAGGTTTCATGGAACTCCTTTCTCCCTCAGGCTTCCTCTACCTTACTACGTTGCTTCATCGCCAGCCCGGTCAGCAGTACCCCAAGCTCATAGAGAGCGACGAAAGGCACCAACACCAGCGTCATGGTGACGGGATCGTGGGTGGGCGTGATGACGGCGGCGACGACCGCCGCCAGGAAAATGACCATTCGGCGCGCACGTTTCAGAGTATGGGGATTGATTATCCCCAGCCGCGCCAGGACGTAGAGCACCAGGGGCGTCTGAAAGAGCAATCCCATCCACAACAGTAAGGTGGTGACGAAAGAAAGATACTCGTCGAGCGAGTAGGTGGGCGTCACAAGATCGCCCAGAAAGCCGCTGAGCATGGGCATGCTGAGCGGGATGAGGACGAGGAGAGTGAAGGCCGTGCCTAGAAGGAAGAAGAGGACCACGCCGGGAATGGCAAACAGGACGACCTTGCGCTCCTGGGGGTAGAGACCGGGGCGGGCGAAGGCATAGATCTGGTAGACGATGAAGGGCAGCGCGATGATCAAACCGAGGCTCAATGTAACCTCGAAGTACTTGAGAGGGCCTTCAATTGGGCTGAGCACAATCACGTGATCCTGGACGGGCCGGATCAAGAAATCGATCACCCGCTTCGTCAACAGGAGCCCGATCCCAATCCCCAGGAAGAGCGCGAAGAGCGCGCGGAAGAGCCGGCTGCGGAGCTCCTGAAGGTGCTCAAGCACCGTGAGCTTCTCGGCTTCCGTCTCGGTTCTCTTCACCTTGCTCTCCCCATCCTGATACTGTAAACTGGATGCTTCATCACACCGCCCCGGGCCGGATCACCCCGTGGGGCGCAAGAACACAGTACGTTTTTCCGCAAAACAGAGTTTACCCTACTTCCAAACGCATTCAAGCCTGATACAAAAAAGACAGCCTGCATAGGCTGTCTTTCTGTATAGGGCGGGTGGGAGTCGAACCCACACACTCTCGCGAGTAGAGGATTTTAAGTCCCCGGCGTCTGCCTATTCCGCCACCGCCCCGGATTCCCGATGTAAGAAGCGGGCATCTTGATCCGATGCCCGCCGTAATTCAATCTCTGCAGAAGGCGACGGTCGGAATCGAACCGACGAATAAGGCTTTTGCAGAGCCCTGCCTTACCACTTGGCTACGTCGCCGAGAGCGGGCTACGGGACTCGAACCCGTGACCTTCTCCTTGGCAAGGAGACGTTCTACCTGCTGAACCAAGCCCGCATCGAGGTTGAGTATACCATAACCCTCAGATTTGACAAGTGACTTCCCAGACAATTCACCGGGCTATCGCATTCAACCCTCAAAAATCCGTCCCCGCGGCACTGGGGGCCCAAAACCCGTCTTTGTATTCAAGCTTATGCGCCACCGCCGCCCCCGAGACGGGGGCGGCAAGCACCTGTGGCCCAATGAATAGTCCTGAGGGGGGCATTTACCGCCGTCTTCCGAAAGTCTCCCGTTCGGGCAAAGCCCGTTCTCACGTCAGGCGTAAGGAAGTCCCGCCTGTCTCGACGGTGAATCTTGCGCGCTGAAGGCCGTCCTGTGCTGTACCCGGCAGCCCCCCGCCGACGGCGATCTGAAAACTCCCCTGCTCAATCACCCGCTGCTCCTCATCATCGATAAGCGAGAGCTGGCGCGGAGTGAGATGGAAGGTCAGCTCCCGACTCGCACCCGGCTCCAAGTAGATCCGTTGGAAACCAGCCAGCTGCCACCGGGGCACGGGTACCGAGGCCTCGATGTCCTTCAGGTAGAGCTGAACCACTTCGTCACCGGCCCGCTCTCCCGTGTTCTCTACTGTGACGCTGACGACAAGGGCCGGCACGCCGGACTCGACCCCGGATTCCAGTGCGATAGCATCGGCACTCAAAGTCAGATCCCGATAGGCGAAGGTGGTGTAGCTCAATCCGTAACCGAAGGGGAAGAGGGGTTCTCCCTCGAAATAGCGATAGGTCCGACCGGCCATGCGGTAGTCCTCAAAAGGAGGCAAATCGTCCACCGATTTATAGAAGGTCACCGGCAACCGTCCCGCAGGATTGTAGTCGCCAAAGAGGACGTCGGCGATGGCGCTCCCGGCTGCTTGCCCAGGGTACCACGTCTGCACGATCGCGGGGACGTGCTCCGCCGCCCAGTTGACGGCCAGGGCGCTGCCGCTCAGCAGGATCACGACCGTGGGTTTGCCCAGCGCGTGAATGCGCCGCAGGAGTTCCGTCTGCGGTGCGGGGAGAACCAGATCGGTGCGGTCCCCACCCTGGAACCCCGGCGCCTCGATGGGCATCTCCTCTCCCTCTAACGCGCTGGAGAGCCCCAGCACCATCAGTACCACGTCCGCTTTGCGGGCCACCTCGATGGCGTGAGCGAGAGCGTCGCTGCCCGGCAGAGACCATAACAGCTGAATCTGGGGATCGTGATCGGGGCGCTCGTTCTTGTATTCCAACCGCAGATCATAGAGCCGTCCCGCCTCCAGATCGACTTCAACCGCTTTGATCGTGGGACTGTACCACTGCTCCAGTTCGACGAGCACCTCATCACCCAGGTAGAGCCGGTAACCGGTGCACCCCTTGACGCCCAGCTGATACGTCCCGGAGAGGGGAGGCGTGAAGGTTCCTTCCCAGCGGGCGGAGAAGGGATCGCCAACATGTCCGGAGACCGGCGTGGTCCCCTTCCACACAAAATCCACGAGGGGGTCAATCCGCTCTACGGCGGGAGCGCCCTCCAGCTCCAGGTTGTCGTAATAGGCCGCCGCCAAACCTACTGCCCCCGCATCGCCCCCCCTGGGGCGCAGATACGCCGGCGGGATAGGATCGAGAAGGGGAAATCCCTCAGCCACGGCACATCCACGCGCGTGATAGACGCGCGTCGTAGGAGAGACCTTCTGCCGGATTCCCTCCAGGATCGAGGGGGCATGGGAAGGCATCCCGTTGTAGTTACCCAGCAGCACGCCCAGCTCGTCGGCGTGGGGCCCGACGACGGCCACCGCTTCAAGCGTTTTCTTCAGCGGAAGGAGACCACCTTCGTTCTTGAGCAGGACAATGGATTCGCGCGCCGCCTCCAACGCCAGTGCCCGGTGACTGGGCGCGTCGTTGACAGTGAAGGGGATTTGCGCATAGGGAACGACCTCCGGCGGATCGAACATTCCCAGCAGGAAGCGGGCCGTGAAGAGGCGCTTGACCGACTTGTCGATGGTCGCCTCATCGATCATCTGTTGTTCGATAGCGCTCAACAGCGCCGGATAGGTGATGCCGCAGTTCAGGTCACAGCCCGCCTTGACAGCCATCGCCGCGGCTTCCTCGGCGGTGTCCACCACCTTGTGGTCCCGGTAGATGTCGCGAATGGCCCAACAGTCGGAGACGACATAGCCCTCGAAGCCCCACTCTTGACGGAGTATCTGCTCCAGCAGCGTGGGACTGGCGCAGCAGGGTTCACCGTTCGTGCGATTGTAAGCCCCCATCACCGAATAAGCCCGACCTTCCCTCACGCACGCCTCAAACGCGGGTAGATAGGTCTCCCGCAGGTCCCGCTCATCAGCGCGTGCGTCGAAGGCGTGCCGGCCCTGTTCGGGGCCACTGTGGACCGCGTAGTGCTTGGGTGTCGTTACGACCTTGAGGTACTTCTCGTCATCTCCCTGCAACCCCTTCACAAAGGCCACGCCCAGACGCAGGGTCAGGTAGGGACACTCACCGAAGGTCTCCTGCCCCCGTCCCCAGCGAGGATCGCGAAAGATGTTGATGTTGGGAGACCAGAAGGTCAGTCCAAGGTATTTCTTATAGAGCCCTCTACGAATGGCATCGTGGTGTTTGGCGCGCGCCTCGTCGGAGATGACCTGGGCGATCCGATGCATCAAGTCGGTGTTCCACGTTGCCGCCAGACCGATGGCCTGGGGAAAGACAGTCGCAATCCCTGCCCGACCTACGCCGTGTAGACACTCATTCCACCAGTTGTAGGGGGGAATGTCCAGACGCTCAATCGCGGGGGCTTCGTGGACCATCTGGGAAATTTTCTCTTCCAGGGTCATTCGGGACACCAGATCGTCGACGCGTTCGGCGATGGGTAGAGTGTGGTCTTTATATTTCGGAATGGATGGAAGATTCATGTGCAAAGGCCTTTCTGGATAGCGGTTCAGATTTTTAGACGAACGTCGGCAGCATCCGCGTATTTATAACATTTAACGAGTACGCCCCCCACGATAAAGTTCGGAGGGATTTGTTTGCGGCATACATCCATCACATAAGGACATCGCCCCGCAAACCGACAGCCCAATTTCGAGTATTCCTCATGCTCTAATTCTAACAGATCGATCTCCTCACGCCAGCGCTTCTTGGGATCGGCCTCGGGGATAGAATCCCTGAGCAGCTGGGTGTAAGGATGCCTGGGGGTCATGAGCACCTCCTCCACGCTGCCCATCTCTACGAGGTGACCCCGGAACATGATGGCAATCCGGTCGCTCACGTAGTAGGCCGTGGCCAAATCGTGGGTGATGTAGAGCACACTCACCCCATACTCCTCTCTGAGCCGCTTGAAGAGATTCACGATGGACATTCTCAGCGAGGCGTCGACCATGGAGACGGGTTCATCGGCGATCAGCAGCGAGGGATTGGTCAGGAGGGCTCTGGCGATGGAGATCCGCTGCAACTGCCCGCCGGAGAACTCGCTGGGGTACTTATCCGCCAGCTCAGCATAAGAGAGTCCGACCGCGTGTAACTTCTCCTCGATCAGGGAAACGGCGACCTTGCGGCTCTTCGCCAACTTGAAATTCCGCAGGGTTTCGAAAAAATACTGATCGACCCGACGCAGCGGGTTGAAGGTCTTAAAGGGATCCTGGAAAATGGCCTGGATGCCGGCTGTGAACCAGACCCGTTGGTTTTTGGGGCGCTCACCCTGGTCACCACGATGAGAAATACGGCCTGAGGTCAGGTCCTCAAACCCCAGGATGATTTTGGCGGTCGTCGTCTTGCCGCATCCGCTCTCACCGGCAAGGGCAAAGATCTCCCCGGGCTTGATGTGAAACGAGACATCATCAACCGCCGTGATTCTGAGCCGTGAAAGCAGGCTTCCCTGGGAGAAAACCTTCGTCAGGCGCTCCACTTCAAGTAGTTTTTCCATCTTCTCCTCCGACCAACCAGCAGGCAACCTTGTGGTTGGCATCCACCTTGATAAAGGGGGGCATCTCTTCCCTGCAAACGCTCATCATGTACGGGCACCTGGGATGGAAGGGGCAACCCGGGGGCAGCGCCATGAGAGAGGGGGGACTGCCAGGCGCACTCGTTCGAGGCGTTTTATCCCCGAACTTGGGCAAGGAATTGATCAGGTATTGCGTGTAAGGATGGAGCGGACTACCGAAAATCCCCTCCGTCGCTGCCTCCTCGACCATCTTGCCGGCGTACATGATGCCGATGCGATCGGCGATATTTGCGTGCACCCCCATATCGTGGGTGACCAGGATGATAGTGTTGTGCAGCTTCTCCTGGATTTTCTTGAGCAGCTGCACGACGCCCCGCTGGACCACGACATCCAAAGCGGTGGTCGGCTCATCCCCCACGATGATGCGAGGCTCCAGAATGGCCGCCAGCGCAATTGTCACCCGCTGGCGCATGCCGCCGGAGAGCTGATGGGGATAGGCGTCCAAAACCTTGGGTGGCAGTCCCAACTCAGCGATATGGCCCTCCGCCATAGTGAAGGCCTCTTCCCGAGATTTGCCTCGTACATGACTGGCAATGAAATCACGAAAGGTATCTCTCAACCGGGTCACAGGGTTCAAAACGCTCATCGATCCCTGGGGGACGTAAGAGATGTACTCCCACCGCAGCTTCCGTTTTTCTTCGTCACTGAGGGCGTAAACGTCGAGCTCATCGCCGTTGACGGTATAGTAAATCCTGCCATCCAGCAATCGCAAGGGTGGCTCGACAGCGGCAATGAGCGTCTTCAGCAGCGTCGTCTTGCCGCAGCCGCTCTCCCCGGCGATTCCATAGACTTCATTCTTGCGGATCTCAAGATCAACCTCGTTGACGGCCTTCACCACCTTCTGTGTGCCGAGGGCATCGAGGATGTAGAAAGCCTTCAACTGTTCCGCTCTGAGTATTATCTGATTCATAGGTACCTCATCGAGTCCCAACGCGCTGAGTTCGAGTTCTCGGGTCCAGATACTCGCTGATGCTGACCGAGAGCCAATAGAGGGCCACGAACAAACAGACGGCGAGCACCACGGGCGTCAGCAGCCACCACCAGTAGCCCAGGAGCGCCGCTTGATAGTTGATGGCCCAGTTGAGCATCGTCCCCAGGGTGGGAATGTCGATGTTGATTAAGCCCAGAATGGCAAGGGTCATCTCCAGCCCAATCGCCCAGGACATATTGTTGATGAGAGTGGAGAAGATCAGGGGCATGGCGAAGGGCATGTACTCGTTCATGACGAGCTCCAGTGTGCCCGCCCCGGAGAGGATAGCCGTGTTGGTAAACTCACGCTCACGCAGGCTCAAAATCAGCGAGCGGATGACCCGCGCGTCCCAGGCCCAGCCGAAGAAGGCCAGCAGCAGCCCGATCGTCGTAAGTGTTAACCTGTTACGGATCAACATCGCCATCAGGACGATGATGAGAAAGAGCGGAATGACCAGCAAGCTGTCGCTGATAAACATGAGCACCCGGTCAGTGCTCCGGCCCCGATAACCGGCGACCATCCCCACCAACACCGCGATGACGCGGGAGACCGAGCCGGCGATCAACGAAATGATGAGAGAATTGCGCACGGCAAAGGTCGCCTGCCAGAAGACGCTCTGACCCTTGGAGTTGGTCCCCAACCAATAGGTCCAGGAGGGGGGCAGATCCCGAGGGACCACGCCCCAGAAGGTCGGATCGTAAGGCGAGAAGAAGGAAAGGGCCGCGAAGACGAGCAACAAACACAGGACCGAGAAACTAATCGCAAATCTATAATCTCGGAAGAGGTCTCTGAACGTTTTCATAGTGTCAGGGCTCCTTACGTATAGCGGATCCGCGGATCGAAGAGGGGATAGAGCAGGTCGACCACGAGGATAGCTGTCGTGATAGCTACAATGGAAAGGGTGGTGATCCCCATGATCAGGTTGTAGTCGCCCGTGACGATCGCATTGTAAAGCAGCGTACCAAGCCCCGGATAAGAAAAAACTATCTCGGTGATCAACGCGCCGCTGAAGATCTGCCCGAAGGAGAGCGCCAGCCCCGTGATCTGGGGCAAAATCGCGTTCCGGATCACGTACCGGCTCACGATTCTTTGCTCCTTGACGCCCCCGAGCTTCGCATATTGCACGAAATCCTCGGCGTTAACGTTCTGCACCATCAGCTTCATGGTCTGGAAATTGACCGCCGCCCCCAGCAGGACCAGGGAGAGAGCCGGAAGGAAGGCGTGCCGGGCGATGTCCAGGATCGCGTCCTTGCTGAAGCGAATCTGCCTCCCAATAGCAGCCCCCCCGCTGATGGGAAAGAGTGGGAAGATATAGGCGAGAAGCAGAAGCAAGGCAAAGGCGAAGATGTAGTAAGGAATGGGCCTGATGACCATGGCGACGGTATCGGTGACTTTCGACCACCGCGCGTGGGAGAAGTATCCGGCCAGACCTCCAACAATGTTGCCCACCGTCCAAGAGATGAGGGTCGTGATCAACAACAGGCCAAGGGTCCAGGGAAGCGCGGTCCTGATCAACTTCATCACCGGCGTGGGAAACTGGAAGAAGGAAACCCCGAAATCCCCCTGGAAGAGCCGCCGCCAGAAAGCGAGATACTGATCGAACATGGAGCCTTCGAGCCCGTAGAGTTCCGTGAGATCTGCGACCATTTTGTCCATCGTGGCACGGTCCAGGTAGGTGCCGCGAGACTCCAACTCCGCGATGGTCCGGCGCACCGGATCGGTGGGCGTGAACCGAGGGATGAAGAAGACGGCGGTGATTCCCAGGAAGATGACCAGAAAATACTGGACAAGGCGGGGAATAAGGTATCTTTTTACAAACATTACATTGCTTCTCCTCTGCGCTCCAACGGAGATAAGAGTGGAATCTCCTCCCTGGGCGGACGAGAGCGCCCGCCCAGGGAAGAAAACTGTCAGCGAACTACCTACCGGTAGGCTGCAGGAAGGGCGTCATGTATTTGAACGAACCCCAGTGCGTGTAGGGAGCGTTGTAAGCGTTCTCGGAGCCGGGCCAGTTGGTCCAGTAGTGCTGATCCCAGGTGACGAACCCAATGTAGCCGAAGGTCGGAACGGAGGGCATCGCCTCGACGAGGATCTTCAGACCCTCGATCCCCAATTCGGCCGTGGCCTCGGTATTGGAAGGATCGGTTTCGCGCAACCCCTCCAAGACGGCATCCATCTCAGGGCTCGACCAGCGCGAGTTGTGCCCTTGGGTATCCTGTCCGAGCGGGCGAATGTACTCAGAGTTGAAGACGTCGAGCGAGCGATAGAGGTCAACCCCGGCCCCCCAAGGCTCAAAGGCCGGCCAGGCGCCGGAGACCTGGAAGTCCCCGAAGTCCTGCAACGTGGCGTGAGCGTCCGAGGGGGTGAAGACTGCGTCGATGCCAAATTTCTTCCACTGCTGCACCGCCGCCTGCGCGTTCTTGACCTGCAGGTGGGTCATGTCGGTCATATCGAGAACCTCGATCTGCCAGGGGGTGCCATCGGGCAAGAGCCAATTCCCATTCGCATCCCGCGAGAAGCCGTTCTTGACAAGGAGGGCCTCGGCAGCCTCGGGGGCGTACTGATACCAGCCCAGCCCGAAAGCCTGCTCGATGGTTTCGGGATCGTCGGAGAAGGTGTACCCCCGGCTCCGCGCATATTCGGCCACCCGACCCGGGGCCTCGGGATCGAAGGGCTTGAGGGTCTCGCCGTTGCCCAAATCCAGCTCGAAGTCGGCCAGCCAGGGCAGCATCGGCTCGATGAAATACTCAGGGTAAGCCCCCAGCGAAGGAATGTGAACCGGGCTGAGCGTCCCCGTACCGTCCACGGCCTGTCCCTCGTATTCGGCGATGTCGATGGCCAGTACCAGGGCCCAACGGACATCGGGATTGTCGAAAGGTGCGACAGCCGTGTTGAAGGTGAGGCCGGTGATAGCCGGATCGTTGTTCACCACCCAGGGGAAGGAAGGCTGGTAGGCCCGGGCCGAGTCAGACTGAGAAAGCACGGCCTTGAGACCTTCTGCTGAGAGATCTACCGCGTCCAGCTGATGGGTCAACTGGGCGAGAATCTTCGCGCCCTCGTTAGCGTAAGCCTGGAAGACGATGTACTGTGGCATAGGCTCACCGAAGAGCATACCCGTGGGGCTCCGGTCCCAATCCTCACGCTTCTCCCAGGCAGTCCAGTAGCCGCCCTGGTCGTAGCTGTGCAGCTTGTAGGGGCCGGTACCGACGAAGGGATCAAACTCGAAGGTGACGGGATCATCCACGCCGGCGAAGATGTGCTCGGGCATGATCCAAGTGGAACCCCACCGATCGAGGAAGGTGGTGTGGAAGCGGGAGTTGGGTTGCCTCAGCTCGAAGACGACCGTGTAGTCGTCGGGAGCCGTTACAGATGCGACGTTTTCGGCGAAGAACGAATGGGCATTGAACCCTGCGTGTTCAATGAGGGTCTCGGCTGTGAAGATCACGTCAGCCGCCGTGAAGGGCTCCCCATCATCCCAGAAGACGCCTTCTCGAAGCGGGATCTCCACCTGGGTGAAATCTTCGTTGTAGACGGGATCGCCTGCTGCGAGGGCGTTGATAATCTCGCCGGTGGCGAAGTCGACCGACCAGAGGGGCTCGTTGGCGAGATTCTGCATCCCACGGTCGCGCCACTTCCAGCCCACCCACTCATTGAAGTTGCCGGGAGATCCGACGCGCCCCGTCAACATGCCGACCATCAGCGTCTCACTCCGGGGTAACACCCCGAAGACATCCGGCGCCTCCTCTCTTTCTACGGGGCTGGGCGTCGCCGTCACCACGATCCGCTCAACCACCGTCTCTCCTTCAATCTCTACCAGGCGGGTGACCTCGATGACCTCAGGGGTCGGGGTACAGGCACTCAATAGACTGAAGACCGTCAATAGACTTACGAGAACCAGAAGTAACCTGCGCATGTTGCTATTTCCTCCTTGATGATTGTTTGTCCTCTCCAAGAACTCTGGGGCTCTCTCTTATGCCGCGTTTGCGTCAGGCCACCTCCTTGCAGCTATAATCACCATCTTCTCCTAGATATCGAGCGAGCGACAGGATTCCCGAACGATCAGCTCGACCGGCAACTCCACTCGCTGTGGTGCATAATCGGAATCTTCGATCAACGTCAGCAGGTTACGCGCCGCCGCCCGTCCCATCTCCTCCAGAGGTTGACGGACGGTGGTCAGCGAAGGGTGCACATAGGCGGCCTGGGGGATATCGTCGAAACCCACAATGGATACATCATCAGGGATTTTGAATCCGCGCTCACGCACAATCTCCATCACACCGAAGGCCATCACATCGTTTGAAGCGAAGATTGCAGTAGGGGGAGTAGGCAGCCTCAAAAGCGCCTCACCGGCTGCATACCCATCGGATTGAAAGAAGTTGCCTTCCTGAATCAAGGTCTCGTCGACCGGCAACCCATACTGCGCAAGGGCGGCACGATAACCGGCCTCCCGCTCGCGCGCACAGCCCATCTTCAGATTTCCGGTGACGAAACCGATGCGACGATGGCCCTGTTCGATCAAATATTGGGTGGCAACAAACCCGCCCTGCCAGTTTTCGACAGCAACTGCGGACTCGTCCTCGGCGATCCCCTGGTGATCGATAAGCACGTAAGGAAAATTGCGCTCTCTCAAGGTGGTCAGATAGGCTTCGGGTTGGCGGGGCAGCACCAGCAACAGCCCATCTGCCAATCCTTGGGTCATTATCGATACGTAATCCGATTCGTCGCGCAGATGCCGGTGGGTGGTGTAGAGCATCAAGTCGTAGTGGGCCTTGGCCAGCTCGTCATCGATGCCGCGGATGATCTCCCCGATGTAGCCGGTTCCCAGATCGCGCACCAGAAGCCCCACAATCTGTGAAGCCCCTCCCGCCAGACTGCGCGCCTGCCGGTTGGCAACGTATCCAAGCTTCTCGATAGCTTGCATGACCCGGACCCGCGTCCCCTCTTCGACAACATTCTTGTTGTTAACCACACGAGAGACGGTGGAATAGGAGACACCCGCCTCTTGAGCCACATCCATGATAGTGATGCTTTTGGTGCGCTTTCGGTTCACCGCGAACACCTCCGGGGTATATCGGGCTTTGCAAACGCTTGCAAAACGACCCCAAAAAAAGAACTGGTACGTAAGTGGGGACTAAGGTAGTCCCAGGACTAAAAATGCGCCACACCTCGAACAAATCCCTGAGAAAACGTCAGACTTTGGGTGGCTCATTTTCTTGGAACGACTTAATTCATCCTATTGCTCACAAAAGGCCAAGGGGTTCTATCAGATAAGTTCACTTCCACCTTTGCAAACGCTTGCAAAACCAGTCTATCAGATAATCCAAGGGTTGTCAAGACCCAAAATGATAAATTTCAAAGTTCGCCCACATTCGCACATTAAAAACGGTGGGTACAACCCTCCGCCCCTGCTGCTGGTTGCGCCACCTACAGAGGGTGCTAATATTGTGTCTACACCTTACCGGTCGGATAAGTTTGTGAGTAAAACCAAAGCATGGTATACTGAATTGGAATGGTAAAAACTCGGTTGCCCCGATCCCCTTGGGGCCCACTAATCGGAGGCGCATCCTTGAACTGGGAGCAGTCCCTGGAAGGCGATGTTTCGCAATGGGCGAAGCTGCTACAACGTAGCGGGTGGGCCACCCGCGCGCTCCCCCTTCTAGAGTTTTTGGGAGTCTGGGGGCTTCCTCTCGCCCAGTTGCTCTGGCTGACAACACCCTTTGTCGAACACTCCGAATTGAAACGCCTGGCGAACATTCTCGAACATCCCGAAGGTGTCAACGCCTTGCGGGAACGGCTCGTGGAAGGAGCACGGACAGAATGAGCGATTTGATGCTGATCCTCGCCCTCCTGGCTCTCCTGGGCGGAGCTATCGCCTTCGTTTACTTCGGGTTCCGCTTCCGCAAGGGAAGTGCCGAGACGCGCGATTACCCCGTCTTCGGCGCCCTATCCGACGAAGTGGGGCGCGCGGCGGAAGAGGGCGCCCTCATCCACCTGACGCTCGGAAGCGGAGACCTGGGAGGTGAAGATGCCGTCACCACCCTTGCTGCCTGCGAGGGTGTAACGGCGCTCTGTGATCTTTCTGCGGCTTACGATACCCCACCCATCATCACCACCGGCGATCCCACCGTCTACCTGCTAGCAGATGATTGGATGCGCCGAGCCTATGCCCGCCTGGGGAACGTGGCGCGCTATCGTCCGACGTTGGTGCAGTATATGGCAGCCACACCGATGACCTATGCAGCCCTATCCGCGACGTATCTTTACGAGCGCGGTGTAGGCACCAACGTGATGCTGGGCGCATTCGACCAGGAGAGCGCGTTCCTGGTTGAAGCCGCCCTCCGCAACGGAACGCCCACCTCGGCAGGTGCCGTCTCTCCCGTAGCCCTTGGCGCCCTCTATCCAGCCCTGTCTCCCCAAGATCTGGCTGTGGGTGAAGACCTTTTCGCCGCCGGAGCCGAAGCAATCGGCAAACCGGCTTACGCTGCCGGCCTTTGGACTGAACAGACATTGCGGTGGCTGATTGCTGCCGGGATGGTGGGCCTGGCCATCCTCTCCTTATTGGGCATAGGAGTAGGCGGAGCATGATCAAACGCGCGCTTTCGACAGCTATTGCCGTGGTCTTTGGCGTCATCGTGTTGCTCGGCGCCTTCTTGCCCGATACCTTCATCTACCAGTGGCGCGTGCTCTCCCTCCGCTGGGCCATGGTCGTGGGCGCCTTCGCGTTCATTCTGGCCTTCTTCCAACTCCTCCGGGTTCACCTCGTCCGCATGGGACGTCAGGGCAAGGGCTGGGACGTCAGTCTGATCATCATATTGTCAGCGCTGGCTACGACCGGCATCGTGTTATGGGAACGTATCAACCAGCAGGCACCGGATATCTGGAGCGGCTGGCTGGTAAAAAACGTCTTGGTGCCCGGCGAATCCATGTTGCTGGCGCTCACCTCGGTTGCTCTCATCATGGCCGGGACCCGCGTCCTGCGCGTACGGCGAAACATCGAAGGTGTGCTCTTCTTGCTCGTCGCGCTGATCCTGTTGGTGATCAGTATCCCCAGTGTCCTTCTGCCGGCGGGCATTGTGAGCCCGGTACAGCGGGGGCTGGATGTCTTTACAGTAGCGGGAATGCGCGGGTTGATCATCGGAGTGGCACTCGGCATCGTCGTTACCGGATTGCGGGCCCTTTTCGTCACCCGCCCCTATACCGAGGATTAGGATGAGGTTGGTATGATTCGTTGCGCTAAGTGTGGCACGCTTAACAGGGACGGCAGCCGGTTCTGCAATGACTGCGGGACCCCTCTCCAACCCACCAGCATCACCTGCCCAAAGTGTGGTCTCTCCAATCCGGTGGGCAATATCTACTGCGATCGCTGTCATACACGCCTGGTCTCTGCCGAAGGCGTCGTCCCTCCCCAGAAATCCGTAGAAGAGACCATTGAGCTGCCCTTGCGAATGCAAGGCATCTCCCTTCCCACACGACCCAACCAATTCCATCCCGAAGAAGAAGCAGATGAAGAGACCCCACCCTGGCTCCAAGAGCTTCTCAACGGTGGAGGAGCGGAGCCCGACATCGAGGAGGGGGATCTCCCCGACTGGCTCGCCGGTCTGGAGCCCGAGGAGCCGGAGCCC
>NPIE01010690.1_pt1 | contig 18641 bp, 16 predicted proteins | sample 8637661 | NCBI WGS metagenome assembly NPIE01 (sample SAMN07420842, study PRJNA396082) | bioreactor metagenome | isolation source: sample BA12 brine-fed electro-methanogenic bioreactor BA | place: Japan: Kochi | collected 2016-12-09
GCGAACCTTCCAGCCGGGGTTTCGGATCAATCTGCATCAAAAGGATCTCAACCTGGCCCTGGCCAATGCCCGAAAATTGCAGATCGCCCTACCCAACACGGCTACCGCCCAGGAATTGTTCAACGCGGTGGCGGCCCAGGGCGACAGCGGGCTTGATCATTCGGCGATGGTTCTGGCCCTGGAGAAGCTGGCCGAACACAAAATTAAGGAATAACAGATATTTTTCCATTTCTATCCGATCATGCAGGCCACCGTTGCCGTGCCTGCATGATCGGCCTCCTTCCCCGCTTTTAAGTCCTGTTGTTGCCTCCATTTCTTCTGCTCAATCCTTCCGTATCGAGCCAAGTTTCGATTTCTGAAAAAATTATATCGTCGAGCTGACCGGTTCCGCCTCCGGCTGCTGCGCTGCGGCCTGATCGGCTGGCCTCCGAGGCCGGCAGACAGGCCATCCATGGCCTGNNATGCAGCCTCCGGCAGAACCGGTCTGGCCTTCCGGCCTGGTGCCGATTTTCATTGTTCGTTGTGACATCCCGTAATAGGAATTAGCAGCAATTTATTTTCTCCGCTAAAGTTATCTGAAATGAATCTTTGCTTTGCAGGGCCGTCGCTTTTGGTTACAATGAAATTTTGAAAAACCATGGATAAACAACGACTTTACCTGTAATCAAGGAGCCGGTCCCCTGCTATTCGATCCGGAGGAGGCCGGCAGTGCCGAGAGGAGACGGTATGTCGCGAGACAATGATGCAGTTCAGGTTCTGGCCATTTTGTCGGAAAATCTTGTCAATCCTCAGCCACAGCTGGTTCCCACAACGGCCATTGCCGGTCGTTTGGAATGCGGCGTCAATCAGCTTCGGCCGCTGCTGCGAACCCTGGAGGGGATGGGAGTGATCCAGTCGGACCCGGATCTTCGCTATCACCTGATTACCGCCGAAGGCCTTCGCTGGCTGCGGCAGCGCCAGCCTGTACGCATCGGCGGCTAGCCGGCAGTCGGCACGGCATAAGCGCTTCCCTGTCGATCGGGCACGATCGGCAACAGGCATAGTGATAACCGACAAAGAGCGATGAATCAATCGAACCAGCAGACCTATGATAATTATATCAAGGCCCTGATGGACATCAGTCAGGCGATCACCTCGGATCTGTTTCTCGAGGACCTGTTCAAACTGATCGTCATGGTCACGGCCAAGGTGACCGGGGTTGAGATCTGCTCGCTCTGGCTGGTCGATGAAAATGTCAATCCGCCACTGATCCGGCTGAAGGCGACCCAGGCGCTGGAGCCTGTTTATATCAAGGATCGAGCCCTGCGACTCGATGAAGGGGTGGTCGGCTACGTGGTCTCGACCCAGCGACCCTATGTCATCGAAGATGTATTGCGCAACGAGCGGTTCAAGGAAAAGGAGATGGCCCGCACCCTCGGTCTCGTGTCGATGGTCGGAGTGCCGCTGCAGGGACGGGAAGACCGGGTAATCGGTGTGCTTAACTGTTTTACCGCTGTCCCGCATCACTTTTCGGAGACCGATATCAATATGTTGACCGCCGTTGCCGGACAGGCGGCCATTGCCATCCATAACACCGAGTTGATCATCAAAACCAGGGTGGTCGAGCGGGAGCTGCAGACCAGAAAGCAGATAGAGCGGGCCAAAGAGATCCTGATGGATCGGCGAAAGATCAGCGGCGAGGAGGCCTACCGCTGGATTCAAAAACGAAGCATGGACAGCCGCAAATCGATGCAGGATGTGGCCGAGGCCATCATCCTCTCCGACGAGTGGTAGCTGATGCCGGCCAGCTTGGCGGTGGCTCGGGAGAACCGATAATCAACACTTTTTTATTGACAAGGTAATTCAGTCCAGCTAAAAAACTGGCTGACTATTGATGCTCGGTCATTCGTACAACGGCGTACGGATCGGCCGGGGAGAAGACAACGGTGTCTGATTTCCCTTTCGGGGACAGACGCCTTTTTTTATGCGGACTACCCGCCGTCGGCACTGTCCTCGGGATGAACGAGTGTACGAAGGAGGCAGTGATGATGAGGGTCGAAAAAATCAATGATGTATTGGGTACCGCCAATCGTGGCAATCCCGCCGAATCGGGGCTCTGTACGTTGTGCCGCGCCGATTGCACAGGCAAATGCGAGTCCTGGAAGTCCAGCCTGGTAGGTCGGAAACTCCTCTATCCCCGTGATTTCGGGTTGGTAACCGCCGGAGCGAACAATACCACCCATGTCGGTGTTTCTTACAACTCGCTGCGTATCCAGGGCTATGCCTACGGTTCCGCGGGCCTGGCCCAGGGATTGAGCAGTGATCCGGATGATTGCATCTTTCCCAATGTCGGCTTGACCACATCGTTTGGCAGCGCGACCAAGACAAAGGTTCGCCTGCCGTTGATGACCGGCGCCCTCGGTTCGACCTTTATTGCCGCCAAGTATTGGGATTCGTTTGCCGTCGGTTGTGCACTGACCGGCATCCCGATTGTCATCGGGGAAAACGTGGTCGGTGTCGACAAGGAGTCGGAATTCAGCGGAGGAACGATCAACAAGGCGCCCGAGCTTGATCGGCGGATAGAGATCTACCAGCGCTATTATGACGGTTACGGCGCCATGATCGTCCAGCTCAACGTCGAAGATACCCGTAATGGGGTGGCCGAGTACGTTGCCGAGAAATACGGGGACCGCTGCATTATCGAGCTTAAGTGGGGGCAGGGTGCCAAGAATATCGGCGGTGAAATTCAGGTGACCAGCCTCGATTATGCCATCTTCCTGAAAGAGCGCGGCTATGTGGTCGACCCGGATCCGACGCTGCCGGAAGTTCAGCAGGCCTTTGGCAAAGGAGCGATCAAGTCGTTTGCCCGGCACAGCAGGCTCGGTTCGACCAATCTTGCCTCGTTTGAGTTGGTGCGCGAGGACTTCATGAAGTCGGTGGACTACCTGCGCAGTCTCGGTTTTTCCAGGATTTCTCTGAAGACCGGTTGTTACGGCATGCAGGAACTGGCCATGGCCATCCGCTTCGCTTCCGATGCCGAGCTCGATCTGTTGACCATCGACGGCGCCGGTGGCGGTACCGGCATGAGTCCCTGGAATATGATGCAAAGTTGGGGGGTTCCGTCGATCAACCTCCACGCCAAAGCGTATGAATATGCCAGTCTGTTGGCCGGCCAGGGGAAACGGGTGGTGGATCTTGCCTTCGCCGGCGGGTTTGCTTTGGAGGATGCTATCTTCAAGGGGTTGGCCCTCGGTGCGCCGTTCGTCAAGCTGATCTGTATGGGACGGGCCTTCATGATCCCCGGTTTCCTCGGCGCCAATATCGAAGGCGCCCTGCACCCCGAGCGGAAAAACTGGATCAGCGGCAATTGGAACAGTCTGCCGAAATCGGTCAGCGACCTTGGCTCATCACCGGAAGAACTGTTTGCGTCTTACTACGACGTGGAGAAGAAGGTCGGGCGGGAGGAGATGCGCACTATTCCCTACGGCGCCATTGCCATGTGCACAATGGTCGATAAGCTGGCGTGCGGCCTGCAGCAATTGCTGGCCGGGGCGCGCAAGTTCTCGGTAGACCAGATCAGTCGCAACGATCTGTTTGCGGCGAACCGAGAGACCGCTCAGGAGACCGGTATCACCTTCATTACCGATGCCAACAATGAAAGTGCCCGTCAGATCCTGCTGGCTTGATGGACAGGCGGCGCCGGCTTTTTTTGCCGGTGCCGCCGCGGATCGATTGGCCAGCGAACCTCCTCGGCCCGCGGTGGTATACCGGGAAACGGTGATCAGGGAAAGATTATCCAGAGTAGTTCGGCAACGTTGTCGGTGGCCGGATTTCGCCAGCGTTCGGGTGTGTCTCTGGGGAGCAGAACGGTGTCACCCGGAGCCAGGGTCTCGTTTCGTCCGTTTATCTTCAATTCCAGACTGCCGCTTACCAAGTAGCCGAACTCCTTGCCTTTGCGGGCGGAAAAATGACCGGGCAGTTTTTTGCCCGGCTGTATCCTGATCAGAATGATCTCCGCCGGTAGGTCACTATCCGGTGACAGGAGCCGCTCCACCTCGACTATTTCCCGGGAAAAACGGGGGATCGAAATCGGTGAGCGGGTCGTTGCCGGATAGATCAGGGCGCCCCGATCGCTGCCTGTCTCCCTGAACAGGGTTGCCGGGTCCACCGACAGACTCTCCGCCAGTCGAAACAGGGCCGGCAGCGACGGATAAATAGTGTTTTTTTCGACCTGCGAAATGGTGCTCGGTGTGACGCCGATCAGGTCGGCCAGTTGTCTCTGCGACAACCCCTGTTTCAGCCTGATGTCCTTGATGCGCGCGCCAAGATCGAACGCGGCGATCGGCTGTTTCTGGCTCGCAAAAACGATGCCCGTCTCTTCCGCGGAAAAGGCGTGTTGTTCGTTGAGGTGCTTACATTGGCGTTTCTCCGCCTTAATGATTTTCAGACTCGAGCTGCCGCGGCGCACCGCCAGGTCGATGACCACCTGGGCGACCTTGTTGATATTGGCCTTGAGTTTGCCGGAATGGGCACCTCTCTCGATGAGCCAGTAAGCGATGGTGTCCAACTCGTAGAGGCGCGGGCAGGTGCGAACGTAGAAATCCAGCACCGTTTCCTCCCCCCAGAGGGACTGCATACCGGTCAAGCTGTCGATAATGAAGTGGACATCGCCGGACAGGGTGGCGTGCAGACCGTACATAGCCTCGGCAACCTGGCCGGCATCTGCCGGTTCGTTGACCTTGATCACCTGATACGGCCACATCGCGCCGTCTTTTTCGTAGAATTTATTAAAGACGTCGCTTCGGTCGCCTTTGCCGTTGGTAAAGCAGTCGAGAATCGTCAGTTTCTGGCTCTCGGCCAGCGGGCCGAGATACGACACGAGATTTTTCGGCGAGCGATCGAAGGTAACATAAATCAGCGGCTTTCCAGCCTGCAGCGTCTCGTTGATGAAGCACAGGCAAAATGTAGAGGAAAAACTGCCGGCCTCTTCGTACCACAGGACATTGTCGCCGATAAAGAGGTTGCCGAGCAACCGGTCCAGTTCGGCAATACCGGAAGAGACGCGCCGTTTCTCCATCGCCTTCGCCATCGTTCTCACTGAAGATTCAGCCTAGCGGCCAATCAATTATCGGCAGCGGCCGCTGCGCCTCGATTTCGAGCAGGCGGTTGTATTTCGCGAGGCGTTCTGACTGGGTAATCGAACCGTTCTTGAACTGGTCCGCCCCCCATCCTACTGCCAGATCGGCAGCCCAGTTGTCCTCGGTCTCGCCGCTGCGCACGCTGATTGTTACCTGCCAGCCGGCCGCTTTGGCCAGCGACCGCGCTGCTGCCGCTTCGGACAGCGTACCGATCTGATTCACTTTGAGCAGCAGGCCATTGCAGGCCCTGCTGTCGATGGCCCGGCGGATCCGTTCCGGATTTGTGCAGAGCAAGTCATCGCCGAGGATCAGTATCTTCTCGCCCAGTGCCTGCTGCAACAGCGACCAATGTTGCCAGTCATCCTCGGCCAGACCGTCTTCGAGACTGACGATGGGATATCGTCGGCACCAGTCGCTGAGATGGTCGATCATTTCTAACGGAGACAACCGGCGGTCGTCGAGCAGATACCAGCCGTCGCGGAAAAAGTGGGAAGCGGCGATATCGAGGGCGAGATGGACATCGCGGCCGGGCTGCCAGCCGGCGCTCTCGATTGCTGCAACGGCGGCCTGCAACATTGCTTCGGAATCCTCAAAAGGCGGCGCCAGGCCACCTTCGTCGGCGGTCAGCAGCCGCATGCCGTAGCGGGCAAAAGTCCGGTCGGCGGCGGCGTGATATATGTCATTCATCATCACCAGGGATTCGTCGATGGATCGAGCCGCCGATGGGACGATCAGCACATCCTGAATGGCCACCTGTTTGCCTGCGTGCCGGCCGCCGCTGAAAAGATTGATGGTCAGGCGCGGGAAACGGGTGGGTTGATGCGCTTGTTCCCCGACCAGACTGGAAAAATATTCGTGGAGCGGGCGTTTTTGCTGGGCCGCAATGGCCCGGGCGAAAGCGATGGAGACGGACAGCAGCGCGTTGGCTCCGAGTCGCTGCTTGTTGGGCGAGCCGTCGAGAGCAATCAGGGCCTGGTCGAGTTCCTGCTGGCTGGCGAAGGCGGTGGTTCTGAGAGCTTCGTGCAACGTCGTGTTAACGTTGGCGACCGCCTGTCGGCAGCCTTTACCGCGATAGCGTGCCGGGTCGCCGTCGCGCAGCTCGCAGGCTTCGGCGGCACCGGTTGAGCGCCCGGATGGGATCGAGGCGGAGGCGCGGGTGGCGTCGGCCAACGTGCAGGTGGTTTTGATGGTCGGCCAGCCGCGGCTGTCGAGAATTTCCAGCGCTGTCAGGGACGTAATGCTATTCATAGTCGCTCAATCGTGAGGTGAACTGTTGGATCAGTGCCGTCATGGTGGCGGGTGGCTCGTCGATCAGCTGCTGGACAGCCATTCGCTGCGCGGCCTTCTGTGAAGAGGATAGATACTCCAGAATCGATTTTCCGGCAACCCGGGCGAGCAGGCAGCCGAGCGTATGGTTGATGCACCATCGCTCCAGATCCGTCGTCCAGGGGCGGCCGGCCACCTGGTGGCAATAAGACTGCCAATAGGTATCGGCCAAGGCGGCGAACTGATGGCGCAGCGAGACGCGTGCATGGGCCTTGCTCAGAAAGTGGGCCATCGAGAAACCGACATCGAAGGCGGGGTCGCCAAAATGGATGACCTCGTGATCGAGCAGGATCAGCCGATCCTGGTGGATGAGGATGTTCTTCGGGCTGTAGTCGCCGTGTACCAGAGTCAACCGGCGCTTACGCGTGCCGTCGATCAGTCTGAAAAGAAAGGGGGCGGCTGCGGGCAAATGGTGGCCGGCATAGATGTAGTAGGGATCGATGCGCAGGTTTTCAAAAAAAGTGGTGTCGGTGAATTCCAGAGACAACTCCTCCCGATAGGCGAACGCGTTGTCGTGGAGCCGGGCGAGTAACGTGCCGAATTCGGTGGCATGACGCGGCTCTGGCAGGCCGGTCAACAGGAGCTCTTTGTAATTCTGGTGCGGGTCGGGAACTGCCGACATGATAAGCAGACGCTGCTCGTGGCTTTCGAAGACAAAGGACGGCACTGCCGTTATCCCGACCAGTCGGGCCAGCCACCTGAGGCCTGCCGCTTCGACGTGGATCCGTTTAGGGTCCGAGTACCAGTCGGCCTGAACACGGAGTTTCTCCAGGGCCTGTTTGGCAACCCAGCCGCTGCCGTCGGCCCAGGAAATCTTGACGGTTCGATTTGATACACCGCCGTGCAGGGTGGTACAGAGCGGCTGCGACCGTTCTCCCAACAATCCTGATTGAACAAGAAAATCTAGAAGTTGAGCATGATTCTCGATATCGATCATCGCGGTCGAGGAAGCGATAAACGTATGCACCTGTTGAGAATGGACAGTGCCGCAATGAAGCCTCGTGCACCGTAATGGATTGCCGTCGCCTGGTTCAAGCAATTGTACCTTTGCACTGTAACTGATCGTTTGGCTTTGATAAAGCGATAGTTGCGCGGGTTTGCCAGGCCCCTACCGGGGAGATTGTGAGGTCCCGGGTTAATTATCTGATTCGGAAAGAAAAAGATTGTTTCGCAAGCGTCCTTTGTTATGATTGTGACGCGCTGTCCCTGATTTCCACTGATTTAGAGGGGAGTGATCCGGCGGCGTCAGACGGAGGTGAAATAGGTCGTTATGCAAGGAGCTCGGCTGATGAAAGGTTTTGCTGGATATCTTCCCCACCTGTTGTTGAGCGGCTATCTCATCCTTTTTGTTGTGCTTGCCGCCGATCCACCCAGCGGGCGGGAGGTATGGCTGGCCGAGAACCTGCCTATCGTCTGTATTGTCGGTTTTCTGGTGCTCTGTTATCGATGGTGGTTCAGATTCTCTAATCTGAGTTATCTGCTGATGTCGATACTCGTCGTGATGCATACCGTCGGCGGTTACTATACCTTTGCCGCGGTACCCTTTGACTGGTTCACCGATTTTTTTGGTTTTGAAAGAAATCACTACGATCGGATCGCACATTTCTCCGTCGGTTTTTATGCTTTCCCTATCGCCGAGTTCCTCAGCAGGAAACAATTGACCACGGCTCGTCCTGTTACCTATCTGTTTGCGCTTTTCGCTATTATGGCTGTGGCGGGAACGTACGAAATCATGGAATGGCAATTCGCCATTCTCGGCAATCCGGAGGCGGGCATCGAAGTCCTCGGCTCTCAGGGCGATGTTTGGGATGCCCAGAAAGATATCCTGGCCGATACCTTGGGCGCTATTGCCGCCCTGTGTCTCTTTCATCTGCTTCGCGGTCGGCGTTCCGCCGCCACAGGATCGGCATAAGGGTCGACCGTGGCGGCGCTGCCGGGCGGCGGTAAGGAATGGGGAGCCTCTCAGGGGTAATCGGTAATGAAGACCAGTTCGTTTGTGCTCGATTCCTCACTGGCGAGTCGGTAACCGGCTCTATCAAAAGCGGCGAGGTCGCTCGTCCGGTCGATCCGGTTGACGATCAGCCAGTCGACAAAGCTTCCGCGTGCACGTTTGGCGTGGATCGCAATGGTTCTAACGGTGTCGTTTTGCCGTTGTTTGAATGAAATGGTGAGCATTCGCGCCGTCAGGCGCTTGCTGTCGACGACCCGTGCGTATTCCCGTGAAGCACAGTTGACGATAACCTGTTCGCCGTGATCGGCGACCGCTCTGTTGAGTCTGTCGGTTACCGCTTCCTGCCAGAATTCATAGAGCTGCGCCGCCTGACCGACGGTGAGCTTCGTTCCCATTTCGAGTCGATACGGCTGCATCAGATCGAGCGGGCGGAGGAGCCCGTAGAAGCCCGACAGGATAAGAAGATGGCCATCGGCAAAGAGCAGATCTTCTTTGGTATACCGGCTGAGGTTCATCATCGAAAAGACATCCCCGCTGAAGCTTGCCAGGGCGTGACCGGCCGAATCCGCGGTGTGCGGCAGAGAAATGCGGCGATGCCGTTCGTCGGTCGTTGCAGCCAACTGTTCGCTGATGCCCATGAGCTTCTGCAGTCCCTGCCGGTTGAGGCGAAGAAGGGCGTTTAGAAGTACCGCCGTCTTGTCGAGCAGTTCCGGCTGCTGCTGGGAAAGACCGGGGAGGAGCCGGCACTGCAGCGTCTTTGATGAAGAGAGGATGGTCAGCATCGCCTTGTTTTCTCCCTGAATACCGGTCGCAGCGATGGCCCACACCATACCAACCAACCCTGCCGACTCTGTGCGATGCAGTCTGCGGTACAACCAGCCAGCCTGTCGTGCCGCGACCGCATTGTTCAATGGTCTTCGTCCACCCCGTCAGGAGGGGACATGCAAGAAGTGTAACCGGGCCGGCTGACAGGGGCAAGTCATGCATCGTCATTTGACATAATTGTTGGGTATCGGTAATAATGACAAAAGGATATCTTTTGCCATGCCGAGCCTGACACGGCGTGCGCCCCACAGGACCAGGAGAAAGTGATGACGACCGAGAACGAATGGGGACCGGATTCCAGTGGCGACGCCCTGGCGCAGAAAATCAAGAGTCTGGCCGCTGCGGGTGCTTTTGCCGAAGCCGACGCGCTCAGGGAGCAGCTGCTTCACTCCCATCCCGGAGCGATCAGCCTGATCGTATCCACCGGTGAGTATATCGAAGAAGAAAAGACGAAACGGCTCGATTCCGAACATCTGGCGCTCTGGCAGGATCTCTATGATGAGCTGAGTGAAGAGGAGACCAATACGCTGTATTATCGCCTCAAGGAGGACCGGATTCCATCCGGCAAGGTCATTTTTTTTCAGGGAAAACCGAACAATCGTCTGTTTTTCTTAGAGAAAGGCGAGGTAACGCTCTTTTTCAGGACCGCGGCGAAAAATGTCGCCCTGGCTAACGTCGGACGGGGTTCGATCCTTGGTGAGGACACATTTTTCGGCATATCGTTTTGCACCTTTTCGGCGGTGACTCGTTCGGAAGTCTCCTTTCGCCACTTGAGTCGCACTGACAGCGCCGGCTGGCCGGACGACCAGCCCGGTCTGTTCGACAAGCTTCGGGACTGGAGTCATCGCGTCGGCAGGGCCGAAGAGGCGGTCAAACAGAAGAACCTGGAGCGACGGACCCATCCGCGGTACCCGTTGACGGCACTGGCTACCGCCGTCATTCTGGACCGCGACGGCAGGGCCACTTCGTCCTACTTCAAGGGCGCAGTGGTCGACCTGTCGCGCAGCGGCATCTGCTTTTCGATGAAATGTTCCAAGAAAGAAACCGCACGAGCCCTGTTGGGCCGGCAGGTTCAGATATCTCTGACTGTTGAAGGTCGACAGGAGCCCCTGTTGCAGGAACGCGGTACCATCGTCAAGCTTTCATTTCTGCTGCACAATGATTACCATGTACATGTGAAGCTGGCGACGACCATCGACCAGGAAGTATTCAAAACCTTTCCCTGTTCCTGGTCCGAGCCGGTGGATCGCTGAAGGTCCGAGTGGTATGGCGGCAGCCGTTCGAGCGGTGAAACTATTGCATTTAAGCACGAAAGAAAACGAAAGGAAGGTATCTATGGCAGCAGAAGCAAAGGTGGCGGTGCGGCAGGTCTCCGATTCAGCGTCACGTGGCCGGGCTCGTGAGTTCGAAATTTCTTGTGATCGTCCCGAGGCCAAGGGCGGCTCCAATGCCGGGCCGATGGGCGGCGAGTTGTTTCTGCTCGGTCTGGGCGGCTGCTTTATGAGTAACCTGCTGGCGGCGATCAAGGCGCGGGAGGCGCGGATCAGCGATGTCGAAATTGCAATCACCGGGGTCCAGGACGGTACGCCGACCCGTTTCACCGAAGTGAACATGAATATTTCGGCACGCTATGAAGATCGTGTCGAGATGGAAAAAATGGTGACCATTGCCGAGCGGGGTTGCATCGTCGCCAATACCTTGAAGTCAGCCGTTAATCTCTCGATCACCATAGTGTGACCGGCTGGCGGTCGCACCGCCGGTCGGCATCCCTCCCCGGGGTGTCGATAAAAAATCCCTGCTCGCCTGGAATCCAAACATTTCTTGCGTCGGGATCTGCTATCACCCAAGCTCGAACTGAGATAACCGTTCAACGCATCCTATCCGGAGCTATTCGTTTTCCTCGACAACGACAGGGGGAGAGCGGTTGACTCCCGGCTCATAGGATGTCGTCGGAGGGACATCGTCTGCCGATCGGGCAGCCGATTCTGCCGCGATCCGAAAGAGCACGAAACCGCCGTCCCTGGACAGCTCTTCGATGTCGAAGGCTCTGTCACGGAGTTGCTGCAGGTAGTAGACGGTGGTGATGCCGATGGTGCTTTCCGGTGCTCGGAGCAGGCTTGGCAGATCGTCCGCCTGCCGTTCGGGCCGGTAGATGGTGGTGCGTCGGGAAACGAAATTGATACTCGGACGATCGTCGACCGCAAAGAGAACGATGGATTTATCGTTTTCCGTCATTTCTGCGGCCCGCTGGGCGATTCGAGCCAGGGGTGCGTTCATCACCCGGTCATAGAGCGGGATTACCAGGTGGAACAGACCGGCATTGACGATCAGCGAGCAGAGCAGCAGGGTCTCGAATACGACCCGGCGCTCGCTGTTGTTTCGGACGCGAAAGATCAGGTAGCTGCACGCAAAAAACAGGGCGGCGATAAGCCACGGGGTCATCCCCAGTTCGACCGATTCTGCTAAAATTGGCGCTTTTCTGGCATCTTTGCCGAGTAGTTCGTGCAGGTACGGGAAGAGCAACGGCAGGGCCGCAAAAACGAGACCGAGCAGGCCGACGGTTACCGTGGCAAACCAGCCGGCCAATCGCCAGGGTACGCTCTGTGCGCCGCCCTCCCGGTTGAACAAGACGGCGATGCAGATTGCCATACCGGGTAGGGCCGGCAGGATATAGTTGGGCAGCTTCGTGGCGGCCACCGAAAAAAACAGGAAAACCAGAACGGTATAGATTGCCATGAGGCTCAGGAAACGAGCAGCCGGCGTCTGCCTGCCGAGTGTAATGGCAGGGACGGTCAGAAACAGGTAGGCAAACCAGGGCAGAAAGCCGATGGCCAGTACGATCAGGTAATAGAAGAACGGCCCGGAATGACCTTCCATCGGTGCGGAAAAGCGTCCGACATGATGAGTGAGGAACAACTCTTTCATAAACGAAAAACCGCCCGGGTGAACCAGGCCGAGGGCGAGGTACCAGGAAAAGCCGACCAGTGCCAGAATCAGCGTGCCGGGCAGCAACCAGGTTTTCTGAAAGAGCAGGCCGGGGCGTCCGATTGAGATCAGGTAGATCAGTGCGGCGGCCACTGGGAAAACCGCGCCGATTGCCCCTTTGCTGAGCATTGCCAGGGCCGCGGCCAGACAGCCGAGGGAGAACAGGACGGCGCCCCCCTGTTGCCGCAGAGCCCGTTCCACGCCATGCCAGGAGACGACCAGGGACAGGGTCAGAAAAAGGGTCAACGCCATATCGGTCATCGCTATCCGGGACAGATAGGTAAAAATGATCGAACTGCCGAGCACGAGCGCGGCTTGCAAGGCGACGCGTTCGCCCAGCGGGCCGCGGGCACCGAAATAGAGGGTCAGCACGGTCAGCAGCCCGCAGCAGGCGTTGAAGAATCGCGCCCCGAAAGCGGAGACGCCGAATGTCTCGTAACCGAGCATCTGCAGCCAATAGAGCAGCGGTGGCTTTTCGAAGAAGTCTTCACCGTTGAGCGTCGGTTGCAGCAGCTCACCGGCCAGATACATCTCCCGGGAGACCTCGGCGTAAACGCCTTCGTCATAGTCGATAACCACCGGTCCGCCGAGACCGGCGAAGAAAAAGACCGAGAAAACGATGATGAGAACAAGGGGATTCATAACGCGGCTGAGGAGCTGCATGGTCAGGGCCTCTGGAGGTGCTGTCGATAGTGGCGGTGGATGCGCCATAATTCGAACGGGATTTTCGGCAAATACGCCGGTGAGATTTTTGACGTACCGATATCGGTCCAGTGGGTCAGCGGGTATTCGTAAATGATGCGGGCTGCCTGGCGGCGGCCGACCAGCCCGATGGTCCGGGCAAACAATTCGACATCGAACAGCCAGCGTGACAGAAAGGATTCGGCGAAGATCTGTTCGGCCAGATCCCGGGCGAACACCTTGGCGCCGCACTGGCTGTCGTAGACAGGCAGGCCGAGCAATGCGCTGATGGAAGTGGCGATGATCCGCCCGGGATAATGGCGATACCAGTGACGGTGGATAGCGGCGCCGAGTCGCTGCACGCGGGCTCCGCAGACCATTTTGACGGCCGGATCGGCGGCCATCACACCGGTCAGGCCGGCGATAGCCGGCAACGGTGTAGCCAGATCGGCATCCCAGAAACCGAGCTGTTCGACCGGATGCCGCAGACCCTGCAGAACGCCCTGTCTGATCGCCTCCGCCTTGCCGTGGTTGTGCGGCATGGTCAGGATGAAGACTCGATTGCCCGCGCCGGATTCAATGCTCTGCAGCTTTTCCAGGGTCCGGTCGGTGGAGCCGTCATCGACAAAGAGGAACAGGGTTTCGCTGTGTTCGGCCAGATAGGAACGAAACACGTCGGGTTGCAACCGCTGTGCCTCGTTATAGCAGGGGACCACGATGAGGATCAAAAAAGCTTCTCCTGATTTGCAAAAGGGGCGCCGACCGGAAGGATGACAAGCGGGCGTGTCTGTCAGACATTATCGGAATCGGCCGGGAAGCGCAACTATTTCACCAGAAAACCGGCACGTTTGGGCGATTGGCGGTGCCGGAAAAGTGTTGCATTGTAGGATGTAATACGGTACGTGGAGATGCAGTAATTCCACGGAGACGGCAACAATGATGATTTCCTCGTCCGCCCGCAGCAGGCGCGTTCCCCACCACACCATTCTGTTGGCAGCTATCATCCTCTTCGCTGCCGCGGCGATGACGGTGCTGGTTCCTTTTGAGATCCCGCTGACCAGGTTTGTCTCGGCCCATCGGGCCAACTGGTTTGTCGAGTTGATGGGTGATTCGCTGTTCGAGCTTGAACAGCCCGGCGGTGGCGACCTGGTCGTAATTTTCCTGATTGTATCCGTGCTACTCTATATCGGCTCCTCCTTGATTGATACCGATTGCTCCCGCTTGCCGGTGATTCCTCGACTGCAGCGGGCACTGCTGGTCCGGCCGATGATCTGTGACGCGTTGCGCCGGCATCGTTTGCGGCTCGAATTCCTGCTTGTCTCTTCGTTCTGTTGCTCGATCCTGATGGTCAAGACCCTGAAGTGGATCATGGCCCGACCCCGGCCGAAACGGATCCTGTTCGGCGGGGAACCGTTCAGCAACTGGTATGAGTTCGGGCCGTATTTCCTCGATCACGGACTCTATCGCGCCAGTTTTCCAAGCGGCCACGCGGCGCTGGCGATCACGCTGATCGGCCTGGCCTATGTCGTCATTTACAGCGGGTCGTGGTACCGGAGGCCGGCGCGGGGCACCCTGCTGCTACTGTTGATACTAGTCTTTGCCGCAGCTATGGCCACGGCCCGGATCATGAGTATCGCCCACTGGCCCACCGATGTGGCCTTTTCGCTGTTCGGCGGTTGGCTGCTGATCCATTGCCTGTTTTTTTACGGTCTGCGGGTCGCTTCTCTACAAGGCGATTCGTATCGCTATCGAGGGCAGACAGATGTTCCACCTGCCTGGCGAGCGTTTCGTCTCTGCTGGCATCTCAGCCTGCTGTGCCTGGCTGTCGTGATGATGGTGCTTGGCCTGCGCCATTTCTTCTTTGATCGCTGGCCCTGGCTGGTACTGTTCAGCTTTGTCGCCGTTCCATTGTTTGCTCATGCCTGGCGCAGGGTATGTCGGGAAGGGCTGTTCTGCCATGCCCGATAAGCGGTTGAACCGAGTGGTTACCGATAGGTGCGGGCCGGTCAGCGCGGTGGGGCGAGCAGGTTGATCGGCAACCGCGACTGCGGGTCGATTCCGGCGCTGCGGCAATAACGCCGATTCAACTCGGCCAGGCGGCTGTTGAAACGATCGAGAAAGAGAAGGTCTTCGTGGACGAGTTGGTAATCGTCGGCGAAATTGAGCGGACAGGCGGACACTTCGATCTTGCCTGCCGTCTCATCGATATAGGCGTTCGGCAGCCCTTGTGTCCGACAGATGATCGGCCGTTGTTCGTAGACCAGACAGTGTTCTTCACGCAGCAGGCGACAGTGATCGTCATCGACCATCGCCGGGATGACTTCCCTGTCGGACAAGGCCCGGCGGAGCAGCGCCGCCTCCAGCGGCAGGACGCGAAAGGCGGTGCAACAGGACGTGCAGCCGGGCCGGCAATGGAGCAGATTAACGAATCGTTTGTCGATCAACTGGCTGACGGCCAAATCGATTTCAGCGATCAGTTGCCGGTAGTCGGAGCACAAGGACTGGTCGGGCTGGGGAAGCGGATCACGTGACATATCTGGTACCGATATTCGGATTTTCTTTTATGCTGCCTTGCCCGTTGATTGTAGCAGGTTTTCCCCTTGCTTCAAATCGAGTTCGTGCCGACGGCCATTGTTTTCTCGCCGAACAAGGCGGCATGTTTATTCCAACCGGTGTCGCAGACGGAGCAAGGGAATGATACATCGATTCCAGGTTGCGGCGACCGAGCCACACTGTCGCCTCGACATCTTCCTGCACGAGCGGTTGCCGGAGATGTCGCGCGGGGCGATTCGCGGGGTGATTGATCTCGGCGGGGTGCATGTCGACGGGCGGCGGGTGCGCAAAAACGGTCTTCAGCTTGCACCCGGGCAGGAGATTGAGATGCACCTGGATCGGGGTGATCGCGAACCGTTTCGCCTGTCTCCGGCGACCATTGTTTATCAGGACGCCGATTTGCTGGCCGTCAATAAACCAGCCGGGATCGATACGCAACCGACACCGGCCCGCTACAAGGGCACCATGTACGAGGCGGTGCAGGTCTGGCTCGGCCGGGACCGGAGCTTCGGGCGAAAGCTGGAAATCGGTATGGTCCAGCGCCTCGACCGCGATACCAGCGGCGTCATGGTCTTCTCGATCCACCCGCGCGTTCACGGACCGCTTGCCGACCAGTTCCACAGCCGGCGAGTGCGTAAATTCTACCTGGCCCTTGTTGCCGGGGTCCCGGAGCCGGCGCAAGGGGAGTTTGTCAGCACCCTGGCGCGAGATCGCCGGCGCAACCGGGTCAGGTCGGTTGCCGATGGCGGTCGGCAGGCCTTGACCCGTTATCGCGTCCTGCAGAGCCGTGGATCGTCAAGCCTGATGCTGGTTGAATTGGTTACCGGCCGGATGCACCAGATCAGGGCCCATTTCTCCGAGGCCGGCTATCCGTTGCTTGGCGATGTTCGCTATGGCGGCCCGGCGGACCTCGACGGTCGGGAATTTACTCGTCAGTGTTTGCACTCATGGGTGATCAGGCTCCACCATCCGCGCAGCGGCGTGGCCATGGATCTGACGGCGGCGGTGCCGTCCGATATGTGCTGGCCGGTAGTCGGGGCGACGAACCTTGACTGGGAGAGTTTGTTCGATCTCAGTTTTTGAAACTGTGGATCGGTGCCGGGATCCTGCCACCCCAGCCGATGAATCGGCTCGACTTGCCGACGTTTCTGACGGTCATGATCGGGCTGGCGCCGAACAGGCCGCCGAAACTGACCACCTCCCCGGCTTCCTTGCCGGGAACCGGGATAATACGGGCGGCGGTGGTCTTGTTGTTGACCATGCCGATGGCCATCTCGTCGGCGATGATGGCGGCGATGGTGTCGGCATCGACGGAGCCGGGGATGGCCACCATGTCGAGACCCACCGAACAGACGCACGTCATCGCTTCCAGTTTTTCCAGGCATAGCTCGTTCCTGCCGACCGCTTCGGCCAGCACGGCGTCTTCCATCACCGGGATAAACGCACCGCTCAGGCCGCCGACCGTTTTCGAAGCGAACAGGCCGCCCTTTTTGACCGCGTCATTAAGCATTGCCAGGATGGCGGTGGACCCCGGGGCGCCGATGGCGTCGACCCCGAGGATATGGAGGATCTCGCCGACGCTGTCGCCGATGGTTGGTGTTGGGGCGAGTGACAGGTCGACGACGCCAAAGGAGACGCCGAGGATTTCGGAAACCTGGCGTCCCACCAATTCGCCGCAGCGGGTGACGCGGAAGGTGGTCTGCTTGATCTCTTCGGCGATCTCATCGAGGCGCAGCCCCTGGCCGTTGCCGTTGCGGCTGTTGATCAACCGTTCCAGCGAGCGGGCGATGACACCGGGCCCGGAGACGCCGATGTTGAGGACCGTGTCGGCCTCTTCCACACCGTGGATGGCGCCGGCCATAAAGGGGTTGTCGCCGGGTTGATTGCAGAAGACCACGAATTTGGCGGCTCCGAACCCGCCCTGATGGCTGGTCCGGATGGCGATGTCCTTGACGGTCCGGCCAAGCAAGGCCAGCGCGTCCATGTTGATTCCCTTCTGCGACGAGGCGATATTGATCGAGGCGCAGACTTTTTCGGAGACGGCCAAAGCTTCCGGCAGGCAGAGGATGTATTCCCGGTCGGTCTTGGTCATACCTTTTTCGACCTGGGCCGAAAAGCCGCCGAGGATGTCGACGCCGACCGAGGTGGCGGCCCGGTCCAGGGCAACGGCCAGTTCGACGAAGCCGTCCCGGTCGAAGCCGGCGCCGACAAAGGCGATCGGCGTGATCGATATCCGCTTGTTGACCACCGGGATGCCGAGTCGCCGGGACACGAGGTTGCAGGTTTCCACGAAGCTGCCGGCCCGCTCCAGGATCCTTTCTTCGATGGCCCGACAGGTTTCGCGCACCGTTGCCGCCCGGCAGTCGAGCAGGTTAATGCCCATGGTTACGGTGCGGACGTCGAGATTTTCCTTCTGGATCATCTCCACGGTCGCCAGGATCTGGTCGGAACGCAACATGATTTAAACTCCCTGGTAGTGACGACGGATGCTGCCGGCCGCCATGAACAATGGCATTTCCGCCCTATACCGTCGTGGTTTGGGGTTACGCATTTTTCAAGTCGGTCTAAAGAGGTATCTCGTTGGTTACCTTGAATAAGTCGTGGTGCTGCAGCATCACCTGCAGACCGCTCTGCGCCGCAAGTTCCTGCAGAGCCGCGCGAACATCGGCGATGGCGACGACCTTGCTCAGGTCGAGCTGCAGGATCATCGTATAAGTGTCGTCGGTCCTGGTGGTGGCCAGGTCGAGAATATTGATGTTGTGCCGGTAGCAAAGCGAACTGATGCCGTGCACCAACCCCTTCTTGTTCCGGCCCTGGGCGGTCATTACGTAGGTCTTGTCGGGCGTACCGGCCGGCGGACAGCCATCGGGAGCGGCGATGTCTCTGACGATGAAATCGTAGTTGGTCGGACTGTCGATCGCTTCGAGTCGGGACAGGAGCAGGGAGACGGTGACATCGTCATCGAAGGTGGCGATCAGGACCATGGTCAGGTAGCCGCAGAGGATCGACTGATTCAACTCGGCGAGATCGCCACCGAGTTCATAGACGGCGCCGGTAATATCGGCGATGATACCCGGACGGTCTTCGGAGAGAACCGAGATGATGTAGTGGTTGCTCATAGGCTGGTGCACCTCGGAACGTGGATGACGGGTGAGCGGATTGTGGCCTGGGGCCTTTGCATACTGAAGTTTCCCGTTTTTAAA
>NPIE01000439.1_pt1 | contig 18640 bp, 10 predicted proteins | sample 8637661 | NCBI WGS metagenome assembly NPIE01 (sample SAMN07420842, study PRJNA396082) | bioreactor metagenome | isolation source: sample BA12 brine-fed electro-methanogenic bioreactor BA | place: Japan: Kochi | collected 2016-12-09
AGTTTATGGCAGATGCGCGGATAAAGACAGCTGTCGCGGCGGCACCTGCTGCGGGCCTGGGGATCGCTGCATGCCATGCCGTACATGTTGGCGGTGGGGCCGCCGATATCGCTGATGGTGCCGCGAAAGTCAGGATGAGTGGTCAGTTGTTCGGCCTCGCTGCGCACCGAATCCAGCGAGCGTGACTGGATGGCCTTGCCCTGATGATGGGTGATGGCGCAGAAGGCACAGCCTCCTGCGCAGCCGCGATGCGAGGTGATGGAAAATCTGATCTGTTCGAAGGCGGGAATGGTTTCCGTGTAGCTCGGATGCGGCAGACGCGTAAATGGCAGGGCATAGAGCCTGTCCATCTCTTCCTCCGTCAGGGGGAGTGCCGGCGGGTTGATGCGCAGCCAGCGATTGCCGTAGGCCTGTGTCAGGGGGCGTCCGCTCCACGGGTTGTTCTCTCCGGCGGCTGAACGGAAGGCCTCACCGTACGCCTGCCGGTCGTCGCGGACCTGCTCAAAAGGCGGCAGCCGCACGGCGTCGTCGGGTTCATCCTTGACCATGGCGGCAGTGCCGCGGATGTCCAGCATCTCTTTCAACGGTTCGCCTTCGGCCGCGCGGCGGGCAATCTCCAGCAGTGGTCTTTCTCCCATGCCGAACACCAGCAGGTCGGCTTTGCTGTCCACCAGCACGGAGCGGCGGACTCTATCCTGCCAGTAATCGTAGTGGGCCAGGCGGCGCAGGCTCGCCTCAATGCCGCCGATCACCACCGGCAGTCCCTTGAACGCTCCCTTGAGGGCGGCGGTGTAGGCGATCAGTGCGCGATCGGGGCGCGCTCCGCTGCGCCCGCCGGGGGTGTAGGCGTCGTTGTTGCGCACTTTCCTGGCGGCGGTGTAGTGGTTGACCATGGAATCCATCGCACCGGCCGATATGGCGGCGAACAGGCGGGGGCGCCCCATAACGCGGAACGATTCGGGGTCTTTCCACAGCGGTTGGGCGATGATGCCGACCCGGTATCCCTCAGCCTCCAGCAGCCGCCCCAGCAGCGGCACCCCGAATGCGGGGTGGTCGACATAGGCGTCGCCGCTGATCAGCAGAATGTCGAGTTCGTGCCAACCGCGGGAATCCATTTCGGCTTTGCTTGCAGGGAGGTGCCGGGGAAAATTAGCGCCGCACATGAGGCATCTTTCGGAAGAAGAAAGGGGGGTGTTTGAAGCACGGAATCAGACCGCAGGATAGAGGGACCAGCCGATCTTTGTCAATTGCCTGTACCCTTTCCTGCTGTTTCGACATGTTTTTTGCACCTTGTAGATGTCTGTTGTGAAGCGGGTGTGCATCAGAGGAAAAATTCCAGACGATGATATAGACGCCAGAGATGCTTAGAATCCTGTTATGACTGGTTTTTAAGTGTTGTGGTTTGTTAAAGATTGCTTGCTTTCGCCTTCTTTTTTTAATGATGCCGGTGAGATGGCCGCGCGAAATAGCTGTTTGCCGGTGGTTAAAAGACTGTCCGACCGTGCTTTGGCGGTAGTCTGAGCGAATGTGATTGGATTTTCATGACCTTTTTATCTCTTCAGCAAGCCTCTGTTGCGGCCCAGTGGACACTGGGCGCAAGCGCTATGGTGCTGGCCGCCTGCCAGGTTTTTCGCCTCCGCGAGATGATCGGAGCCCGGCGTGAGGCGGCGCGTCGCCGGGAAGCCGAAGATGCGCTGCACCAGGAGAGGGCTTTTCTGCAGACGGTGATCGACGGTGTGGCCGACCCTACCATGGTGGTCGACACCGAACACCGCATCCTGATAATGAACCAGGCGTCACGCATGTATCTGCCGCCCGGCAAGGATGTACCCGCCGATCCCCGTTGCTATCGCGTAGTGCATGGCAGCGAGCGGCCCTGCAGCGAAGATGGGGAAATCTGCCCGCTGCGCGAGGTGCGCCGCACCGGCAAGACGGCGCGGGTGGTCCATCGTCATTTGTTGGGAGACGGCCGCACCCGCACATTCGAGGTCAGCGCTTCTCCGCTGTGGAATCCCGATGGTTCTCTGCGCGGCATTATTCAGGCAGCGCGTGACATCAGTGACCGTCTGGCGGTGGAAGCCACCTTGCGGGAGAACCAGGATCGTCTCGATTACCTGGCCCATCATGACCCGCTGACCAATCTTCCCAATCGTTTGAGATTCAACCAGCGGCTGCGTGAGATGATGGATGGGGCGAAAAAAGATAAAATGCCGCTGGCCCTGCTTTTTCTTGACCTCGACCGCTTCAAGAACATCAATGATTCTCTCGGCCATGAAACGGGAGACCAGGTGCTGCGCGAAGTATCGGCACGCCTGCTGGAAAGTCTGCGCGGCAGCGACCTGGTGGCGCGTGTGGGGGGCGACGAATTTGTGGTGGTTCTGCCGCAGGTCGAGGATATGAAGACCGTGGCGGTGGTGGCCCGCAATATCCTGCGCGCCATGGGGCGAGGCTTTCGCGCCGGCCCCCAGGACCTTTTTCTGAGCACCAGTATCGGCATCAGCCTCTACCCCCACGATGCCCAGGACGCGGAAAGTCTGCTCAAGTTTGCTGATGCGGCCATGTACCGGGCCAAAGAGGAAGGGCGCAACAACTATCAGTTCTATCGCCCGGAGATGAACCTGAGAACGCGCGATCTTCTTATCATGGAGGGCAACCTGCGCAAGGCAATGGAGGAAAATCAGCTGCAGGTCTTCTATCAGCCGCAGTTCGATCTGCGCAGCGGTAAGCTGGTCGGTTTCGAGGCGCTGCTGCGCTGGAATCATCCGGAGCACGGCATGGTGTCTCCCGGCGAATTCATTCCGCTGGCCGAGGAAACCGGCCTGATCGTGCCGTTGGGGCACTGGGTCATGCAGACGGTTTGCAGGCAGGCGCGGGACTGGCAGATACAGGGTTATGCCCCTGTGCGCTTCGCAGTCAATATCTCCGCGCGCGAATTCCGGCAGCCCGATTTCATTGACCATGTCGATGCGGTGCTGGAAGAAAGTGAACTTGATCCCCATTGGCTGGAACTCGAAATCACCGAAACCATCGCCATGCGCAACTTCGAAGACACCATCATGACTCTGACCGATCTGAAAATCCGCGGAGTGCATCTGGCGATTGATGATTTCGGCACCGGCTATTCTTCGCTCGGCTACCTCAAACGCTTCCCCATCTCCAAGCTCAAAATCGACCAGTCCTTTGTGCGCGATATCGACCGCGATCAGAATGATGCCGCCATTGCCGGTTCCATCATTGCGCTCGGGCGCAACATGAACATGGAGATCATTGCCGAGGGTGTGGAGACAGAGGAGCAATCACGTCTGCTGCGAGAAAAGGGCTGTCATCAGGGGCAGGGCTTTCTTTTCTCGCAGGCTGTCCCGGCAGAGGAAGCACAGGCTTTTCTGACCCGCAAGAAAACTTCGCCCGGCTCCAGCATCATCCGCCCGGCCTGTTTCGCGCAGGGGCAAGGCAGCTGATTTTTCCTCTCCCGGGGGTATCTTCCTTTCCCTACAGAATTTTTTCTCCCGTCTCCCCGATTGCGGGTTGATTCCTGGCTTTAAAAAAAATAGCATAAAGAGTCGTTCTTTTGCCGCACAGTGCGGCTCGGTGCGTTTTTCCTCTTCCCCTACAGTGTCCCGTTTTTTACGGGGCAAACTGGCTGCCAACGTGAAATCACAGCCTTTTTACAAAAGAATCGTCTTTAACCGCCTGCGCGGCCTGAGCACAGCCTTCCAGACCCGTTTCCGCATCAGCGAAAACACCTTCATGATTGCCATGGCGGTGGTGATCGGGTTGCTGTCGGGGCTATGCAACTATGTTTTTCGCGTCACCATCGAATTTTTCGAGTGGGCGATCATCAAGCAGGGGCTTGATCTGTTCGGCGTGTCCTTCGACCACTGGACCTGGGGACGGCTGCTGGTTTTTATCTTCCCCGTCATCGGCGGTTTGCTGATGATTTTTTTCGGCGTTTTCTTTCCGAGGGACCTCAAATACGGTTTTCCACGCTTTCTGGAAATCGTCAATCTGCGCGGCGCCAAGATCCCCATGCGCACCATTTTTACTCGGGGCGCGGCTTCAGCGATCACCATCGGTACCGGCGGTTCTGCCGGGCAGGAGGGGCCCATCGCCCAGATCGGCGGCGCGGTAGGCAGCCAGTTCGGCCAGGCGTTTCGCGTCAGCGGCGATCGCCTCAAGGTGCTGGTGGCCTGCGGGGTTTCCGGCGGCGTGGCGGCGACGTTCAACGCCCCTATCGCCGGTGTTTTCTTCGCCACCGAAATCGTGCTGCTCTCTTCCTTCGAACTTTCCAGTTTCACCTCCATCGTGGTCGCCAGCGGCATGAGTACCGTGGTGTCGCGTGCGCTGCTCGGTAACATTCCCGCTTTTGCGGTGCCCCCATATGCCCTGAGCAATCATTGGGAACTGGTTTTTTACCTGGTTCTGGGCATGCTGGTGGGCGTGCTGGCTTCGGGTTTTATCGATATCCATTATCGCATCAAGGAGGCCTTTGACCGCCTGCGCATGCACCGACTGGTCAAGCCGATATTCGGTGGCCTGCTGGTAGGGATCATGGGGATCGGTTTTCCCCAGGTGTTCGGCAACGGCTACCATTTCATGGAGCGCGTGCTGCACGGCGAGGGGATCTGGTATGTCCTGGCGGCGCTGGTACTGATGAAGGCGCTGGCGACTTCCGTCACTCTCGGCTCCGGCCTGCCGGGCGGCCTGTTTGCCCCGGCGCTCTATATCGGTGCGGTGACTGGCGGCGCGTTCGGCAAGATGCTGCAGATGGTCTTTCCCACCTTTGGTATTTCGCCCGGCGCCTATGCGCTGGTGGGGATGGGGGCTTTTCTGTCGGCAGCGACCCATGCGCCGATGACCGCCATTTTTCTGCTGTTCGAGATGACCGCAAGCTACGAGGTTATCATCCCCATCATGCTGTCCTGCGTGATCGGCACCGCCATCAGCCGTCATTTCAAAAAAGACAGCCTCGATACGGTGGAGCTGTCCAAGGCCGGCATCGACCTGGAGGCAGGAAAAGAGCGCAACATCATGAAATCGCTGCGGGTCGGCGAGGTCATGGTGCGCGACCCCGAATCCGTCCCTGAACACATGACTCTGGGCCAGTTCGCTGATTTCATCGCTACCACCCGTCATACCAATTTCCCGCTGGTAGATCAGGCGGGCAGGCTGACGGGGATCATTTCAGTGCAGGATTTTCTCGGCGCGGTGTTCGAGAAAGAGCTGATGGACCTAGTGGTGATCAAGGAGCTTGCAACCCTCGATGTGATCACCGTGACCGAGGACGAAAACCTCGATGCCGCCATGCGCAGGATCGGCTACCGCAATATCGAGCAGCTGCCGGTGGTGGATCGCGATGACAAGCGCAAGCTGGTGGGGATCATCTCGCGCCGCGATATGGTTTCGGCCTACAACCGGGCGCTTATGTCGCGGACGTTGTCGGAGGATGTTTTGTAGTAGGGGAGCCACTAAGGCTCTAAGAACTCTAAGAAAAATCTCAACGCAGAGGCGCGGAGACTTTGGCAGAGACGCAAAGTCAAAGTCAAAGGCTCGAGCAAAGATTCATTTGATTCATAATTCATAAATGGTTTTTCTCCGCGCTCTCCGCGGTAAATAATCTGTTTTTCCCCTGAGACGGCAAGTAATCTTATGACCGACCTTCTGACACAGCTCAACCCCATGCAGCGCCAGGCCGTGCAGCACGGCGACGGAGCGCTTCTGCTGCTGGCCGGTGCCGGTTCCGGTAAGACTCGTACCCTGACCCATCGCGTCGCCTGGCTGATCCGTGAACACGGCGTTGCGCCCTGGCAGATTCTGGCGGTGACCTTTACCAACAAGGCGGCCGGCGAGATGCGCGAGCGCATCGAACAGCTGCTGGGCGGCGGCGAGCTGCCCTGGGTGTCGACGTTTCATTCCCTCTGTGTGCGCATTCTGCGGCGCGAAATATCGGCTCTCGGCTATACCTCCGATTTTACCATCTACGACGACCAGGACCAGGAGCGCCTGCTGCGGGATGTGCTCAAAGAACTGGGTGTCTCCGAGAAGTCCTTCAAGCCGCGGGCGGCCGCTGCAGCGATTGATGGGCTCAAAAATCGCGGCCTGCTGCCCGAGGAATGTGACCGGGACGATTTCCGCGGCGAGCAGCTGGTGAGGATCTACGACCTCTATCAGAAGCGGCTGCGGCTCGCCAATGCGCTCGACTTCGGCGACCTGATCATGCTCACCGTGCATCTTCTGCGCAACGAAGAGGATATCCTGCGGCGCTGGCAGGAGCGATTTCGCTACGTGCTGGTGGATGAGTTTCAGGATACCAACGCAGTGCAGTACGAGCTGACCCGTCTGCTGGCCGACGGCAGCCGCAACCTGTGCGTGGTGGGGGATGACGATCAGTCCATCTACCGTTGGCGTGGCGCCGAGGTGGGCAATATCCTCGGTTTCGAGCGGGACTACCCCGATACCACCGTGATTCGGCTCGAGCAGAATTATCGTTCCACCCGAACCATCCTTGATGCTGCCGGGGAAGTGGTGGCGCGCAATATCGGGCGTACCGGCAAGAGCCTATGGACCGACAATCCGGAAGGGGAGAAAATTACCCTTGAGTCGCTGCCCGATGACCTGGAAGAGGCGCGTTTCGTTGCGCGCGAGATCGCCCGCCTGCATCGCGCCGGGCGTCCCCTGGGCGAAATGGCCGTTTTCTACCGCACCAATGCCCAGTCGCGTCCGCTGGAGGAAGCGCTGGTACAGGAGCGCCTGCCCTACGTCATGATCGGCGGCATCAAATTTTTCTCCCGCATGGAAGTCAAGGACATCCTTGCCTATCTGCGGGTGCTGGTGAATCCGGCCGATACGGTTTCGGCCAAACGTATCGTCAATGTGCCGGCGCGCGGCATCGGGGCGACCACCGTGGCGCGCATCGCCGAACTCGAAGTTGATGCGGGCGGTTTTCTCCCCGCCTGCCGCCTGGCCCTGGAACGTGGCATTCTGGGCGCTGCGGCGAATAAAAAAGTGACGGCGTTCGTCGCTCTGATGGACGAATTCGCCGGTAAGCTGGAGACAGCCCCCTACCCGGAGTTGACCGCCGAGCTGATTGAGGCGACCGGCTACGGGCCGAAACTGCGTGAAGAAAAGACCGAAGAGGCGCGTGAGCGCATGCACAACCTCGAACAGCTTCTGGCCGGTATGGAGGAACACCGGGGCCGTGAGAGCACCTTGCAGGATTTCCTCGAGCAGGTGGCATTGGTGACCGATCTCGACAGTTATGACGGGCGCCTCGACCGGGTCACCCTCATGACGCTGCACGCTGCCAAGGGGCTCGAATTCCCGGTGGTCTTCATGACCGGTATGGAAGAGGGGCTTTTCCCCCACAGCCGTGCCGGGCGCGGCGGCGAGGAGCTTGAGGAGGAGCGGCGGCTCTGCTATGTGGGGATGACCCGCGCCATGGAAAAACTCTACCTTACCCATGCCCGGCGGCGGCGTGTCTACGGCGATTTTCAGTTCAATCCACCCAGCCCGTTTCTGGCGGAGATCCCTCTTTCCCTGCTTGATGACCAGGTCGGGGTTAAAAGTTCCAACTCGCCAAAGGCCGACAGCGCCCCAAAGGCCGCCGCTCACAACCTGGCGGCGGTGTTTGCCGGCATGCCTGGCGCGGAGCAGTCCTCAGCCGAAGATGAAAAGGAGTCGTTTGAAGAATTTGAAGAGGACGTGCGGCTGGTTCCGGAGCCTGACCAGGGGCCGCGCATCGGCATGCGGGTGCGCCATGTCAAATTCGGGGTCGGCACCGTTCGCCGGCTGGAAGGGCAGGGCGACAACCAGAAAGTCACCGTTTATTTCAACCGGGTCGGGCCGAAAAAACTCCTCCTTAAATTCGCCGGGCTGGAACCGGCCTGACGGCGCTGTTTTTGCCACACAAACAAGTGTAAAAAGTCTTTAAACTTATTTCGATGTGTGATTGAATGTTTCTTTTGGGTTTCCCACCGGTCTGGAGGAGACATCATGAGCCCCCCCGCCAGAAGACGCATTTCTGAAAATTTCAGGCGGCTGAGAACACTTTTGTTTCTGGCCGTTCTTCTGAGTCCTTCTCTCCTGTTTGCCGGGCAGACACTGGTCTATACACCCCTGCCCCTGGTTGATGCCGATAAGGTGGTGGCTGAAAGCCGGCCCATGCTCGATTTTCTTGAAGATCAACTGGACGTTGACATCGAGCTGCATTACGAAATGGCCAACGCCGATGTGGTCCGTGCTTTTCAGCAAGGGCGCATCGACCTGGCGGAAATCGGCCCCCTCCCTTATGTGGCCTTGCGCGAGCAGTACCCACAGGCGCAGGCGATTCTGTTTTTCGTCGAGACGGATGGCAGCGCCCATTACACCTGCGCCCTGGTCACGGCTTTCGACGGTCCCGAGTCGATCGCCGAAATGAAGGGTGCGGCACATATCCCTCTGGCATCTACCCAGCATTTAAGCACCTGCGGCCCTCTCTCTACGAGCTACCTGCTGAAAAAGCACGGCATCGACCCCCAATCGGCCTCTTTCGAGATACTCGGCAATCACGCAGCAGTGGCCCAGGCTGTTGTTCGCGGCGAGTATCCTGTCGGCGGAGTCAAAACCCACATTGCTCGGCGGTATGCCTCGCTGGGACTGCGCGTTCTGGATGAAACTCCGCCCATGCCGGCCTTTGCCCTGGTGGTCAACCGGAAAACCGTCGACGCCGAGATTATTGACGCCGTCACCGAGGCGCTTCTTGCCGTTTCCCGGGATCAGCGTACCGAATGGGGGGTGGCACGGCGGGGGTTTGTGCGTGCCAATGAGGACGATTATCGCAGCATGCGGCGGATGTTGCAGGAGTCCGGCCGCAGCGCGGTCGATTATCTGACGGATTCCTCCCGGGATGGGGAGGAATGAGGGTGGGGGAGACTTGAAAAGGTTCGTTGGAAAAGGCGGCCTGGCATGATGCGTATCAGGCACCGCATTGCGTTTGCTCTTTTCCTGCTGTTGGCCTGGTTGGCGGTGGCGGGGATGTTTCGGCAAAGGCATGCAGAACAGAAAAACGCCTATCTCAATCAGCGTCTGGAGATGCAGGATCTCGCCTGGCGGGCAACGGTCCGTTCTTTTGAGGACGGGCTGGGCGTCTATGTGGACGAGTATGTCCGCCGCCCGGAAATCCTTGATCTGCTGGTTATGGCGCAGGACGAAGCGCAAAGGGTGCAGGCCCGCGCACTGCTCTACCGCAAGTTTTTTCCCGTTTACCTGAAGCTTCGCGCCAGAGGCATGCGGCAGCTCCAGTTTCATCTCCCGCGCGCGGTCAGCCTGCTGCGTTTTCATGCGCCTCACCTCAGCGGTGACTCGCTGATCACCGTGCGTCCCGCTATACGAATGGCCCAGTTGCGCAGGCAGACTTTTGAAGGGTTTGAAGTCGGGAAGGTCATATCGGGGTTCCGTTCGGTTTATCCCCTGGAAGATGATGATGGCAGCCTGCTTGGAAGTGTCGAGCTTGGACTGCCGTTTGATACTTTGCGCCAGGCTATAGCAGAGCTTAAGCCCGATTCCGAGTTCAACCTGATTCTGCGAAGAGATGCCCTGGGGCACCTGTTTGATGAAAGCCTTGGACTTTACGGCCCCTGGGCAGGAGATTCCAGAGCCTGGGTGGAGGAAGACCCTCGCCGCGAACTGCCCGATGCTCCGCCGCCCCTGTCTTTTACCAGCCGCCGCCTGGAGGCCCGCATCGCGGAGAGGCCGGATATTCGCCAAGCTCTGGAGGCGGGTGAGGGGGGCGCCTTCAAGCTCACGCTGGGGGCGAAAGCTTATGTCGCTGTTTTTACCCCGATTACCGATGTTCAGGGAGATCTGGCAGGCTATCTGGCGTCTTACGCGGAGGGTCGGGCGCTGGCGGAGCAGGATGTTAATTATTTCACCAACCTGGCCCTGACCACCTTCTTTGTGATGCTGGCTGGCTGGGCTCTGTATCGCCTGATGCTGAGCCGCTCCCGTCTGGCTCAGGAGCGCCGTCAGTTTCAGGCGATCGCAGAGAGCATGGGGGAAGGGCTTTACGTGACCGATTCCGCCGGTCAGCTGACTTACATCAACCCGGCCGGCGCCTCCCTTATCGGTCGCGACCGGGACAAGCTTCTGGGGGAGTCCCCCCACGACAGCTTCCATCCCGCCAGCTCCAATGGGGACCGGAGCGACTGCCCTATGTGCCGCTCGCGTGGGCCTTTTCATGGAGAACTCACCTTTTTGCGCAGCAACCACGAGCCATTCGTGGTGCGCGCGGCCAGTCGTCCGTTGATTGAAGGGGGCGCCGTGCGCGGCATGGTCACAGTCTTTGAGGATATCAGCGAGCGCAAGCGAACCGAGGCGGAGCTGCTGCGCGCCAAGGAGTCGCTGGAAAAAGCCAACGAGCGCCTCAAGAGGGCCATCGCCCACAGCAACCGCATGGCAGAGCGGGCCCGCAACGCCAACGAGGCCAAAAGCCGCTTTCTTGCCAACATGAGTCATGAAATCCGCACGCCTATGAACGGGATCGTCGGCATGGCGGAGTTGATGTTGGGAACGGCGCTCGACAAAGAGCAGGAACAGTACGTGCGCACCATGCGCGCCTGCGGCGAGTCTCTGCTGTCCATCATCAATGACATCCTTGATTTTTCCAAGATCGAAGCCGATCGTCTCGTCCTTGCGGAAGAAGATTTCAACCTGCTGGAACTGGTGGAGGAATCCGTTGATCTGCTTGCCTTGCAGATCGGAGACAAACCCGTGGAGATGACCAACTATATTGCGCCTGACGTGCCGCTGTGGTTACGGGGAGATCCCGGCCGTCTGCGGCAGGTATTGCTCAACCTGGGCAGCAACGCAGTCAAATTCACCCCCCGTGGCGAGGTGGTGATTCTGGTGTCTCTTGCTGGGGGCAGCGATGAGGCGGTCACCATCTGTTGCGAAGTCCGCGACACGGGGGTCGGCATCTCCGCTGAGCAGCGCGAGAAACTCTTTCTGCCTTTCGAGCAGGGTGACCCCTCCAGTACGCGGCAATTCGGCGGAACCGGGTTGGGACTGGCCATCACCCGGCGCTTGCTGGATCTGATGGGAGGAACAATCGATTTTGACAGCGCTCCCGGAAAAGGAACGACTTTCCGCTGCAACATTCCATTGAAACCGGCGCTCCTGGAAGAAAGTCATTCAGATCCGCCGACTCTGGACTGTGCAGACATCCCGATGCTGGTTGCCTGCGCCAAGGCCATGCAGCGGGATTTTCTGATCCGTCGGCTTGAAAACCACAATGCCTCGGTCCGGGTTGCGCACAATCCCGAGCAGGTGCTGGCGGTCGCCGAACAGGCACGCCGCGAAGGCGCGCCGCTGCGGGTGGTTTTCCTGGACCACGACCTTGCGCCCCCTATGACTGCTCCCCTTGCGCATGCCCTGCGACGCGCCGGGCAGGAGGACCCTCCTGCCGTCATCGTCCTGAGCCGCCTCAGTCGCCCGTCGGCAGCGCATAATGATGAGGATCCGCCGTTCTTCGGCGTGCTGCACAAGCCGATTCGAACGGCAAAGCTCATGGAGATGCTGGAGCAGGTTCTGTTGCAGCGCTCCGGACAGCTTGAAACGAAGCCCGATGCGAACCAAAAGCGCCCTGAGCAGGATGTCCCCGTCGAAAAAGGGAAAATCCTGCTGGCGGAGGATAATCCCGTCAACCGCAAGCTGGCCATGACGTTTCTGCGTCGGCTCGGCTTCGAGGCCGAAGAGGTTGAAAACGGCCGCCAGGCGCTGGAAATCCTCTGCAAAGACCGGTTCGATCTGGTTCTGATGGATGTGCAGATGCCGGAGATGGACGGCATGGAAGCCACCCGTCGTATTCGCGCCGGCCAGGGTGGCGACGATCATATGGATATCCCCATCATTGCCCTTACGGCCCATGCCATGCACGGCGACCGCGAACGCTGTCTGCGTGTCGGCATGAGCGACTACCTCGCCAAGCCGATCCGCATGGCGGAACTCTCTGCCAAACTCCAGCGCTGGATCCAAACTTCCTGACCGTTGTGTGCTTCCGGCTTGTTCTTGCGGTAATCCTTGCTAGACTTTGCGCGGACACCTTCTTTTTCACGACCCACATGCTGCACAGTTGTGTATATTTCCCGCAAGGAGGAATGGATATGGAAACCACACGCATAAAAGGAACTGATCTGGTCGCGTCGCGCATCGCCCTCGGCACCTGGGCGATCGGCGGCTGGCTGTGGGGTGGCGCCGACGATGAAGAGTCGATCCGCACCATCAATGCGGCCCTTGATCATGGGATCACCCTGATCGATACCGCGCCGGTGTATGGCTTCGGCCGTTCGGAAAAAGTGGTCGGCGAAGCGCTGTCCCGCCGCGGCGGGCGTGGCCAGGTCTTGATCGCTACCAAGGCCGGTCTCCAATGGACTGAAGATGGGAAGGTCTTTCGCAACGCAAGCGCCGACCGCATTCAGGAGGAAGTCGAGGCCTCTCTGAAGCGCCTGCGCACCGACTATATCGATATCTACCAGGTTCACTGGCCTGATCCCGTTGCGCCGATCGAAGAAACGGCCGAAGCGATGGATCGACTGCTGCGCTCAGGCAAGGTGCGCGCCATCGGCGTCAGCAATTATTCACCGGAACAGATGGAGACCTTCCGCTCAAAGTCGACCCTGCATACCTGTCAGCCCCCCTACAATCTGTTCGAACGCGGCATCGAGGAGGATGTGCTCCCTTACTGTCAGCAGCGCGGCATCACCATGCTCGCCTACGGGGCGCTGTGCCGCGGCCTGCTCAGCGGGAAAATGCACGCGGACAGCCGCTTCGAAGGGGACGACCTGCGTCGCCACGATCCGAAATTCAAGCCTGAGCGATACCCGCAGTATCTGCAGGCGGTGGAAAAACTCGATCGCCTTGCCCGTGAGCGTTTCGACACCGATGTCCTTCATCTGGCGGTGCGGTGGATTCTTGACCACGGTGCCGATATCGCCCTGTGGGGGGCAAGGCGCCCGGAGCAGGTGCAGAGTGTGGAGCAAGCCATGGGGTGGCGGCTCAAAGCCGACGACCTGAAGGAGATCGACCGCATCATCACCGAAACGGTGACCGATCCGGTCGGACCGGAATTCATGGCGCCGCCGGACCGCAACCGTTTCCAGAAGAACTCCTGAAATCGTCCGTTCCCGGGCGAGTCCTCCCCTGGTCCTCAAGGCCTGGGGGGTTTTTCCGTTCTTCGGAGGATGCTATGCATAAAACCTTTCTCTTTATTTTTTGCGGAATGATCGCAGCAATGGGTCTGTGCCTCGGCCCGGGCCCGGTCGCCGCCGAGACGGCGACCACCCTCGAGGATCAGACCGCGGTGGCCGTCACCATCTATAACGAAGACCTGGCCCTGGTCCGCGACCGGCGCGAGGTGCAGCTGCCGGAAGGTGAGATTCGTCTCGCCGTGCGCGAAGTCAGCGCCCGCATCCGTCCGGAGACAGCTCTGCTGCGGACTCGTGACGGGAATTCACCCCTGCGCGTCATCGAGCAGAATTTTGATTTCGACCTGCTGACCCCGGATAAACTGCTGGAAAAGTATGTCGGCAGGGACGTGCTGCTGGTGCGAACCCACCCCACCAGCGGCGCAGAACAGACGCAACCCGCCACTGTCCTGGCCTATAACGATGGCGTTCCGGTCCTGAAAGTGGGTGATCGTATCGAAACGGGGGTGCCGGGGCGGCTGGTCTATCCTGATGTGCCCGAGACCCTGCGCGATCGTCCGACGCTGGTGCTTCTGCTGGACAATCCGCGCACCGGGCAGCGCGAACTTGAGCTGAGCTACCTGTCCGGCGGGCTGTCCTGGCGTGCAGATTATGTGGCCAGGCTCAACGAAAGCGACGACCGGCTCGACCTCTCCGGCTGGGTGACGCTCACCAACAGGAGCGGCATTGCCTTCCGGAATGCACAGGTGCAACTGGTGGCGGGCGACGTGCAGCAGGCCCGGGACAGGATGAGGGCGGCAGAGGCGCAGCCGCGCATGGCGATGGCCATGCAGGATGCGGCACCTCAGGAAGAGAGCCTGTTCGAATACCACCTCTATACGCTGGCGCGGCCCACCAGTATCCGTGACAACCAGACCAAGCAAGTCAGCCTGCTGTCGGCGGCCGAGCTGCCGGTGCGCAAGGAGCTGGTGCTGCGCGGCGCACCCCATTTTTACACCGGGCGCTACGGCGAGCCCCAGCGCGGGCTCAAGGTGGCGGTGCATATCGCTTTCGACAACCGGGAGCAGGACGGGCTCGGCGTTCCGCTGCCCAAGGGGATCATGCGCGTCTACAAGGACGATTCGCGCGGCACGGCGCAGTTTGTCGGCGAGGATCGCATCGACCATACGCCGAAAAATGAAGAGGTGCGCCTGCGCCTCGGCTCCTCCTTCGACCTGACCGCCGAAAAGGTCCAGACCGACTACCACAAGCTGGACCAGGGGCGCGACAAGGCGCCTGTGATCGAGACGGCCTGGCGTATCACTCTCAAGAACGCCAAGCCGCAGGCGGAGACCGTGCGGGTGGAGGAACCGCTGCCCGGAGACTGGACCATCCTGGAGGAAAATTTCCCCCACCGCAAGTTGTCCTCTGCCCTGGCGGCGTGGGACATCGAGGTGCCGGCTGAAGGAGAGGCGGCGCTTGAATACCGGGCGCGCATCCGTTACTGAGCATGGGAACCGATAAGCCTTGACTCTGCTGGAACACCCCATCTCCCTTCTGCTGCTGATCATGGCGCTGGGTGAACTGCTTGGACGCGTGCGCGTTTCAGGCATCACCCTTGGTCCCTCGGCGACGATCTTCGTGGCGCTGGCCTTCGGCCATTACGGCTGGACCCTGCCGCAGGAGGTTCAGACCCTCGGGCTGGCTCTGTTCATCTACGCGGTTGGACTGCAGGCGGGGCCCGGGTTTGTCTCCTCGTTCAGACAGCACGGCCTGGTTATGTCGGTGGTGGTGCTGGCCATGGCGGCGGTGGGGATGCTGGTGAGTTGGGGCTGCTGCCTGCTGTTCGGCTTCGACGCCGGGACCGGCGCGGGCCTGTTGTCGGGGGGGATGACCAGCACGCCGTCGCTGGCGGTGGCGGTAGAGCAGGTCGGCCACGCAAGCGCCCCGGCCGCCTACGGCGTAACCTACGGCTTCGGGGTGGTGGGCATGGCCCTGGCGATCAAGGTGATGCCGCGCCTGCTGCGCATCGACATGGAGCAGGAAGAGCAGAGGTTGGCGCGCGAGTTGGAACAGATCCATCCGCCGATTACCTTCCAGCACATCGAGGTCAGCAACCCCAACCTGTTCGGCAAACGGGTGGCCGATCTGTTTCTCAAAAGCATCGCACCGGTCACCATAACCCGCCTATTGCGCCGGGGCAGCACTGAACCGGTGCTGGTGGGGGCCGATACGGTGCTGCAGGAGGGCGATCACCTGCGGGTGGTCGGCAGTGCGCAGGACCTGGAAAAGGTGCGGCTTTACATCGGCCGGGCGGTGGAAGGGGAGATCGCTTTTGACCGGGTTCTGACCAAGGCTTCCATCATCATCTCAAAGCGCGAATTCTCGGGCACCACCCTGGGTTATTTCAACTTCCGCGAAGTCTTCAACGTGCAGGTGGCGCGTATCACCCGCAACGGGGTCGATCTGGCCGCCGATGCCAATACCATGCTGCATCTGGGCGATGTGCTGCACGTGGTCGGGGATGAGCGCTCTCTGCGCAACATCCGCCGCATGTTGGGCAACGACCTCAAAGCGACTTACGAGATCAGTCTGCTGCCCATTCTGCTGGGTCTGCTGTTTGGCCTGCTGCTGGGCAAGATCACCATTCCCCTCCCCCTGATCGGTCCCCTGAGCCTGGGGACCACCGGCGGCGTCCTGTTGGCGGGGCTATTGCTCGGGGCCCGCTATCAGACGGGAAAGATGATCTGGGAGGTCCCCTCCACCGGCAACAACCTGATTCGCGATCTGGGGCTGGCGTTGTTCATGGCGGCGGTGGGTACCGCTGCCGGCACCACCTTTGTCGATACTCTCACTCAGCAAGGCGCACCGCTTCTGCTGGCCGGCGTCCTGGTGACGCTGGTGCCGGTAGTGGCGGGTGCGGCCCTGGGGCTGTGGCTGCTGCGCATCCGCTTCCCACGGCTTCTCGGTGTGCTGGTCGGCGCCATGACCTCCGCCTCGGGGCTGGCGGCCGCCAACTCCCTTTCCAGTACAACTTATGCCTCCTCGGCGTATGCCACCGTCTATCCCGTGGCCCTGATCGGCAAGATCCTCGCCGTCAAGGTACTTCTCTTTTTCCTGCTCAGTTGAATCGCACCCTTTGCCATTTTCTTGGGGATCAGCGGTTGTCCTCGGCATAACCGGTCAATTCCACATAGCCGTATCCGGTAAGGGGGCGCTCTCCGTAGTGCCCAGAAAAACGCACCGCGCCTTCCCAGTAGCGTATCGTTACGTCAAGCTCCTGGTCGGAAAGCAGGGGAGTGATCTGCAGTTCAAGATCCTGATCCGGCACTTTCATTCGCCAGGCTGAAGGATAGCTCCCGCCGCGGAGGCTTTGCCAATGGGAAATCGCCTCCAGTTGAAGCTGCTCGCCCAGCAGGGGGAGGGTGCTGCCGTCGGGGGTAACCAGCACGCCGCGACTGGCCGGGTCTGCCGATCCGTCCTGGCGGCGCAGCTGGTAGTACATCAATTCGTGCCCATCGTCGCTCTGCAGGGCGAACCAGTCCCACCCCTGCTGGTCGGCAGCCAGGGCGCTGGTGCTCCATTCCCGGTCCAGCCAGCTGCTGCCGCGGACCTCGTACTGCTTTCCCTCGATCCTGATTCGGCCCTGCGTGGGCATGCGGGTCAGCGAATAGTAATAGCTGGCATTGCCCGCCTCGGCACTTTTTTGACTCAGGCCCTTTTCTCCCTGAAGAACCACCGGCTTGCCCTGTCGCAGAGACAGATCAATGGCTGCTGTATCCGTGCTTGCGGACAGTTCTGTAGGGAAGGTTTCCGCCGGTCCCCTCGCCTGCCAGTCTTCCAGCCAGACGTGAAACGGAACGCTCTCGGCTCCGGCCAGTCCCATGGCTCCGCGGGCAAAGCGCTCATCGTAGAAAAAGCGGCCGCCGGCAACGTCAGTGAAAGCGAAATGGGCCATGTAGGCCTGGCGGGTTCCCCAGCTCGAGGGGCGGCGAATCGGCTGCGGAGCCAGGGCGATGCGGAAGAAGGTCAGCTGGTAGCCGAAGCGCCGCCCTTCTTCATCCTCGAGGTTGCCGGTGTAATACCACCATTCGGTTTTGAAGTCGGGGTGCGGGCCATGGTCGCGGGGAAACTCGAATTCACGGGGTTCCAGGGCGCGGGCATAGCCGGTGTCTTCTTCAGCGCCCAGGGTGCGTCCGACTTCCAGCCGGGAAGAAGCAGACTCTTTTTTTTCAGAGAAGCGACAGCCCGCTGCAGTGCACAGGGGGAAGAGCACCATCAGGATGAATAAAGCGGAGAATTTACCAGACATGCTTCACTCCTCCCGCAACGCCAGCGCAGGGGCTGAACGGGCCATGCGCCACGCGGGGTAGATGCCGGCCAGCACGGCAGCGCCGACGGCCAGAAGAATCGCCTGCCACAGGATGTCGCCCGTGATGGAGGTCTGCATGGTCCAGCCGAAAGAGCGGCGGTTGATGACAAGAATCAGTACCAGAGCCTGGATGATCCCCAGCGGCAAGGCCAGCAGCCCTGCGATCAGCGTGGGCGGCAATTTCGGCGCTGTGGGTGACCAGGATCATGGCGTGCCCAGCCTTGCGGGTGGTGCGCTCGAGCAGCGCCAGCACCTGGTTGCCTGTTTCGGCATCGAGGTTGCCGGTCGGCTCGTCGGCCAGAACCAGGCGGGGCTGATGGATCAGCGCCCTGGCGATCGCCACCCGCTGCTGTTCGCCGCCGGACAGGCGGTCGGGGAAGCTCTCTCCCCGGTCGGCCAAACCGACCTCCGCCAGCATATGGTCGACCCGCTGTTTGCGATCAGCGGTCAGTTTCCCCGTCAGCTCCAGCGGCAGCAGCAGGTTTTCGCGCACCGTCAGGGTGCCGATCAGGTTGAAAAACTGGAAGACGAAGCCGATATGGTGACGCCGGAACAGGGTGCGCTCGTGTTCGCTGAGCCGGTTGAGCTGAACATTGTCAAAAATGATATCCCCGGCGTCGGGCCGATCGATTCCGCTGATCAGGTTGAGCAGGGTCGATTTGCCCGAACCGCTGCGCCCGAGCAGCGCCACGCATTCGCCCGAGAGGAAAGAGGCGCTGAGACCGCTGAACACCGTACGCAGGCTGTCGCCCTCCCGGTAGCTCTTGGTCAATGAATCCAGCTGCAGCAGCGGTTGTTGAACCATCGCAGGTCGTCTTTCATTGGAAAGAGAGTTGTCATTCAGCACAACGGACGCTCAGTGTTTTATGCTTGTAACGGCAAAGTCCCGACCCCACACGGTGGAAAATACACCTATACTTATATCACACAGTATGTCCATGGTGTTGCCATCGGGGCGGAGAGCGGCGACAGGCTCCTGATGCTTTTTTTCGGCGCCGATTTCGGGGGATTGACAGGACGTTCGAAGAGCTTATGATGGTATTTGGATAATTCAATTTCCAAGGACTCCGCATGTCGGAAAAAATACTGCTTGCCCACACCCGGGACGATGAAC
>NPIE01001023.1_pt1 | contig 18636 bp, 8 predicted proteins | sample 8637661 | NCBI WGS metagenome assembly NPIE01 (sample SAMN07420842, study PRJNA396082) | bioreactor metagenome | isolation source: sample BA12 brine-fed electro-methanogenic bioreactor BA | place: Japan: Kochi | collected 2016-12-09
GGGATTTCTACTTCGCATTAAAGCCCAAACACGAGTACAAAACCAATTTTTTTGTTTTACACTTGGCCAAGCCTGCCCCCGCTGCCTTTGGCACAGTTGGGTATAGGTTTTTTCTATTTTCAATTTAGAAACGTTCGACCCAGGGTATATCCCGGGTCGATTTATTATTGGCTCAGCATCTCGCTCACAGAGGTCGCTTTGATATAACGTGCTGGATTTTCACCTTCTGCTAATACCGCAAAATGCTCTCTGCCGCAGGCGATCTTCGCTCCCTCCTTGTGGCGCAAATCATCCCACCATAGACTTCCTTTGGTTTCGACCACAAAGTAGAGCTTTTCCTGGCCATCATCCTCCACTAACACAGCCCAATCGGGATTATAACTGCCAAGGGGAGTGGGAATTTTGAACCATTTTGGGAGTTTGGCGTAAACCCTCACGGCTTCATTGGCTTCAAGTTCTTCGGCGAAGCGCTTTTCTATACCAGTCGAGTCGTACACTACATGCTCATAAACAGATTTTTGTGTCTTCATAGTGTTTTTCAGGTAACCCTCAAGTTCTTCTTGCTGGAAGAGTTCTTGGGCATAATAGTGCTCATCACCAATACGTTGGTATTTGATGCCATCCACTAGGGCGAGGCGCTTCGTGCGATTAATGGCCTCCGATGCAAGATCAATAAATTCTTGTGGGTTCTTCTTGAAATCTTTTAGCCGTCGGCTCTCTTTGAGGATCTTTACGAGACTCTTTCGGGTGAGCTGTGTCTTGTCCTGGAGGTCAGTCAGGATATCAGGCAGTTCAATGTCGCTTTCACTGATTGATGTGTAGCCTGACGCAGATGTTTCAGTAGACTCGACACCACCCTTCCCAATAGCAATATTGGCAACACGAAACTGTGCGCGCGTCCTAGTGATAGGCGGGGCATTGGTTATAGCTCGCGCGCAATCATCAATGAGCTTGACATTGTCGAAATCCACGCGGTAGGTGGTCTTGTGCTTGATTCTGTCCCACAATGCCTTGAAATCTTCACTCTCAAGAATTGCCTCGCGGGTACGAATAGTAAACCGCTCGTCAGCATTTTTTATGTCAAGCTTACCCGCAAGCTTGCGTAGAATTTCCTTTATTTTGTCCGCTTGCTCCGAGAACTCCATGGGAAGTTCTAGGTTATCTTCTTTCAAAGCAGTTCGCAGGCTATCCAGTACCTTGCCACGAGTATCCAGAAACTTTTTATCCTTCAGATATTTCCAAACTTCTTCAGACTTCTCAACACCAAGTGGGCTTGTAGTGCCATCCTTTGCCGTAACCGTCAAGTTTGCAAATTGATGCTTTTCCACGACCCCAAAGCGGATGCCCGTGTCGGCCTCAATTTCTTTCTGGAGGTTTTCGGCGAATTGCTCGTAGCTCTCGGTAGCGATGACGGTCAAGGTATTGACGTCAAAGCCACGTAGACGCTGACCATTCTGGTCAACGCAAAGGCGGAGACCCCGCCCCAAGGTCTGTCGGCGTTCGCGTTCCGTGCCAATATCGCGCAAGGCGCAAATCTGGAAGACGTTCGGGTTGTCCCAACCTTCCTTCAGCGCTGAATGCGAAAAGATAAATTTGAGCTTGGTATCAAAGCTGAGTAGCTTCTCCTTGTCTTTCATGATCAGATTGTAGGCTCGCTCGGCATTGTCGCGGTTGGCCGCATTGTCGGCAATTTCGCCGTTTGCCTTTCTTGTAGGCTCTTTAAATTTTTTATTTTTATCGATTGAAAAATAACCCTCATGGACCTCGGTCGCTTCGGTATCGAGATCAATTTTTTCAAAAAGAGTCTGGTAGTTGGGAAGCGTTGCGAGTTTTCGATACTCCTCCTCGAACATAAGGGCATATTTTCCCTTTACCGGATTTCCATCTTCATCGTACTGCCGGTAAAATTCTACGCTATCAATGAAGAATAGGCTGAGCACCTTCACATTCCGTTTTTGGGCTGCGAAGCGCATTTCCTTGTCCAGGTGCTCCTTAATCGTTCGGCGAATCATTAGCCGTTTCAAGTCATCAGGGTTTGCTCCTCCCACCTCATCCCCTGGGCGGAGTAGAGCTTCGCCTCCTGGCATGCTCAGTTCCATTGACTGATTGTCATTACCGACAGTGATCGTACCAATGCGGAAATTCTCATAGATGGCACGTCCGGTTTCCTGTTCCAGATCATCACCGTCCTCAACGGTGAATACCTCGCGCCTGACATTCCTGCCGCGCAGGATGTCTGCCTCGATTTTGGCCGTGATTGATCCTCGTACATTCTGCGTCGATATCAGTTTCACGTAGGGCTTGTTGTGGCCGCCTTCGACTTCCAGCGATGCCACTTCGATCTGCTTCACAAGCTCGCGTTCGTATGCGTCCACTGCGTCAAGGCGATAGACCATGTGGTGCTTGTCGACGTGTGTCGCCGAATAGCGCAGCGTGCAAAGCGGGTTCATTGCTTCAAGAGCTTCTTTGCCCCGTCCGGACATTCCGCCATCCACACTTTGCGGCTCGTCCACAATGAGTATGGGATTGGTCGCGCGCACTAGATCGATAGGCTTTTCCCCGCCCGTCTTTTCATTCTCTTTATAGAGGTTATTCACCTCCTTTTTGTTGATCGCGCCGACTGTGACAACCATGATCTGGATATTTGGGCTGGTGGCGAAATTGCGCACAGTTCCGGGCTTCGTAGAGTCATACTGAAAATATTCATAGCCCTTAGCGGTTGGATAAAGATTTTCAAAATGCTCACGCGTAATCTGGAGCGTTTTGTAGGTGCCTTCCTTGATTGCCACAGACGGCACGACGATAACAAATTTGGTGAAGCCGTAGCGCATGTTCAGCTCGAAGATCGTGCGCAGGTAGACATACGTCTTACCCGTGCCAGTCTCCATCTCAACGGTAAAGTCGCCACTTGTCAGTGACTCCGACGGTCTCAGGCCATTACGGAGCTGGATTTCCCGAAGGTTCTCCAAGATTTCATCGTCCAGCAGTTCCAGTTTATTTCCAATACCAAGCTCGCTTTCTATGAATCCAAGAGAACCCTGGCGTGTATTGCTGGAGCTTTGGGTAACGGTAAATTCTGTTCGGTTGATTTCATGCCCCTTGAACAGATCAATAACCGATTTGACAGCTGCCTGCTGATAATCAAGGCTATCTTCAAAATGCAGTTTCATGCGCACCCTCCTTTCCTACAGGCTGCGCACATGCGCGATGCCGTTCTGCTCCAGAATGGCAGTCATATTCGTTTTGGCGATATCGTCGACAAAGGCGCTGTCACGGAAGACAACTTGGGTATCAGCCTCAGGTGCAAGCTCCTTGTGCCAGTCAGTAATGCCTTTTGCCAGAGCTTCGATCCCGGAATTATCGATACTTGCATCCAAGCAGGCGAAAAGTACTCCATAACCGATGCTGTAGACGCTTTTGTCCGCAATTAGTTTTTTTTCAATTGGCACAGTCAGATCAACACCACGTTTAAGAAGAAGCTCATAAAGAACATCTTGTTCATTCCGGCCTTCGACTAAGTGCTCGGTGTGGTCAAGCAAGGACTGCTCAAGATCCGACGCATCGGGTTTCCAAGCACGGATGTTGCTGCTATCGAGTTTGAAGACTTTGAATCCTAGATCACCCTTGAACTCAGGATTATCTTTCCGGATTTTAGCAGACGTGCGTCGGATACGCTCTTTGCCGACCTCTGCAATATTAGGGGCAACGCTCAACCGCTTGCAAAAGTCAAATGCCGGCTTTTGCTTCGCGTCTCCTTCGTCAATTGGTTCAGGAAGCTGCACCATGATAAAATTGAGCTTTTCATTTTCATCCAGATTTTGCTCAAAAACCGCATGTGCCGTTGTACATGACCCCGCGAAGAAGTCCAGCACATATCCCCCAGTATAGGCGCCGAGCCTTATAAGATAATTAATAAGTTGTTTTGGTTTTGGATATTGAAAAGGAACACCGATGCGCTCTAGCTCTGAGCGCATTTGTTCGGTTGTGCCGACATTTCGGAGTACCGAAAGCACATTTCTCGCCTTTTCTCGTTCGCGGCGGTAATAAACAACTCCCCGCTCTGACAAATAGAATGTGAGAAAATTGCCATCCCCTTCATCGATTGGTTCACATCCTCCCCTAATAAATTGCTTTAACTTATCAACATTAGCCCAACCCGAATAAACACGACAAGACTCCTTAAGGGCACCAGATTCAACAACCAATTCGTCCAGACGAATGGGGTAGCTGACCCCGTACTGTTTGGTCAAATCTCTGGTAATGTACCCCACAGAAGAAACATCTCTAAAAAAAGCTTCCGGCACTTCGCTAGGCGAAAGCCTTGTGTTTTCAACTTTGCATGGGAAGCCGGGCGGGAGCACTACCTCACTAGGCGGATTGGCACTGCCATTCTTTGTAATCGAGTTCTCTGCAAATCCCTTCCACAGGTTGCTCTCCTCTCGGGTGTTGGGATCTACGACAAAACCAACAGAGGCCTCAAAAGTCTTTGAATATAGAAGGACATATTCATGGTTCACTTTAACATCATATTGATTATCAGTGTGACCCTCGGTATTCCAGATAAACTGAGCGACGAAGTTCTCTTCACCAAAAACTTCATCACAAACCTTTTTTAGATTTGAATCTTCGTTGTCATCAATTGAAATAAATATAAATCCTTCATTTGAAAGAAGTGTTCTGGCTAGTTTCAATCTAGGATAAATCATTGATAGCCAATTTGTATGATAACGGCCAGAAGTTTCAGTATTTGAGCTGATACTAAATCCGTCCACTCCTTTTTGACCGGTGTACTTGAGATATGTTTCAAGATTATCCTGATATTTGTCTGGATAAATAAACTCTTTTCCAGTATTATAAGGAGGATCTATATATATCATCTTAATTTTTCCAGCGTAACTCTTCTGCAAAAGTTTAAGAACTTCTAAATTGTCCCCCTCGATAAAGAGATTCTTCGTGTTTTCCCAATCAACACTTTCCTCCGGGCAAGGACGCAACGTGCCGGTGGATGGTGTAAGTGCAATCTGCCGCGCTTTCTTTTTGCCGTGCCAAGTAAGACCGTACTTCTCTTCGCCGTCAGCAATCTCATCACCAAGTAATTGTCGCAGGGCGTCGAAATCGATCCCGTCTTCGGTGAATGCGTCCGGCAGAATGTTCCTCAAGGCTTCAAGATTTTCTTCCACAATGTTCAAGCTCTCGCCCTCTTCTTTTCTCAATATTTCCATAGTTATTTCCTCATATATCATTGCGGATCGCCTCGATGCGATCACTCAGTTGCTTGATCTGGGTGTTCAGGCTGACCTTCGTCCCCAAGTTTTTCTCTTTCTTCAGTTTGTTGCGGGTCTCGGATCGCTCCTGCTGAAGCTTTTCAATATGCCGCAAGGCCTCTAGCCGTTCCAGCTTGGGCTTGGTATTGCCCCCTGGCGGTTCGTATCTGTCCGAATGCGCCGCGCAATTAAGTGAGATGATTCGCGAAACCGCATCCTGATAGAAATCGTAGAGATTGCGGTAGCTGAAGTTCGTCACGCGAAAGTCGGACAAGAAGGCATCCTGCTCGGGTTTTGGCGCGGACGCATCGATCCAGCCGGTATCGTAGTTGGTCTCGACGACAATCTTGTTGGCGTCGGCACGATTTATCCGCTTATCGGCGGCGTTGATAGAGAGATTGCAATCTTTCACAAAGACGATCAAGAGAGGGTACGGGATCGTTTTCTGAATGACCGCCGCAATACGCCCGTGCCGCTCGATTTTCGAGAGCACCACTTGAATTATGGCAATCTCTAGGTACTCGTGCGTGTCGCCTTCCAGCTTCGGGATGTTGATAGTAACAGGCTTAAGCGTGTAGCTCCATTCTATCCGTTCGATGTCCTCGACAAAGACCTTCTTGTCCGCCATGCTGAGCTGTCCGTGCTCGTAGAAATGCTTTTTAAACAAGGGCTTGCCGAAAGCGCAGGCCGCCGGCAGTGCCAAGTTTTCGTAGAAAGCTTCGATGCTACGGACGTTACTCATGGTGCGTTCACCACCATGTAGCTGATGACCTCAAAGTCCTCCATCCCTTGGAAACTCTCTTTGGTCAGGTTTGTTCCGCCTCGGGAAAAGAGGCTCTCAACGCCTTTCTCTTCGGATTTGCCGATGATGCTGCTGACGGCAGCCTCCAAAAGGCTCCGATAGTGGCTCATGTCCTTGCCATTTTTAGTCAGTGCGTCCATCCGGGCAATGGCTTTCGTGTCAGGGGAACGCTTCCCGTGACCGTGCTTTTTGAGTACGTCAAGAATCTTTTTGGACTGCACAAAGTTCAGGTTCACCTGTCCATTATCGCTGACGTATGTCAGGTAGTATGGCGCAAGCGCGTAGCCGTCTTCACGGTTCACAGGCTTGCCGACGTTTTTCAAGCAGAAGACAATACCGGGTGGCAGCCCTTCAAGCTTGAGCCCTGCATCCAAGGTTCCAACCGCAAAAAGCCCTGACGGTGCCTGCTCCAACTCGCCTAGATGCTCTTTCATGAACTCGGACAGGTCCATGCGGAAATCGTTCAGCGTCAGGTCGGTGATCGACACTCCGCCTGAAATATCTTCCAGGTCGACGACGGTATTCTGCAGCTGGTGGAGTTGCTTGCGGCGATATTCGAGATCGTTCATAGCCCCTGAGGAATCCTGCTCGATAACGTTCTCTTCGCCAGTTGCCGAGATGTCGAGAAGCACCATGCGTCCACTCACGCGCGCTTCCAAATTGATGTACTCGTCCAACTCCATGTTGGGCCAAAAATTTACAAGCTGAATCATCTTGTTTTTCGAACCCAAACGGTCGATGCGCCCGAAACGCTGGATGATCCGCACGGGGTTCCAGTGGATGTCGTAGTTCACAAGGTAATCGCAGTCCTGCAAATTCTGGCCTTCGGAAATGCAGTCGGTCGCAATGAGCAGATCGATCTCTTCTGTCGCACTTTCTTCGATTTTGCTGCGCTCCTTAGAGACAGGGGAAAAGGCAGCAAGCAGGCTGTCAAAATTGCTGCTCTGCCTTGGCAGGTTCGTCTTGTTCGTGCCGCTTCCTGTGATTTGTGCGGCGTAGATGCCAAGCTCGTTCTTCGCCCATTCTGCGATGTGCTTGTAAAGGTAGCTCGCCGTATCGGAAAAAGCGGTGAAGATGATTATCTTTCGGTTCCCTTCATTGATCGGACTCTCGCATTTCCTAGAAATCAGTTGCCGTAAGGCATATAGTTTCGCATCACGACTTGCTTCCACCTTGCGAGCCTCATCCAACAGCGAGGCAAGCTTAGTGCGATCGTCCTTCAAGTCCTGCCGCCAACGATGTTCGTCTATATCCTTGATCAGGACTTTGACCTTGCGGCCGATAAGGTAGTCCTCAAATTCCGGCGCATCGGTCTCAATGTCCTCGATTCCGAATTCCTCAATGTCAGATGCACTGTGGCTTTCCAGCTTTTCCAGTAGCATCTCGACCTCAGCCAGAAGTTTGCCGAGGGTGATCGCAAAGGAGTGGATCGAACTTTCCATACGTTTGAGCAAATTCACACGCATGAGATGAATAAGACTTTGTTCGCGGTCCACTTGGCGGAAGACAGATGACCCGCCTTTTACTTTTACATCGTATTTACGGCTGTATTCTTCTCGCTTGTCTGCGCGGACATACTTTAGCGGGGAGTAAGCGCTCAGGTTTAGCTTGCGGATTGTCCGGTTGATCTCACGCAGCGGCGGGAACTGGTCATTTGAGTCGATATCCGCTTTAATATTCAAAGGCTGCAATCGCTCAGGAAATGGGCCGATTTCCTCGATATCGTAGTATTTCTCGATATGTTTTCGCGAACGGGCAATGGTGAGGAGATCAAGGAGCTTGAAATAGTCGAAATTCATGCTTTCGAGAAGTGTCTCGACCTTACGCTCATGCTCCTCAAGTTTCAACCAGTTGTTGAAACGCGTCTGGGCCTTGCGAAGTGTTTCCTCAACACTGCCAATGCCACTATGCGTGTAGGCACTGTCGATTCCTTCCGTAATAAAGGCCACCTGGTTTTTCAGATCGTTCATCCTATTGTTGACCGGCGTTGCTGAAAGCATCAGCACCTTCGTTTTCACGCCCGAACGGATGATCTCATCCATGAGTCGTGAGTACCTGGTAAGCCCCTCTTTTGCCGAGTTGGCGTTGCGGAAATTGTGGGACTCATCGATGACCACAAGATCGTAGTTGCCCCAATTCAGCGTCTCCAGATTGATCTCTCCGGAACGGCCCTGAATGCGTGTCAGATCAGTGTGGTTCAGCACATCATAATTGAAACGATCCGCTGTCAGCAGGTTGCGTTTGTCGTTGACTGTATAGACCGTCCAGTTGTCGCGGAGCTTTTTAGGGCAAAGAACCAGCACTCTGTCGTTGCGCAGTTCATAATATTTGATGACAGCAAGTGCCTCAAAGGTTTTACCGAGTCCGACGCTATCGGCAATGATGCAACCGTTATATTTTTCCAGCTTATCAATGGCACCGAGCACGCCGTCCCGCTGGAACTTGTAGAGCTTGTTCCAGACAATGGTATCTTTGAACCCGGTCTTGGATTTGATAATGCTCTCTTCGTCGATGTCCTCCAAGACATCTTTAAAGAAGTGGTAGAGCGTTAAAAAATATATGAATTCAGGAGGATGGTCTGTAATAAGGGTATTAAGCTGTTTCAGCAAAAGATTCTTTGCATCTTCTGTAACATTCGGATCATTCCATACGGCATCGAACCACTGGAGCATTGCAGCTGTGCTCTCAGCATCCTGAACACACATATTCATGTGTAAGTGGCTGGACTCTGAATAGCCTAGACCTGTGCTCGTTAAGGCCGAACTTCCTTGGATTCCAACTGCACGACAGTGAATCCCATCGGTAAGGAAAAGATTCTGGCCAAAGGTCTTAGCATCTTTGGCAGCGCGAACTTCTGCCTTCTCGTTGAGCCATCTGTAGCAGTCTTCTGCAAGCTGTTTCTGACGGAGTTGGTTTTTTAAACGAATTTCAGCATCATCTCCAGAGAGACCATGAAAAAAAGGCTCGGCATTTTCGTTAATTGGAGATGGGCACAGCAGGAGACGCGCCCTTTCGATTGATTTTAGTTCGCTGTTTAACGCATCGAAGCCATAGATCGAAAATTGTTCCGAAATGACAGAAAGCTTCGCACCCTTCGTTAGGTGTTTACGCAGTTCATCACCGACTTTTCCGTTCTTTTTGTTGTCTAAAAGCATTTGCTCTTTACTCGATTTCTTTTTGCCTCATAACCCTCTACAGGTAGATGCATGTATAAACAGCCAAGAACTCACCGATAGTTAAAGGTATCAAAGATCTATTCTGAAAGCTATCAGGGATTTCCTGATTTTTCCATGGGGAATTTATCATAAGATGCCAACTTTTTAGCCTCAAGCCTGTCCTATGCCTTTATCTATTATCCGTGGGGCAAGCGCTGGATATCTCAACGAAGCTAATTCAGAAAGGTGCATTGTTTCTTTATGCTACTCTGAATGGTCGCGAAATTGGCGATATCCCCTCATTGGTGAGTTGACCTGCAGCATCCTCAGTCAATCTCTTTTTCTCGCGCATGAGCGGCGAAAGATCGATCATAAGCCGTTCTTTAATCAGCGCGACCTGCTGTGGTGAAAATTCTCGCTTCAACATAAAATTCAGAAGCTCTTCCTGTCGGGGCTGCCCGAACGTCAGCCGGTAAAATGCGAGGACCTTGAGGCTTTCATACAATTTCTCCTGATCGCGACTGAAGGGATACAAAGGCACCAGACGCTCTATGGCTTCGACCTCGTCGTCGCCCTCCAGATGCCAGTACGGCTGGAGTTGGCAATGTTGAGCACGGGACGAGTCCTGCTCGGCCAATGCCATGAGGTGCGCCCACAGGTCGCCCTGCGAAGGATTTCTTTTTATCAGTGACCCGTACCGGGCTGCGACACGGCGCCGGATGACCAAGGACTTATAGCGGTTGATCCTTCCCTCGCGCTGCTCCAGGTCAATGGGGTTGCTCGGCAGATTCCAATGGACGATACGCCGGCAGTACCAATGAAAGTCGAGTCCCTCCTGCCCGATGGATGTCGAAGCGAGGACAAAGGGCCTAAAGGGGGAGTTGAAGCTCTCGCGGATATTGGCAACACGTTTCTGCCCACCTTCTGTTTCGATTTTCTGGTTACCCATCTCCACCGCATAATGACAGCGCATTTTCTTTTTCTTGCCCTTGCTGAACCCCTTAAGAGATTCAACTTTGACGCTGGTCGTGAAAATGTTTATGGAGTTCAGAAAACGGACCACGACCGCATCCAAGCTGCCAGTCTGTTCCAGGAGCATGTGCAGATATTCGTCCACCATGGCGTGCAGACACCCCTGACCACCATAGACAAGGGCCTGCTGCCAGAAATAACCTTCTGACACAGAAAGGCGGATGGCAGAAATGGCCTCCGGCTTGTTGTACATCTCAAGAAAGCCTGAAGCCAGCTGAGTTGCACGAGTCATCAGGTGATCCGGAGCGAGATCCGGGAAAAGCCGGCGCAAACTACGCTGGCAGCCTACAGCGGGGGAGCCTAACGCAAGGGCGGCGAGATGCTCTGCAAGATCTGGCGGAAAATCCCCCATGGCGAGATTTCCATTCGAAAGAATTTCAGCCAGGCTCTGGAAGTGCCCCTTGAGAGCCGTGAGGTCCTGATCCTGGTCAGACTCCTTATTGGATGGAGGTAGCCCTCCCTTTCTTTCGACCCAGTTGTTCAGCGAATCGTTGAAACCAGCCAATCGGTCCAGCAGAAAAGGCGCAAACCAATACCAAAGCGGGCTTTTCCCTCTAGGATCAGTCCGGATACCTCCGGCTACCTCACTCAGCAGAATGTTGATTTTTTCAGCCAGTGCATTTTTGATCTCCCCATAACTTCGGTTCTGATCCCTGAATAATTCATCTTCAACCAGATCGACAAGCACCCTGCTGGGATAGAGTAATGTGAAAAGAGTCATGGTTGATGAATCCCCTTCTTTACTCCGGAATCGGAGCAGAGGACGCGGGTGCCGGTATTGGTTATCCCCATGGAAATAACGGCGGTCATGGGATTTGATCGTTGAGTCAGCGCCGATAGTGCGCCGCTCAATCTCATAGGACAGAAGAGTCCCAATCATTTTAGGCACCAACTGCCAGCTGGAAAATACCAGGGTCTTGGAAAAGGTTTCCTGCCCGGCAAAGGGCCCAGAGAGTTTGTAATAAGGGTATGAAGGGGGGATCCATAGAAGCTGGTGGCCACTCTCACCAATGGCTTGGCCGACAAGTTGTTTCAGCCGCGCATTTCCGCCTCCATCTTTTCTGCTCGCCTTGCTTAAATTCAAACGATAGCGGCTGACCTCTCCTTCATTCAGCCAGGCGCAGCTGCTTTGCGACAAGGCCCTTTTTACTTCCGGATGATCCTTATGGCGGCGTAGAATTTCCTTGAATTGATAGCCATCCAGATAGGACATGGGAAACGGCGCAGACTTGGCATATTCGATAGCGCCCCCGAGTCCTCGCGCCGTTAAGTCCGGTCGCGCAAGCACCTGAGCCAGCCTGTCAATCGCGCAAAAGGTGTCTATATCCTGGTTACTGAAAGGCAAGGTCAGTGTTTTCCAGGAATCCTGCAGCATAAGGTTGCCGCTTCCTGCAGCGATAGCTCTTTCAGTGCGACAGATGTAGCGAGCCAGAAGATTTTCCAGCCGGTTCTTAGGCTTTTCGCACATATCTTCTGGCTGCAAGGCTCCGGTTCCCAGTCCGGTGAGCTGACGGTAAATGTCACGCCGAGCATCCTCGAATTGCTGTAGATCATCTGGGTCGTCTTTAGCAAGAAAATCAAGAACTTTTCTGAGTTCCTCATAGTGGGCTTCGCCGGTTTCCCGGTCGTCATCACCGGAGAACGCTTTGAATGGAGTCGCAGACAGAAGCAGGATGCGTGATCCGGTTTTCGAAAAAATCCGCTGGGCAATGCGCGCTTCCTCCGATCCCTCATCTTCGTTGAGCAGGGATCGAAAGCGCTGGAATTCATCAAGGATGAACAAGTCTGCATCAATGTAGTCAATGCAACATTCAACCAGAGCACGACGTAGAAAAACCAACAGGTCCCACCTCGCCCAGACAGGTCTGTTTTTTTGCCTAAGTTCGGACAGAATTTTCTCTATAGCCTTTAATAGACAAACAGGCGATTCCGGGTCGATTCCCAATTCCGTGGCCGATTGTTTTCTTCGGGAAAAATCTGCGGGGTTCATTGTCAAATAGAGATGGAAGCGATCTGATAGTCCCGGCCGCAGAGGCCGCGTTCCAGGAGATGAAAGAAGCTTTTGCTCCCAAGAGTCCAGCGTAACAGCATCACGCACCCATTCTTTCAATTCACCTTCGTAACTAGGGAAAAACCCAAGCAGCAAACGGTAGATAATCATCCGCTCGATCCAGTTGCCGGCACCTTGAGTTACGTTGAAGGAGGTTGCAGGCGTCAGGGAATTGATATCAAGCACACGGCCATCGGTGTTTGGTGGCGCAAACGAAAGCTCGGCTATCCGGCCGTACATGGGCGCTGCCATGTGGCTGTGAAAAGGCTGCAGCTTCTGTTGATTTTCCTGGGCAATCGCCTGGTTCGAGCAGATATAGGCGACCTGAAAGGGGCGACAGGGGTTTTGCTCAATGTGGTGCAAAACGGCCTCGGCAATCACGCCTCTGGCGACGATGGTCTTACCAAGCCCGACCTCATCAGCCACCAAAATACGACCGCCGGAGCGTTCGAAAAGTCGGCGAAAAGCCTGCCGCACCGTAGCCTTCTGAAAATCCTTCAGTCCCTCGAGGGAACGATGCAGTTCGCGTTTTACCTTATCCATTGGACCAATACCCCCTGAAGTGTTCCCAGAATTCCAGAAATTCCGGCGGGACGATGGCCTCTTCAGTGGTCTCCTCCTTTAATCGGCGAAGAACTGAGTCTACTCTTTGAAGCTTTTCTGGCGAACGCGAAGCTGCGATCAGTAGGTCTTCATAAACTGCCCCGGTGATAAACTGTCTCGAGTGGCCGGAGGAATTTACTTTTGTGTCCGGGCAATCGGAGAGTAAAAGGTCTTTATCTGGATTCCGGACCAGCAAAAAACGCAGATATTCGAAAAATCGCTGCTGATTTTTTAACAGCAAGGAAAAAATCTGGCCCAACCGGTCCTCAGGAAACTCGACTTTGAGTTGTAGAAGGAAACTCCGGGCCTCAGAGATGTCAGGGTGCCGAATGCACACACCGACAAACCGGCTCAAATCGACAAGAGCGAGATTTTCGAAACGAACCGAAAAATGGGTCGAACCGACAAAAGGCTGTTTCAGCTTTTCGTGACCGAGGGGGAAGAACTCGATACTGAAATCCGTCGGAATGATCAGGTCTTTTTCCGGAGCAATGAGAATATCGTAGTTGACACCGTTTTCGGCCGGCACCAGATCTCCTCGCAAACCCACTTTGACCAATTGATTTTCAATCTCTCTCAGTCTCTGTTTCAGAGCTTCCAGTACCGGTTCGGTAGACAGGCGGTCCTCAGGGCGCTCATAAGAGACGAAAATCCCCTTCTCTCGATCTTCACCCAGGAGAGAATCAACTACACGCGGCCCTTGGATCGCAGTTGCATTGCCTGAGAGTTCGAGCATGAACTCCACGTTTCGCCCTCCTGAGGCCGGATTGGTTGCGTTGGCGGATCCGAGCAGCCAGCGGCTTCGCCCCTTTCTCGTCTGGACGAACAGCTTGGCATGAAGATCCTGACTGTCAATGTCACCATCACTGTCCAGGGCCCGCTCTCCCTCTACAATAAGGGGGTTAAGATGGTAGGTATGGTAGGTCGCAAATATATCGGAATCGAGACCGTACATTTCCTCGTATCGACTGAAAAGAAAAGCCTCCTGAAGCTCCTCGGAGAAAAATTTCCGCAATGGCTCGTTCTGCACAAAAGGAGAAACAATGACAAGGTGTTCCGGAATGTAATTGGGAACTCCTTCGGCATAACCGGGTATCCCGATAGGGTGGAACTTCAAATGCGCAAAACCTGGTGGAATTTTAAAATCCACCTTAGCAAGCTGGTCTGAAAAATCATCAGATTCCTCGCTGGTTTCTGATTTCTGATTAAGAAGGTACCGGACGAAGTCAACAAGAGGGCGGTTGCCCTCCTGGACCTCATCGGCCACCACGCCCTCGAGGCTGGCACCAAAATCCCAACTGCGGTCGAATGTCAAGTTTCGGCTCAAAATCAGAAGCCGAAAACGCACAGGAGCGGCGGTATCCTGAGGCACAAAACGGATCACCCAGACCTTAGGATGAAAGCTCTGCCCCACGCTTTTTGGGATAATAGGAACAAGACATTCTTCGAGGTAGGCATAGAGCCGATTGTAGTTTGAGGGCACCTGCACCTTTCCCGCCTGATGGAACAGTGTGACTTTTTTACCAAGCTGCTGAACCGCTTCGAGCAGCGCAAGGCGTTCACCGCTGAGATCGCCCTCCAGTGTCTGGGCGTAAAACAGAGCCACGGGGATGGCCAGCAAGGCGTTGAGATCGAGGGAGTAGGTGGTTGCCAGTGCCCTGTCGAGGACATACCCTTCGGGCGGACAGAGCATGGCTCCGTAGTCGAGGCGGTCTTTCTGGAAATCAAGCATGACGTTCCAGTCCTTCCTGGAGATCCTGCATGATCCTTTGAACTTGTTTAAACCGGTAATCGACGGACTTAATCCCGATCCATTCCCTAACCGAAATCGCGCTCTGGGAAAGGCGTGACTTTTTACGCTTGTTTTGGATTTCCTGCCATGTAACCAGTTCGTCGAGCCGTCTTATTGAAATTTCCCCAACAGGTTTACGACTGCCTTCAGCGCACCATTGCTCCACAAAATTCCGGGTGTGTTCGCGAACATGATGCCCGGAGTTATCAGCCAGGCTCCAGAGCGCCTGGATGTCCCACCGTGCCCAAGGAAAATCGCTGATTCTTTGAAGCCATTGCCGCCATTGATCTTCAAAACTGTCTAGCAGCCCGGCTGTGCCGAAATGTTTTTGCAGCAGGCAGTTGTAACGGATATGGGCTCCCTCCATAAGTGTCCAAAAATCAGTCGCCATCTGCAGGTGACGGGTTATCAGTTCAGGCACCTGCCCCTTTAGCAGTTCCGGCAGTTTTGAAAAAGAGATTCCCTCGCTCAGAAACAATTTACGCAGGTCTTCGTTCTGTAATAGCTCACAGAGTAAACTCCCGGCCAAGTCCGGCTGATTCATCTGGTGGACCAGGAATTGGGCCTCTTCACCCGTCAGTTCGATCGAAAGATCGGTTTTCCATTTGGTATCGAGGCGAGGAATTCGGACATAACTCTTTGATCTAGCTGCGTCGCGATCATCGCCAACCTCTTTGGCTGAACCCATAAGGGTTGCGCGGATGTTGGCAGATTTCTGGTCCAGAAGACGGCAGAACTCGGCGCGGGACAGGCGGGTTCGAACCAAGCCAAAGGTACGCAGACCGCCCCAGTAGATTTCGCTCGGCTTCCGGATAACCCCGGATTTCAGAGCTGAAATTCCGATAATGCCAGTACCCTTTTCTTCCGAGTCAGGCAAATCGGAAAAAGGCTTGGCAAAAAGGCGGGCGCACTCATCCTCCTGCTCGGCAAGATAGCGAGCAAGCCCCCCGACCCTGTCTCGCTGTGAATCCGGCATCTGCTCGAAATCCCTGATGATGCGAGAGATAGTCACGAAATACTTGGCGCGGGTCTGGATAGTTGAAATACCCGGGAAAAGGGTATCGGAAAAGGAATCACGAATGCTGCCGATTCCCAGTTCATCAACCATCCCCGGATCGGCGAGCAAGCTCATGACACTTTTCATTTTGTCACGGTCGATAGAGGAGAAATCGATCCATCCAATTGATGACTGCAAAATACCTCTCTTGGTCGTGTTTTCCTGCGAAAAATTCTTCAGAAATCGAAAAGCCGATAAACCGCCTCTGGTGTTGGGAAGAACCCGAAGTGCCAATGTGGCTGTTTAGAACCCGGTTGGTTTTGGAACCCGGGCGGAAGGTTTTCTTCGGGGAATGGCCGGGCAAAGATTTTTCCCCAGTTGGCGTGGTTGTAACCTATCCAAAGACCTTGTTCAGAGTTGCATTTTTTGGGATGAAGCGAAAAGACTGGATTCCCCTTCATCCCAGGCCGTGCCGCATACCGGATTGCGACACTGCGGCCAAAATTGTAATCGATCCTGGAACAACCGCTGCGCTCCGCCCCTTCGAGGTACTCGGAGAACAGGTCATCCACCCCACGCCGCTGGATCTCAGGAAGCCAGTAATCAATATCTGCCCCGCCCCGCTGTAGAGACTGCTCGATCTGCTTTAATTTCTGGCGCTTGCTGGAAAGATGCGCATAGAACTCACCGAGAACCGTTCCTGGCGCCAGTTTTAGGTCCGCAAATAAATTAAGCATATCACCGATGGAAAACACTGGGGGCAGTGACTGGGGAAACAGACCGCTAGCGGCTAATTGTTGAGAGGCCCTTTCATCATGGGTGAGAACAACAGGAATAATGCGTTCATTGAGGTCGTCAAGTTCCTCGATGTATCCAGCCACCTGGTGGGCAAGGCCGGCGGCAGGCAGCACTTTGTTTTCTATGAACAGAAAGTACCTCTCCTCTGCATCCTGCCACTCCAGGACCACATCCAGGCGTGCCCCGTTGGATAAGGTCTTCTCCGTGCAGATTTGAACCTCGCCTTGCGGAGGCGATAGCGACAAGCTCTGGAAGAAACGCTGCGCCACACAAGTGCGAGGATCATCTGAGTTTTGCTGATTAATACCGTCAAGCAACCAAGCCCAAACAGCCGAGTTAGTCAGCTCTCTTGGTGCCAGGTCGAACAGATTCATGGCAGCATCCCCAGTCATTGGCTTTCCCCTCCTTCTCACCCTGGATTGTCACAGTATCAATTCCTACAGGAGCGGACTCAACCCCGAAATACCGGCGAGATCCTCCTTCGCCGCCACCAGCCGAACAACATCAAGTGCCCGTGTCAGAGCGATATGCATCCGCACGTCGGCACGGTCGGTGACCAGTCGCAGGTCAGTAACGATGATTGCCGGCCTCTCCAGCCCTTTAAACCTCAAAAATGTATCGGCAACGATATGATCGACCATGGCGGGATCGTGAGCCCGCACCACCGGGATGTCTCCGATCTTCTCACGTCGGCCGATGCCGTCCTCGGCCGTCTGGCCGCGCAAAGAGATCACAGAAATATCTCCGGGCGCAAACCCTTCGGAGCGCAGCTTGCAAATCTCATTTTCGATCTTGCCGAGCACCGCCGAGCGGCTTGGGGCTGCGATGATGCCCAGCACCCCATCACGCAGACCATCATCAACTACTTGCCGGTCGTAATCCTGTTGGTGGAACGCTCGGGAGAATTCCATGACCGCAGGAGGGCACCGGTAATAACTGTTGAGGCAGAAACGCCCACCCTGCCCCGCCCATTCGGGCAGGCTGCGATCTTTCCAAAAGGCTTGGGCCGGGTCGTGGAAGATCCAGGTCTTGCGTCCACAGGAGAGTTCTTCCACCAGCAGCCAATCACCGGCAGTGAGGTCCTGTGCTTCGTCGAGGATAATGACTTCGGCTTTTTCCCTGACCAGAGGCAGAGCCTCGGTAGCTGCCCTTAGGGAAACATCAAACCAGAACTCAGTCGATTCCGGAGATGTGTCAACCACTCCGGCATGCTGAAGCAGCTTGAGTGCGTAGCGTGGGACCGTCGCCACCTGAATGTTTTCGTTTTCAAGCTCTCGTCCAACCCATTGAGCCAGGGCATCCGTGAAACAGAGATAAAGAACCCTGAAACCGGATTGAGCCATGCGCAGCGCTGCTTCGCGAGCCAGCAGAGTTTTGCCGGACCCGGCTGTTCCTTCCACCAGCAGACGGTCATTCGCGCTCAAAGCATCGATGAGACGCAGCTGCTCCTGATCGAGCCGCAGGCGTTGTTCGGCTCCGACCTTGGCCATCTGCCCAAGCTTCAGTCGAGGAACCCAGGTCTCTCCCCAGAGCGAGTGCAGCATGCCGGTCCAGTTCATTGAAGGGACAAGGAAATCATCGGGAAAGACGTGATCGAGCTTGGAGGAGATGGCTTCTCCGAGCCACGGCAGATCCTGGCTGCCGAGGATCAACCCCCGCAGGTCATCCTGCCCGGGTCCAAGCGTGAAGGGCGTATCGGGAAAGATGGTCAGAATACCGAATGGAACCGAGAGGCAGTCAAGCTGTTTGAGACGCGAGCGCAGGGTTCGGGCATACCCATGCGCCTGCTCGCGGGGGGCAGTTTCGAGGGCATGGCCGTTCTGAAACCAACGACCATCGCGCGCTTCCATGCGGCCCCCTTTGACCTCGAGGACAAGATAGCCGCGTTCGGGGATGGCGATGACAAAATCCCCCTCCCCCTCGTACCCCTCGTTTGTACGTATGCGCAAGGAATGCCATGCAGTCCAGCCTTTCGGCAGAGTCTCCTTGAGCGCCTGGTAGACTTTGTGCTCGGCATGCGATTGCGTTGTGCGCGGTGCTTCTCGCGGCCAGATGTCTGCTGCCACTATTTTCTCCCCTCCCACAGCTTGAACAGATTCAGATGGCTCTGCCAAAGGTGGGTGTATCAAGCGTTTAATATCTC
>NPIE01006041.1_pt1 | contig 18629 bp, 16 predicted proteins | sample 8637661 | NCBI WGS metagenome assembly NPIE01 (sample SAMN07420842, study PRJNA396082) | bioreactor metagenome | isolation source: sample BA12 brine-fed electro-methanogenic bioreactor BA | place: Japan: Kochi | collected 2016-12-09
GCAAACGCTGAAAGAAAGTCTGCGGTTGCTGCAAAAGGGGCTTGGCTAGGGGGCCAGCCCCGTATCAGATCCAATGCCGCTTAGTGTGATTCAGGGCGTTGATCGGATCCCCCTCGGCCAGCATCTGCTGTAGCCGCTGGCGTTCAGGATCACCGGGTACAATCCCGGTGATCTCGCTAATGCCCCACCGACAGCTGTCAAACCTCTTTCAACGGAACCATCATCGGCTGGCCCGGTGTGGTACAGCCGGTATCACAGCAGCGACCGGGTTGACGGTTTTTGGTGATCGAGCGTTTCTCGTCATGCAGTACCCCACGTTCAAGCAGGCGTTCCACCAGTTCCACCTTCGAGCCTACCGGGTAGTTGCGCCAGATCTCCTGCTTCATGGCAGCGGGTGAGCCGCCACCGTGCAGGCTGATGATGGAGTACCAGCCGCCCTGGTGAGAAGCGGTCAAATCCTCAATGAAGCGGGCGGTTTGAATACGCTTGTCGTAGGGGATGTCGGCGTTGGCCTGAAGTACCTCGGCCAGGCTGGCCGCCGTGGCCGGGTTATGGTCTTCGTCTGGGCCGGGCAGTGCGACAATAAGCCCGCCCGAGACTTCATGGGCGAGGCGGTGCATGTCATAGATCTGTGTCGCCAGCAGCAGCTTGCCGATATTGCTGAAAACCGGGTCCGGCATGAAAGTGCCACTGTATCTGTCCTGTGTGGCATAGACGCTGGCAGCGACACCACAGGCGTAGAAGCCCTCGGTGATTTTGATCAGCTCCACCATCGGGTCGCGCAGGTTGCTTTTGCGCTCAGGATCAAGGCCATTGGCCTCACACATCAGGGCGCCGGCACCGATCAGCAGGTCACCAAAGCCTGCACGGGCCGCAATGCAGCTGTGTCGGTGATGGGTTGCATAACTGTAGGTCAGTACATGACTGTGCTCCCAGTCACCGGCATAGAACACCCGCTCCCAAGGCACAAATACTCGGTCAAATATCACCACCGCCGTCGCCTGTCCATACTTGCGCGAGAAAAGGGCGTCACCGTGTTCCAGCTTTTCGCCGGGGCGACCGGCGGGTCGTGACACCATCGTGATTCCCGGAGCATCCACGCGTACGGCACAGCAGACGGCAAAATCTGCATCTTCAGGTCCCATATCGCGACAGGGCATCACCAGCAGTTCATGCATGTAAGGGGCGCCGGTGACGATCGCCTTGGTGCCACTGATGACAATGCCCTTGCCGTTTTGCTCAACCACATGCACGTAGGTGTCCGGGTTGGACTGCTGGTGCGGTTTTTGGCTTCGATCACCTTTGGCATCGGTCATCGCCACGCCCAGCGACAGATCTTCATCCTGAACATGAGCCAGATAGGCTTCAAAACGGGCACTGTGCTCAGTTGTGCCTCTGGCGTCATCAATGCGGGCCACAGCCTGAGCAATGCCGTTCAGTGCGTCATGGGCAAGGTAGCGCTGAGCGCAGCCGGTTTCCTGACACAGTACTCTGACTGCTTCCAGCTTGTTCAGGAGGTCGCCGGCGGATTCGTTCACATGCAGCATCCGGCTCACAATTCGGTTCCGGCTGGATTGCGTGGCCAGTGCAATGGGCGCCAGTTCAGGCTTGAGTGCGTAATCATAGGTGTAGGCCAGTGCGTTGATACCGGGCTGAAAGGCCGGCTCATCAGCCACACTGCTGACTTCGTGACCGTTAACAAACACCCTGGGGTTGTACCTGCGCAAGGACTCCCGGTATTCGGCCCCTGACATCAATGCAGCTTTCACTGGTGGGTTTGTGTTGTTCGACGCCATGCTGACCTCCGTTAAACGCATGATGATTATATTGAACAGTGTTCAATAAGCTTCTCACTGTTTATACTATTGCCCAGATTGTGTCAAATACGACGCAACTTTTACTGCGTTAACAAGGGGGGGCCTGTGCAGTGGCAAATCCACGCCAACTTCGACATCAAAGCCTGACAGATGCGCGCCGAGAGCTCATATTAAATGCCGCCAGGTCCGCTTTTTTTGAGCTTGGAATGGACAAGGCCAGCATGCGGGAAATTGCGCACCGTGCAGGCTACTCACCCGGTGCGATCTACAGTTACTTTGCCAGCAAGGAGGAGTTGTATGGAGCCTTGCTGGGTGAATCGCTTGAGCGGCTGAACCAGCAGGTCGAAGCTGCCACGGCAGAAACCGAGCAGGCAGTGGAGTGCCTGCAGGCATCCGCCTGGGCGTTTTTCGAATTTTATCGGGAAAATCCACACGATCTGGACCTTGGTTTTTATCTGTTCCAGGGCATGAAGCCCCGCGGGCTCACCCCCGAGCTGAACGAAACGCTCAATGCCCGGCTGCGTGATACCCTCCAGCCGATACAGGATCGATTACAGCAACTTGGCATGCCGCAAGAGCAGGCGCTGGAAGAGGTAACGGCCCTGTTTGCACACAGTGTTGGCCTTCTGGTGCTGAGCCACACAGGGCGTATTCGTATGTTCCGGCAGGACTCGGGCGACCTGTTTGCCCGCTATCTGAAACAACTGGTCAGTCGTGCCGTAGTGGCGTGTGATGCTCAATAGGCTGTTTGGTCTGGTATTGATGGTGAGCTATCGCGTAGGATTCCAACGACAACGCCATAAGGCTTTACTATCATTTCGATTGAAAAGCCAAATTTAATAAAATTATAAGCTTATTCTATTATGTTCTCAGTGGGCGCCAGGGTGCGCTAAACGGAAGACAACTGGAGAAATTCAAAATGGCACTTCGCATTAATGACACCGTACCCAACCTTGATCTGAAAACCGATCTGGGCGATTTCAAACTGCATGACTTCATCGGTGACAACTGGGCGATTCTGTTCAGTCATCCGAAAGATTTTACACCGGTGTGCACCACCGAGTTTGGTGCGGTTGCTCAGCTGTCTGCTGAATGGGAAAAGCGTGGCACCAAGGTTATCGGTCTGTCTGTTGACGGCGTGGACGAACATGTTGAATGGAAAGCCGATATCGAAAAGTTTTGTGGTGCACCGGCCAAATTCCCGATCATTGCAGACGATGATCTGGCCGTTTCCAAGGCGCTCGATATGCTGCCGGCTGATGCCTACCTGCCGGATGGCCGTACCGCTGCCGACTCTGCCAGCGTGCGTGTCGTGTTCATCTTCAGCCCGGACAAAAAGTTGCAGCTGGCGATGACCTACCCGATGTCCGTCGGCCGTAACTTCGCTGAAGTCCTGCGTGCGCTGGATGCTTTGCAGGCGACCTATCAGGTGCCGATTGCTACACCTGCGAACTGGGTTGTAGGTCAGGACGTGATTGTGGCGCTGTCACTGAATGATGAAGATGCGAAAGCCAAATTCGGTGAAATCGATATCAAGCTGCCTTACCTGCGTACCACCAAGCAGCCGTAAGCATCAATTAGCGGCCTGTAGGATCTTAACGCCTCGTCGAGACTGACACGCTCGGCGGGGCGTTTTTATTGGATGGGGATCAGCTATCTTGCTTTGTGTCTGTTGCGGCAACGCCCCGCCAGTCTTCAAGCTCCAGCTGTGGCTGCTCCGCTCTGAAGCGCGCATAGAGCTCGATACCGTTCAGGTCTTCCAGAATGTCGACCTGAATGCCTTTGCTGCGCAGCAAAGCTTCATTGCCACTGGCGCTGGTGATGTCACCGACGACGACGCGGCTGAAACCACGCATGTACAGCAGCGTGGCGCAGACATCGCAAGGGCTGAGCGAGGTGAACAGCGTCGTATGGCTGAAGTCGATCCTGCCGGCATCTCGGATGGCTGAGGTTTCGCCGTGATTGTAGGGGTGACTTTCCTGTACCAGCGTATTGTGCCCCTTGCCCAGAATGCGGCGTGTGCTGTTATCGATGATGACGGCCCCGATAGGGCAGCCACCCTCGTTATAACCTTTATGGGCAAGCAGTACCGCGATCCGCATAAAATCTCGGTCCGACAGCCTGTGTGTAAAGTCGTCAGCCATCAATACAGGCAGGCTTGTAGTAGGCATGTGCGCGATTGTGTTCAGAACCGACTCGGTGATGGCAGTATCCTTGTCAAACAGCGTGGTGTTCATATTAGCTCCTCTTGCGGCACAGAATGCATTGTAGCCCTACAGCTGTCTTTTTTCGTGTTATCAATAGCAGAAGGATTTGCTGCCAAGCTGGTGCCATTAAGGTGCGGCGGGCTGACAATGCGACATTGTCGAACAATGTCATCGAAGGACAATGGCAGACAAACTGCCAGTTTTTATCTTAACTGATTGAAATATAAAACCTTTCAATAAGTGGCACGTTACATGCTTTTACTGGTTAGACACCCTCTGACCGGAGCATCACCATGGGCGCCACGATTTCACTGGATTACATTACACACCGCTTTTCGCCGTCCTCGGCACCAACCCTGAAAGAGATCGAAAACCGCATCGAGCCCGGTGAGATGGTCGCACTGATTGGCCGCAGTGGCTGTGGCAAATCCACGCTGCTGCACATGCTGGCGGGGCTTCTGATTCCTTCTGAAGGGTGTGTACGCATCAACGGTCATCAGGTTTCAAGGCCCAGTGCCAAATGGAACATGATGTTTCAGAAAGCATCCCTCTATCCGTGGATGAGTGTGAAGGAAAATGCGGCGCTGGGGCTGCTGTTTGCCGGTGTCAGCAAGACAGAAGCCTATCAGCGTGTTGATGAACTGCTCGACATGGTGGGCCTGCACGACAAGAAGGATGTCAATGTGCAGAGTCTTTCGGGTGGTCAGCAGCAGCGGGTAGCACTGGCGCGATCGCTGGCGACCGATCCTGAGGTGCTGTTGCTGGATGAACCGTTTTCGGCGCTGGACGCGTTTACGCGTACCGCCCTGCAGGAAGAGGTGCCTGCCATTTGTCGTGCGCGCGGCATCACCATGGTGATCGTGACGCACGATATTGACGAAGCGATCACCATGGCCGACCGCGTGTTGATCATGTCACAGAATCCCGGTCGCGTTGTAGACGAACTGAGCGTCAAGCTTCCTTGGCCGCGTCGTCATATGGATGCCGGTTTTCAATCCTTGCGCGACCAGCTGATGGATCTGTTCAAAGGAACGGATAACGGTCTTGCTGGCCGCCAGTCTCACACCGAGCCGAGTAAAAACGGCGCCGAGCATGCGGCGTAATACTCAGCCTGCCTGATCTATTGAGGACCCAACCATGAAAAAACACAACAGTGAACTTGGCCCGATCTCTACGTCCGAACTGGAATATCTGCAGGAACATGAGATGAGCCGCCGTGACTTCATGCTCGACAGCCTTGCCGTTGGTGGCCTGGCGGCCACCTTTGGTCTTGCGGCCAGCGGCGCGGCCTGGGGCAGCATCCAGCCACCGGCGGATGAGGTTGTGCGGATCGGCTATTTACCGATCACTGATGCCACCGTACTGCTGGTAGCCCATGCCAAGGGCTATTTCGAGGATGAAGGACTGAAAACCGAGCCCCCTGTGTTAATGCGCGGCTGGTCACCACTGGTGGAAGGTTTTGCCGCCGCCAAATTCAATCTGGTGCATTTGCTCAAGCCCATTCCCATCTGGATGCGTTACAACAACGGTTTTCCGGTCAAAATCATGTCCTGGGCCCACCTGAATGGCTCCGGGCTGGTCGTCGGGCGTCACACTGGTGTCGAAAGTTTTGCTGATCTCGGCGGCAAGCAGGTTGCCGTACCGTACTGGTACTCCATGCACAATATCGTGCTGCAGATGGGGCTGCGTCATGCAGGACTGACACCGGTGATCAAGTCTCAGGGCGAGCCGCTGGCTGCCAATGAGGTCAACCTTCAGATCATGCCACCCCCGGACATGCCGCCGGCACTGGCTGCACGCAAGATCGACGCGTTCATTGTGGCCGAGCCCTTCAATGCAGTAGGCGAGATGCTGGCCGGTGGCAAGATGTTGCGTTTCACCGGTGACATGTGGAAAAACCATCCCTGCTGTGTGGTCTGCATGAACGAAAATCAGATCAATGCCAATCCGGAGTGGAGCCAGAAGGTGATGAACGCCATCGTCCGCGCCCAGATTTATGCACAACAGAACAAGAAAGAGGTTGCTCATATGCTGTCCAAGGATGGCAAGGGCTACCTGCCGATGAAAGCGGACATCATTGAACGAGCCATGACGCTGTATGACGAAGACAGCTATGCAACGCCTGATGCGATTCAGAATCCGGGCTGGGGCAGCGGCCGCATCGACTTCCAGCCCTGGCCCTATCCTTCAGCGACCAAACTGATCGTGAATGAATTGAAAAATACTCTTGTAGGCGGCGATACCACCTTCCTGCAGCAGCTGGACGCGGATTTCGTGGCAGAAGATCTGGTCGATTATCGCTTCGTAAAGGCAGCCATGGAAAAACATACCGGCTGGCAGCAGGGACCGGGCTTCAACGCCGACAACCCGTTTGAGCGTGAAGAGGTGATCAAGCTATGAGTAGTACCCAGAGTTCCCATGCCCTGCAGAGCATGAGCAGTTCCAGCAATGGCTTTATGCCATTGCTGTGCTGGCTGGCTCGACTGCGTTACCCCGCCATTGGCATCACAACGTTGCTGGCCGTGTGGTGGGCCGGTGGCTATATCGTTGCCAATGATCCAGACATGTGGGCATTTGCCAACTTCGCACCGGCTCCCACTTTCCATGCGCTTTATGATCTGGTCGCCAGTGGGTCCATCTGGCCAACGATTCTATCGAGCCTGTACCGCGTGCTGGTGGGCCTGTTCTGGGGTGTCATCATTGGGGTACCGGTGGGTGTTCTGATTGGTTACATCGGTACGGCCATGAAGATTGCCAACGTGCCGTTCCAGTTCCTGCGCATGATCAGCCCGCTGGCGTGGATGCCAATCGCGGTACTGGCATTTGCCAGCTGGGATGCGGCGATCATCTTCCTGATCGTGATGGCCACCGTCTGGCCAATCATGTTCTCCACCGCTCATGGTGTGCGACGCATCGATCCGAACTGGTTCAAGGTGGCCAAGAATCTGGGAGCATCAGGCCCGCAGATGCTGCGTCGGATCATCCTGCCCGCGATCATGACCGATGTCATGGCCGGTATTCGTCTTGCGGTAGGTGTTGCCTGGGTTGTGCTGGTCCCGGCCGAGTATCTGGGGGTCACCAGTGGTTTGGGGTACGCCATCAATGATGCCCGTGACACGCTGGCCTATGACACCCTGGCTGCAATCGTGATCGTGATTGGGGTGATCGGTTACGGACTGGACACGATCTGCAGCGTGTTGATCAAGCGCTTCAACTGGCATGTCGAGTAGACACTGTCTCATCTTCGCCCGCAATGGCCTGCTCTCTGAGCGGGCTTTTGTCGTTGTATCGCGTTTCCATACAGGAGCATGACTGACATGGACAAGGAACTGACTTCCCCCATGAACGCAGCCAGTGCCAATGATCGTGGCGCTGCCGACCTCACGGTACTGCATGAGGCCGCCAAGCTGATCGGCCATTCGGGCACCCCGGAGATTGCCATTACCGGAACGCTTCGGTTGATGTCCCAGATGCTGGGGCTTAACCGGGGGCGAGTATTGCTGCCATCCACCGCGGACGGACTGTTGCGCATCCGTTACAGCTATGGCCTGACCGAGGCTGAGCGAAAGCGAGGCCTGTACAGCTTTGAAGAGGGTATTACCGGCAAGGTGATGCAAAGCGGCCAGCAGGTGGTGGTACAGGACGTGGATCAGGAACCGGGGTTTCTGTTCCGCGCCGTTGACCGAGCCACCTTGCCTGAGGGTGTGGTGTCCTATCTCGCCGTCCCAATCATGGATGGCAATCTGACCGTTGGCGTTCTGGCTGCTCACCGGCTCCGCATGCGGCCTCGGGCAATCAATGCAGACTTGGTTATCCTGCGCATTCTGGCGACGTTCATCGCCCAAATCATCAAGATCAATGGCCTGATCGATGAGCGTACCAGTCATCTGCGTGAGGAAAACCAGGAGTTGAAGGAGGCGCTGGAGCAGCAACAGAACAACTACGGCATTCTGGGAGAGAGTGCCGCCGTACGGGATGCATTGCTGCAGATTACCCGTGTGGCGGACACACCGGTTACCGTTCTGCTGACAGGGGAGTCGGGCACGGGGAAGGAGCGCTTCTCGCAGATTCTTCATCTGAACAGCAAGCGGCGAGATCAGCCCTTTCTGGCCATCAACTGTGCCGCGATTCCCGAGCAACTGCTTGAATCTGAGCTTTTCGGTCATGAAAAGGGGGCATTTACCGGCGCAACGTCCAGCAAGCAGGGCAAGATCGAACTGGCCAATGGGGGGACCCTGTTTCTGGATGAGATCGGTGATCTCAATATGGAGCTGCAGTCCAAGCTGCTGCGTGTGCTTGAAAGTCAGGTGATTCAACGTGTCGGTGGCATCCGCGATATTCCTGTGGATGTTCGCATCGTCACGGCAACACACAAGAACCTGCAGGAAGCCGTGAATCGCGGCACCTTCCGACTGGACCTGTTCTATCGTCTCAACGTGTTTCCCATACATTTGCCACCCTTGCGCGAGCGCACCGGTGACGTACGCATTCTGGCGCGTCATTTCCTGCTTAACGCCAACCGCGAGTACGGGCGCTACACGTTGTTTGGCAAGGGGGTAATGGAACGGCTGGAGAGCTACAACTGGCCAGGCAATATTCGGCAGCTGGAAAATGTGATCAAGCGAGCGGTACTGATTGCACTGGACGGCAATATCACCATTGGTGACATCGAAAGCATTCTGCGCCAGGAATCGGTGATCAACAGTCATCTTGAAGCCGGCCAGTCGGCCCCTGCTCAGCCATCCCTGGTACCACCACCCGAATCCGTTGCAATGATCCCACCGATTAACGCTGCAGGTGCCACTCAGGCCAATGCTCGTCCCTACAGCTGGGTACGGGAGGATGAGGAACAGACACTGCTGGAAGCCCTGCAGCAAGCCGGTGGCAACAAAACGCGCGCGGCCGCTTTGCTGGGAATGACGGCACGCCAGTTTCGCTATCGCCTGGAAAAGCTGTCCCTTACGGACAGTCTCTGATCAGGGTTGGACATTGTCAGACAATGTAATGCTGACAATGTCTGACACTTCGTGGCGCCATTTTATAAAGTCGCATCATTGGTTTTGTAACCTATTGTTATATAAGTAAAAATAATTATTTTTCAATATTGGCACGGCTCCTGCTTTGTATATGACAAGCCACTGGAAACGTCCGATCCGGACTGAACAGTGTCATCAAAACGACTGGAGATATGCCAATGACAACTGCAACAGCAACCAAGCCTGAAACCGTTACTACCTACCTGCGTCCGATCGATCGGGATGGTCTGATGGCCTTTGCGGAAAAGGGACGCAACAACCCCGGTACGCGCGGTACCAACAAGGTTCACACCGTTACCGATGGGCAGTATCGCACCGTCAGTCACGTCAACCAGCACGAAGTGGTCGTAGATGAGCCGCTGCACCTGTTTGGTGAAGACACCGCGCCGGCACCGGGTGAAATCGTACTGTCGGGCCTGGGTGGCTGCCTTGCGGTGGGGATTACGGCGGTGGCCACCTGGAAGCAGGTGAAGCTCAGCAAGCTGGAAATCTTCATGGAAGGGGATATCGGCAACCCTGCCGCCTGGGGGGCGGGTGGTGCCGAAATGAAGCCTGAGCAGATGGGCTTCCAGGAAATTCGCGTCAAGGTTCTGGTCGAGGGTGATGCCACACGTGAGCAGCTGGATGAGATTGTGCAGCATGCGAACTACTTCTCTCCGGTCGCCAACACCATGCGCAACCCGATCCCGTTCAGCATCAGCTTGATGGACTGAGCCCAATACCTGACAGGAGAGGAATGCCATGAATAACGTCGCCGTATCCACCCCGCTTTTCACCCCTTGGGCCGATGATGCCCAGGTGTTGGCTGATGTAGCCAAAGTCGCTCGGGAACAGCTGGCTCCCGCCGCCTACCGTATCGACCATGAGGGTTATTACCCGACCGACATCATGGCAGACCTCGGTCAGGCAGGGGCCTTTGCCGCGCATCTGAATCAGCATGGCGGTCGCTTCGGTCTTGCGCTTGCCACCATGCAGGAGGTCAGTCGCCACTGTGGTTCCACCGGCTTCATGACCTGGTGTCATGATGTCTGCGGCCTGTACATGGAGCAGTCCGGCAATCCGGCACTGCTGGCGCGTCTGGACGATCATGTTGCAGGCCGCACATTCGGCGGTACCGGGCTCTCCAACCCGATGAAAGCGCTGACCGGCATCGAAAAAATGGCGCTTAAGGCGAAAAAGGTGCCAGGTGGCTACAGCGTGAGTGGCACGTTGCCTTGGGTCAGTCATATCGGCCAGGGACAGTATTGTGGTGCCATTGCTGCTGTTGATCGTGCCGATGGCAGTCGTTCACATGAAGTGATGTTCCTGCTGGATATTGATGATCGGGTGCCGTTAAGGCCCTGTCCGGAGTTTTCCGGCATGGAGGGCACCAGTACCTGGGCCGTGCCTCTGGATAACTACTTTGTCAGCGAAGATCAAATCATCGCTGATCCGGCAAGGCCGTTTATCCAGCGTATCCGAGCGGCATTTGTTCTGCTGCAGGTTGGTATTGCCGCCGGTGTGATTCAGGGGTCCATCGACTCCATTCGAGATGTGGAAAATCAACTGGGTCACGTCAATCAGTACCTGCACAACCGTCCGGATGAGCTGCAGGCCGAGTTCGATGAAGTGGCCGCACGCGCCGGTGTACTGGCTCAAACCCCCTTCGATGGCAGCAAGGATTATCTGCTTGATGTGTTGGAACTGCGAGCACACGGCGCAGAGCTGTCACTGAAGGCGTCACAGTCAGCTCTTCTGCATCAGGGGGCCCGTGGCTATCTGATGAACTCTGCGCCGCAGCGACGCATCCGGGAAGCGCATTTTGTGGCCATCGTCACTCCGGCTATCAAGCATCTGCGCTGGGAGATGGCCAAGTTGATGCAGGAGGAGGTGCCGGCATGAGCACAGATGTATTCAACCCCGAAGAGCGCCTCTGGCAGCAGTATATCTGCCTGGCCTGTGGCCTGATTTACGATGAAGAGCTGGGTGATCCGGACAGTGGGCTGGCACCGGGTACCCGCTTTGAAGATATACCCGATGATTGGGAATGCCCGCTGTGCGGCGTGACCAAAACCGATTTCGAGCTGCTGGAGGCTCAGGTGGTAGCGGCTGCTGCGCCGGTTGGTGTAGTCAGCAGCGATCGCCCCGGGATTGTTGTTGTGGGTGGCGGTATTGCAGGCTGGTCCGTTGTTGAAGCGATTCGCAGTTTGGATGGGGAGACGCCGATCACTATGGTCAGTGCCTGCAGCGCCAATCGCTATCACAAGCCGGAGCTTTCAGTGGCGCTCAGTCGTGGCCTGCAAACCGAAGCGCTGATCAAGGAAACCGCAGCGGATGCTGCCTGTCGTTTGGGCGTGCGCTTGCTCAGCGAGACTTTTGTCGTTGGCATCAGTGCGACGCGGCGGGAGCTGCGTACCACACGTGGCACTCTGACCTATAGCCATCTGGTACTGGCGCAAGGTGCCAGGCCCGCCTTGCCTGATGAACTGCCGGCCTCTCTCTGCTGGCGTGTCAACGACCTGGCAGGATGGAGTGGACTGCAGCAGAAGCTGGTCAGCGGACCGCAGCAGGTCGCCATCGTTGGAGCCGGCATGGTGGGCTGTGAACTGGCCGAAGACCTCACCCGTGCCGGGCATCGGGTCACGTTGCTGGACCGTCAGCCTCTGCCGCTGACCGGACTGATTCCGCCCGAAGCGGGTGAAGCATTGCAAGACAGTCTTGCGGCACAGGGCGTGATCTATCGGCCCTCGAGTCAGATTGCCGATGTATGTGCTGAAAACGGCCGCAGACAGATCCGACTTGAGAGTGGAGAAACGCTGGAAGTTGATCACGTAATTGCTGCGACGGGCCTGAAAACCGACAGCCGCCTTGCGCGTCAGGCTGGATTGGCGTTCAACGCAGGGATTGTGGTGGATGAAAACATGCGCAGCAGTGATGCGTTCATCTATGCACTGGGCGACTGCATCAGCCTGGATGGTCAACCCTGCCGCTTCATTGAGCCGATTCAGCACCAGGCGCGCGCAGTGGCAGCCGCGGTACTTGGGCGGGAGCCCTCGTCCTATCAGCACAAGGTGCCCGTAATTCGGCTCAAGACCCGAGCCCTGCCTCTGGTATTGCACGGCGTACCGCAGCCCGATGGGCACTGGGAGATCAGCCACAAAAGTGACGACAGCATGATCATGCAGCAGCGCATGGGAGAGGAAGTCGTCGCCACACTGAATATTGGTCAGCCTCGGCACAGTCGAGCGGCCTGAACACAATGTTATCGTCATACAAAGGTGAACATCATGATCAGTACCCGTGAAGAAGTAACTCAGATGATCCTCGCCGCCAAGGTGAGCAAGGGCATTCAGTGGAAACAGGTGGCTGATGCCATCGGACTGTCGAAGGAGTGGACGACTGCAGGCTGTCTGGGCCAGATGACGTTCAACAAGCAGCAGGCTGAAACGGTTGGCGAAATATTTGGTCTGTCGGATGAGGCCATTGCCTGGCTGCAGGTTGTGCCCTACAAGGGATCACTGCCCAGTGCTGTGCCCACCGATCCGCTGATCTATCGTTGGTATGAAGTGGTCAGTGTCTACGGCAGCACCATCAAGGAGCTGATCCATGAGGAGTTCGGTGACGGCATCATGAGCGCCATCGATTTCTCCATGGATATCCAGCGTGAAGAAAACCCCAACGGAGACCGCGTCAACGTGGTGCTGTCCGGCAAGTTCCTGCCATACAAGTCTTATTGAATTCGATCGATACCCAGCAGACTTCTGCTGCTGGGTATCGTGTTTCGACGTTTGGCACGAGTCATGCCGTGCATCCTGACATTTGCCCCGTTCCTCAAGATTGCCACCTTCTGATCCACCACACCGTGGTCCTGTTTTTCTTTACGCTTTTTTTACGCTCCTGGCTGTTTTGCTGTCTCGAACCTTTACGCCTTGCTGTCTGACAATTTGCCTGTCATTCATAACAGGGGCCTTTCAGGCTAATGGCGTTACGATGCGAATTGTCATATTGGGGGGCGGACAGGTTGGTGCAACTCTGGCAGAACAGCTTTCCGGTGAATCCAATGACATTACAGTAGTGGATTCCCATGCAGGTCGTTTGCGCGCGCTTCAGGACCGGCTCGATATCCGCACGGTGGAAGGGCATGCTTCGTTTCCCTCGGTACTAACGCAGGCAGGGTGTGACGATGCGGATATGCTGGTGGCCGTGACCAATAGTGACGAGGTCAACATGGTGGCCTGTCAGTTAGCCCAGTCACTGTTCAGTATTCCGCGCAAGGTAGCACGTATCCGAAGCAGCAGTTATCTCGGTTGTGCTGACCAGCTGTTTCAGGCCAAAGCGATTCCCGTGGATGTGCTGATTAGTCCGGAACAGCTGGTCACCGACCATATTGAGCAGCTGACCCGCTGGCCTGGAGCCCTGCAAGTACACGACTTCATGAACGGGCTGATTAAGCTTGCCGTATTTCGGATCGGTAACAATTCGGGTCTGCGAGGACATTATGTTGCTGAACTGGATACCCTGCTGCCCGGGGTTGAAGTGCGACTTGTAGCACTCTATCGGGGTGAGTCTCATGTGGCATTGCATGGCGATCTTCAGTTTCTCCCCGGGGATGAGGCCTACATGATTGCAACCCCTGCCCACTTGGAAGCCGTGACCCAGCTGTTTGTGGGGCAGCGGCAGCGCTATCGTCAGATCATGATTGCCGGGGGCGGTAATATCGGGGCCTCGCTGGCAGCCCGGCTGGAAGCCCGCTTTCATGTCAAGGTGATCGAAAGTCGTTCGGAACGCTGCCGTGAGATTGCTCAAAAACTGGATGCTGCCGTCATTATCAATGGCAGTGTTTCGGAGTTGGATATTCTGACTGGGGAGGGAATTGATAATGTGGATCTTTTCTGTGCTCTAACCAATGATGATGAAGCCAATGTGATGTCCTCGATGCTGGCCAAGCGAGCAGGGGCGCGTCGAGTACTCACTATCATCAATAATCCGGCGTATGCCGATTTGGTGGACGGCAATATTATCGATTATGCCATTTCGCCCGAGCAAATCACCATCGGCAGCCTGCTGACCTACATCCGCAAGGGTGATGTGACGCGGGTTCACGCACTGCGAAAGGGGCAGGCTGAAGCGCTAGAAACAATCGTGCACGGTGATAGTAAAACCTCTCGTGTCGTTGGGCGCCAGGTGGGTGAGCTAAAACTGCCAACAGATGCACGCATTGGTGCCATTGTGCGCGGCAACCGGGTAATCATGAGTCACGCCGACACGCGCATTGAAAGTGAAGACCATCTCATATTCTTCATGACCAGCAAGCAGAGCCTGAAGCAGATTGAAAAACTGCTGCAGGTCGAACTTGGCTATTTTTGAAGGGGTAAAAGGATGAAACTCTTTCGTCCGGTATTGTATGTGTGCGGTATGCTGGCTTTCATCATGGCGGGGCTGTTGCTGGCACCTGCAGTTTTTGCCCTGCTGACTGATGACGAAGAGCACATTACCTTCTTCCTGTCATCCGGTCTCGCTGTACTGGCAGGGTTACTGTTGATGCTGCCAGGCCTTGGCCATCGCTTCACGCTGACGGCACGACAGCTGTATCTTTTGACCAGCCTGAGCTGGTTATCCCTGTCTTTTTACGGCGCCTTGCCGTTGATGCTCAGCCACCACCCGCTTTCGTTGACCGATGCGGTGTTTGAAGCGGTGTCAGGCATTACCACCACCGGCTCAACCGTGATGTCAGAGCTTGCTGCCCTGCCGCACTCCATACTGCTGTGGCGTTCCATGTTGCAGTGGGTCGGAGGGCTTGGCGTGATTGGTATGGCAGTGTCGATTCTGCCATTCCTGCAGGTAGGTGGCATGCGTCTGTTCCAGACTGAATCTTCCGACTGGTCTGAAAAATCCCTGCCACGTTTTCATGAGATGGCCCGTGGACTACTGTTGGTCTATCTGGGTATTACTTTGGCCTGTGCGCTGTCGTATCTTGCGGCTGGCATGACTCTGTTTGATGCCATCAACCATGCAATGACAACCGTTTCCACGGGGGGCTACGCCACTGATGACAGTTCCATGGGGCGTTTCAGTGATACCATTTTGTGGATTGCCGTGCTGTTCATGATGATTGGCGGCATGCCATTCATGCTCTACATCCGTTTTTTGAGTCAGCGCAACCTGAATGTGTTCAGAGATCAGCAAGCGGGAGGGTTTCTGCTGGTGGTATTTGGCTTGATCAGCCTGCTGACATTGCAGCAGCTGCTGACCGCAGATCGAGAACCGTTTGAAGTATTGACCCATGCGGCTTTCAATATCGTCTCGGTGATCACGACTACCGGTTACGCGTCGTCCGATTACACCCTGTGGGGCTATTTCAGTATTGCCTTTTTCTTTCTTATCACCTTCATAGGCGGCTGCTCAGGTTCAACCAGTGGCGGTATGAAGATTTTCCGTTTCCAGCTCTCATGGCTGTTTTTGCGTGACCAGATGAACAAGCTGGTGCACCCGCGGGGTGTATTTTCGATCCGCTATAACGGTAAGGCGGTTGCAGACGATATCATAGTGTCGGCGGTTGCATTTTCATTTTTGTTCTTTCTGGTTCTGGCCGTGACGACGCTGGCACTGGCGGCAACGGGTCTGGATTTCGTGACGGCATTGAGCGGTGCGGCAACGGCATTGACCAATGTGGGGCCGGGGTTGGGAGATATGATTGGGCCGGCGGGCAATTTCGCCGATGTGCCGGACAGTGGTAAATGGATTCTTGGCTTCGCCATGATTCTCGGCCGGCTTGAACTCCTTACCGTGATGGTATTACTGACACCTGTATTCTGGAGAGGCTAGGTTATGTCCGAACTGCAGTCACGTGCCAGCCTGCAACGCCATTGGCTGCTGGCGTCAGCCGCCCCGGTCGCGGCGACACTGATTTGCTGGCCATTGTTCGAACTGCTGCCAGCGGCCAGCCTGTCGCTGCTGTATCTGGCCAGTGTGTTAATTGTGGCAATCGGCACCTCAACGCGCCCTGCCTTGTGGTCGGCATTGTTGTCATTTCTGGCCTACAACCTTTTCTTCACTGAGCCTCGCTTTACCCTCTTTATTCTTCACCGTGAGGATATCATCACTGCGCTTGTGCTGGTTCTGGTCGCCCTGTTGACTGGCCAGCTTGCCGCTCGACTGCGTGAAAAAGTTGATGCGCTGGAAACCAGTATACGTTGGAACCAGGGGCAGATGGCACTTGCCCAGGCATTGTCAGATTGCATGGATGCTCCTGCGCTGATAACTGTATTTTCATCCCATCTCAAGGAACGATTCAGTCATCGTCCCTGTCGCATTGAACGGTTGCCTGAAGTTGAAGCAGGTGCCGCGATGGAGATGTGCCCCGAATCGATTCTGCTGAAGGAAGAGATGACCGGCTATTGTCTGTATGTGCGTGACCAGGATGCCCAAGTGCAGGGGCTGTCGTTCCGGTTTAACGCTGATCAGTTGCCTGATCTTAAAGTCCAGCTTAATTCTGCTGTGGAACTGTTCAAGCTAGCCTGTAGTCGCATTCAACTCGCTCAAAGACTTCAGAGAGAAACCCTTGAAAAGGAGCGAGAGCAACTCAGGTCAGCCCTGCTGTCTTCCATTTCTCACGATCTACGCACCCCTCTGGCAACAATGATTGGATCAGTCAGCACTCTTATTGATCTGCCCGAGAGCCTGTCGCAAGAACAAAAACGGGAGTTGCTCGACAACACGCTTTCTGAGGCGCGTCGATTGGATCGCTATATTCAGAAGCTGCTTGATATGACGAAGATCGGGCAGGGAGAGTTGAAGCTCGAACGTGATTGGGTTGGGGTGGATGAAGTTTTGAATGTTGCGCTCAGGCGTTTGCAACCCTTGCTGAAGGGACAACGGATTGATGTCGTGTGTCAGCCCGATCTGCCCATGTTCAATTTGCATGCGGCTTTGGTTGAACAGGCCATTTTCAATGTACTGGAAAATGCAGTGCGCTTTACACCACCGAATGAGGTGATCCGAATTGAAGTGTCCGTCGAGGGGGATGATCTGAACATTGACATCGCCGATACAGGGCCGGGTATTCCGGCCAGGCACTGGCCGCGTATTTTCGACATGTTTTTTACCCTTTCGCACGGTGATCAGCAGACAGGTGGGACGGGATTGGGGTTGGCAATCTGTCAGAGCGTTCTAGGTGCCCATGGTGGCGAAGCCAGTGTTTTGTCGAGCACGCCGGATCATGGCAGCTGCATTAGGTTGCGGTTACCGCTGACATTGGCACATAAAGGAGACGGGGCATGACACGAATTCTGATTATTGATGACGAGCCCCAGATTCGTCGCTTTCTTACCATCAGTCTTGAGTCACAGGGTTATCAGATTTGTGAAGCCGTGTCAGGACGAACCGGGCTGGAACAATTGACCCTGGAACAGCCGGACCTTGTCATTCTGGATTTGGGGCTGCCGGACCTGGATGGGCAAGAGGTGTTGAAAGAGCTGCGTGGCTTCAGTGAAGTGCCTGTTGTCGTCCTGTCCGTGCGTAACAGCGAGAAGGAAAAGGTTCAGGCGTTGGATTCAGGAGCCAACGACTATGTCGAGAAGCCTTTTGGTGTCAAGGAGCTTTTAGCCCGCATTCGAGCCGTGCTGCGTTCAGCATCGGGTAAGGATGTGCGTCCCAGCGCCTATGATGATGGCCGTTTGCGCATTGATTACCATCTGCGTACCGTACAGCTGGCCGGTGAGCGGGTGCATTTCTCGCCACGGGAGTATGATTTGCTGTTGGAGCTGGTGCAGCACCCGGGGCAGATCCTGACGCAGCAGTATTTATTGAAGAAATTCTGGGGGCCTTCTCATCTTGAAGACAGCCACTACCTGAGAATTTTCATTCGCCAGATACGCGGCAAACTGAAAGATGATCCGGCACGGCCTCTCTACATCGAGACCGAACCCGGAGTCGGTTATCGCTTCATTGGTGGCGTGACTTAACTAATCAATGCCCCGGCCAGCCGCTCGTAGCTGCGCAGACGGTCACTGTAATCATGAGTGACCGTCACAACGCCAACTTCATCGGAACGGTATTGATCCGCTACGCGATTGATCTGATCGGCACACTCTTCAGCGGTCCCCAGTATCATTGAGTTCAGAACCGCCTCAAAGAAGGCCTGATCAGCCGGGCTCAGACTCTGCTTCAGGCGCAGGGCCTCGTCGGGATGCTTAACCACCTCACGGATGCCCTGACGGAACGCCTTGACCTTCCAGTACACGGCGGGGGCCGCTAGGTATTCGGCTTCTTCACGGCTGTCGGCACAGAGTGCCGCCACCGCAATGCTGGCTTCAGGTTGGCCAGAGTGTCCCGCCTCACGCCAGGTCTGCTTGTATTCGCTGATGACGCTGGGCGGGGCCGGTTCGGGGCTGATGAACAGAGCCAAACACATCTTCATGCCGACCTGACCAGCCAGCCCGGCACTGCCACCGCTTGATCCCAACATCCAGGTTTGTGGTATGGCCGGCTGCCCCGGCATGACCTGCAGTCCCTTGTAGGCATGGCCTTCAGGCAGGCTTTGGTGCAGCAGGTTCTGCAGTAGCCAGGATTGCTCAGCATAGTCTTCCAGC